>OLGD01001128.1_pt1 | contig 44057 bp, 49 predicted proteins | sample 1605311 | NCBI WGS metagenome assembly OLGD01 (sample SAMEA3888917, study PRJEB22519) | human gut metagenome | biome: human gut; feature: human-associated habitat; material: faeces | place: Denmark | collected 2010
CCCCCCCGAGAGGGCGCGCCCGGGCTGAACCTCCGTGCCTATTGTATCGCGTCGTCAGGTTTGAGGAAAAAAATCGAACGTTTGAGGAAAAACCCATTTTGGAGGATTATCGTAAGGGGCGTTCGTGGGGGTTGCAAGGGTGTTGCAAGTCGTTTGAAATACCGCTTTAATCTTGCCGCAAGGGGAAGACAACTACGAAAACATTTTAACGCAGTGCGGGAAGATAGCGGGCGGTGTACCGTATCGCTTTATACACAGGGGGTTTCGCGTATTCTGCGTTCGTATATATTGGCTTCGGGCAGGAATTGCACCGTAGGTTCGGCGTAGACAAACCAGTCGTTTTGGGCGATTTTTGCTTTCCATTCAGCGGCGGTTGGCATCGTATAGCGCGATATTGTCGTCTGTTCGAATCCCGTCTGTTGTTGTGGAACGAATATTTCCGGAAGCTCTGGGAAAGATAAATGGAAACTTACCTTCTCGCGGATAATCCGCTGCCGTTTCTTGTGCGCGCGCTTCGCGTAGGCTTTCAGCAGATATCCGGAGGTCGGGGTCATGTTCAGGTACCCGTAGTCGTTCGGGCCGAGGACGAGCCCGTTTAAAATCCTGTACCATTGCTTGTCCTCGTAAATAGAGTGGTTCTCGTATTGCGAATACGTTTCGTCAAACTGCGTAGGGAAACTTGCGCCCGCGCCTTTTAGTTCCAAAATGTTTCCGTCGATTCTCACAATTTCAGCAGGCCCGAATTCGCACCAGGCGTCGTTATAATATATCACCGTACCTGTCGCTCCCGTCGGAGCTCCGAAACGACAGTCGAAATGTCCCACGACAAAATCGCCCGTTTTGAAAGCCGTAGTGTCGGAAACCGGCAGGAGGCAGTTGTTGTAAAATTGCGTCTTTTGAACATGACCCGCGTTCTCGCCGATTGCAATCGGCGTTTGCGTGGCGTAGTCGGTGTCTTCAAGCCCCCAGATAGGAACCACATCGCTATCGTAGCGGACGTACTCCCGTTCGGGGGCGTAAACGTAAAGTTCGCGCGCTCGAACGAGACTTTCGTCGTCGCCGTCCGCCTCCGGTTCTGGAATACCGCCGAGCACATAACCGCGCAACTTCAATTCGGCAAAATGTTCGGGTTCCACTTCTCCAAAAATTTTTTCGCCGTCTTCGTTTCTCAGGTCGAAGTCGAGCGGTTCCCCTAATTCGCCCTTGACGGACTGCCAATCGTCGCGGTTGCAGATGTAGCTTAGCTCAATCCAGTAATTGCCCACGTCCCCGAATTCGGCGAACCTGTACACGGGCGAATACAAACCCTGATAGACCTTTCTCGAAAAAAAACTGTCTTTCATTTAATCGCTTTCCCTAAGACTCTTAACATTCATTAAAATTTCACGCAGGATTTCGAGCGTTGGGTTTGATAGTTGCGCGGTTTGCGGGCGCGCGGGCTGCGACTTTGTTTGAATTTGAGTGCGCCGCTGCCTGTTCTCCGGAGATTCGTTCTCATCCTCTCCTCCTGCGCGCGGAGCCTTGCGCGGGGCTTCGTTCGGAACGCTGTTTGCCGCAGCCCCTACCGCGCCGCCGAGCGTCACCCTCGACGCCATGCCCTTGGCTTCGCTTTCGATTCCGGAAATGGTTTTCGCCGCGCGGTCGCGCTGTTCGGCAATCGGCGTGTTTGCGTCGGCGACTACCGTTCTGCCGTAAGATTTTCTCGCCTTTTCCGCGGCGTCGACTTCGCCGCGGCGGCTGTTGCGGTAGTCTATCCAGCTTACGCCGCTTCGGGAGCCGCCGGACGCCTGCCATTCCTCGTAAAGCCCGCGATACTTTTCCGAAATGGTCGCGGGACGGGGGCGTCTCGGCGGCGTCGGCCCCGAATATTTCGCCGCGCCTCCGTATCCGCCGCCGAAACTCGCGCCGTAGCTTCCGCCGTATCCCGAACTGCCGTAAGAGCCGCCCGAACTTCCCGCATAACCTCCGCCGCCCGAATAGGACGACGTTCCCGCGCCATAACCGCTTCCGCCGCCGCCACCGCGCATTTTTTCCTGTTTGTCGCGGTAGTCGTTTGTCTGGCGCATGGTGGATAGAAGCTTTTCCTTATCATCCGCAGACAATCCTGGTATTCCCGCAATAGTCCGCCTGTTTTCCCGCTCGCGTTCAAGCTCCCGCGCCTCGGTTAGCTTTCCTTCTGATTTGAGTTGCTCGATTTTGTTCGTTAAAAGAATGTCCTCGATTTTCGCCTGCGCGTCCTTTGCCAAGTTCTGCCGCTCAATTTCGTCAGTTATAGACTTTTCAAGCTCGCACTTTTCGCGCGCCTTTTCATTGGCGGAGGCTTGCAAGCGTTCGAGCTCGTCGCGACTCATGCCTTCTTTGCGCGTGGATTCAAAGATTTCCGCCGCAGTCTGGGCTATTTTCAATTTTAGCTCGAGCTCCTTTGCCCCCGCCTCGTTGCCGGACGCCCGCGCGCGCAGTATCTCCACTTCCATGTCCCGCTGCGCCGCTTTGTTTTTCTCAATTTCGCCGTTTAGCCACTTTTCAGAATCGGCCTTTTGCTTTTCAAATTCGAGCGTCGCGTTGGCATAGCGCGCCGCGTCCGCCTGTATGCGGTTCAAGTCCTCCGCTGTTTTGATTTCCGACTTCCGCGCAGATATGTACGCCGTTATTATGTCGAGCCGCTTCCGTTGGATTTTCACCCCTTCAAGCTCCGTTTCAAGCGACTTGGCCTCCGCCGCGTTCCCGCGCAGGCGCGCGCCCGCAAGCCGCGCCTCAAGGTCGTTTTGCTTGTTGAGCTCCGCCGTCTTCAACGCGGCGTACTTCGACGTCGCCAGAGCCGTTTCCTGCTCGATTTCCTTCTTGCCAAGCTCGAGCAATTCCAGCCGCGCGTGCCGCAAACGTTCCGCCTTCGCCACCCGCTCGGAATCCGCGATTTTTCCGCCGTCAAAAGCCTTTTGAAGTTCGGCGATTTCCTTTTCGGTTCTGGCGTATCTTTCCCGCGTCACCTTCAACGCCTCCGTCGCAGACTGCGCCGCCCGCATCTCCTCCGCGCTCTTGGCAAGAATTTCCTCCGACGCCTTCACCGCCGCGGCGTGGTTTTTCGCGGCAAGGGCGTCCAGCTCCTTCACCTTGGCCGCCGCTTTCTGCCGTTCTTCGAGCTTTTCAATCTTGGCGCGGTAGTTATCGATTTCCGCCTGCTCTTCTTTCGAGTAGACTTTGTACATCGCCCCGCCATAGGCTCCGCGCAGCTGGCCGTGGGATTTCCGGTACTCTTCCTCTTCTGCTTTCAATTTGGCAATCTCGTCGGCCACCTCCGCAGTGCGCTTTTCATTGTCCTCGGCCGATATGCCCCACTGCTTCATGGCGTCGATTTCCGCGTCTATGCCGTCGCGGTATTCTTTCGACTGTTCGATGTTGGATTCGTACCTCGCCTTTTCCTTCGAATGCAAATGCGACACGAGCAGCGCGAACGCCGAAACCGCCGTCATCGCGATTCCGAGAGGATTGGCCTTCAAAGATACATTCAGCGCGTCGCTTGCGGCTTTCGTCCCCGTAATCGCTGCGGAAACCGTTTTAAAAAGCGCCGCCACGGACGCGAGCCCGCCTATTCTCGAAAACGCAAACCCCACCGCGAGCGAGGAAAGCCCGCCTACGAGAACCTGAATAATTTCGCTGTTCTTTGAAAGCCACTCGCAGACGAATTTCAAAGCGTTTGCAACGTCCACCGCGACCGGCGCGAACGTGCCTCCCGCAACTTCCGCCAAATCTCCCCAAGCGTTGGCGGCCTGTTTAAGTTTGCCGGCAGTCGTCTCCGCTTCCGCCTTCGCCTGCGCGAATCCCGAGGCGGAAAGCTTCTGGACAGTAGCGAGCTTTTCCTCCTCCGTTTTACACTTGGCGAGCGCCGGTATGTACTCTTGCAGCATCGTGGTCTTGCCTTGCACCGCCGCAGACGCCGCCTTTATCGCGGTCATTACGTCCATATTCAACGCCGAGGCAAGGCCGATTGCCGATTTTATCACTCCCTGCATTTGGTCGGAATTTACGCCCATCGAAGTCGCCATCGCCTGCATCGCCAGCACCTGCTCGTCGCCGTAGGTCGTTATGCGCTGCATTTCCGAGGCGAACGCCGACATTATCGGCAACACCTCCGAAACGCTCCCGCCCTGCGACCTTATCGCTGCGGCGAGTTTCTGCACCGCCATTTCCTGTTGCCCGAACGCCTCGATTGAACTCATTATTGCCGCGGGAATTTGCTTTAATTTATTTACGGCAAAATCGGTTATCTGCGCGCCGAGCTCCATGAATACGCCCTGCGCAGTCGTTTTCAACCCATTCAAATCTTCTCCGGCCTTCTTGGATTCCTCGCCTATCTTTTTCACATCGTCCGCTATCGTATCCATTGTCTTCGGCAGCGACACCAGCGCGCTGGACAGTTCCTTTCCGGCCTTTGCAAGTTCGGACACCGACGCATTTATCGAACTAAACGTCAGCCCGTTCATTTTGGCGATTTCCGCGTTTATGGCTCGGAGCTCCGTTAGCAGTTTTTGAAGCTCGGCAAGCTGCGCCTTCGTCTCTATGGAAATATTGTAAGGTTTTTCGTCCGCCATTTTCCGTCCGATTTTTGTTGATTTAATAAATTTTTGTGCGATATTTTAATTAAAGAAAGAAGAGAAGATGACAGAAGAACCCTCACTTTTATCGCAAATACTATGCGTCATATTTTGCCTGTTCATAACCGGCGGCTTCATATTCTTTCTGTGCCTGATAAACCTTGGTATTGATTTTCTGAAAAATATGCCTTTGGGGAAACCTGTCATAAAGATGTATAAGAAGTAGGCTTCCCCGTTTTCACCCTTGAGCCTCCCTCAATTCGGCGTTGAGCCGGTTGAGGGATTTTTCGTCCATAAGGGCGGCTTGCGCGTCGAATATTGCGAGCTTGTCGAGCGCGCGGCGGCGGTCTATCGCGCGGGCCACAAACCGCAGTCTCAACGGCGACAAGTCTAACACTTCCTCCCAGCTCATTCCCGAGTTTGCGGCAATCCATCCGGCGAGCTCGCAGACTTTCCGCCATCGGTCGGTTGTCCGTCTTTCGGAAGGGCTACCCCATAAGCCTGGGCCTGCATCTCGGCGGCTTTCCCCTTCCGTTTCAGCCACGCCGAAAAAGGGTCGAAGTTCAGCTCATGGACTTTCTCGAATATCCTGCCGCTGTCCTCCGTAGAGAGCATGTCAACCTCTTCCGCCGAGAGTTCTGTAGCAAGCTCGATGAGTTCCGGTTCTATCGTAAAAAGCGCCGCGTATTCCGCGAGCTTGCGCACCGGCAGGCATTTTACCTTCACCGATTTTTTGCCGTTCAACGGCTTTGAAAGTTCCACTTCCTCGTATCCGAGGAAAGTCGCCATGTCCGTAGCGTCGTTATTCATTGGCGGCCTCCAATCCGTAAATCTTGTCGGCCACTGCCTGGACGTTCAGTTCCGTGCCGGCGAGGTCGTCGCCTGTCAGCGTTATTATGGAATTTGGCGACTGCGCAAAACCGCCCGCCTCAATCGGCGCACCGCTTTCGTCCACGAGGTCGCAGTCAACAACCACTTTGTTCACGCGGGCGAAAACGCCCTCCGCAATCTGTATGGGCGCAAGAGCCGCGCCCTGTGTTTCGTTTGGCATTATTTAAACCTTTCTATTTTTACGTTAAAATCTATTGAGCCGGTGAAGGCCGCTGATGGCGTAGCGGTAATCGCTCCGGCAGTCGGGACTGTCCAGGAGCCGCATAGCGTCCACACACCCGCAGTCAGGTCTTTCGAAGCCGCGACGTTCGTGGCGCACTTTACCGAGAGCGAAACTGCGGAACTCGCGCGGGCGTAGATGGTTATTAGCGAATCGGCAGGAGCGCCTTTCTCCCCGCAGACGTTCTGCGCGGTCGCAGTTCCGGCCCACGAGATTTTCTGCGATATATACGCCGGATTATTTTGCTCGCCGAACGCCGTTCCGACTATTATAGCGTGGTTTGCGCCTCCGGATTTGTCGCGGACCTGCGCGCCGTTGAGCGAGTCCTCGAGCGCGAGCACGGCGCGCTTTTGGGCGGACGGATCCAGAAGCTTCGGCGGAACGGGTTTGCCGCCCGCGTAGTCGGCGACCGTGTAAGGCGCGCCCTCGGCGGACATGTCGAAGTTGAATACCGAGATTCGCGAAAGCGCGATTTCAAATTCGTTGAAGGTTGTGCCGCCAGTATACACTCCGCGCTCGTTTATCACAAGCGGCTTTTGGAATGAAACCGACGTGTTGTGCTTGCCGACTGATGCGACGAGGCTGCCTGTGTTTTCGCCGTCTATGTATACCGGTATGGACGCGGGGTTGTTGCCGCTTGCGTCCGGAGCGGGAACGGCGAGGGCGAGCGTGTGCCTGCCCGTCGGCAGCGTTATGCTTCCTGTCCATCCGCGCGACGCTCCCATTCCCTCGCCGCCGCAGCCGCCGAGCGTAAATCCCAAAGTCGATTCCCCGTTCTTGGTAAGGCGGAATCCATAAATCGGATAGCCCGAAGCGTCCCAGTCGGCGTTCGTACAGTTGAAGAAGGAAAATTCGTTGTTGTATTCGTAGCTTATTCCGTCCCAACTTTCGACCTCGTATTCTATCGCGAGCGAAAACGGCAGCGGAAGTACGACAGACGGCCAATCCGGTACGTTTAGTTTGCCGCGATTGAACCACAGCTGCGGTGCGTTTGCCTTTGAAAATACCGCTTCCTGCGCGCTTTGCGCGGCGGCTTCCGCGGCGGATTTTAGCGATTGGACTTCCGTCTTAATGCTTTGCACCGCCGCCTTGTCGGCGGCCACTGCGTCGGCGTCGGAGGCTGCCTGCTCCGCCTTTGCGACGGCCGTTTCCTTCGCCGTTTCCGCGCCGCTCTTGGCAGTTTCCGCCGCGGTTTTCGCGCTTTCCGCTGCAGTCTTTGCCGTCTCCGCCTGCGTCACCGCGCTTGACGTCGCCGCCGCAATCGTCTCCTGGACGCCCTCGACGGCCTCTTCCGCAGCGTCCTCCGCCGCCGAAGTTATCAACGCCTGCACGCCGTTTACCGCGCTGTTTACGGCCGCATTTATCAAGTCCGTCGCATAGGCGACGACCGCATTAAACAGCGCGCCGACAGTGAAGCGGCCCTTGTCGGTGATTAAATTCTGCGACGATTCCGGCGTGACTTCTTCAAATTCCGAAAATTGTTTGATTTCCTTTTCTTCAAGATTTCTCATGAGTTTGCCTTTATGTAGGGGAAAAATTCCCCGATTTTGAGCACCGAGCCGTTGACCACTATCAAGCTGTCAAAGTCCTCCGTTGGACGGCCGCAGCGGAAGGAGTACTCAATCTCCGTTGATACGCCGATTTCTGAAATAGGCTTCACGCCTTCGAGGGCGGCGTTCTCAAAGCCGTAGAGCTTGCCCAAGATTCCTTCGTACTTCAAAACGCCTTCAGCACCGCTTGAAAGCTCCGCGGTGTGCGAAAGCCAAAAGTCCTCGGCCGCGGCATAGGAGGCAAATTGCCTGCCAACAGTCACGACGAACGAAAAATACTGCCCCCACGCCCGCGAGGAATTGCGGGCGTATTTCGCGCCCACAATTCCCAGAGAGCTCGCGCGCAGGCGCAGCTCGGGCTTTTCCGCGCGAATCCAGCGCGTCAGCCCGTCCGAGGCCGCGTCGGCGATTATCTTGTCTGCGATGACGAGCCGCATTACGCAACAACAGTTCCCGACTTCGAGGCCTTGCTTGAAAGCTTCGCCGTGAGCACCGTATCCGTCTCAAACGTGAAGTCCGCCGCGGCCGTGCCGATGGTGAGCTTGTTGTCGCCCAAATTGTCGCCCATGGCTTCAAAGGTCAGCTCGTCCATCAACGCTTCCGACGGACTGAAAGTCGCGGACGGGTCTGTGCAGCGGGCAGATTTGAGCGTAAAGGTGAAGTCGTCCTTTTTCGCCCCGCGCAAGACGAGGTTCGGAAGAGAGCCTACGCCCTTAAATTCCCCAAGCGTGTCGCTCGTCAAAATCCCCGTGAGCGTCTGCCACTTTTCAAGCGTGATATTGCGCGGCGTGATTTTGGCCGAAACACTCATGTCCGTGAGGTTTTTCCCGTACTTTATAAGGCGGTCGTTCTGGGCATCTTCGGTCGTGAGGGAAATTTCAATGCTCGCGCCGTCGGTGTCAAAGTCTATCGCGCTGTCTCCTTCGCCGTAAACGCCCAGGCACCGCAGCATGAACTTCCCCGCGTCCTCCATGTCCGGAACGGTCGGCGCCGCGTCTAACTCGGAACTCGTCACCATAGGAGATGTCGGGTTGAGCGGGTCGGGATAGACAGTCCAACCGTGCTCGCCGAGTGGCAGGTTCGCGCCGAAGGTGATTGAGCCGATAGTGTCGTGGATTGCAGGCAAAAACGTCCATTTCACCCACTTGTCGGAAGCGACGCGCGCGGCGATGTAGAAGTTTTCAATTTTGGGAATGCGCGCGCCCTTGACGAGTTTCAGCTCCTTGAAGAGCGCGTCTATGTTCGAGAAGGCCACCGGCGAGCCCTTGATTGTTATCGCCTGGTCGGTGATAATGTCGCCCGCCTTTATCGCGTGAGAGGTCGCGACGTCAAGGCGTGTAGAGGTCTTTTGCACTTTTATGTTGTCCTTTATAAAAAGGACGCTCCCGCCCACGAACAGATACGCGGGCGCTTTTATGTCTTCGATAGGGTATTGCTTCATTGGTTTTCCTTTGTTTGAGTTTAAAGATTGAGCGCATTCGTAAGCGGCAGCACGAAGTGCAGGACAGGCTCGTCTGCGGGTGATTCGTCGCGGACGCTGCCGAGCGTGATCACAGCCCCGCCGAGTTCGTCGCAGCGTTCCTCGTGCAGCGACTTTGCGAGGCTTTCAAGCAGGCTGTACGCCGTTTCCTGCGTGTTCTGCAGCATGACGTTTTCCAAGATGTGGACTTCGCTCTCGACGGTTTCGGCTTTGAGTATGTAGGTTTTCGACCACGCAAGCGGCAGCGGCGGCTCTACCACAACCGCGATGCCGAGCGTGGAAAGGGCGTTTTGGATGTCGTTTTCAACATCGCCCTTTCTGCGGCAAATGACTTCGACACCCTCCGGTAAAACCGCCGAAACCTTGCCTTCAAGCCATTCCTGAAATTGGTATAATTTTGATGAACTCATTTTATTCTAAGGTATTTTGAAATTTCCTTTTTCGCGTCCGCCAGTACGGTTTCTTTCTTCGGCAGCGCGTCGGGGTCGCGCGGGGTGTCGGCCTTGCGCACAAGCCAGTAGTGAACCTGCATTGTGCCGTCCGCGCGTATAACGCCGAGCAACCCGCCGCGGCGCGTCCGGCGGAATTGGAGTTCGCTCTTGTCGAGGCTCGAAGGGCTCACGCCGTAGCGCGCCTCAATCGCCGGAATCGCCAGAAACTTTTTGCCGGACTTGGGGCGAATCCGCGCGCCGAACACCTTTGCGGCAAACTTCGGGCCGGAATCCGAGCCTATCGAAACGACGGCCCTGCTGTCATCGGCCCCCGCAAATACGGTGTCTGCCGCGATTTTCTCCCAGAAATGGCTCTTGCGCCATCCGCGGCGGTTTGGCCGCTTGTCTAACTCCCGAAAATGCCGGCGGAGCGTCCGCTCAAAGCCCCTGCCGACGGCGGCATTGAGCTTTTGCGCGTCGGAAAGCTTCGCGGCAAGGCGTTCAATCCGCCTCGCATCCTCGCCCGCACGTATTTTGATTGTGAATTTCAGAAGCATTTTTTCAGTTGATTTTCAAATGGGTTTGGCCGATAGTGTTTAAAGCAACGGTAGAAGTGCAGTCAGTTGCGATACTTTTACCGCCTACGGTTGTCAGACTGAACCTGTAATGGTGGCTCCCCGACCAGCCGAGAAATCGGTAAATCGCCAAGGCGCGGATTCGTCCGCGTCTTTTTTATTCTTTCCATATCAGTTCGCCTTTCCGTGCATTGTTCAGGGCGTTTAAATCTTTTGCGAAATAAGTGCGCACCACCATTCCGTCTTCTACAACAACGACGAACCCGCGCGTTTTGCCTTTTGCGTTTTCATAAATGTTTACCAATGTCATTTGATTGCCCTGCCTCCATACTTCGCGGGCATTTGCCGCTATCTGTTTCGCAACTCCATAATAGGAGAGTCTGTCGTTTACGACTTCGTCGCTGTATTTCTGCCAATCCTTTAAAACAGCCTCGTTGAACCCAATTTTCCCGATAGGAGTGCTGACGAACTCACCGCTTTTTAAAGCTTGTTTTGCGTCTGATATTGAAGATCTGGAAAATTTTATTCCTGACGGCTTCCACTTTTTAGTGTCCTCCAACTCCAAATCTTTCCAAGTCGGCAACGGCTTTTTGTCGCTCATTTTGAGCTTCCCGTTCTCGATGCGCGCGTTGGGCGTCTCTTTTATAATAGAGTCCACCATGTCCTCCGGTATGCGGTCGAGCGAGGCTTCCGCCTCAAGCGCAATGTCGAAGTCAGGTATTTCGTCCGCGGGCTCGTCATCGGGAAACAGTCCGAGTTCAACGACTTCCTCTCTGTCGATGTCCTCGACTCCCATGCCGCTGCCGTAGTCAAACGGCGGATACGGACGCCCGAAGCGCGAAAGGTTCGTCCACACGGGGTCGGACTTCAAAGCCACCATGCGGCCGCCCCTTATCTTGCCCCCCGCCGCGCGCCAGCGCATCGGCCAGTCCGTTCGCGGCACTCGGCGGCTTTCAACCCTCACGAATTCCTGCGCAGGGTACATGTCGAGCGCGTCGGCGTCCTGCCCGCGCACATAGCGGGCGTATTCGCGCGCTTCCTGAATGTTCATGTCGTAGATGAGCCCAAGCCTGCGGCGGCTCGTAATATCGGTGAGCTTGCTTCCGCCCATTGTATATCCGCGAGAGCGCAAAAAGGACTTCATCTCCGATATGAACTTGTCCTGCGATACCAACGCCTCGTTCGGATTGCGCTTGGAGGAATCGACCGCCTTCCCGATGAGTTCCCGCATCTTGCCAAGAACTTCGGCGTCGTTGACGCGCGCCGAAAAAAAGCACTTCTCGCGCAGGGCCGGAGCCACGCGCTCCCACTCCGCGCTCGTGCGGATACTGGGAGTTGCCCTGCGGCTATCAAAGCGCGATACCGCTTGGGGATCGGAAGAAAGGCTGACTCCTGCACTTGGCATTTTTTAAAGTCCGTTGTAATCGCTGCGCTGCGGAATTCCGCGCGCGGGACGCACGAGCTGGCATCCGCCGCTCGCCTGGACGCTTGCCGCGGCGGGTTCAGGATTGTCGGGAAGAGACGGCTTGATTTTCCCCTCCGCGATTTTGTCGAGGCGGGCGCGCGCGGCGTTCGCGAGGTTCACTTCGTCTGCCGAAAGCTTTTGCATGAGGCGCGGCTTGGCAAATTCCACAATGAGGGCCACCGCCTCGGCGGTCAGCTCTCCTGGAATCTTTGAATCGTCAACGTCCACAGAGAACCCGCCGCTTTTGACGTCGCTTCTTATGCGCGCCGTAATGCGCTCTATGGCGACTTCAAGCGGGTTTTCCTGCGCGTCCGAATACTTTGCCTTGCTCTCCAAAGCCTTTACGAGCGCGCCCGCCTGATAGCTCGCGACGTCCTCGATTGTAATCTTTACCCATCTTGCCATTATGCAGCCTTTCTAAGCGGCCTCGCGGAAGGTTTCCGCAAAGTCGATTTTTTCGATTTTGGGACTATCGAAACTCCCTTTAAGAATTGCAAACGCGAGAGCTGCCACGACCGGAATTTGCGCGTTGCCAACCGCCGCAAGCCTGTCCAGCCGATGGGGAACTCCATCACCCATTCCGCAAACTCCGACGGGGGGAGATGCCCGAAGGATTCCAGAAAACGCCGATGCGCGGAGGAAACAATCACTCCGTACTTCGTATTCAGCGTCGCGGCAGCCGACATTCCGTGGGTTATCCGGCTCGCCTGCACGACGCCCCAGAATCCAAAGCCTTTGCCGTACCGTTTTCCCGAGATTTTCAGCTCCGAGTTTGACGCGCCGCGTGTCGTAGCCGAGCGCGTTGAGGTCTTCAAGGACGCGCTCGATACCCCTGCTTTCGAGCATCGGCGAGTTTTCCGCAAAGACGTATTTAGGCCCGACTTCCCCGATGATGCGGGCCATTTCGCGCCAGAGGCCGCTTCTTTCGCCGCAGATTCCGACGGCCTTTCTGTTTGCCGAGGAAATGTCCTGGCACGGGAAGCCGCCGCAGACGACGTCGACCTTTCCGTGCCACGGTTTGCCGTCGAAAGTCCGCACGTCGTCCCAAATCGGAAACTTGGGCAGGATTCCGTCGCGCTGCCTTTGGAGCAAAATTTCGCGGCAATAGGGTTCGATTTCGACGGCGCAGACGCAGGTATGCCCGAGTAGCATTCCGCCGAGTATGCCTCCGCCCCCTCCAGCAAATAAGTGTAGCTCATTCATTCGTCCTCTTCGTTGATTGTTATGCCGCTTGCCGAAGCCCTGAAACGGCGTTGAAATTCCCCTGCAATGTCTCCGAAAGCGCGTCGCAGGCGACGAGCATTTCAGATTTAACGGGGCGGATTCTGTCTCCCGTACCCGCCGAATATTTAAACGGAACTTCGACTTTTGCGAAGTCTGCGAAGATTTCCCTACAAATATCCGACCCGTCGCAAGAAAGCAGCCACTTGCCTTTGAGCGTGTATAGCGAATTTCGCAGCATCTCCATATCCGCAGGCTCCCAAGCGTCGTACACACCGCTGTCGCCCGTGCAGTACGGCGGGTCAAAATATACAAAGGCGGATTCCTTGTCGTAAAATTTCACGACCTGTTGCCAGTCGCGCTTTTCGATATAGACGCCGTGCAAACGCTCGTGCAGTTCCTTGATTACGGGCACATGCTTTGCCTTGTCAAAGCCTCTATATCCGCGCGGATCGCGCGCGTAGTAGTCTCCAAAGCCCGAAAACGACGACACTTTAAGCAAGTACCAGCGAGCGACTTTTTGAAGTTCCGTGAGCCCCTTGTTTTCCTGCAAGCGGTTGAAAATTTCCACCGAGTGTAAATACCACTCCATCTCGGAAAGCAGCGCGTCCAAGTGCTCGCGCACATAAAGGTAGAATCCCGACACCTCGTCGTTGAGGTCGTTTATCACTTCTACCTTGGCGCGCTCTTTGGCCAGGAACACGGCCAAGCCGCCCGCAAAGGGTTCAATGTAGGTATCGTGCTGCGGAATCACGGGCAGAATGTACTTCAACATTCTGCGCTTGCCGCCCGAATATGGAAAAACCGGATTCATAAATATAATAGAGAAGATGCCGCGCGGGGCGGGCTTTAACCCCGCCTCCGCGCGACGGTTGCTCAAGACACGGATATGGCCTTCGCGCCGCCCGCCACCGTGTTTACGATGTTGGAGTAGTGCTCGACCGTGATGTCCACCCACTTCGCCTTTTCGTCGCGCCAGATGCGGAACATTTCGCCGCCGTCGCACGGGCTCCAGAAACGTTTGAGCGTCGAGGGGTCGAGGTCTGTCGCTCCGTCCATGCCGATAAAGGCGACCGCATACGCGCTGTTTGTAACCTTTGCCTTTCCGGATACGGTTTCGACACGCTCTGTGCTCTTGAATACGCCGTCGAGTCCGAGTTTGTCGGCGAGCTGCTGGGCCCCGAAGTTTGCGGCCACTCCCGCATAGGGGGCGGTGGAGCTTTCGTAGACCTCAAGGCGCGTGCTCCATGCCTTCGAGCCTATGAGCAGGCGGTTGGCGTCGAGCATTACCGCGTCTCCCACCGAATCTATGAGGGCGCGCAGGTCGGCGTCGGGCTGCGTCTTGGTAGAGCCGGTCGCCCACGACTTGGCGGACGCAGACCCCGCCACGGAAAGCAGCATGGCGACAGCCCGCACGCATTCGTTGCGAATCAGGCGGCGAACGAGGCTCTGGGTTTTCTCCTCCTCGATTCCGTCGTAGCGTTCGTCGTTGTCGATTCGGATGGTGAGGCCCTTGTTGAGCGTCTTTTCCTGGACGATTTCGCCCTTGACTTCGAGACGCTTGAAGTCGCCGCCGACGTTTCGCACGTCTTCGCTGTCGGCGAGGAATTCCCCCTTGCCGCCCTTGCGGAACTCGAAGCGTCGGTTTGCGCGCACGGCGGGGGCGATGAAGTTGAGCAGAGCCTCGTACTTCTCGCTCCTGACCCCGCTTGCAAAGTTGGTGAGGGCCTCGCTGAACTGCGAGTCCGCCACGCGGTCATTGGCGGCGCAAATGAAGCCGCTATTCAGGTTGGAATTGGTAAGTTCGTGTATCTTTTCCATGACTTTGATTTTTTAAGGTTATTCGGAAGCTGGAACCGCCTGCGGGACGCAGTGCTGGATTTCCACTTCTCCGCCGGCGGATGCGGCGTTCATGGCGTAGCCGATGAAGTATCCGCCCTCCGTCTTACCGACCTTGCCGTTTGCGGCCTCGTAGAGAGGGTCTCCCTGCGCTACGGCTTCAGCGGCGATTCCCACCGCGGTTCCCGCGGCATTGCCCAGAAGCCTTACGGCGAGCCCTTCGCCCTCGGCGGCATTGTCCTGCGCAAAGCCGAGCGGGCGGCTATTTGCGGCGCACGCGACGACTTTGCCGGACGAAAGCGCGACGAGGCTGTTGCGTACGATTGCGCCGCCTGCCACGCAGTTTATTGCGCCCTCGGGATGAATGCCGACGAGCGTGTCATTTGCCGCCCACACGCACGGGGCGAACAGGCGGCGGATTTTTTCCATGATTCTTTTCATTGGATGGTTCCTTTGTTTGGGTTTAAGATTCAAACGCGAGCTTGTACTGCTCGGGGATTTCGCGCTTGGCGCGCATCGTGGCGTCAAAATGGCTCATGCCCTCAGATTCGTACTTGGCGACAAGCCCGTTGAAGGCGGCCTTGGCGTTGGCCTTCGCGTCCCCCTGTTTGAGGCCGTCAGTCTCCGGCTTGGTTTCCACTACAACCGGCAAGGCCTCTATTTCATTTGCGGCGGCGACAAAATCCGAAGCTTTCTTCAGGGTTTCGGTGCGAGCGCCGCGGTCGGCCTCCGTGAGTTTGCCGGCCTTTATAGCGGCGTTAATTACAATTTCCGCTGCGGCGGCTCTGTCGTTAGCCGCGGCGGCCTGCGCTTCGGCGAGCTTCTTTTCAGCCTCGGCCTGCGCGGTTTTCGCGGCTTCGGCGTTTCCCGCCCCATCGAAAACGGCTTTTATCTTGGCCTTGATTTCGTCTTCGGAAGGTGCGCCCTCCGATTTGTCCAGATACTTTTGGGTCTCCTCTTCGGAATACCCCAAAAGCGTTAACAGCTCTTTTATCATTTGGTTTTCCTTTGTTTGGTTTTCAGTTGAAATTGCCTCCTCGAGCGAATTTGCCGCGGCGGTCGCGGGAATGTTCGGAGTGGGCGTAAGGCCCAGCGACGCGAGGAACATCGGGCGGTATACGCCCTTTGAAAGTGGCCGCATCAGCCAGAACGGCGAAAAGCGCAGCCCGTGCGGAAGCAACCCGAAATCCGGCTGCCAGTCTATCTTCGCCAGAAGCCCTTCCGGAGACTTTGCCAAGTCCGCCACTTTGCCGTACACTGACTTGTCGAGATATTTGGAGGAAATTCCAGGTCGGCCGTCGTCTCCCACGTCTGGATGCCCGAGATGAACCGGAATTGTCGTCCCGAATCCGGCGGCGCGTTTCAGGCGCGCCCAAATGGACTTGTATTTGTCGATTATCTCGTCCGCGCCCCGCTCGTCGAAACGCTGAACCCCGACGCGGTGGTTGAAGTTTCCATACGGAGCCACCAGATACCAGCCGTCGCCATCGTTTGCCGCGCAAACCAGATCCGTGTCCTGAACCACATATTCAAATCCATCGGACTCGTTCGCCGCCCAGACGCGAGGCGCACCCGCCATTGAAGGGGCAAGCCCCTTACGCGATTGCTTCGCAATGTCGCTATCCCCGTCGCGCTTTGCAACCCCGTTGCAAAACGCCAAAAACCCATTGCAAAATCGTTTTCTCTCGCTTTTGGATAGATTGTCCGTCTCGGAACATTTAAGCCCAAAAAACGCCAAAATTCGGCTTGGTTTATTTTTCATTTGAAATTCTCCTCTCTAAAATCTTCATCATGGCCTCCGCTTCGGCATCGCCGCCGTCAAAGTAGTTGCTAATATTTCTTTGCAAATTGGCGAGGGCGTCTGCGCGCTGCGAGGCGTCGTCCATAGCCTCTATACGGTCGAGCTCGGCAAGGAGGGCTTGTTTCTTTTCGGTGCTCATGGCGCGGGAAAGCTCGTCTATGTCGCTTTCGGCGTCGTTTGCGCCAAAGGCGGAATCCTGAAGCATCGGCGCCTGCGATTTCTCGATTACAGCTTCGCCCTCGTCTGGCGCGGCGACTCCGCTCGCCTCGCGCCACGCCTTTTGCGATACGGGCACACCCCTGTCCGCCGTCATCCCGAGAATTTCAAGCGCGGCCTTTTTGTCGGAACGGTCGGTGCGCTGGAACTGAAGGTATGCGGCGGGCTCGACGTTGCCGAAATAGTAGCGTATTACAAAGCGCGACACGGTGTTCGCCAAAGTTTCTTCTATTAAAAGGCAGTCGTCGTCCTCTAGCATTGCCGACGATTCTCCTTGCAGGCTGGCCCCCGCACCGTCCTGTGAGGACATCGTTGCAAGGTCGCTACCAAGCCACATTGTGATTACAAGGCGTGTAAGGTGGTCTATTATTTCCTTGAAAGGCGCGTTCTGTCCCGAAGCTTGCAAGAGCGTTAAAGTATCGGCGTTGCCGGTCATCAGGCTCGATTCGTTGTCTATGTTTGCAAGGGCGGATGCCATTTCTTCCCATTTGTCGGAATGGGCGGGCTCGTCTGTCTTAAGCCAAGCCAAGGCCGAACCGAAACGGCGCGAGAATACGAGCCAGTCGGCAAGACTCATCTGTTTCATTAGATAATAAACCGAGCAGGCCGACATAAGCGGAGAGTCTGTTGCAGCTATAAGCCACTTGTCGGGTTTCAATTCGTCGCCAAAGACGGCGTTGGGCGAGCGCAAGAGGCGCAATTTGCCCGCGGTGTCCTCAAAGAAGTAAAGAGGCACAAACTTAAAATTCGCGCGTAGTGTGCGCTCTTGCGGATTGGGGCTCCAGACGATTTCATGCACGGAGTATTTCTTGCCGACGCAATCGAGCATGGCCTCTACAAGGCGCGAAAACCCGCCCGTGCGGTGCTTGTCGCACGAGTGTGTCCAAGACACATTGTTGTAAAAATCCTCAAGCCTGGCGGCGTGCTCTTTAGCCGTATCTTCGGGTGCGTTACCAAAAGGCACTATGTTCCACGAAAGCCGCGATACGCTCTTGCGCCGCTTGGCGCGCACGGTGGAGACAATACCGTCGCACTCCTCGACTTCCTCCCAAATGCGCGCCGCCTTCGACATGTACCCCGTTTTGAAGGCGTCGTTTGCCGCGCGCAGCGTCTGCGGCCTCAAGCCCAACAGAGGGTTGTAGCGCGAACGCTTCTCCCATAAAATTCTTTCCTCGGTGATTTCAGATTTCATTTAAAAAAGCCTCCTTTGGCTGCGGCGCGCGATTGGAATGAAATACGACTCCGCAGGCTTTGCTCCGGCATAATATCCAAGAGCCGCTCCCCAAAAGCGGTCTCCGTGGCCGAGTGCCTCTGTGCGCTCCGCGTCAAAGCGAACCGCTCCGGAGCTTGTCACCTCTTTTTTTATGCTGCGAAAATCGGCGCGGGTGTCCCTGTCGTCGGCGATGCGTATGTTGCGGTCTTCAAATGCCGCGCGCAGCTTGTAGGCCATGTCGGCCTTGACGGCGTTCGTGAACGCGACCGCTTCAATCCGGTATTTCCCGAACCTTTCCTGCATGCGTTCGGCGAACTGCGCGCCTATACCCGTGGCATCCACGCAGCAGCGGCGCATGTTGGGAAGAGAAAGAATCGGGTAAATCTCTGCTTCCTGCTCCGAAAACTTCATGTTCTGCAAAACTTTCAGCCGCCTTTGGAAATAGATGTTGCCCGATTTCTCCCAGACCCAGCAGGTGGTGCGGTCGTGCTTGTGGCCGACGTCTATGCCCACATAGAGGTCGCCGCACTCGGAGAGCGGCTTTTGCCAGTTTTCGGAGAGCCCGTAGGTCACGCCGTCGTACAAGTCGGACGTGATAAACACGCTGGATTCGTCCGCGGGCTCGCACATGTACTCTTGTAGAAAGGACTCTTCGTCGGCGCACTGGTCTTTTACGCTGTCGAAATAGGCCGCCTCGTCCATTTCCTGCCGCTCGTCGCCCTCTGGCAGCTTTTGTTGCAATGTCCACAGGAAACCCTCGTCGAGCGCGTCCTGAAGGCTGACGCGGTGGAGCGAAATCCGCTTTTTGTTTTCGCCGTAGCGCGCTTCCTGAACGAGACGGTTGAAGAAGTTGTGCGCGCCGCGGTGGGTGGAAACTATCGCCATTTGGCCGCCCCATGTAATGCCTGGCAAGGCGATGGAGTAGAGCACCTGCGGATTCTGGTGCAGGGCGAATTCGTCCAGAACGCGCGTGCCGCGCTTGCCGGCCTGTGCATCGGGATTGGAGCTCATCGAATGCGCCACGGTGCCGTTTGCAAAGGACATTTCAAAGGCCGTGACGGAGCGCGCCTCGTCTATTTTATAGACCCTCTCACCGATTTCGGAGGCGGCGATGTTTAAAAGCCCCGCGAACTTCCTGCAATCCTGCAAGAAGAGCCGCGCCTGTATTTCGTCGCGGGAGGAAATCCAAGAGTCGAGCTTTACAGCCTTGCGCGACTGCTGGCGCACTATGTCGTAGGCCGTCGCCCAAGAAAAGCCTATCTGGCGGGATTTCTCGACAAGCTTTATGCGCGAGCGGTCTTGAATCCACCGCCACTGGTACGGCAGGAAGATTCCCATTTCGAGCTTGGGCCTGTTCTTGGCTTTGACTGTGCGGATTTCTTTCAAATTACAAACTCCCAATCTGCGCCTCAAGCTTCGCAAGGGCCTCGTCGGAAAGCCCCCCGCCGTTTCGGATGTCGGCAATAGCCTTCTTCTTGGCTTCTTCCCGCTCCTTTTCCTTCCGCTCCCACTCGGCCTTTTCACGGGCGAGTTCGGCGAGCTTTGCCTCTAACAGTTTCAGCTTGCCTTCCGACTCGCGGTTGGCGCGCACCTGCGCCGTAAGCCGCGCGGAGGAGAGCACCAAGTCGTGCAGCTTGCCGTCTATCTCGTCGCCGTCCTTGAGTTCGCGCAGCTTGCGCCACAAAAGCTCGTCGAGCTTCTTCTTGTTGGCAGCCCCGAAGTCGTTCCCGTCCTCTACGACTCGGCGGGCGGCTTCGCCTTCCGCGCGCATCTCGGTGAGGCCCACTTCGAATTCCCACGCCTTCGCCTTCCAGTCGGATACCGAGCGGATTCCAGGCGGTTCCTTTTCCGGAAACAGTTCTCCTATGGCGGAAAGAATCTGCTCCGCCGTCGGGTTGTTCCACCGTTCGAGGAGGTATTCCACGAGTCTCGCGCGCTCCCTGCGGGAGAGCTTCGAGTCTATCCATGTGCGCGTCAGGGCCATCTTTATGCGTTTATGGAGTCGAGGTATTCCACGCCGGCGTCCGTGATGCGCCACGCGCGGGTCAGCTTTGAAATCCCCGTCCGCGTCTCCTCCGCGTAGCCTTTGCGACAGAGCCATTCGAGGTTCTCGACAAATTCGGCGTCGGTGTTTTTAAAAGCCCGCAGTTCGGCCAAGTTCGCGATTTCGCGCAGGGTGAGCCCGTGGCGCGCAGCTTCCAAAATCAGTAACAGTACGCGGCGCAGTTGTTCTTTTTCGCAGAGAGTCATTGTTCGTGTCGGTTTTGGCGCGAAAGCATTTCGCGTATCAGGTAAAGCTCTTTGGTTTGCAGTTCGTTTTCCTTCTTTATGGAGGCGAGCTCGTTTTCTACATGCGCAAGCCGCGTGTAGATTTCCTTACGGCTGTTGGCAGAGTGGCCGCTCATGGATGCGAGCCGTTCGTTCATTTCGCGGTCGATTTTTTCGTGGGCGTCGAGATTGGCTTGGCAGAGATGCTCGCAGTCCTTCACGTGGCGGTATTTTTCCGTTGCGGGCGGATTCGAGGAGAGTTTCTGCCTGATCGAGAGCGCGAGGTTTACACACCACAATACCGACGGAAGCGCGAATATCGCGCCGACAAGCCAAACAAGCCCGCGCTCGTCAATCGTTCCGGCGGCCGCCGCGGTCGCAAAAAGCGCGCAAACTTCCCGCGTCATTGCCGTTCGAGCTCCAGTTCGAGGTTGTTGATAGTCGTGAGGGCGTCCTCCACCCATTCTGGGGCGGATGTCGCGGCGTCTTCGAAGTCGGGGCGCGCGATAAGGCGGGCGGCGTTGTCGTAGCGCACATGCGTCTGGCAGGCGGTAAGCAGGCAGGCTGCGGCGGCGGCAAGAAGAACCCTAAACATTCGTCCCCCCTTTTCGCGCGGCCTCCAACGCGGCCTTTACGGCTTTGTTTTTCTCCCGCCAGCGTTTTACGGCGTCGGCGACGTTCGCCGACTGCGATGCCTCCAAAGCCACGCCGACCAGCTCGCGCACCGCCGGAATCGCCTTGAACAGAGCCGCAAGAAGGGTGATTATCGCCGACGCCATAGTTGTCTTACTTTCCGAAACGCGCCGCGCACCAGCTAAGTAGCTTGTACCACCATGCGTCCTTCGAGTTCGGGAAGAAGGAGAGAACTGCGTTAATTACCGCGATTACCGCGGCGAGCACATATCCCCATGCGCCGGAGTCGCCGGCGGTGGGATCGGACACGCCCGTTTCCTGCGCGAATGCAACCCCGCAAAATGCGAAGAGCGCAAACAGAACCATAGTCAGATACTTTTTCATTTATTTCCTTTCGATTGGGTTAAGATACCTTGCGTCGTCCTACTACAACTGACGTGCGGCCGCGCCGCGTGAAAATGGAGCCCTCGGCGTTGACGCGCCCCGCCTTCGGGCAATAACTATCTCTTCCGCCTTTGCGGCGCGGCGCAGGCGGCGTAGCCTGGCCTCCAAATTCACCAGGCGCGCGGGTTATAAATTGTTTCGATATGGCGGCCAATTCGGCCGCGCACTCCTTGACAAGCGCAGTGATAGCGTCAATCTCAGCCAAAACAGGCATGACTGCCTTGCGGAGCTCTTCGCCGACTATGCGCGCGACTTCATCATTTGAAAGTTGACGCCCGACGGAACCGGCGATACCGGAAAGCGATGAAGCCTCCGGTGCATTGTCGCCGTCCGCGCGGACGGACGCTTTGGGTTTCGTTGGCGTTGAAACGCCCTCACGGACGACATTCGCGTCGCTGCCGCCCTGTAGCACAGCATGATATGAAGAAAGTATTGAGCGAAGTTCCCCGAGGAGTTCGGGAGAGATTTCGTAAATTTGCCCGTTGCCAGGGTCGAATGTTTCCGAACCGTCCGCAAGGGCGTTTTCAATTTCGGCTATTTCGGCGGCAATCCCGCGACGGGAGAAGCCCACCATAAAATTCTTTGGGCCGCCATCAGCCCAGAAGGCGACATGTACATGGGCGATGTCCGCACTCTTTTTAGCGATTGCGTAAATGCGCGGACGCCTCGGCGAATCGCTTTTTGATTGACTGTCCTGTGCCGTCTTTTGCATAACGGCGCAAGATTATCACGTTCGCAAAATCATGGAAACGCCACCATTGGGAACGTTGGTTGCTTATCCGGAAAAGGTGTTTTTTCGGATTTTTTTGTAGGCAAAGTGTTTTGTCCGAACACAAAAAAACTGCTTCCAATTTGGAAGCAGTCAGAGTCTGCGAAAAATAGAGTTTATTTATCTGACGTAAAATAACCACGCAAAACGATTGCGGGCAAACCTATGATATTTATTGTAGTCGTTGATAAAAGCGTTATGGTTACGGAATCTGAAAGGAAATTACACGATAAAAGTACAACAACCCCAATAAGCCAGAGCGAAATTATGACAAATGTCCAAAAGGCTAATATTGAACGATTTTTTGTATTATCGCTGTACCTTTTGTTTTCTAATGCCGTCCGCATTTCTGCCTGAGCAAGCATCGATTTGGAATCCAAATCCAGAGATTGGGTTTCTTCAATATTAGCTTCTAAACAGCCAAGCCGACCTCTATGGACTCCAGAAGGATTCATTTGTTTATACAGCTAAAAGTCTTCTAAAATATGAAGAGATATAGTCATCCTTCATAGTACATCCCCACTTGCCGTTGTTTTCTTTTACGGTTCGATCCCAAGGACTATCGGCCTTATGAGACCATGCGGAGAGTTTTCCTGCAGAAAATTTGCCAAAGACATCCAGTACCTCACAAACCGTTTTTTTTGCAATTTCGGGCAATTTAAGAGAATCGACGGATACAGGCGGAATATCCAGAGACACCTTATTATGAACTCTCGGAAACACAGGGCCAAAAGGCCAAGCTTGGGGATGTTCATTGGTCAGCCTTTTATTTTCACGGGCGAGAAAAATACCATAGGAAATATAAAGTAATTTGTGAATTTTAGTCATATTCACATCGATATTTTTTTCAACTGCAAACGCTCTAATCGCATTCGCAATATCCACACTATCGAGACTTTTAAATTCTTCTTCCATATCAAGCCTCCTTCCTATTTTTCGGATTTATTGTTGACATTATAACACCCTTGTAAAGCCCAATATTGCGCGCAACACGAGGAGGGAATATTGGCTACTCTTCCTCCTCTGGCGGCTTTTCGTTCGCTGCGGCGACGCGGTTTTTCCAGACAAGCGAGCGGATTTCGTAGCGGGCGCGCGCTGGGGAACTGAACATACCGTACAGGGCGCGCAGATGTTCCAGGGCTTCGGGGGAGTTCAGGCCGCGCATTTCGGCGTCCAACATCCCGAGAATGAAACAGCCCATGTCGAAACCCTCGTACATGACCTCAATCCGCTCCATATCCTCGCTTAGGAGCACTCCTATATTCAGCAAATTTTTGTCTCTTTCGTCCATTTTGGCCTTTCAAATGTGCAAGTATTTGCATTTTTGGTTTGTTGATTGTTAGTTAGTTGCGATTTTAAGTGTAAGCCCTTTTTTTCTATATTTCACAGATTGTTAGTTGTTTCAAGTATAACCGCGCTTACAGTTAGTTAAAATTTTTTTATAACGCCGATTAGCGATTTTTTTAAGTCTTCAAGCCGTTTTTCTGCCACGTCCGCGCGTTCTTTATAAATAGCAACTGCTTGATTGGGCTTTCCATCGTCATCTTCGCCAGTCAATAGCCATTCCATTGAACAACCAAAGAATTTTGCGAGCGTGTATAGTTCTATTCCACCTGGAATGCTACGTCCACTCTTCCAATGAACCAAAGCTGTGGAGGTAAAGCCCAATTTCGTTGCAATTTCATTCTGTTTCATCCCGCTCGTTTCCATTAATTCACGTAGCCGGAGAGAAAATTTACCAAATGTTAAATTTTTTTCTTGCATTTTTTACCTATTGTTTATAATCGCGCTTACAATAATTAAAAATTGGTAATCAAATCGCAATCCTAAATGCCAAAAGAAACAATATTAAAACGTAAACTTTGCGAAAAGAAAATCAGCTATCGCCGTGCAGCTCCTGCGCTTGGCGTTCACTGGACTCATTTATACAAGGTCGTCAACGGTTATCGCAAATCAAAGAGCTTATCGCTTCGGATACTTCAACTGTGCGACGGCATTATCCCGTTGCCGCCAAAACCCGTGCGCGCTTCCCGTGCCGCAAGGAGGGGGAGATAATGAAGCTTGAATATGAAATTTCAACGGTTCTTGGAGCCCTTAGTGGGTTTGGGTGTTTTCTTCTTAGCCACTTCTGTTGCGAACAATTCGCAATAAACGTCTGCGACAAGGTCATCGAGCGTATAAATAATAGTGTAAGTTTCCCCCATTTCATTCCTGAGTCCTCCACCATTGCTCGAAACGAACCCAATTTTACAGAGATAGTCAATTTCGGTACTCTCGCGATCGAGGAGGGTTTTGAGGTCGCCATTGACGAAAATCGGATTCTTTTTCGCGATAAGTCTTCCGATTGCCCTACGGTGCGCAGGCTTGAGAAGTCTGATTTTTCGGGCAATCGCGCGTCTTTTATCTCTTTCCCTCATTTTCCGCATTATTCTAAGACTATGAACTTTTGCGTAACTGCCAATACAACCACCGATTATAGCGCTCAAAAGGGAAACTAATGCAGTAATCCAATCCATGTTCATTAAAAGACAATGAATAATAGCGTATTAATCAATCTGATTTTTTAACAATACAACAAAAAGGCAAAGGATGAAAAAACAAAAACCGTGGCACAAGGGATTTGTCGAAAGGCAATTCAGGCGCGTTATCGTATCGATAGACTACGACCCGAGCCCGTATTACGGCGACTGCAAAAAGTGCGAATGGAAGGCCGGAGAACATGTGACCGCCTTTTTTAAGACACAAGGGCTGTGGGAAGAAATCACGGCGGATTTCTGCCGCAAGTGGAGCTCTGTATTTTTGGAACTTGTGCGCGCCGACATCCGGAGGTTTTCAGGGGGAACTTTGACAATTAAGGATACCTCCGCAGATCCTCTATGGGAGGAACGCAACGGCAAGATAGACGCCATCGCCGACTTCACGCTCGTAAAAGTGAAATAATAATGTCCGGCGACACCCGACAGCTTTCGTTCCCGTTTTACTCCCTCGATTTTCCTGAGCGTTGGACGCTGAAAGTCGGGGAGGTGGCGGAGCGTCTCGGCGTGTCGGAACAGCACATATTGAACCTAATAGACGAGGGCGAATTCGGCAGCCTGAACCTCGCGCCAGGCCGGACGCGGAAACTCGTGCGGATTCCTGTGGAAGCCTATCGGGATTTTGTTTTGCGAGCCTATTCCGGAGACCTCCGCGCAAAGTTCCTGCGCGCTCTGCCGCGCGCCGCCCTCGTGGCGATTCACCACGATATTTTACAAATCCTTAACGACAAATCCTGGCTCGACCAGTAAACAACTATGAAGAAATCCCAAAAATCCACTGAAATAACCCCTCTTGAAACGGCCTTGCAGAAGCAGTTCAAGCCCGATGCAGGCATCGTCCGCAAGGCGTTTGACCTTGTGGAAGAGAACCGCGCGGCATTTGCCGCAAACGCCCTGAAATTCGGCCTGTGCGCGCTTGCCGCAAAGTCCATAGTCGGCCACGGTAAATTCGGGAAATGGTTGTCGGAAGCATTGTCCGACAGCGGGAATGCGCGCCCAATGGCTGAACGCACCGCCAAAGACTATATGGGCCTTGCAAAAGTGTTCATAGAAAAGCTTTCGATACCCAACAAGCTTTCCGGCCACCTCGCCGAAGCGGTAGAACTATTCAAAGAACAATTTGATTCAAGTTTTGACATAGGAATCGTCCTATCAGATACGAATCAGACGGAATTCCTTATAAATTCCACCGTTCGCGGAATGACATTGACGCAGTTGCGCCAACTTTTGCGCGAGGGCGCGGAGCGCGCCTACTCGGACGAACAGACGGAGCAGTCAAAGCCCCAGCCCAAAAATAATCTTCGCGGTATTCAGGGCGGAGATAGCAGCGGCGGACAGATGACGTTTTTCGACGAGCTCTTCGACGAGGTACGGGCAACGATAGAGATAAAACGCGAGAACGACCCACGCTTCCTGCAGCTCTCGAAAGAGGAGATGGACGACCTCGGCAACTATCTGATCGAACAGGGCAAGGCCATACTTAACCTCGCCAAGGAAAAGAGGGATTAAAATGTCGGATCACTTCCTGTCGGTCTCGCAAAAATTGCCGCCCAAGCCGTTCGGTATAGCCGCCCACGAGCAGCTTGAATTCGTCCGCCTACCCAAAGGAGAACAGGTGCGCGTCATAGACTTGCTCGGGGCGTTTAGGACGATAGCGGAGTTTGACGGCAAGAAGGGCGAGGCATTTGCCGCAGTAGCTGCGGTCAACGGCGGGCGCAAGGGATTTTCAATCAAGAGCCTCGAACGGCTCTATGCGGCGTATTTAAAAAGCGGCTACGATTGGGGCGTCTTGACGCGCAAATGGCGCGGTTCAAAGCCAGGACAGCCGCATGAGTTCAAAGATTTTATCGTGCGGCTTGCGCTCGAGTGCAAAGGGCGCACCGACGTGATAGGTGGCGTCTGCGATAGGCTTTTTCACGATTTTTGGGCGGCGGGCAAGCCCGTCCCTGGCTACGGCACATTCAAGCAATTCTGGGACGCCACGCAACCGAACAGTCCGTATCCGTCCAAAATACGCGCAAAACGGCCGTTTGTGCCGTCGGGATGGTCGAGGGGCAATATCCAGAAGCTGCTCGCCGCCGCGGCCCCGCGCAAAGGGGCCATGCGCCTCCGCGCCGCCTACGGGGAACTCCGCGCGCACGATGCCGAGGCGCAGGTGCGCCGCGACATGTCCAAACTGAAGCCGCTGCAGCTCGTCACGATGGACGACGTGGAACTCGACATACAGGTGATGTTTAAAATCGGCCCCTACATGCGCCTTAGAACCGCGCAGGCGGTCGTCGCTATGGACGTTGCAAGCCGCATGATAATCGGCTGGGGCGTCCGCCCGATTCTCACCGACAAAGACCTTCCGTACGTTCCCGAAGGCTCGGGGAAGGTATTGACGCGCAAAGACGTCAACGCCGTTTTATTGAGCGCAATTCTAAGATACGGGCTTCCGGCAAACTATCCGATGCGCCTGCTTTTGGAAAACAATTCCGCGCGGCTTAACGAGCTCGACGAGGACATGCTCATGACCATGCTGCCCGGGCGGTTCGTAATAGAAAACACCCGAATGGCCAAACGCGAGTTCGCCAATTACGGCCTTATCGACAAGCACGGCTTCCCCTTCCAAAAAGGATGGTTGGAAAGTCCCTTTAAACCGCTGCACATACGCCTGTGCCACCTTGCGGGAGCGACCGCGCCGCGCTTCGACGACCGCCACAGCGTGCATGAAAAGATTGTCGAGTACTGCGAATCGCTCGAAAAGCGCGCCAGCGCAAAAGGCATAGACATGGGCCGCCTGAAATTTCCCGCGCTTACCGAAGAGGAGTTCTTTTTAGTATTCGAAAGAATCGTAAACGTTTTCAACAACCGCACTAACCACAAGCTGCAAGGGTTCCAAACGGTCTACGAATGCCTGCTTCCGAACGGCGAGTTCTGCCGCAGGGAGAACCTCCCGCCGACGCTTTCGGCTGCGGAGCTTGCGGAGCTGGATTTTGAAGCCCGCCCCGAAAGCCCGTTTGAACGCTGGACGCGCCTGCGCGCGCAAAACGAGTTCACGCGCGTTGAAACGCCCGCCCTCTATCCGTGCATGTGCGACAAGCGTCTCGTCAAAGTCCGCAACGGCGAAATCAAAACCGAAATATCCTCTTTCCGAAGGGAACCGCTTTACTTCCGCTCCCCGAAGCTGCGGGAACTTGAAGGCAGGGAACTGATAGCGGCGTTTACGCCCGACCACAAGACGGCGTGGCTCTTCACGAAATCCGAAGGCTTCGTGTGCGGCGCGCCAAGTTGGGACTATGTGGACATTACCGACCAGGAGGCGATCATCCGCCAAAGCGGCATAGTCCACCGCGACCGCATGATTGAGGCCAAAAAGATGAGCGAGCACCTTTCCGAAATCGGCAATACCTACCGCGAAATCCGCGTCCACAACGAGGCCGTTCTGAAGAACAACGCGCAAGTCGGAGAAGCCATGGCAGACGCCGAAGTCCGGACAAAGCGTATTTCAGACGGCAAACGGCTTTCGGATTTTTCCGACACGTCAAGGCTCGTCGGCGCGCCGAGCGTCCCCGAATCCCACGACTGCGGCCTCGAGGACTTCTCCGACCCGTCGGAGCTAATTTAGCACAGCAAAGGAAATACAATGGAAGAAAACCAATCGACACAGCTTGCGGAGCACAAGGCAAAGAGCCTCACGCCCCGCGCAACATGGAACTACTCTCTCGACCAAATCCGGCGCGACACCGCCGAATACGCCGAGAGCGAGCGGCAGTTGCTCGCGGACTGCTTTCTATTCTGCGTAAAGGAGGGCATCGCCTTTCGGGAGTTCTGCCAAAAGATAAAATACGACCACACCACGGTGATGCGCATATACCGCGGAACCTATGCAAACCCAGCAACGGGCGAAAAATACGGCATTCCTGCAAACATGGCGAAGGGCATGCGCGACTTCCTTGAAACCGAGCGCAAAAGGCTCGTGCTCGGAACGACCGAATTTGTCGAAACTCCCACGGCGCGCCGCATATTCACGGCGTGCGACCTCGCGCGCGAAAGCGGAACGCCCGTGTTTCTCTGGGGGCCGAGCCACATCGGAAAGACGTTTGCGCTCACCCAATATTCGCGCACGCACAATCACGGGCGTTCGCCATACGTCAGAATCCGTCCGGCGCGCGGCATAAACGGCTTTCTGGAGACGCTTTCAAACGCCGTTGGCATATCGCCCAACGACAAGCGCGACGCGCTCATCGCCCGCGTCAAGAGGGCGGTAAAAGGAAACATGCTGCTGATACTCGACGAGCTCCACGAGCTCAACCTGACGAGCAAATCGTACACGTATTTTCAGGCCCTTGAAATCCTGCGCGAAATCTACGACGAGACGGGATGCGGAATGGTCTTGTGCGGCACGGAACTCTTTGAAACGTCCGTAATGCAGGAGCGCAACGGAGTGCTTGAGCAGCTTTACCGCAGGGGAGTGCATAAGATTAAGCTTCCGCCGTATCCGACGCGCGCGGACGTAGCCGCCATTCTCAAATCGAGCGGCCTCGATTTTCCCGAAAAGGGCGCGGCGGTTCAAGTCAAGCGCGCGACGGAACAGCCCTATGAGATTCTCCGCGTCCTCGCGCGCGAGGACGGCCTTAAAAGCATCACGGAGCGCATACGTTACGCCCGCAAGCTCGGCAGGGGAGTGGTGTCGTGGGAGAGCTTTGTCGCCGCCCACTTGTACATTCAGGCGCAAAGGGTCTCGAAGTCGGACTGGGATTAAACCGCCATGAAGAAACTTTTTGCGAAAATAATCGGCGCGGTTTTCGGGAAAGCCCGATCCGCGTTTCCCGCCCGCGCAAAGCCCGTCGAGAGCGTCCGAATCTTCGAGGAAAGCCCTGGCGTCTGGAAGTTCCAAAGCGGCGTGCAAATATGGGCCAGATACGACAGCTACGAGCACGCGCGCAAGGTGGCGGAAGAGTACAATTTCATCAAAGTGGAGAAATAAAGCAATGAGAACGAACGCCGAAATAAAAACCTACGAAACGCGCGACGCATTTGAGGCCGACATCGACCAGATTGCGCGCCTCCAGCTTCGCCGCGAAAAGCTCAAGGCAATACGCGACCTTGAAAGCCAGCGCGTATTGGACAAGTACAATCCGGAAATCTCCGCCCTTGACGGACAGATAGAGGAACTTCAAAACCGCGCGCTTCCGTACGCTTCGGCGAACCGCGAGCGGCTTTTCGGGAAGGGCAAGTCGGCGAGCTGCTCGCTTGCGACCTACGGATTCAAAATCGGCAACAAAACGCTATCGAACGTGAGCGGCGAAAGCGACGAGGTTATCGCCAAGATGCTCTGCGACCTCAACCGCTTCGACTGCGCCACTATGTACTACAAGCTTAACAAAGACGGCATAAAGCGCGCCGTGAATAACGGCGACGAAATCGTCTCCGCAAGCTTCAAGTTCGTGCGCGTGGAGCGGTTTTTCGTCGAAGCCAAAACGGACAAGGAAATATGAACCAGATGACTGCCTTCAAAACCCTTGAAACGCCCATAAAACCCGTCCGCAGGAAAGTTAAAGCGAAGTCTCGGCAGCGTAAGGCCGACCGCGAGGAAGCCAAATACTGGGGTCTTTGGGGCGAAATAGGCCGCAAGTTTAACCTGTCGGCCGCCGAGCGCGAAGCCTGGCGGCGCGAAATAACCGAGGAGATTTTCGGCGGGGAATACAAGAGCCATAGGGAGTTCACCCACGGGGACTACGATGTCGTCCTCGGCGCGATGCGCGAGCTCCTCGCGCGCGACGAACTCGTCATATCGCCATTGAAAGTCGTGCGGATGTACATTGACGGCGAAGAGCGGCGAATAGCGCATTTGATAGACGAACTCGACATGCCGCCCGCCTACATTGCGGCCGTTTCCTTCGGGAAGTTCCACACGCGGCACTGGCGCGGAACGCTCCTTGCGCACGAGCTGATGCAGCTCTTCTATACCCTTTCGGCGCGAAAGAGAGCCGCCGAGAGAAAAGGGCGAACCCTTGCCAAAACGGTGAAACGCCGCAGAACCGCACGCGAAATCTCCGATAACTGCCCGTTCTGATGCAAACCGTCCACGATTACCTCCGAGCCCGTCTGCTTCAACAGGCGGGCATTTTTGAGCCCGCAAAGCCCGCACCGAGCCTCGCCGTGATCGCGCGCATGCAGTCCTGCCCGCGCTTCGAGGAGTACCGCAAGAACCGCATGATTATGGGCTACTTTCGCTACGGCTCACTCCAATCCCAGATAGGGCGCGCAAAGTACGATAACGTCGGCTCTATTGAAAAGCGCCTCTCTATATATAAGAGCGACCACAACCGCGAACATCTCGTAGACATCGCCAATCTCGCCATGATAGAGTTCGCCACCCATCCGGATTATCCATTCAACCCATCCGATGACGGCGTTCATGCGGCGAAAAAAAAATGAAAAAAATCGTCCAGAGAGACTTGACTTCAATCGGCTGTAGAGCGTGTGTACGCACACAATAAAAAAACAGCCATGAATATAGAAGAAATATTAAACTCAAACCTCACAAAATCTGACAAAATGCGCCGCCTCTTTGACGAGGGCAAAAGCCGAAAGGAAGTTGCCCTCCTTCTGGGAGTCGGATACGGTTTCGTCCAAAACGTCTACGCCAAATACTTCTCCAATCGCCCTCTCTCTCCAGAGGGCGATTTTGTTTTTAGCCGCAGCTTCGGTATAGAGCTTGAAATAATACATAATAATAAGAGAGAGTTGTGCGACGCTGTTCGTTCTCGCGGCATCTCCTGCGAAATTGAAGGCTACAACCACTCGACGCGCTGCCACTGGAAAATAGTATCCGACGCTTCGGTAAACGGCGGCTACGAGCTCGTAAGCCCAGTCCTCAAAGGTCAGCGCGGACTCGACGAGATCAAGGCCGTCTGCGAAGCCCTCGCTGAAGTCGGTGCATTGATAAACAAGAGCTGCGGATTCCACGCCCACTTCGGGACGGACGATTTTAAAGACAGCATATCGGTCTGGCGCAACCTCTATATAAACTACGCGACGCTGGAAGAGGATATAGACGCCTTCATGCCGCCGAGCCGCAGACATAACAGATATTGCTCGAGCCTTAAAGTTCGCAACTGGCGCGAAAAGATGGATTCCGCCCAAACGCTTGTTGACCTTGAAAGAGCCGTAACAAACCGGAGCCGCTACTTTAAACTAAACAGCCAAAGCTACTGGCGGCATGGAACGGTCGAGTTTCGCCAGCATAGCGGCACGATAGAATTTGACAAAATCAAAAACTGGCTGCTCTTTTGCGCGCGATTCGTCGATTTTTCAAAGCGCGAAAAACTCGATCGCGGAGGCGAGCGAGCCCTTGAGAAATTCCTCGACAGGGGTTTGGCTGACTTTTACAAACAACGCAAACAAAAGTTCGAAAGGAGATAATCATGGCAAAATACGAAATGCGCGGAGGAGGGACAATATCGGGCGACAACGCCCGTGAAGTCGTTGAGGCGATAAGAGCCTCGTCTTTTAATCCGGAGGCCGACACGGGGGCGTTTGTGCGCGCCCTTGCGGCAAGGTGCAAGACTTACGACGGCTCGGAAATCCGAACGGACACCCCCGAAAACACGGTGGCCGACCTGATAAAAAGCGGCTTTCTTACACCCTGCAAATAGTCTGCATGGGGTTTTTCAAGGCTGTTTCACGGGGTCTGCAACGCGCTTGCAGGCCCTTTTTTTTATCCGCAATGAGTTTTAACGGCGGAATAGCGGTTCCAGATTCGCCGCGGGCGGAATATTTTTCGATATCCCCGCATACTCCGGAGCGTGATCACAGACAAGCCGGCTTCCAACGCGGCCGATTCCTGTTTGTCCGCAAAGAGCCGTTTTTTCCTCAAACGTTCGATTTTTCGGCAGATTATCGGCCCGAACGGCGTTTTTTTCCTCAAACCAATCCCAACACCACCAACTACCCACAACCTCACTGTTTTGGCGACTTCCGGCGGGTTTTGGCGACTTTTGGCGACTCCTCAAACCTCTTGAGTCAAATCACTATCTCGAAATAGCGTTTTTACATGCGTTGGCCGCGAATCCGGAGGCGGGCGGGAGGGCTCGCGCCGAGCCTGTTTCGGGTTTTATTCCGAAATTCGGACGGAATGCGCAAAGAGGCCGCCGAACTGGCGGCCTCTTGTTATATGCATGGGAAAAGAAGGAAATAAGAATATCGCAAGCTCGCGCTATGGGAGATGTCTGCGGCTGCGCCGCGGGGGCAATGCGCGCCAAAAAACGGCGTCGGGAAAGCGCCACCGCCTCCCGTCCAAATGGGCAATTTTTAACGGGCTGAAAGCGCGGGGACAGCGGCCGCGATGTTAGCCGCCCAACCGAAAGGGCAATCTTTACGGCCTTTTCTTCCTGAATTTCGGGGCGCGGCTCACTTCCCCCGCGCCTCGTCGAGGCGCGCGCGCCAGTAGGCGGAGAAGGCCATGTAGATTCCGTACGGGTCGCGGGGGCCGACTTTCATGACGTTTCTTTCGAGGATTTCGCGGCGGGCGGCGGAGAGCTTGTAGCCTTTTGCCAGCATCTGCCCCCACATGATTTCGGAGGCGTCGCGCACGCCTTTGTCGGAGACGCGATAGACGGGGTATTTGTCTATGAATCCCGATATGGCGTCCATGATCTGCGAGAGCTGGATTTTCCTTGCCGCGTTCGGCTCCACGTCCCTTACGAGCTGCAGCGAGGCGTTCATCTGCGCCACGGAGTACGCCGGCACAAGGTGTTTATAGTAGGGCTCTCCCATTCCGATGAATTTGGCGGAGCCTTCGGCGATGTCCTTGTAAATGGAATTGTACCAGTTTAGGTATTTTTTGTCTTTCGTGGCGTCGTAGGCGGCGGCGTAGATCATACCCAGCCGCGCGGCCTCGTGCGGGTGGACGTCGTGCATTTTCGCAACCCCGCGCTTGTCGGGGACGCCCTTGTGCAGCCTGTAAGTGTACGGCGGGTCGGTGTCGGGGCGGATTTCGCGCTTCATCTTTTCGGCGACCTCCCTGAAGATTTTCGCGATTTCCGCCTTTTCTGCGTCGCTTGCGATTTTTGAATGGAAGTACGTCCACAGCCCGTGGATGTTGTGCGTGTACTGGTCGCGCGAAGTTTCGGGGTAGACGCTTTTGCCGTCCGCCGGCGATACGCCGCGCGCGACAAATCCCGGGTCGCCGTGCACGGTGTCGGCGAGCATCAGCCCCCGCGCTATCCTGCGCGCCCACTCGGCGGTTTCGGCGTCGCCGGTCAGCTCGTATTTGTCGCAGAGCCCCACGAGCATTATTCCGCAGAGCATCGAGCAGTCCTCGATTCCCGTGCCGCCGCCCATGTAATTCGGGTCGCCGTTCTTTTTGAGAGGCTTGTATTCGGCGATTTCCTCCGGAGACGGCATCTTGTCCACGGGCGCGGTGTAAAAGAGGTTTGTCTTGGGGGAGTAGAACGTTTTTGCGGCGTCGTCCCAGAGGGCGTCGAGTTTTTGCTCGAACTTCGGGTCGGCGAGGCCGCCGGTTTCGGCGAATGCGGACGGCGCGAGCGAGAGAGCCGCGGCGACGGCGGCGAAGGGGAGGGCTGAGGATGTTTTCATAGGTTTTCCGGTTTTAATGCGGGCGCATGGTTGTCAAACATCATGGCATCATGGCGCGGCAGAGCGCGCATGTCGAGATAAAAGCGGTGTCTGTGCGCATCACGCGCCCGCCCATCGAGACGAGCGTCCAGCCCGCGCCGCGCAGGTATTCGCGGTCGGAGTCCGCAAACCCCCTCTCCCCGCCGAGAACCGCGCAGGCGGCGGCTCCGCCCTCCGCGAGGCGGGGCGCGAAATCCCATAAGTTGGCCGTCGCCTCATAGAGGTCGGGCGCCACGCGCAGGGGGTTTGGGAATGCGGAGGCAATGCAGCCGCACGCCTCCGCGAGCGAGCCGCACGCGAAAAATTCCGGAATGTCCGGCGCGCACGCCTGTTCCGCGCCCTTTTCCAGCCACTCGGAAAATTTCCCTCCGGAGTAGAGGGAGCTCTTGGCGTAGGCGGCCTCCCCCTTCACCGCAGGGTAGAAAACCAGCCGCGAAACCCCGAGGCACGCGGCCTCGAACAGTATCCTTTGCGCTATCTGCGGCCTCGCAAACGCCACCGCCGCCGCGAACCTCATCGGCTTTTGAGCGGGAACCTCCCGCAGGGGCTCGAACGCCGCCCCGCCGCCCGCCTCGAAATGCAGGCGGCATACCCATAGCTTCTCCCCCGCTATTCCCGCGAAGATTTCGCAGCCGTCGCGCATTCCGAGCGTTTCCCTTATGTGCGCGAGCTTCGGGGAGCCAGCGCCCAACCGCATGGGATATCCTTTCGGGAGCAAAACGCAATTCATTGCAGACATGGTAAATCCCGATCCCGCGCGCGCAAATAAAAAATTCCGCGCCCGTTTTTAATTTGTTGAAATCGGGTTCGGTATGTGTTGATATGCGCCTTATGGATTCACAAAAATTTACTCCGGAAGACGAAGCCGCCCTGCGCGAAACCCTGAAGCGCTGTTCCCCCGAGACCATAGAAAAGGCGGTCGAACTCAGAAAAACCGGCAACGCCGAACTCGCCGGCCCCGTAGTCATAGGCATAATAGAGCGCTTTCTCGAACCCGAAAAGCGGGATCTGCTCAAAGACCCGAAGGATTCCCTCAGAATGGTGGACGACCTCGGGCTCGACTCGCTGACGATGGTCGAAATCGTTCTGGCGGTGGAAGACGCCGTAGGGACGAGCATCGACAACGAAGACGTCCAGAAGATCCACACTCTCGGCGACATCAAGGCGTTTATTTCCTCAAAGATGGCGAAATAGGCGCCTATCCCGCGCGAAATCCGCGCCGCGCCTCCCGCTTTAAACCCCGCGCTCTGCGCAAATTATTTGCCTCGATATGGACGATTCGGACGCGCCGAATTCAGTCGTTGTACGCCGCCTTACCAAGACCTACGGGGGGGTAAGGGCAATCGACAACGTGTCTTTCCGCATAGGGAAGGGGGAAGTCGTGGGGTTTCTCGGGCCCAACGGCGCGGGAAAGAGCACGACCATGCGCATAATATCGGGGCTGATGCCCGCGTCCTCCGGCAGCGTGTTCATCTGCGGCGAGAGCGTGGCCGCCGACCCCGACGCCGCGCGCAGGCACATAGGCTTCATGCCCGAAAACAACCCGCTGCCCGAGGATCTGCGGGTGCGCGAATACCTGACGTTCCGCGCGGGCATAAAGGGCGTGCCGAGCTCCGAAATCCGCGCGCGGGTGGACGAGAGCATGGAGACCTGCCAGCTGCTGCGCAAGGCGTCCAACAAGATAATAGGCAACCTTTCAAAGGGCTTTCGCCAGCGCGTGGGAATCGCCGACGCCATTTTGTCGCGGCCGGAGGTCATAATAATGGACGAGCCCACCATTGGCCTCGACCCGCACCAGATTCTCGCAATCCGCGCGCTGATAAACTCGCTGCGCGGGAAGATGAGCGTGATAATAAGCAGCCACATTCTGCCGGAAATCGAGCTGATGTGCGACAGGGTGATGATAATAAACCAGGGGACGATAGTCGCCAGCGGGTCTCCCGAGAGCCTGCGGCGCGAGTTCATCGCCTGGGACAAGTACGAAATTTCAATCAAGGCTCCTCCCGCGGAGGCGGGGAAAATCCTCGCGTCCGCCTGCCCCGAGGCGGCGATAGCGTCGAGTTTCGGCCCCGACTCGGAGGGGTACTACGGCTATGTTTTGCGCGCGGATGAAAACTCCGGAATCGGGCGGAAGCTCATAAGCTCCCTCGCCGCCGACGAGCGGCTCGGGCTCAGGGAGGTCGCGCACAAAAAGCCGAGCCTCGAGGAAATATTCATGGCCGCCACGCGCCGGAGCTGGGAGCAGACCTCGGATCTGCCCGAGGGCGGCGGAAGGAGGAAGAAGTGAGAAAGTTCGGCTATCTTTTCAACCAGCAGCTAAACCAGATGTTCATCTCGCCGTCCACGTACATTGCGGCGTTTCTCTTTCTGGCGTTCATGGGCGTGATATACCTTTATTCGCTCATAGAAGTCAGCCGCGGCGCGGGCGACAGGTCGCCGACGGAGATTTTCCTCGCCGCGTTCTGGATTCCCGTGCTCTTCATGGTGCCGCTGCTGACCATGCGCAGCCTCTCCGAGGAGCGCCGCATGGGGACGCTCGGAACCATGATGACGACTCCCGTCACGGCGTTTGAGATTGTCCTTTCCAAATTTCTGGCGGCGTATTTCTTTTACGCGCTGCTCTGGGCGATGACGCTGGCGTTTCCGCTCACCGCGTTTTTCTACCTGCCGCAGGCGGCGGCGGATTCGCGGCTGCTGTTCTCGGAGCGCGCCGCCGCGGGCTATCTGTTTGTGCTAGTGAGCGGCGCGATGTACGTGTCGATAGGCGTTTTTGCGAGCTCCCTGACCCGCACGACGTTCGTCGCGGGAATGCTCTCGTTCGGGATGCTATTTTTGGCGATAGTAGGCGCGGGGCTCGTGTCTAAGTTTCCGGCGGATCCCGGGGGGGCGCTGTCGTGGGTCGAGCCCGCCGTGTCGTACGTCGACACTTTCAGGCACCTCGACGAGTTCTCCGGAGCGCTTCTCGACACCCGCCCGTTCTTCTTCTACCTTAGCACCGCCGCGGTGTTCGTGGCGTTCACGTCCCTGATTACGGAGTCCAAAAGCGCATGAGCGGAAATCCCGGCAGATTCGACGACTTCAAATACGCCACGCGCGTGCGCGCCCTCAACCTGTGGGTACAGATAGCGCTGGGGGCGGCGCTGTTCGCGGGGCTGAATTTTCTCGCCGCCCGCCACTACGCGAATTTCGACCTATCCCGAGACGGCGCCCATTCGCTCTCCCCCGAGAGCGTAGCGTACGTCAAAGGCCTCAAAGAGCCCGTTGAAATCTACGCTGTGTTCGGCCCCGATTCCGAAAACCCCGAAGCCGCCCGCGCGCGGCGCGATCTGCGCACGCTGTTTTCGCAGTACGAATACCTTTCCGAAAAGCACGCGCCCGTGAAGGCGCGCTTCGTGCAGGCGCACATCGAAAGCGCGCGCGCCGAGGCGCTCGCCCGCAGGTTCGGAAGCGACATCGAGGACATGGCTATCGTCGCGTGCGGGCAGAAGTTCAAAAAAATCCCGTTTTCGGACTTCTATTCTTCGGAGGAGGGCAAGCCGCCGAAATTCAGGGGCGAGCAGCTCGTCACTTCGGCGATTCTGAACGTTTCGAGGGGCGGCGAGCAGAAGGTTTATTTTTTGAAGGGGCACGGCGAAATGAGCGCCAAGGATTCGTCGCCGTCGCGGGGGCTTTCGGAGTTCGCCGCGGCGTTGAAGTCGCGCAACTATTCGGTAGAGGAGCTCGACTTGGGCGAGGCAAAGCAGGTGCCGCAGGACGCGGGGCTCGTCGTGATAGCGGGCGCCCAGGCGGCCTTTCTGCCGCGCGAGATAGACGAGCTGCGCAAATACCTTATCAACTCCAACGGCAGGGTTCTGATGCTGCTTTCGCTCGGGCCGCTCGGGGGTCTTGAAGACATCTTGTTCGAGTGGGGGCTGATGAGCGACGACAAGCTCGTCCTCGATTCCAGCGGGGACTACGAGAGCTCGGCGGGCGACCTCATCGCGCGCAGCTTCCCTAAGACGCCGCACCCGATAGCCAAGTATCTCGTGGACATCGGAATGCCGGTGCAGTTCGGCTCCGTGCGCCCCGTCCGGCCCGACATGGGCGCTCCGCTCGACGACTCCCTGAAAGTCGATCCGGTAATTTTGAGCGGCCCGACGAGCTGGGCGGAAACATCCTACCGCCGCGCGGGGATCCAGCGGTACGACGACTCCGCCGACCTGCCCGGGCCGCTTCCGCTGGGAATGGCGGCGTCGAGGGTCGGCGGCAACGACCTCGGGCTGACGATACCCGGCGGCAGGCTCGTTGTATTCGGCGACGAGAATTTCGCGGCAAACAGCCGGTTCAACAGGCTCGGGAATTCCAAGCTCGCGGTCAACGCCGTAAACTGGATGTTTGACGAAAACTCAATGCTCAACATACCCGCGCGCCAGCTCGAGTCGTATTCGCTGACGCTTTCCATGAACGAGATTGCCGGCCTCGGATGGCGCTTTATGGTTCTTCCGGCCGCGATATTGGCGATGTCGCTGTTCGTGTGGCTCGCGAGGAGAAACTGACATTATGAGGTTTAAATTCACGATTTTTCTGCTGGTTGCCAACCTTGCGCTGTTCGCGGCGATCTGGGGGCTCGAGCGCGACGCATCGCCCGACGCGCCGGAGCGCAGGGCAATGGCGCCGATCACCGTTCTCGAAATCGAGGGCAAGTCGGTCGAAAAGCCGAGGGTGCTGAGGCTTGAAAACAACAGGTGGCGCATAGTCTCTCCCATAGACTGGCCGGCAAATCTTTTTGCCGTAAACCGCATAATCAACCAGCTCGAATTCCTCGAAAAGGAGACGGGCTTTGCGGCGGCGGAGGCGATCAAGCGCGGCCACGGGCTCGCGGAGTACGGGCTCGACGACCCCGCGTACGTCTTCAAATACGGCAACGGCGAAAAAATGTACTCCCTCAAAGTAGGCAAGGGCGCGCCCGTCGGCAACCGGATATACCTGTTCGACTCGCTCTCCGACAGGATAGTGGTTGTGGACAAGGAATTTGTGGACGGGCTGATAGTGGATATGGAGCGGCTGCGCAACCAGCTCGTGTTCGACATACCGCGCTTCGAGGTATCGGCGTTTTCGGTGCGCCTGCCGATAGCGGCGTCGCCCGCCGACCCCAAGACGAATTTTTTGCGCGTGGGGCTGGTGCGCGACGGCGGCAAGTGGAAGATGGAGACCCCCATCGCCGCCGCCGCCGACCCGCGCGAGGTGGACGCATTTCTCGACGAGATATGCAGGGTCTGCGCGATGGGCTTCCCTCAGGATGCGACTCTTTCGGAGGCGGGCTTTGACGGCGGGACGCTGCCGGCGAGCGTGACATTGCAGGGCACCAACAGGAGGCAGGTGCTTCTGATAGGCTCCAAAACAAAGGACGGCGCGCAGGTGTACGCGAGGCTTGAAGACAACCCGACCCTCTTTACGCTCGACGCCGCGTTTCTAAAAAATCTCGAAAACCTCCAGACGAAACTGCGCGACAAGTCGTTCTTCCGCTTCGACGCCGAGCGCGCCACGGCTCTCGAAATCTCGAAGGGCGGCAGGACGGTGTCGTTCCACAAGCTCGCCGGCGGGCTTTGGGACGTTGTGGGGAACGCCGGCGGCAAAGGGGCTACAGCGAGCGCGGATCTGGCGGCGGTGAGCGACGTTCTCAACAAGCTTTCAAAAGTCAGGGCGCGGACTTTCGTGAGCGATTCCGCCGCGAATTTCTCCCAGTACGGGATAGGCCCCGACTGCCTGCGCATAACGGTCACGCGCGACGACGGAGGGTCGGACTCCATCCAGATTGGCTCCGAGTACGACGACGCCGGAGAGCCTCTGATGTACGCAAAGACCGGATCGGGAAGCGCGGTTTACGGAATAAGCAAAGAGCTCGCCGAGGCGGCGTCCACCGACTTTTTAAAATACCGCTCCAAGGCTCTCTGGTCGCTGCCGGCGGCCGCCGAAATTTCTTCCGTCAAAATCGCGCGGCTGCCGGATTCTGCGGCGGTTTTCGAAGTCCGCTCGTCGGGGGCGGCGACCGTCGCGGACGCCATTAAAAAGCTTCCCCCGCGGGACGCCGAGGCGGCGCGCGCCCTGGTCGCCGCCGCAAAGTCGTTTTCGGTTTCGGAATATCTGCCGCAAAAGTTTTCCGCCGACGGCGTTTCGGCGGGCGGCAAGAAACTGCCGTGGGCGTATTCGGTTTCGTTTTCGGCGGATCTGCCCGGGGCGGATGCGGCGTCGGTCAAAACTCGGGAGATTTTCCTGACCGAGCGCGTGGGGGGAACCAGGCAGTACGGCGGATCCAGATCCGACGACGCGGTGTTCGTGCCCTCGCAAGACTTTATAGACGCCGCGTTTGAAATCGTCTCGAAGCGCTCCGAGCCCTCCGAACTCAAAAAGGACCCGCCGGTTCCGCCGTCGGAATAAACTTGGAAAAGCGCCCGACAACGCCCTTTGCCAAGCGCGCCCGGGACGCTTTCCGGAGGGCGCTTTATCCGCTGAATTTTCTGCTGTCGCTCATGTTGGTCGCCCAGGCGCTCGCGTTTTACGCGCTGCGCAAGAGGGAGTTTCCTCTGCCGGATTTCGCCAACGCAGCCGTCGCGCGCGCGGCGTCCGCGGCGGGCTTCGACCTGCGCTATTCCGGCGCGTCCGTGTCGGTGGACGGGCGGGTGCGGATATACGGCGTCACGCTGCGCGCGGAGGGCACGCCGTCGCCCTTCTTTTCCGCTGAGAGGATAGACGCCTCGTTTTGGCCCATAAGGCTTCTGAACGGGGACGCCTCCCCGCGCGACATTCGGGTTTACGGGGGCGCCCTCGGCGACACCGTGCGCGGCGTTGCCGATGCTCCGGCGGTTTCGCACATATATCTGAGCGCTTCCAAAACCGGCCGATGGTGGCGCGTAGAGTCGGCGTACTTCAAGATAGCGTCCCTCACGGCGGCGGTGTCGGCGGATGTTTCGGACAATTTTTCCGCCGAGGAGTTTTTGCGCAGGAACGGCGTGGATATGCCTTCCGGCGGCGCCGGCGCGGGCTCGGGCGGAGGAATCGCCGACAGGATAAACTCGGCGGTCGCCGCGGCGGAAAAGTATTCCAAATATCTCGAAATTTTCTCCTCGCCCGTGTGCTCGGCAGACCTCTTTTTGTCCGGAGCGGAGTCGAGCAAGGGCAGGCTGATTTTCTACTCCGAGTCCGCGGCGTTTCCCGCCAAGCCCGGGGAGGCGCGTTTTGAGAACCTGCGGCTCTCCCTGCGGTACGACGGCGGAAAAATATCCGACGGGCTGTCCGTGGGGATCCGCGCCGAAAAGTTTTCATGCGGCGCCCTTCCGCAGTGCGGCAACATTTCGGCTTCGGCAAACCTGCTGGCGGGCGGCGGGTCTTTTGCGCTCTCCAATGTCTACGTTTCCGCCGGCAATATAGAGTATGAAGGTTTCAGGCTGGACAACGTGTCCATGCGCAAGGACTATTTCGACGAAGAGTCGGCGGGGGATGGCTGGGAGGCTTTCGCCGCGTTCGACGACTACCGCTTCGGGGCGAATTTTTCGCTGGACGAGTCAATGCGCCTCGCCGCCGAGTTTTCGGGCTCTCTCGATCCGAAAATTTTTACGGGGCACAAGTCTCTGGCGGGGATACGCGAACTTCAGGATTTCGAGTTCAAGCGCGGTCTTTCGCTGAAAGGCTCCGCAAAGTGCGATTTCTCGGGCTCGAAGTTTAGCGCCGATGCCGATTTTGAGGCGTCCGACTGCTCGGTAATGGGCATTCCCGTCCGCCGCGCGGCGGGCAGGGTGGAGTTCGATTCATCGTCCGGCGTGATAGACGCCTCAAAGCTTGAGGTCCAGTCGGTAGAGGGTTGGAAGGCGTCGGGAAGATTCGTCCAAAACCTGAAGGACATGCGCTATAAAATATACGTCGACGGCTCGATACGCCCGATGGCGATAGCGCATTTTATGGCGCCGTGGTGGTCGAGGGTTTTCAAGTCGTTCGAGTGGGCGAAGGATGGCTCTTTCCCGAGGGCGGACTTTTTTGTCGAGGGCAAATGGGGCAGCCCCGAGTTCATATGGTGTTACGGCAGGGCGCAGGGCGGGGACGCCGTCTACAACGGCTCGAAGTTCGACGAGTTTTCGCTCAACGTGTGGGTCAACCCCTCGCGCATTTCGCTTTACGACATACGCCTTCGCGCGCAAAACCGCAACGCGCACGGAAACGTCCAGTGGCTTTACGGCAAGGACGGCCTCACGACTTTCGACAGGCAGACTCTCTTTCTCGTTTCGGGGCTGTCCTCCGAAGAGCTCGTGTCGCTCGGCGGCGGCGACGTGCGGGACGTGTTTGAGGTCGTGAAGTTCGCGGAGCCCCCGCAGCTCACGGTGGGAGGGCTGATGCGCAATCCACATAACAATCCCGGCGCGCTTCCGGACGTCTTCAACGTTTCGGGTTTTGCCCCGGGCGACACGCATATCGAAACGGCGGTTTTGAAAAACCTCAGGTTTTCGGCAAGGAGCGACAAGGCGACGACCCGCGTAGACGACGCTTCCTTCGATTTTTGCGGCGGCCACGCCGACGGGGGCATTACCATAAAAAAAGAAAACGGAAAAACGCTCTTTGAAGCGTCGGCGATAGCCGAAAAAATGAACCAGGCGGAATTTACCGAATTTTTGATATCGCTCGACCCGTCGAAGGAATCCGGAGAATCCGAGCCTTCCGACGGCGCCGGCGGAACCGCTTCAACCGGCGCGGGGAGCTCCGCGTCCGGTTTTCTTGATGGCGGCGAGAGCGGGGTGGTGGACTTGTCGCTCGAATTGAGCGGGGACATAGGCGACATAGCCCATTCAAAGGGTTCCGGTTTTGCGAGCCTCAGAAACCCGAACCTGATGCGCCTGAATTTGCTCGGCGCGCTCTCGCGGGCTTTTTCCGCGCTGAGGCTGCCGTTCGGGACTTTCGACATAACCTATGCCAACAGCCGAATTGAAATCGAGGACGGCAGCGTCGATTTCCCGAAGCTCGAAATGGGCGGAAACGTCATGCGCATACGCGGGGCTGCGTCTTACGACTTCGTGAACGACGACGTGGACGCTGCTATGCTGCTGTATCCCTTTGAAGGAATGAAGAGCGCGCTCATTTCCGGAATATCGACGCTCGTAAACCCAATATCGAGCGTGATACAGGTGACGGTAGACGGCAAAATTTCCGATCCCTCCGTCGGAATGCAGGTAAGGCCGCTTAACTTCATCCAGAGCGAATCCAAAATTCTCGAAAACATAAGGGATTCCCTCTAATTCTGCGGATTGGTGGGAGAGGAACTTTGCGGCTTTTGGCGCGTGTTTATCCGCGATCTGGAACGGGCGCCGAAATAGGAGCCGGCATTGCCGGCGGGGGATCGGAGGTCTCGGGCGACGGAGCTTCGTCAGAATTGCCGTCTTCTGCGGTTACGATATCGGGGGGAACGGTCTACGGCATAGTGATGGGCGGTTCCTACGCAAAGGACGGCGCGACCGCAAAAATAACGGGAAATTCCTCAGTCAATATGACGTCCGGGGACATCCTTTGCAAGAATCCCTACGACTCTCCTTATGATGCCGTGATATTGGGCGGCGGTTTTGCGTATAATGACGGTTTCAAAGCCGCGTCGGCGGAGGTCTACGGGAATTCCTCGGTAACCATAAGCGGAGGATACGCATATTACGCTGTGGGAGGCGCCGCATCCCAGGATGGGGGCGCGGCGGCGGATACGTTTATCAGGGCGGTTCCATTGTCACAAATGGAGATACCGTTCTCGAGGTGAACGCGGGCGAGGTCAGCCAAGCTTACGGCGGCGGCTGGATATATTCAAATGGAACTTCGGCAACAGACGTTATAAACGGAAATACATATCGCATTTTCGGTCGATCTTTTGCAAGTCGCTTCGACTTCGCAAGCGATTCTTGCGGAGGGCACCGTTTTCGACAGTTTAAATATCGTTTTCGATGATGATTTTTCCGACGGGGATGTTTTCAGTTTCGATTTGTCCGATATTTTTGGGGACAGCGCAACGATCGTAGAAAGCGCCATAACGTCTACGAGCGATTTCACGATTACAAATTCGCTCGGCGAAATGTTTGCCGCGGACTATGTTGACGGAAATATAAACGTCGGGGCGGCAATTCCCGAGCCATCGGAGGTTGCGGCGATGCTTGGCGCGCTTGCGCTCGCTTTGGCGGCGGCGCGCAGGAAGGCATAGTTTAGCCGCTTGGGGAACTTGTTATCCGGCTCTCAGTTGCCTTCAAAAAACGCGGATGCGTCGGAGGAGGAAATGCCGCGCATGTTG
>OLGD01001130.1_pt1 | contig 44002 bp, 43 predicted proteins | sample 1605311 | NCBI WGS metagenome assembly OLGD01 (sample SAMEA3888917, study PRJEB22519) | human gut metagenome | biome: human gut; feature: human-associated habitat; material: faeces | place: Denmark | collected 2010
CCATATTCGACAAACTGAATAAATCCGAAAACCGCACGCTGAATATCATTGTCGTCGGCGGCGGCAACGTCGGCACAACCATTACCGAGCAACTCAGCAAAGAGGGACATCATATCACCGTGATTGACAAAAGAGCCGAAATCGTCAATCGAATTTCAAGCACGTATGATGTCATGGGCATTGTAGGCAACGGTTCGAGCTACAATGTGCAGATGGAAGCCGGCATTGAGGGCGCCGATCTGATTATCGCCGTCACAGACAGTGACGAATTGAATCTGCTCTGCTGCACAATGGCAAAAAAAGTCGGAAACTGCGCGTCGATCGCGCGCGTACGCACGCCCGATTACAGCGACGAACTCGGCTACATACGTGAAAAGCTCGGACTGTCCATGATTATCAATCCGGAACTTGAAGCCGCAAATGAAATCGCAAGACTTCTGCGTCTGCCCGGCGCCATCAGCATCAATTCCTTTGCCCGAGGTCACGCCGAACTGATTCAATTCCGGATTCCCGAAAAAAACATCCTCTCCGGAAAAGCAATCATGGATCTGCAGGAGATTTTCTCAAACGGTCTTCTGATCTGCGCCGTAGAACGGGACGGCGAACTCACGATTCCGAAAGGTGCATTCGTATTTCATGCGGGCGATATTGTGTCCTTTATCGCCACGGCGCAAAACGCGCAAAAATTCTTTAAAAAAGCCAATATCGAAACCCGCAAGGTTTCCAACACCATGATCGTCGGGGGCGGCAAAATTTCCTACTACTTAGCCAAACAACTCTTAGATACCGGCATTGAGGTCAAAATTATCGAACAGCGTCCCGAACGCTGCTCGGAACTGGCTTCTCTGCTCAGCCGCGCGCTGATTATCTGCGGCGACGGTACCGACGAGAGTTTGCTTATGCAGTCGGGTCTTGCGCAAATCGAATCGTTTATTCCGATCACCAACATCGACGAGGAAAATATTCTGCTCACGCTGTACGCAAAAAATACGACCAACGCCAAGGTAATCACCAAAATCAACCGAACCAATTTTCATGACGTGATTGCGGGACTTGATATGGACAGCGTTGTTTATCCGAGATACATCACCTCGGAATCAATCATCGCCTATGCGCGCGCGCGGCAAAATTCACTCGGCAGCAACATTGAAACGCTCTATCACATTTTCGACAACCGCGCCGAGGCCATCGAATTCCGCATCACAGAGGATGCCCCTATAGCCGATCAGCCCATTATGAAACTTTCTCTAAAACAGGATCTCCTCATCGCTTGTATTAACCGCCGCGGGAAAATCATCATTCCGAGCGGGCACGACTGCATTCTCCCCGGCGATACGGTTATCGTTGTCACCAAGCACAGCGGATTCCATGAAATCGGCGATATTCTCGCCTAAGGACAGTATTATGAATTTTCGTATGATTCTATATATTCTGGGTTGGGTTTTAAACATGGAAGCCCTGTTTATGCTCCTGCCCTTCGCAGTCGGCCTCGTCTACGGTGAAAATACGGCGTACGCCTTTCTGATTTCCGCGCTGATTTGCGCCGCAGTAGGCGTACCGATTGTTTTGCGCCGACCGAAAAATATGATTTTTTACCTTCGAGAAGGCTTTACGGCTGTCGCGCTCTGCTGGATTGTACTCAGTATTTTCGGTTGCCTGCCCTTTATCATCAACCGGGAAATCCCGAATTTTACCGATGCTCTTTTTGAAACCGTTTCCGGTTTTACGACAACCGGCGCAAGTATTGTATCCGACGTTGAAATTTTCTCGCACTGCAGCCTGTTTTGGCGCAGCTTTACGCATTGGATCGGCGGCATGGGCGTTCTCGTGTTTTTACTGGCGGTTCTGCCGCTTGCCGGCGGCTCCCAAATGAACCTGATGCGTGCCGAGAGCCCCGGTCCCGCAGTGGACAAACTGGTACCGAAGACCCGTTATACCGCGCTGATCTTATATATGCTTTATATTTTGCTGTCCATCCTGGAATTTTTATTTCTCTTTGCGGGCGGCATGCCCGCTTTTGATGCAATTACGATCACATTCGGGACCGCGGGCACCGGCGGTTTCGGGATTCGCAACAGCAGCATGGCCGATTACTCGCCGTATCTTCAATGGGTCGTTACAATCTTTATGGCGCTGTTCGGCGTCAATTTCAATGTATATTTTCTTCTTCTGATTAAAAAATGGAGGCAGGCTCTGCGCAGCGAGGAACTCCGAACCTATCTCATAATTCTCGCAGCAGCGGTCGGAATTATTTTTTGGAATACCTACATTCCGGGGGAAACGATAGAGGAGGGATTCCGACACGCTGCGTTCCAGGTTTCCTCCATTATGACAACGACCGGTTTTGCCACTTGTGATTTCGCGCTCTGGCCCGCACTATCCCAGACCATACTTGTGCTGTTGATGTTTATAGGCGCCTGCGCCGGAAGCACCGGAGGCGGACTCAAAGTATCCCGAATTATTATTCTCGCCAAACGCGCCCGTGAAGAACTTCGCCGTTATCTGTATCCGGGCAGCGTTACCAAAATCCGTTTGGAACGAAAAATCGTGAGCAGCGAAATTGTTCACACAACCAGTGCGTTTCTGGTTGCGTATATCTTTATATTTGCCGCTTCCACTCTGCTTATATCCATAGGCGGTCATGATGTGACAACCGGATTTACCGCTGTCGCGGCTACCATTAACAATATCGGTCCCGGACTGGAACTCGTCGGCCCATCGCAGAATTACGGTTTTTTCAGTGATTTTTCAAAATACGTATTGATTTTCGATATGCTCGCCGGCCGTCTGGAACTATTCCCGATGTTGTTGCTTTTCCACCCCAAAATTTGGCGAAAATCCGGCTTTGCTCCTAAAAACCATCTGCGGCGGATATAAAAGCCAAGGTCATTTGATCTTGGCTTTTATGAAAAAATCCTTGCATTTATGATGAATGTATGTTATAATAATTTTTGTGGTTATGATTGGTTCTATAGCAGCAGTGTCAAAAAGTCATAACAGGGACGTACTTGAATTTTTTCAAACATTTGAAGCCGAAAACATCGGAAAACTTTATGTCATGCGGGCTTATGCCGACTGAGCGACTTGAAGGCAGGCGAAGCTCTAAAAAATCGAAATAAGCGTTATCCTCGCGCAAGCGAGTTAACTATACGGAGAGGTATCGAAGTGGTCATAACGGGGCTGACTCGAAATCAGTTTGCGAGCAATCGCACGCGGGTTCGAATCCCGCCCTCTCCGCCATCGGGAAACCGCATAAACGTTGGGTTTATGCGGTTTTTCCATCCCCTAACACATTTTACGTCAGGAATCTTATTCCTGCTGTTTTTTTATTTTCGGGCTATTGTTATCATGATTTTTATGATAGCAACACTCTTTTTCATTTCTTGACCGAAACCTTGAAAATTGTGACAAAAGCCCAAATTGTTGTAAAAATGTTATCAAATCAAGCCAAAAAATATTACAGGCGGCGAGTTTCACAGTTTTGCAAAAACCGGCAGACTTTTCGCTACATCTTGCTTATGAAAGGCGCAAGCCGCCTGCATAGCAGACGGCTTGGCACATAAAATTCTCAACAGGCATATCTATCACTTAGATATGTTGAAAACAGAACGAATTTGTGTTAAACTATATGCGGAGGTGCTGATATGGAACTTCGTGTATTAAATTATTTTTTGGCAGTGGCAAGAGAAGAAAACTTTACGAAAGCAGCCGAGCAGCTTCACTTGACGCAGCCAACGCTGTCACGACAAATTGCGGATTTGGAACAGGAGCTTGGCGTGAAACTGTTTGTCCGCAGTAATCATAACATCATTTTAACCGAGGACGGAATGATATTAAAACGCCGTGCGCAGGAAATTTTATCTTTGGCAGATAAAACCAAACGAGATTTTATGCAAAGAGAGGAAGCGCTTTCCGGCACAATTTCAATCGGCAGCGGTGAATTCCGTTCGACGGAATATCTGGCGAAAATCATTGCAGAATTTCGTAAGAAATATCCCAATGTAAAATATGAGATATACAGCGGAAATGCAAATAACATTCGTGATTATATTGAAAGAGGATTTCTCGATATAGGTTTAATGTCAGAACCGGTTGATATTCGTAAATATAACTTTGTCAATATGCCGATCAAAGAACAATGGGGGGTATTTGTTCCGAGCGATTCCAAACTGTCCGAAAAGAAAAGGATAAGACCGGAGGATTTAGCGGGAATGTCGGTTGTGACTGCAACGGGCGACTTTAACCAAAGCCGAATCGGAAAATGGCTTGGTGATTATAAAGATCGGGTGGAAATTGCAGCGACCGCAAATCTTCCTTACAACGAAGCCGTATTAGCCAAAGAAAATATAGGCGTGATGCTTAGTATAAACTTAAACTGCACCTATGAAGATTTACTGTTTATTCCATTACAACCTGTTTTGGAGATTTCAACGGTTTTGGGATGGAAAAAGGAGCAGATATTTTCGGCCACAACCTCCGCTTTTATAGATTTCGCAGTGCAATACTTAAAAAGCATATCTTGCAATAAAATATAAGTATTAGACATTTTAAATAGCCCGATTTATAATAAAGGTGTTCCAATATGGAGCACCTTTATTTTTATTCCTATGGGAAAGGAAGTTTGAAATGACAATCAATGAAGCGAGTGAACGATATAAAATCCCCATTAAAATCTTGCAGGAATATGAAAGCTGGGGATTGTGCGGTGAAGTCAAAAAAGTTATGGGTTCGTGGCATTATGATGAAAGCGATATTGAACGATTAAGTACCATTATGACGCTTCACGACATTGGATTCACAAATGCCGAGGTGAAAAGATATATGAAATTATTGCTGCAAGGGAAATCCAGTGAAGCTGAGCGGCTTAAAATGCTGGAAGCAAAAAGAAACGGAACGCTTGATGAAATCCATTTTAAGGAACGGCAATTAGACCGGCTGGATTATCTGCGATTTGAAATGCAATCGCAGAATAAAAATAAAACAAAAAGGAGCATTTTAAAATGAAAAAATTGGTTTCTATTTTTACGGCGCTCACGCTGCTGCTCTCTTTTGCGGCTTGCAGCAACAACAGGGCGAATGAGGAATCGTCCTCTCCCCCGCAGCAATCAAGCTATGAAACTTCTACGCCTACGGAAAAATTAAACAGTCAAACGGATTCTTCCGCGCCTGTCGAAGAATCAAATCATCCAAATGATTCTTCCATACCGACCGAAACAGGCTCTACATCTTTAGTGGTCTATTTCTCTTGGTCGGGCAACACCGAAAATGTCGCTAAGTCTATTCAAACACAAACAGACGCCGATATTTTTGAAATCGTCCCTGCCACACCGTACAGCGACAACTATGATACGGTTGTAGATTTTGCGCTGGAGGAACAGAGAAACAACGCCCGTCCTGCAATTTCGGGCAGTATCGAAAATCTTGAACAGTACGATGTTATCTATGTAGGCTTCCCGAACTGGTGGGGCGATATGCCGATGATTCTCTATACATTTTTCGATACTTACGATTTGTCCGGCAAAACGGTTGCTCTGTTCTGCACCAGCGGAGGCAGCGGACTTTCGGGAACGGTAAATGCGGTAAAATCCCTTGAACCCAATGCAACCGTGACACAAGGGCTTCACATCGGCAGCGGCTCATCGTCAAATCCCGACAATGCGGTCAGCGAATGGCTCCATGATATAGGACTTGCCAAATAGGAGCGCATTTTATGAGAAAATTTGATTTGTTGTTTTTATTGCTATCTCTTATTTTCTCTCTGGCAGCTTGCAGTCAGACAGAGACGCCCGACACAAGTTGGGAGCAACCGCCTGCAAGCGATTCTCCGGAGGTAACCGATATGAAAGTACCCGAAAACTTTGTTTTAATAAAAGGCGGCGCATTCCAAATGGGCAGTCCCGAATCCGAGGCGTGGCGCAGCGCGGATGAAACACAGCACCCGGTTACTGTCAGCGATTTTTATATGAGCAAATACGAACTGACGCAAAAGGAATATGAAGAAATCACAGGCAAGAATCCGAGCAGCTTTTCGGGAGAAAATCTGCCGCTTGAAAACATCTCTTGGCTTGACGCAGCAGCCTATTGCAATGCCAGAAGTGAAAAGGAAGGCTTAACTCCTGTCTATACAATCGACGGTCAGAATGTTTCTTGGGACAGAAGCGCAAACGGCTACCGCCTGCCCACCGAGGCAGAATGGGAATATGCCTGTCGTGCCGGGACGACTACACCGTTTTATATGGAAAACTCTCCGAGTGCAGAGAACGCAAACTATTACGGACATTACCCTTACGAAATAGAGGACAACTATTTTTCACAGGAAAATCTGGAAGTAAAACCCGGTGAATACAGACAAACCACTGTTCCGGTAGACAGTTTTTCCGAAAACCCTTATGGGCTGTACAATATGCACGGCAATGTAAGCGAATGGGTTTGGGATTATTACGGCGACTATTCCGCCGGCGAACAGACGAATCCCGCCGGTCCTACTTCAGGCACGCTTCGGGTCTATCGCGGCGGCGGCTGGAATGATTTTGCCAAAAATATGCGCTCGGCATACCGCGCCACGCTGGAACAAAATAAAGGCAGCTTCAATCTTGGTATTCGCTTGGTGTTAAACGCGGCTCCCGGTTCCGACAGCGTTTCAGGTACGGGCGCACAAAATACATCTGCCGACGGAAACGGTAAAATCTTGATTGCATATTTTTCGTGGGGAGGCAATACAGAGGGCGTTGCCGAAGAAATTCAACGTCAGACGGGGGCAGACATCTTTGAAATCACAATGGTAAATCCTTATTCAAGCGACTACAATACCGTTTTGGACGAGGCACAGCGGGATCAGAACGCACAGGCCCGTCCCGAACTTGCAAATCACGTAGAGAATATGGACGAATACGATATTGTTATGATCGGTTATCCCAACTGGTGGGCTTCTATTCCTATGCCTGTTGCTTCTTTCCTTGAAGAATATGATTTCTCCGGCAAAACAATACTGCCCTTCTGCTCTCACGGCGGCGGTCGTTTCGGACAGAGTTTAACGGCTATCGCCAAGCTTGCGCCAAACGCTGCAATGGGTGAAGCGCTTTCTATTCACTATTCGGGCGGCTCGAAACTTTCGGGAGATGTTACCGACTGGCTGAGCAGCAACAAAATCCAATAAAAGGGAGATATAAAAATGAAAGTGACAGATAAAAAACAGTTTGAAGCAATCAATGTGTTTGGAACAGGAAGCCCTAACAAAGCCTTTGCACAGTATTTTACAGGCAAGTCCTTTTTGAACCCGCTGACAAATCCGCAGGAAACAACATTGTTTCTTGCCAATGTGACCTTTGAACCGGGCTGCCGCAATAACTGGCATATCCACCACGCCAAAAGCGGCGGCGGTCAGATCCTCATTTGCACGGCGGGCGAAGGTTGGTATCAGGAGGAAAATAAACCACCTGTTTCTCTCACCGCCGGAACGGTAATCACCATTCCGGCAGACGTTAAACACTGGCACGGCGCGAAAAAGGATAGTTGGTTTTCACACATTGCCGTGGAAGTACCGGGTAAAGACACCTCGAATGAGTGGTGCGAGCCTGTGTGCGATGAAGAATACAACAAATTGGAGGAAAAATAAAATGAAAAAATTAGTTGCATATTTTTCGGCAAGCGGTATCACCAAGAGCGCCGCAGAGCATTTGGCAAAGACGGCCGGCGCCGATCTCTTTGAAATTAGGCCGGCTGTTCCCTATACCCGTGCCGATCTTGACTGGACGAATAAAAAAAGCCGCAGTTCTGTTGAGATGAACAATCCCGATTCCCGCCCCGAAATCAAAGAACGGCTTTCCAATATGGAGGACTATGACACCGTATTTATCGGTTTCCCGATTTGGTGGTATGTTGCGCCGGCCATTATCAACACCTTTGTGGAAAGCTACGATTTTTCGGGCAAAACAATAATCCCCTTTGCTACATCCGGCGGCAGCGGAATGGGAAAAACCGTAGAAGCGCTGAAACTTCTTTGCCCGAACGCGAATTGGGAGAAAGGCAAAATGCTGAATCGTGTTTCGGATCGGGAACTTGAAAATTGGGTAAAAGGTCTTTGAACAAAAGGACCGGCTTATGACGGAAAAAGAAAAAATGCTTTGCGGCAAATTCTATGATACAAGGGATTTGGAGCTTCGGCGCCTTAGCTGCAATGCAAAAGATCTGATGCGGGTTTATAACAGCCTGCCCGCCGAAAATATGGAACTGCGAAATCAAATCATTCGCATTCTGTTCGGCTCTTGCGGTGAAAATACCCGTGTCAATCAACCGATTTGGGTAGATTACGGCTGCAATATTTCCCTCGGCGCGGGCAGTCTTATCAATATGAACTGCACCCTTTTAGATACGGGCAGAATCACAATCGGTCACGATACTTTGATAGGCCCCGATGTAAAGATATATACTGCCGTTCACCCGCTTTGGCCGAATGAACGCATTTATACAGACGAAACAGGCAAAACGGCAATTCGCACGCAAACCGCCCCTGTCGCAATCGGAAACCATGTTTGGATCGGCGGCGGGACGATCATTTTACCCGGCGTGACGATTGGCGACAATACAGTTATCGGTGCGGGCAGTGTTGTTACAAAACCGATTCCCGCAAATGTTGTTGCCTGCGGAAATCCCTGCAAAATAAAAAAGAGGTTGCCAGACGTATAGGGTCGATAAACAGTCAAAAAATCTGAAAGGAGCGATGAAAATGGATTTGCAAATCACCGATCCCGAATTTACAGAACGCTTTGAGCATTTTGCGTTTGATGAAGTCATAAACGAAGACAATCAGCAGTTGGATGAAAAGACGCGCCATATGGCGATTTTGGCGGCGCTGATCGGCTGCGGAGGCGTGGAGGCATATAAAGAAACGCTCCCCAAAGCATTAGAGAACGGTATCACGCCGATTCTTGCAAAAGAAATTGTTTATCAGGCAGCCGACTATTTGGGTTATGGCCGAATGCTGCCCTTCCTTACTGTCACAAACGAGGTGTTCGCAAAGCAAGGCGTTAGACTTCCTCTTGACGGACAGGCAACGACTACCCTTGATAACCGGCTTGAAAAAGGAGTCGAAGTACAGGCGGAAATTTTCGGAGAACATATGAAAGAAGCTTGGAAAGCGGGGCATATCAACCGTTGGCTGGCGGCAAATTGCTTTGGCGACTACTACACCCGAAACGGTTTGACCCTTGCGGAGCGCGAACTCATTACCTTTTGCTTTCTTATGGCGCAAGGCGGTTGTGAATCACAGCTTATTGCCCATTCCAAAGGGAATATGAATATGGGAAATGACAGAGATTTTCTGATTAAAATCGTTTCACAGTGTTTGCCGTATATCGGTTATCCCCGCAGTCTAAATGCGATTTCCTGTGTGGGTAAGGCGGTGGAGGAATGAAGCCGAAAGCTGTTATCAAATTATCCGTTGATATTGTAATGACGCTGGCGCTGCTTTTCTTAATGGGCTATCATTTGTGGGGAGAAGCGCTCCACGAATGGGTGGGGGCGGGAATGCTGCTCCTTTTTATCGCTCACCACATTTTGAATGGGTATTGGCATAAATCCCTGTTCAAGGGAAAGTACGACACAATGCGTATTTTAACGCTCTGCATCGATATTCTCGTGCTTGCGTCTATGCTTGCTCAAATGTATAGCGGCATTGTGATGTCACGCTATGTATTTGATTTTCTGCCATCCATCGGCGGTATGTCGTTGGCCAGACGGCTTCACATTCTCGGTGCATATTGGGGATATATTCTTATGAGCCTGCATTTAGGTTTACACTGGAATATGATTTTGGGAATGTTCCGAAAGACGGCAGGAATAAAAAACAAGTCAAAAATCCGCAGTATTATTGCTTTTTTTGCCGGGTTGATGATCGCCGGATATGGTGCGCGGGCTTTTATCAGCCGAGATTTTTCTACTTATCTGCTACTTACATCCGAATTTGTATTTTTGGATTACGGCGAATCGAAAATTTTGTTTACCATAGATTATCTCGCGCTTATGGGGCTTTGTATCTTTATTACCCATTACTGCGCAAGGATGATACGAAAATCAAGAAAGAAATCGGATGCACAGCCATGAGATTTCAAATTTTAAGCAATGGCAAAAAAATTCCCGTATTGGGTCTTGGAATCGGTTTTTAGATGAATAGCGAGGGTGTCGCCGTGTTCATTCACATAGCGGTTTACCTTTTCGCGGCAGTCCTCAAAATCATAAGCGGGACCCAACTGCTCGCCCGCCTTATGGTCAAATAACAGGATCAACCAGTCGGGTAATAATAGGTGGTTGCAAATCGTCTGTGCGCCTTTAGGAAACACGAACCGAATAAGAAAATCAAAACAACCGGCGGAAAAGAAAACGCAGAGCGGCACAGCCTTGGCTGTGCCGCTCTGCACAAACAAAATTTCTTCTTTGCGAATATGCGCCTTTTAAGCGCTGCACATTGTTTCACAGCAACCCGCTGAAAATGCGTGTAAATCGGACAGACTCAGCCGAGTTGCTTTTCGATTTTGTCCGCCGCAGCGGTCAGATAATCATTTTCCGCAAGCTCAATCGCGCCCTTGTCGCACAGAGACGCCAGCCTGTAATCAAGCGGCAGTCTGCCGAGCACATCATAACCGAACTCCGAGGCGGTCTCGTCAATATGGCTTTCACCAAACACATTCAGGCGCTTGCCGCAGTCGGGACAGAGTACATAACTCATATTTTCAACCAGTCCGAGCACTTTCACGTTCATCAGCGACGCCATATTGGCCGCCTTTTTCACGATCATGGAAACAAGCTCCTGCGGAGAACTTACAATGACAATGCCGTCAAGGGGAATACTCTGGAACACCGTCAGCGGCACGTCGCCGGTTCCGGGCGGCATATCCACAAACATGTAGTCCACATCGTTCCATACAACGTCCGTCCAAAACTGCTTAACCGTGCCCGCAATCACCGGACCGCGCCATACAACCGGCGCCGTCTCATCCTCCAGCAGCAGATTGACCGACATCACTTCAATGCCCGTTTTGGTCTGCACCGGATATATGCCGTCCTCACTTCCCTCCGCACGCTGATGCAAGCCAAACGCTTTCGGAATCGAGGGACCGGTCACGTCCGCGTCCAGAATTGCCGTGCGATAACCGCGGCGCTGCATTTCCACCGCAAGCAGCGAGGTGACAAGCGACTTGCCGACGCCGCCCTTGCCGCTGACAACACCGATCACATGCTTAATGTCGCTGAGTTTATTCTGCGGCTCTATCAAGGATTCGGGTTCGCCTCCGCTTCTTGAAGAGCAATCCGCACCGCAGGTTGAACAGTCGTGCGTACAGTTCTGATTTTCTTCTGTTTCCGCCATGTTTTGCACACTTCCTTATTTTTTATTTTATAGTTTATTTATATGCATTCGATCTGAAGCCGGTCGTCCTTTGCGTCCAGCTTGGCAATGCGGATATGCGTATTGTAGCTTGCGATGATTTTTTCCGCAAGCGCATCCTCCACATGCGTCTGAATATAGCGGCGCATGTTCCGCGCGCCGAATTTGACCGAATAGGACGCTTCCGCAATCAGTTTAACCGCCGCCTCGGTATAGGTCAGCGTAATCTCTTTCGCCGCAAGCGCGTCGCGCAGCTGATCGAGCATCAAACCGGCGATCTTTTCAAAATTCTCTTTTGTCAGCGAATGAAACGTAATGATCTCATCGACCCGGTTAATGAACTCAGGGCGCAAAAAGCCAAGCAGCGCTTTTTCGGTTTTATCCCTGTCCGCAAGCCCTGCCCGCTCCGCAAAGCCGGACACAGCGGAAGCCGCGTCCGATCCGGCGTTTGTGGTCATGACGATCAGCGTGTTTTCAAAATTGACCTCTTTGCCGTGCGCATCGGTAATCCGTCCGTCATCGAGCACCTGAAGCAGAATGTTCAGCACATCGGGATGCGCCTTTTCTATTTCATCGAACAAAATCACGCTGTACGGTCTGCGGCGGATTTTTTCGGTCAGCTGCCCCGCCTCATCATACCCCACATAGCCGGGAGGCGCGCCGATAATTTTGGATACGCTGTGCTTTTCCATAAACTCGGACATATCCAGCCGAATCAGCGTCTCCGGCGAGGAGAACAGATCGGCCGCAAGCGTTTTGACAAGCTCGGTTTTTCCGACGCCGGTCGGCCCGGCAAAGATAAACGAAACCGGCTTTCGCTTATAGGAAACGCCCGCGCGGTTGCGCTTGATGGCCTTTGCCACCGCGTCCACCGCCTCATCCTGTCCGATGATTTTCTCTTTCAGCCTTTCGGCAAGCCGGTCGATCCTGTAAAACTCATTTTCAGTGATTTCGGTTGCGGGAACCCCCGTCCAGATCTCAATCACGCGCGCAAGATCCTCCGCGGTCAGTTCGACCGCAAGACACGCAGGTTCAAGCTCTTTCAGCCGCTCGGATACCCGAAGTTCGCGTGTGCGCACATCGGCAAGCCTGCGATATTTTTCCTGCAAATCGTCCTGCTCGCGCTCAGGCGCGCTCTCCAGCGCAGCCTGCTCATTTCCAAGCTGTTCAAGCTCGTCGGAAAGCGCCTGCCGCTCGTTGAGTTCGCGGCTCGAAAGCGCGCGGTAGGAAGCCGCCTCGTCCAAAAGGTCAATCGCTTTATCTGGCAGATACCGGTCGGTAATATACCGCTCGGAAAGCGTCACGGCAAGCGAAAGAATGCGCTCCGGAATCCGGATTTTGTGATATTCCTCATAATAGTGTTTGATGCCTTCGAGCATCTTTATGCTTTCCTCGACCGACGGCTCGTTCACCGTCACCGGCTGAAAACGCCGTTCCAGCGCGCTGTCTTTTTCGATATATTTCCGGTATTCGGACAGCGTCGTCGCGCCGATCACCTGAATCTCCCCCCGCGACAATGCGGGCTTTAAGATATTGGCGGCGTTCATACTGCCTTCCGCGTCCCCCGCACCGACGATATTATGCACTTCATCAATGACAAGAATGATGTTTCCGGCTTCCTTTACCTCTTTGAGCAAGCCTAAAATCCGCGATTCAAACTGTCCGCGAAACTGCGTTCCCGCCACAAGCGCGGTCAAATCCACCAGATAGACCTCAGCCGATTTCAAGCGATACGGAACCTCACCGGCGGCAATCTTCTGCGCGAGCGCCTCAGCGATCGCCGTTTTGCCGACGCCCGGTTCACCGATCAGGCAGGGATTGTTTTTCTGCCTGCGGCAAAGAATCTGAATAACGCGCGCAAGCTCCCGCTCACGGCCGACAATTCTGTCCAGTTCGCCGCGCCGCGCCTTATCCGTGACATTTTGGCAATACGTGTCCAAAAATTTTCTTTTTGCCTGCTTCGGCGCCTCATTTTGCTTTGCGCCCTTTCGCGCGCTGCCCCCCGGCGCGCCGCCGAGATTGCCGCGCAGCAGCTTATTGAAATCGATTGCGGGCGCGCCGCCGCTGTCGGAATCGGGCAAGTCCGCTCCGTCCTCCGACACCATCTCCTGCATAAATCCGTCAACATCGTCGGTCATCTGATCAAATTCCTCGCTGCTGATGCCCATTTTTTTCAAAATATCGTCAATCGGCTTAATACCGAGTTCTTTGGCGCATTTCAGACAAATGCCCTCGTTCTTGGATTCGCCGTTTTCCAGTCTCGTTATAAACACCACAGCCATTCGCTTGTGGCAGCGTGCGCACATTTCCATTCAGGAACCTCACTTTGTTTTATTCGCTTGGATGTACTTTCTGAAATACTGCGCCAGCGCACCGACCGCAAACGCGATCATGACCGTGCAGATCACAGCCGTCCAGATTCGGGCCTCCGCCGGCGCGACAAATTCATCCAGCAGTACAAGCGCCGCAATGGAGGCATAAAATACGCAGACCGCGAGCTTGCCGCAGAAACTGCTTTTTACCACGATATTTTTTTTGCGGAATACGAACATAGAACCGATCAAAATCAAAAGTTCCTTTGCCACATATACCACCAAAAGCCATACCGGAATAATTTGTTTGAAATAAAAGCAAAACAACACGGTACACTGCATCAGTTTATCCGCAAGCGGATCGAGCACTTTTCCGAGATTGCTGACCCAGTTGTTTCTTCTCGCCAGATACCCATCCACCACATCCGTGGCTCCCGCTATAAAGAATACAAGCACCGCATACCATATATGCGCCGGATATTCCCAGAAAAACAACTGTACGAATATGGGAATCAGACACATCCGAACGATGGATAAAATGTTGGGAATATATTTTTTCTGCATTCTACACCTCCAGAATTTTATATGCGCCGGAAGTTTTAAAATTTATAGGGCGAAAAACCGTACAAAAATTTTGCAACATATGTGCGATCAATAATATCCCGATAGGCAAAAGTTTCATCAACCGTTCCCCACGTCTTACAAAGCGCCGCGATGACATAGGAAATAATCATTCCGAGCAGCAGCGCCTCCGCCGCGCCAAATACAAGGCCGAGCAGTTTATTGGTTCCGTGCAGCACCGGCAGCTTTGCAACGCTGTCTAAAATCAGGCATAGCAGATTCAAAACAATCAAGGCCGCAAAAAAGATCGCCGCAAACGCAAGGATATTGGAAACCGTTCCGGCAATATTCTCGGCCATGCGCCCGGAAAGTTCTTCCACATACCCCTCGGTCGCATTCTCCACACCCGAAAACTCAGCGGACAGCTTGCCGATATCCAAGCCGAACGCATCGGCGATGTTTCGGATATTTTCGGGAAGATCCGCAAAAAACGTCTGCAAATCAAACGTACCGTCCGCGTTTTCCGCCGCCCGTGAAATCAGACCGCCAAGATAACCGCTTATCTTATCATACACAAAATGATCGTAAAAAACAAGTCCCAGATCTTTATAAAACAGCACGGCCGCCGCCACGGACACAACAGCGGAAAGCAGACGGAACACCGATACGATAAAACCGCGCCGCACCGCGTTGAAAATCACGGCTGCCATCAGCACCACAAGAATCAGATCAATGGCAAGATACATAACAACCTCACTTTACAGTAAAAGATTTTGCGTAATCGTCATAGCAGACGATCACTGAATCCCCGTCTCCGGCAAGCAGCGCCCGCCCGCCCAAGGGAATTTCCTCGGTCCGGCTGCCCGCCTGCGTGCAGGCCATGAGTACGCCGTCGTACAAAAGATATGCGCGCCCCGACTCGGTCAGCAAAATATCCGCAGCGCCCCGCTCCGCCGGAAAAGCGAAAGTAGAACCATCCGCAAAGAACGCATATACCCCGCACTGCGCCCCCGATACATTTTCCTGCGTATACACACAGATTCCCGTATCCGAAGCGCTTGCGCGAAGAATATCCGAAGTACCAAACGAAGTGGAAAAGGTTTTTTCGCCCGCGGAGGAATAAAAAATCAGAGAATGATCGAGCAACAGATAAAATTCTTCCGCAAAACCGCCGCAATAGAGCGGAAACCCCTCAGCCGAAACCGAAAAATCCAATGTTTCACTGCCGGTCTTGTACGCCGAAAAAACCGCGGTAAAACCGCCGCCCTCCTCCGCGCATTCACAGATCAAAAGCCGTCCGTCCGCTCCGAATGCGATGTCCGTCACATATCCTGATCGCGTCAACTCGCCGACCAGTTTAAAATTGCGGTCATACAAACGGATTAAAAATCCGCCGGTTCGATTTTTAAGAAGCACCGCAAAGCTGCCGTCGCGGGCGACGGCGCCGTCATAAATCGGGAAGTCAAGCGTTTCCTCATACATCCTGCTCAGCGAATTGTACAGATAAAAGGCCGTACCGCCCGCATCGTACACAATCATATATTTTGAGGAAGCCTCGGCGACCGGCGCGGCAAACCGGACTTTATCTTCAAAAGACCGACCGCCGAGCGCCCGGTGCAGCGACACGCCGTTTTTAGAGCAAACCGCAACGTCGCCGCGAAAATTCAGGTAAAAATTACTGCTTTCCGGGTCATAGTACACCGTATCCGAGCGCGCGCCCGCATTTCCGGCCTCATCCATATCCCGAAGCAGATACCGCAGATTATCATAGGTAATATTGGAACGATAAGCAAAAAGAACAAGCACCGCGGTCGCAACCATCAGAAAAAGCAGGAGATATTTTGCCGTGCGCAGCTTTGCGCTGATTCGGAGGTAATACGCATTTTCCTCGACGCCGTCAAAATTTTCCGGTTCCCTTTTCATGGGCTTCCCCCTTTCAGCTTAGCATTCCCACGCCGCATATGCGGTTATCCGTAAAAAACTTCATTCAAATACAGCCCCTCGGGCGGCGCGGTGATGCCGGCTGCCGTCCGGTCGCGCGCATGGAGGATCGCGTTCATTTGCCGCTCGTTTAGTTTGCCGAAACCGGCCTGCGTCAGCGTACCGGCGATGATCCGCACCATGTTATACAAAAAGCCGTCGGCCGCAATACGAAGTTCAAGCAAACCGTCCCTGCATTCAACCGCGCAATGATGTACCGTGCGCACCGTATCCGTAATTTTCGATCCCGCCGCCATAAAAGAAGCGAAATCATGCCGTCCGGCAAGGACGTTCGCGCATGCATTCATTCGCTCTGCCGCGTCCGGCAGCCAAGCGCCCGGCAAATGCCACACCCGCCCGTAAAGAAACGGATCCTCGGCCGCGGCGGTATGGATCTTATATATATATTCCTTATAGACGACATCGTATCTCGGATGAAAATCCGCGCAAACAGGCGAAGCGCTTTTGACTGACAGATCATGCGGAAGATAAAACGCAAGCGCCGCCGGTATTTTGTCGGGCGGAACCGCGTTTGCCTTTGGCGGAACCTCCAGCGAAGCGGCAAAATCCAGCGCGTGTACGCCGCTGTCCGTGCGGCTGCATCCCGTAATCCGGCAGGGCGCCCCAAACAGCGCCGCCGCGGCATCGGTCAGCGTTTTCTGAACGGTGCGCACACCCGGCTGATACTGCCAGCCGCAAAAGTTTGTTCCCAAATATTGTATGCGAAGCAAAAATTTCATGCGTTTTGTCCCATCCGATGTTTAAATCGCAATATACGGCAGAAAAATATTGCAAAGCACGATTCCCGCGATATACAGCGCGCCGAAAGCAAAGCAAAGCGCATCCGCCCGGCCGTACCGCAGCACTTTCATCCGGGTTCTGCCCTCTCCGCCGCGGTAACAGCGGCATTCCATGGCCACGGCCAGATCGTCCGCCCGTTTGAACGCCGATACAAAAAGCGGCACAAGAATCGGAATCAGCGCCCGCGCTTTTTTCATAAGACCGCCGGTCTCAAAATCCGCGCCCCGCGCTTTCTGCGCATCCATAATCTTATCGGTTTCCTCAATCAGGGTCGGAATGAAGCGCATGGCAATTGTCATCATCATGGCAAAGTCATGCACCGGAACATGCAGGCGTTTCAGCGGATTCAAAAGCTGCTCAATGCCGTCGGTCAGCGCGATCGGCGTGGTGGTAAACGTCAGAATCACGCTGATTCCGACCACCAGCAGCACAATGCGCACCGCCATAAAGAAAGCGAAAATCAGTCCCTCGCGGTATATATGAATAAATTTCCAGGAAAACAAAAGATGCTCGCCCTGCGTCCAAAAGATATTAATCACCGCGGTAAACAAAATGATATACACAAGCGGCTTTACCGAGCGCATCACAGACTTTAAGGGAAGCCCGCTCGCCGTAATCAGCATCAGGGTAAACAGAAACACAAAAGCAAATCCCGACGCGCTTTTGACAAAAAAGAGCGCAACGATATAGACCAGCGACAAAATAATTTTCGTGCGCGGATCCGCCCTGTGCAAAAGAGAATCTCCGGCAAAATACTGCCCGAATGTAATGTCTTTAAGCATCGCTTCTACCTCCAAGCAGCGGCAAAAGCACACGCACAGCATCCTCTACCGTGTAAATATCGGCCGGCAAAGGCATACCCGCCTGACGCAGCCTTGTGCAGATACGGGTGATTTCGGGCACGCCGAGACCGAGCGCCTGAAGCTTTTCCGCATCGCCGAACACCTCGCTCTGCGTACCGTACAGGCAAATCTGCCCGTCGCTCATCACGGCAAGGCGCTGGCAGCAGCGCGCCATATCCTCCATGCTGTGACTGACAATTACCACGGTAGCGCCGCTGGATTTGCGATAGCGGTCAAGACCGGCAAAAATATCCTCTCTGCCTTTCGGGTCAAGGCCGGCTGCCGGTTCATCCAAAATCAGGATTTCAGGCCGCATGGCCATCACGCCGGCAATCGCGGCGCGGCGCTTCTGCCCGCCGGAAAGCTCAAACGGCGATTTATCCAAAAGCTCTTCCGAAAGCCCCGAAAACGCCGCCGCCTCACGAACACGATCCGCGATTTTCTCCTCTTCGAGTCCCATATTGCGCGGACCGTAGGCAATATCCGCACGGACCGTTTCGTCAAACAACTGATATTCGGGATACTGCATGACAAGTCCCACGCGGTACCGAACACGCACAATGTCTTTCGGATCTTCCCAAATATCCGTGCCGTCCAGCAGAATCCGGCCGCTGTCCGGGCGAAGCAGTCCGTTGAACATGCGGAGCAGCGTGGATTTTCCGCAGCCCGTATGCCCGATGAGACCGGTCATCAGTCCTTTTTCAATTTTCAGGCTCACATGGGAAAGCGCCTCGCTTGACATCGGCGTTCCCTTATCGTATGTGTAGCACACATCCTCAAGTTCCAGAATCGTCATTTGCTTGTATTCTTATACCTTTCCAATATGCAGGCTACGCAGCCATCGGCGTCAATCGGCGTACCCGAAAACACAATGCCCCCGCGCGCCAATTCAAATAAAAGTTCCCGTCCCTGCGGGACATCCAGCCCGACGGCGCGCAGCTTTTCAACATTTCGGAACACCGCCTCCGGCGTTCCGTCTAAAAACAGTTCCCCGTCGTTGATGACCATTACCCGGTCAGCCATGACCGCCTCATCCATATAATGCGTGATATGCAGAATCGTCATTCCGAAATCCTGATTCAGCCGCCGGATGGTTTTCATCACCTCGGCGCGGCCGCGCGGATCGAGCATCGCCGTGGATTCATCAAACACGATACATTTCGGCATCATCGCAATCACGCCCGCAATCGCCACGCGCTGCTTCTGTCCGCCGGACAACCGGTGCGGCTGACTGCCGCGAAATTCATACATTCCGACCGTGCGCAGCGCATCGTCCACACGCATTCGGATCTCCTCTCGCAAAATCCCGAGATTCTCAGGTCCGAACGCAACGTCCTCCTCCACAATGGTGGCAACCAGCTGATTGTCCGGATTTTGAAACACCATGCCCACGTCCCGGCGAACCGCAAAAATCTCGTCGTCATCCAGATCCGCGCGAATTTCGTGTCCGCCGACCCGAAGCTTACCGGAAACGGGCAGCAAAATCGCATTCAGCAGCTTGGCGAGCGTCGATTTCCCGGATCCGTTGTGACCGAGCACGGCGACGTATTCCCCCGGCTGCACCGAAAACGAAACGCCGCGGAGCGCCGGCGTGGCCGTGCCGTCCTCGTCCGTATATTCATAACTTAAATTTTCCGCAAGTATAAATGGTTCCGCCATACAAGATTCCTCAGTTTTTAAAATTCATAGCGCACGCTCGCCCCGCACGGGAGCAGGGCGCCGCTTTCCCGCACCGGGAGCGCAAGCTCGCCGGCGCCGCCCGCCCCGCCGTGAAAAGGACGGATACGAAGATCGGCGATATACAGCATTGAGAGCGGCGAAAGGCCGGTCGTATACGAATTGATCAAGAAAAAGAGCGGCCTGTCCGAAAGCAGCTTCGCCGCTTCCGTAATCAGAGAATCGATGCATTCCTCAATCTTCCAAACCTCGCCGCCCGGACCGCGGCCGTAGGACGGCGGATCCATAATGATCCCGTCATACCGGCTGCCCCGGCGAATCTCACGCTCCACAAATTTTTTGCAGTCGTCCACGATATAGCGGATCGGCGCTTCGGAAAGCCCTGAGAGCCGCGCGTTTTCCTTGGCCTGCTGTACGATTCCGCGCGCCGCGTCAACATGACAGACCGACGCGCCCGCGGCCGCCGCCGCGACGGTTGCGCCGCCGGTATAGGCAAACAGATTCAATACCCGCACCGGTCTGCCTGCCGCACGAATCCGCTCTGCCATCCAGTCCCAGTTTGCCGCCTGTTCGGGAAAAAGTCCGGTGTGCTTAAATCCCATCGGCCGAATCTGGAACTTCAGATTGCCGTAGCCGATTGTCCAGTGCTCCGGCAGACGGTTTTCGCGCCAGGCGCCGCCGCCGCTCTTCGAGCGCTGATACGCGGCGTCCGCCCGCGTCCAAAGCCCGGACGCGCGCGCGCCGCGCCACAATACCTGCGGGTCGGGGCGCACAAGCGTATACTGTCCCCATCGCTCCAGGCGCTGCCCGTCCGAGGCGTCAATGAGTTCATAATCCTGCCATTTATCACTGATCCACATAAAATGCTCCGTTATTTGTTATAATATCCGCCGATACGGGAAAGCGCGCTGTGCCCGTGACACATGGCAATCGCAAGCGCGTCCGCCGTATCGTCCGGTTTCGGCGCCTGCTTCAGTCCGAGCAGGGTCGTCACCATGCGTATGACCTGCGCCTTTTCCGCGCGGCCGTAACCGACCACCGCCTGTTTGACCTGAAGCGGCGTGTATTCTCCGATCTCCATTCTCCGCTGCCGCGCCGCGAGCAGGAGAATCCCGCGCGCTTCCGCCACAACGATTCCGGTTTTTTGGTTGGTGTTAAAAAAGAGTTCCTCAATCGCCATATGTTCGGGTTTGTATTTATCCATCACCGCGCTTATGCCGTCATATACCGCCATCAGGCGCTCAATCGTGTCCGTGCCGGACTTTGTCTGAATCGATCCGAAATCCACAACCCGAAACGCGCTGTTTTCATAATCAAGCACGCCCCAGCCCACAATCGCAAATCCGGGGTCAATTCCAAGTATCCTCATAAAATTCCTCTTCAAAAATTATGTAATGGGCATATACCCCGTAATCAGACGTTTCGGTAAAAAAGCATCGCCGCCGAAAAAGCAGCCGGCGCCACGAATCTGCAAAAGCGCGGAATATCCTGCTTTATGTTATAAAAATTTCCATTATGATTCGATTGTATAGTATAGCACAAAATGATGAATTAGTCAAAGCTTTTCCCGGAATTTCAGAGAATTTAATAAATTCTTAAACCGCGTATCCTCTAAAATAAAATTTTCGGTTTACTTCGATTATTTTATGTGCTATAATTTGTAGTGGTATATTTTGCCGCCGGTGTTCTGTACACAAACACAAAATGCCGGATTTTCATGACTTTTTCGGAGGTCCGCTTTGAAAATACTCAAATTTAACGTCGGCGATATTCTGGAAATGAAAAAAAAACATCCCTGCGGCGCCGGCACCATGCGCGTCGCGCGCGTGGGCAGCGATATGCGCGTCATCTGCACCGGCTGCGGACGCGACCTTACGCTGCCGCGCGACAAGCTTGAGCGCGCGGTAAAAAAGATTCTGCCCGCCGCCGAAGAACCGCGCGTCGAATAAAGCCGATAATTTCAACAAAGGATTCAAATATGAACGGAAACGAACTTACACTGCTGCCCGCCGCAAAACCCTCCCTATGGCAAAAAATAAAGAACGGAAAGCGCACCTATTTGTTTTTCGCGTTTCTCGCCCCCTGCCTGCTTATGTATGTCATCTACTACGCGTTCGGGATGTATCCGCTCGGAGACGAATCGGTTCTCGTGCTCGATCTCAACGCGCAGTACGTATATTTTTTCGGCGCGCTGCGTCGCGCGCTCCATGGCGACGCGAGCCTGATCTATTCCTTTTCCCGCGCGCTCGGCGGTGAATTTATCGGAATTTTTGCCTATTATCTCTCCAGCCCGCTCTCGTTTATCGTGGCGCTGTTCCCTGAGGACATGATGCTCGACGCGCTGCTCGTGCTTTTCACGACCAAATGCGGACTGTGCGGACTGACGCTTGCCTGCTACCTCGACGCCCATAAGATCGGAACCCGTCACGCCCGCATCCTGTTCGGTACGCTGTACGCCCTTTCCGCCTACGGCGTTGTCTATCAGCACAATACGATGTGGATCGACTGCATGATTCTGCTCCCGCTGGTCGCGCTTGGCATCGAGCGGCTGATCGCAAAGCGCAAATACCTGCTTTTCACACTGTCTCTGGCTACAGCGATTTTCTCCAATTTCTACATCGGCTATATGCTCTGCATCTTCTGCTTTTTATATTTCTTCTACGCCTGTTTTTGTATAGACCGCAATCCGCTGCGCGAAAAACAGCATTTTCTGCGTTCTCTCGGACGTATGGGGCTTTTTTCCCTGATTGCCGTCGGTCTTGCAGCGGCGATTATTCTGCCCACCTATTATTCGCTGACTTTCGGCAAAACCACGTTCTCAAATCCGACCTACGGCTACGCGCCGAAATTTGATCTGCTCGATCTTGCCGCCAAACTGTTCATCAATTCCTATGATACCGTGCGCCCGGAAGGGCTTCCGCTCATTTACTGCGGCATTTTGACCATTCTGATGGTTCCCCTGTTCTTCATCAACCGCCGCATACCGATGCGCCAAAAGGTCGGAAGCGCGATTCTCTGCGGCCTGTTTGTCCTTTCGTTTTCAATTGACGCCATCGACAAATTCTGGCACGGCATGCAGGCGCCGAACTGGCTCAACTACCGATACAGCTTTATGCTGGTATTTCTGCTGATCGTGATGGCCGCCAAAGCCTTTGCAGGCGTCCGAAAAATTCCTGCGGCGCACATCGGCGCGGTCGCGGGCGGCTGGCTGATTGTTTTGCTGATGGTTCAAAAGCTCTGCGAATTTCACGAAAGCGATCTCGACCGCGATCTTTTGTGTATCTATGTATCCGTGATTTTTATCGGCATTTATACGGGCGCGCTCGCACTTTTCCGAAAAAAGCATTACCGGAGCGCGGCCGGCGCCGTTTTGACGGTTGTAATCTGCGCGGAAATGATCATTTCGGGCGTGACCTCCATCTGTTTTCTGGACGACGATGTCGTATACTCAACGCGCTCCTCATACCTGAACAACAAACACCGCTACGAGGACAGCGTGGATTGGATTCTGGAAAACGATCCGGATTTCTACCGGTTTGACAAAACCAAACATAGCCTGATTAACACGCCCATGTCGCTCGGCATCCGCGGCTTTACCAATTCCACATCGACGCTCAATGAAAAAACCATCAGCTTTCTGCGTTATATGGGGCTCTCCTCCAAATCGCACTGGTCAAAATACTACGGCGCGACCGCGCCGTTCGATTCCCTGCTCGGCGTGAAGTACGTCATCGTGGACGGAGAATACGACATTCCCTCCGACTATGTGCACCGCTACAGCGGAAACGCGACCGAAGTATGGCAGAACCCGCATGCGCTCTCCGTAGCCTATGCCGTCAACAGCGCGGTGAAAGAATTAAAGCTCGCCTATCCGGACAACTATTCGGAAGCCGTCAAAAACGGTGAAATCGAGCCTTTTACCGCTTATTACACGCCGCCCGAACGCATGAACGTCATGATTTCCGATATGCTCGGCCTACCGAAGACGCGCGAGGTGTTCCAATCCGTAGAATATGAATCCGCCGACAGCAATCTCGAATCCTCCTATGTGGCCGGCCATGTAAAATACACGCCCAAAAATTCCGATTCCTCCGCTTCGCTTTATTTTGAATTTGAAGCAGACCGCACCGGACAGTTCTTTATGTATCTGCCGACCGATTATCCCAGAGAATCCACGGTCAAGGTCAACGGCAGCGACCACGGTACGGTGCTCGGCAATGAGACCAACCGCATGATCTCACTCGGCAGCTTTCATTCGGGAGAACGTGTGCGGGTCACGCTGACGCTCAAAGGAGACAACCTGTATCTGCGCGCCGACGAGCCGTATTTCTGGTATCTCGATATGGATGTATATACGGAACTCTTTGACAGGCTTTCGGAAAATCAGTTTCAGGTTGACGATTGGAGCGAAACCGATTTTTCGGGAACTATCGTGATTCCAAGCGACCGCACGACCGTATTCACATCGATTCCCTATGATAAAAACTGGCGGGTTCGCGTTGACGGCGAAACGGTACAGACCTATGAACTGTTTGACGCGCTGGTCGCCTTTGACGCCGAACCGGGTACGCACACGCTTACCATCCGGTACGTCCCAAGCCAGCTTTACACCGGCCTTATGATCAGCGGCGTCTCGGCGCTGCTTCTGCTCGCCGTGTGGCTGCTCGACCGGCGGTTCGGACGCAGACGCATTCCCGCGCCAAAGAAAGAACAGACAGAAGAATACGGTACGATTCCGGCAGACGAAATCATCGACGAAATTGCAGAAATGCAGAGCGAACCCGCCGCGCCGGAAAACGCCGATGATACGCCGCCGCAAAATCCGGACGACAGCGCCGTCGCAAACAACGATGCGCAGACGTTTAAAGGAGACTGACCTATGTTTTACTATATTTCCGGTACGCTTGCGCACCGTGAGCCCGGCTTTGCCGTGCTCGACTGCGGAGGCGTCGGCTACCGGCTGACCGTTTCTCAAAATACGATGGCGGCGCTCGACACGCTGCAAGGCAAATCCGCAAAGCTGTACACGCACATGGCCGTTCGCGAGGATGATGTGGAACTGTTCGGATTTTTTACCGAGGATGAACTGCATACGTTCCGGTTGTTGACCGGCGTTTCGGGCATCGGCCCGAAAGCCGCGATGGGCGTGCTCTCCGCCTTTACGCCCGACGGCCTTGCGCGCGCCGTCTCCGGCGAAGATGTCAAAGCCATTTCCAAAGCCAACGGAATCGGCGCAAAAAGCGCGGCAAGAATTGTTCTGGAACTCAAGGACAAGCTTTCCTTTGCCGCTGCCATCTCTACTGCCGCCGCGCCCCAAAATACAAGCGCCGCGCCAAGCGGCAGCGGCGCCATGCACGAGGCGGCGGAAGCGCTCGCCGCGCTGGGTTACGGGCGCAGCGAAATCAACGCGGTGCTGGCCAAAATCGACGCTTCCAAAATGGAAGCGGGCGAAATCATCCGGGCTGCACTGGCGCAATTTATGAAAGGATAACGCATGGACAGCTTTTACAGTGAAGACATGGATCTGGAAAACCGGATCGTTACTTCCTCCTATACCTCTGAGGACAGCGACAACGAACTCAGTCTGCGCCCGAAAGTCCTGACCGACTATGTCGGACAGGAAAAAGCCAAAGAAAATCTGAAAATCTGTATTGACGCCGCCAAAATTCGCGGCGAAAGCCTGGATCACGTACTGCTGTACGGCCCTCCCGGACTTGGAAAAACCACCCTCTCCAACATCATCGCTTCCGAAATGGGCGTAAACATCCGCACGACTTCCGGCCCCGCCATCGAAAAGCAGGGCGATCTTGCGGCGCTGCTGACCAACCTCGGCGAGGGAGACGTGCTGTTTATCGACGAAATCCATCGCCTTTCCCGTGCGGTAGAAGAAATTCTCTATCCCGCCATGGAGGACTTTGCGCTGGATATTATCGTAGGCAAAGGGCCCGCCGCACGCAGTATCCGCATACCGCTGGCGCGCTTTACCCTGATCGGCGCGACCACGCGCGCAGGACAATTGACCACGCCGCTGCGCGACCGGTTCGGACTGCTGCTGAAGCTCGAACTGTACACAAACGATGAGCTTGCGCTGATTGTCAAGCGGAGCGCCGCGATCCTGCACGCTGAACTCGACGACGCGGGCGCGCTTGAAATCGCCTCCCGCTCCCGCGGTACGCCGCGTATCGCCAACCGCCTGCTGAAACGTGTGCGCGACTATGCAACCGTTCGCGGAGACGGACGGATCACCGCAGAAATTGCCCGCACGGCGCTCGCCGCGATGGAAATCGACGAACTCGGACTGGACAACACCGACCGCCGGATGCTGAAGGCCATCATTCAATTTTACGGCGGCGGACCGGTCGGACTGGAAACACTGGCCGCGACGGTCGGCGAAGAAGCCGTCACAATTGAGGACGTATACGAGCCGTATCTGATGCAGATCGGATATTTGGCGCGCACACCGCGCGGGCGGTGCGTCACCCGTCTTGCCTACGAACATCTCGGACTGCCCTATAAAACGGTTGAAAATACAGGCATGCAAACCAGCATTTTCGACGGGGATGCGAGCGACGCTTCGGCGGCGGCGAAATGATCGCATACAATCTTACAGACGCGCGGGCGGATTAATGCCCAACAGCATGACGCGAGCATATATATTTTGCAAAGAGACGCGGGTTTCAGTGTCAAAAGGGCTGTAAAACGCGGTCATCAAAAAAAATAACCCGGCAAAGTCAGGATAGAATCCTGCTTTTCCGGGCTTTATTTTTGCAAAAGACGTTTCAACGCCTTTTTTCATTGACTTTTTTTCTTCATTTGCACTGCGTCTGCGGAACACGGTTTTCACGGTTAAAAACGCATGTTTCCGACATCTCGTACAAACTATGCAAATTTTGTAAACTTTTTCCCCAAATATCGGCAGAAACACAAATTGACACTCTGGGGCGTTTATGGTATGATTTCAATGGAAAATTTTTAGATTTAGATTCGGAGTATCACCATGCAAATTCTATATGAAAACTTACTTGAAATCACCTGGCAACATATTGTCATGTGGCTGATCGGCGGTCTTTTGATTTACCTCGCCATCAAAAAAGACATGGAACCGACGCTGCTGCTGCCTCTGGGCTTCGGTACGCTCCTCGTCAACATCCCGTTTTCCGGCGCGATCACGCAAATTACGGAAAACGGAGAGGCCGAAGTCGGCGCGCTGACAACGCTTTTCAACGCCGGTATTTCCAATGAATTGTTTCCGCTGATTCTGTTCATCGGCATCGGCGCCATGATCGACTTTTCCCCGATTCTGGCCAGCCCCAAGCTGATGTTGTTCGGCGCGGCGGCACAGTTCGGCATCTTCTTTACGTTCTGCGTGGCTTCCATGTTTTTCGGCATAGAGGACGCGGCGTCCATCGGCATCATCGGTGCGGCAGACGGCCCTACGGCCATCGTCGTGGCTCAAAAACTCGGTTCCTCTTACCTCGGCGCAATTATGGTCGCCGCTTATTCGTATATGGCGCTTGTCCCCATGATCCAGCCGCCGATTATTCGAATGCTGACCACCAAAAAAGAACGTATGATCCGCATGCCTTATAAGGGCGACAGTGTCTCCAAAACCACAAAAATCCTCTTTCCGATTGTCATTACAATCGTAGCGGGCGTCGTGGCTCCGTCCTCTGTCGCACTGATCGGATTTTTGATGTTCGGCAATCTCATCCGCGAATGCGGCGTGCTGGACTCGCTTTCCGAAACCGCGCAAAAAGTGCTGGCAAATCTGGTGACGATCTTCCTCGGCCTCACGATTGCTTCTCAGATGCAGGCTGAAAAATTTCTGCGTCCCGAAACGCTTCTGATTCTCGGACTCGGCCTCTTTGCATTCATCTTTGATACGGCGGGCGGCGTCCTCTTTGCAAAGTTCTTAAACCTCTTCTCAAAAGAAAAAATCAATCCGATGATCGGCGCAGCCGGTATTTCCGCATTCCCGATGTCCGGGCGCGTCGTGCATAAAATGGGGCTGAAAGAAGATCCGCAAAATTTCCTGCTCATGCACTCGATCGGAGTCAACGTTTCCGGACAAATCGCCTCTGTTATTGCCGGCGGTATGATCCTCAGCTTTTTCGGTTAAGGAGGAACCATCATGCAATTCAATCCAATGCATTTCATCGACAATCTGTATTATATGGGCGTCGGCATGGCGGGCATTTTCATCGTCATCGGCGCAATTATTGTGATTACCATGCTGCTGAACAAAGCAACATCCAAACGGCAGAAATCTTCTGATGAAGATTCGCAAAATCAAAACTGACCTAAATCAAAACCACCCGTGAAACGGGTGGTTTGCACAAGGACTATAAGCCCTGTTACCGGCCCGCGCCTCAAGGCGCGGGCTTTCACTTTGTTCAAGCCTCAGTGTCTTTGCCTCTTTGGCAGACCTCTAAAGGGGTTATTGCACAAATGGGTCTGTATATTCTTTTACACTTAACTTGTCTAGGGCTATATCTGCTTTCTCTTGCTCTTGTATGTATTTTTTGATTGTTGTTTCATTCAGTCCCACTGTTGACACATAATATCCCTCTGCCTAAAAGTGCCGATTCCCATATTTATACTTTAAATTTGCATGTCGGTCAAACATCATTAATGCACTTTTTCCTTTTAAATATCCCATAAAACTTGATACGCTCGTTTTTTGGGGGATACTTAATAACAGGTGCAAAACTGCCTAAAGGCATTAAAACAATCCCCGCCAAAGAAATAATTTTCTTTTAGCGGGGATTTGAACAAATTTATATTTCGTTTGTCGTGCAAAAGGGAAAATAGCTCAAATCCGCATCACAGGCAGAGATCAAAGCACCTTGGACAAGAAATCCACCGTCCGCTGATTTTGCGGGCGCTCAAAAATATCCTTAGGCGTTCCCGATTCCAAAATTTTTCCGCCGTCAATAAACAATACACGGTCGGCAACCTCTTTGGCAAAGCCCATTTCATGCGTAACCACAGCCATGGTCATACCGTCCGCCGCAAGCTTCTTCATAACGGCAAGCACTTCCCCGACCATTTCCGGATCCAGCGCGCTTGTCGGCTCGTCAAACAGCATAACTTCCGGCTCCATGCAGAGCGCGCGCACAATCGCAATGCGCTGCTTTTGTCCGCCGGAAAGCTGGGACGGATAGCTCTGCGCACGGTCGGCCAGCCCCACACGCTCCAAAAGCTCCATAGCCTTAGCTTCGGCCTCCGCACGCGGACGCTTTAACAGCTTCATCGGCGCGATGGTCATATTTCTGAGGATCGTCATATGCGGAAACAGATTAAAATGCTGAAACACCATGCCCATTTTTCGCCGATGCAGATTGATGTCCACTTTGGGGTCGGTAATATTGACGCCGTCAAACTCAATCGTTCCGCCGGTAGGTACCTCAAGCAGATTCAGCGAACGCAAAAATGTGGACTTACCGCTGCCCGAAGGTCCGATAATCACCACCACTTCACCGCGCGCAATAGACACGGATACGCCGTCCAGCGCCTTGATTTGACCGTCCTTATAGTAAACCCGAAGATCCTCGGTACGAATCAAAACATTATCGTTCATTGCTGCGCAGCCTCCTTTCCAGCTTTCCGACCAACCATTGCAGGAACATAACAACGACCAGATAGACGACTGCTACAGCCACAAGCGGCATAAACGCGCTGTATGTAGCACCACGGATGATGTCGCCGCCTCGCGCCAAATCGTTGAGTCCGATATAAGCGGAAACCGAAGTTTCCTTAAGCAGCACAATAAACTCATTGGCAAGCGCGGGAAGCACGGCTTTAAAAGTCTGCGGCAGGATGATATACCACATGGACTGCGCATAATTGAAGCCGAGACTGCGTCCTGCCTCCATCTGCCCGCCATCTACAGCCATGATGCCGCCGCGGACAATTTCCGCGACATACGCGCCTGAGTTGAGGCCGAAACAAATCACAGCCGCAATAAATTTATCAATGCCGATCGGCATGAAAATGACGAAATAAATAATCATCAGCTGAACGAGCACCGGCGTTCCGCGCAAAACGGTCAGATAAATCCGACAGATCGCATTCAGGAACTTGAGCTTGCCGGTCTTTTCGTTCGTACAGCGGACAATCGCCACCAAAAAGCCGAGGACTACGCCGATAATCAGGGCAAAGAAAGTCACGCGCACGGTCACCCAAAGACCCTTGACGATATATTTCCAATTTTGGTTCTGGATAAAGTTGCGCTCGAACTCGTATTTTAAATCATTCCATGCGCGAATCAGCGGTACCGATACATCCGGCTGCCGGCTTGCATAAGTCAAAGAAAAACACTCGGTGAGACCCTTTTTCAGATTGGTATTGACCGTAACCGTCTTTCCGTTCGACTCAATCGAAGTCAGCGCCATAACGTCTTTGGCCGCCGATACAACGCCGCCGAAATATGCGTCTACCACCGCATCCGAAGTATACACCCGGAACCCGTCCGCAGTCTCATACAGTTCTACGGTCACATTCTGCGTCACCGCCTCCGCCTCCGATAAAAGCGGCAAAAGCTTCTCGTCAATCTTCAGCTTCAGCTTTGTGGATGTCATTTCGATTCCGGTAACCGGATCTTTGGTATCCATATCCAACAAAAGCGCAATATTCTCCGAAATGACGCGCCTTGCGTCTATGGTATGAAAGGTGCATGCCACCTCTATATTCTTTTGCAAGCCGTAATCCATGGACAGAATTTCAAACGAGCTTTTGCTTTCTATGTACTTGATGGAATCACGCGCGTATTTTCCCGGCATCGCCGCAAATGCGTCCGCAATCATCTGACGCGCCTCATCCTCTGTGATTTCAGAGGCGGCCATACTTTTTCTGGTATACAGCCATCCAAACAGAACAGCCGCAGCCGTCAGAACAACCGCGATTCCGATCAGCAGAATTTTCTTTCTGTTTTTCATACTTTCATCCTTTATACCGCGAATATTCGCAGAATGAATAAAAATAGGAGCAGCGTCCCCTGCTCCTCTAACCGTCAAAAAAACGAGGTTTTTCGACGATGGGGCGTGTATTGGAGCCCCATTCAGGGCGTGTACGCTCTCGCCGTCGCGCCGCTTTTGGCGGCACTCGCACGCCCGTAAGGTGTTTGCAGGGCGGCGCATGTCCGCCTTGCAAACATAATTTATTGATCGTTACCTTTTTCGCAGTTTCCGCTTTATCAACAAGACGAGAAACAGCGTCCCCTGCTCCTATTTTTCCGCAGCTTGATTATTCAGCAGAGATATACTTTGCAATGATTTTATCAATCGTGCCGTCGGCAATGAGATCCTCCAGCGCGCCGTTGATCGCGTCAAGCAGTTCGGTATTGTCCTTGGCAACCGCGATTGCATACTCCTCGATTGCATAATCGGTATCGAGAAGCGTAAGACCGGGATTGGCGTCTACAAAAACCTTAGCGGGCGCATTGTCGATAATCACGGCATCCACATCGCCGCCGATCAGCGCCAAAACCGCATCCGCGCCTTTCGCATACTTAATTACATTGTCTTCGCCGTAATCTTCGGAAGCAAAAATATCGCCGGTCGTGGTCAGCTGTACGCCGATCTTTTTGCCGTTGAGGTCATCCAGCGTCTTAATAGCGGATCCCTCTTTCACAATGACAGACTGAATGCCGGTGGCATAGCTGGAAGAGAAATTCACGCTCTCCAAACGCTCCGGGGTCACGGTCATACCCGCCACGCCGATATCCACGCCGCCCGAAACAACCGAAGCAACGATAGAATCGAACTTCATATCCTCAATAACCAATTCCATGCCGAGCTTGTCCGCAATCGCCGCCGCAATTTCCGCATCGATGCCGACGATCTGTTCTTTTTCATAATACTCATACGGCGGGAACTCTGCGTTGGTGCCCATTTTCAAAATCTTTTTCTCACCATCCGGCGTGCCGGCATCGGTTGTATCCGAAGTCGAACTTCCTTCAGGCGTGGACGTGCCGGTATCCGCCGTGGTGTTCTCGGCACTTTCCTCACCGCAGGCGGCAAAGCAAGCAGCGCACAGCACAAGCGCAAGCGCCGCACAGAAAATCTTAACAAACGTTTTCATATTCTTGTATCTCCTGTAAAAATGTTAGCGGGTTTCCCCGCGCTTCCAATAGTATACGCTAATAAATATGCATTGTCAATAGATAAAAATGCACAAAAAAGTCGAAAAAGCAGGCGAATATTCGCCAAAGTACAGGCAGGCAGTCAAGCAAGCGGAAGGGTGATTTCTCCCGCAACGCTCTGCGCGAAAAATTCCCGAATCCGCGCGGGGTTCATTCCGTTGCCGAGTGCCCACATCAGTTTGGTAACCGCCGCCTCCGTCGTCATGTCGTATCCCTGAATGACCCCGACGTCAAGCAGCCGTTTACCGACCTCATATACATGCAGATTGCTGGCGTCATAGAGGCATTGACTGCAAGTCACAACCGAAACGCCGCGCTCCGCCAGCATATGAACCTTGCCCGCAAGATCACGGTGCAGAAAATGCATACCGCCGACGCCGAACGCCTCTATAACCACCCCGCGATACCCCATATCGCAAAGTTTGTCAAAAATCGCCGGCGACAGTCCGGGCGTCAGTTTCATCAAAAAAACATCCGTGCTGACCTGATCGTAAAGCGCCGGCTCGCCGCGCCGGATCGGCAGCACATCTTCGTGAATTTTCAGCCCCGCCGCCGACTCGATCGCGGCGTAACGCATATTCACGCTCTCAAAAGCGTCAAAGCTCTCGGCGCGCACCTTAACGGCGCGACAGCCAAGCATGACCTTTCGATTAAACGCCACAAAGATACCGGGACGCCCGGACGCCGCCATCAAAAACGCCGTGCGGAGATTGTCAAACGCATCGGACACCGGGCTCTGCATCGGCAGTTGAGCGCCGGTCAGGACAACGGGCAAATCCATATTTTGCAGCATAAAGGAGAGGGCAGACGCCGTATAGGCCATCGTATCCGTGCCGTGCGTAATCACAATGCCGTCAAAGCGCGGGCGGTTTTCAAACACGCAGCGCGCAATGCGCGACCACTCCTCCGGCTGAATATTGGAACTGTCCAGCCGCAAAAGATCGCACACCTCTACCTCATAATACAAGCCCAGACGCCCGATCTCCTCCGCGAGGATTTCGCTTCCGGCCGGGACAAGACCGTCCGGGCTTTCCACAGAGGCAATGGTGCCGCCCGTTGTGATGAGTAAAATATTCTTTTTTTGTTTCATACTCTGTATTTTTCCTTTCCCGGCAACGCAGCCGCAAAACAAGCGCCCCGCCGCACGAAAGCCGCCTCATAAAAATCGAAAACCGGATCTTTTTGTATTTTAGCATGCCGCATCCGGGATTGCAAGACTCAAAACAGTTTGTTTTTTCGGTCCCCCGCGTTGCAAAATTTTCCAATGCATGCTACAATAAAAAATAACATCCAAACACACGGGGGTATCGCGGTGAATATACGAAAACAGGAAATCGGGCTTGTCTCTGTATGCTTATGTATTCTGGTGGTTTTTATCCATGTCAGTTCCTGGACCATTCAGGATATGGATAAACAAAGCGTACAGTTTATCTTGCTGTTAACCCCATGGCGGCTCAGCGCTTTTGTCGTGCAGGGCTTTATTTTTCTTTCGGGTCTGAAGCTCTTTCTGTCTCAAAAGCCGTTTTCCTACGGTGCATTCCTGCGTTCACGCGCGAAAAAGATCCTGCTCCCCTACCTGATTTGGGTCGGACTCTATTATGCCTTTTTTATCGGAATCGGTTGGTATCGGTTTTCACTCCTTGATCTTGCGGAATATATTTTTCTCGGCACACTCTGCGCTCATTTTTATTTTATTGTCATCATCGTGCAGTTCTATCTTTTGATGCCGCTCTTTCGTGCCCTGCTCTCCCGCTTTGATGCCCGGCTGCTTTGCGCCGCGGCGCTGCTGCTCACGATTCTTTTCAAGCTGTTTGTACATTTTCAATACGACGACCGCGTCTTCTGCGGCTATCTCTTCTACTTTATGCTCGGCGCGGCAGTCGGGAGAAACTACGAAGCATTCTGCGCATGGATCGCACGGCGCTTTGGATTTGTGTGCGCCGCATTCGCACTGCTCGCCGCCGCAGACGTTTCTCTCGCATGGCGCTCTATGGCGTTCGGAGCAACCTTTTGGTGGATCGAAGCGCTCCACTTGGCTTATGTGATTTCGGCCATCCTGTTTGTCTTCGGACTGTGCCTGTTCATCACAAAAGCCGCAGGCCGTCTGCCGCGCTCGGTCGCGCTGTGTGAGCGCGCTTCCTATATAATTTATCTTTCGCACATTCTGCCGATCTATATCGCCAACGGACTGGCCGCGCGGCTTCACATCGGCGATATGGCGGCCGCTTTCCTGTTCCGCGCTGTATTTACTTATACCGTTACCTTTGCTGGCTGTATGCTGTACACAGCCGCAAAAGAGAAATTTTTCAAAAGGAGAATGCCCGTCGCATGATGCATACTGAAATTTTAGAAAATAAGCTGCACGCGCTGTTTGAAGAACAGCTTTCGGCGCACGCGTGTTTCGGCGGCGCAGCTGCAGTAACGCAAAACGGCGCATTTCGTTTTTTTGAAACGTTCGGTGATGCACGTTTTCCGAAAAACGGCCTGTACCGCCTCGCCTCGGTCACAAAGCTGTTTACCGCCGCGGCCGTTTTGCGGCTGGAGGAAGAGGGGCTTTTGGATACACAGGCGCCTGTTTCCCGTTATATCCCGCGGTTTGCCCGCATGACGATCGGTGAAATCACACAGGACGGGAAAATCTACGCCCGCGCTATGCCGTCCCGCGAAATCACGCTTTTTGATCTGCTGACGCACACGGCGGGACTCGGCGCGGACACCCTCGGCAATCGGGAATATGCGCTCATCCCGCCGGAAATCAAAACTTCGCTCCAGGCGGTAACCGACTATTATGCCGAAAATTTTCATCTGGCGTTTGAACCGGGTACAAAAACGGCCTACAGCGGTTTTGCAGGATACGATATACTGGCCAGAATTTCGGAAATCGTCACCCGCACAAGCTTCGGCGCCCTGCTGCGTAACCTGTTTTTCGATCCGCTCGGTATGCAGGATACGACCTTTTCCCCATCAGAGGAACAATGGAACCGTCTGACCCCGGTTCACAAGCGGATTTCGGGACAGGACATCAGCGTGGATTTTCGGCATACGCTTTTTCGCGGGTTTCCGCCGACCTATGAGGCCGGCGGCGCGGCGCTGGCTTCTTCTGCGGCGGATATGGCCGTTTTTCTCAGTATGCTCGCCTGCAAGGGCGTCTATAACGGTGTGCGTGTGCTGAAGGAAGCTTCGGTAAACCGCATGCTGTCCCCAAAGCTTCCGCGCGGTCTTTCGGGTCTTGCGCGGGGCGAGAACCGCGGGTTCGGATGCATCGTACATGACGGCGCCGGACGTCTGCCCCGCGGCGCCGCGGTCTGTCACGGCGCATACGGCACGCACGCGCTGATTCTCGCCGACCAGAAAACAGCCGGAATCCTGCTCAAAAATTCTTATGCCGATATGGGGGAAAATCCCCGTGCCGCCCTTTTGTTTGAAGATGCGCTTCTCTCTGCCTGTGATCTGCGCGCACCGCGCGCAGAAACATAAAGCCGGTATCCGAATCATCGTCAAAATCCAAGCCAATCCACGCGCTGACTGTATAAACCTGCATTCGCCGCGCCATACTGCATGCGAGGTGATGTACATGAAGCAAAAAGACAACGGCCGCGGCGATATTCCGCTGGGGCTCAGTATGACGCTGGCACAAAATCCTGCGGCGATGAAAACATTTGCCAATCTGCCGGAAAATCAGAAACAGGCCGTGCTGGCGCGGGCCGGCGCCGTTCAATCCAAAGCGGAGATGCAGCAGCTTGTGGCCGCTTTAGTCGAAAACCCAAACGCCCCGCTGCAATCGTAAACACAGGGCAGCGAAAAGGCCGGATGCGTACGAAATTTCCCGCATCCGGCCTTTTATCCTTTTCAGCGCGATACGCTGAAAAGGCATCGAGCGCGCGCAGAACCGGCACATTCCCCCCGCCTCAGGCCATGCTTGACACGACTTTGAAAAAAACGCATATGCTCATAAAAGACAGCCATTTCAATTTTACATCTGCAAAATATCGGAGCTTTCTACATACTGCCGCCGCACCGTGCGATTCGTTTTCTATTTTTTATGACATATTCTGAAAGGGCATGCCGGTCATACACATTTTTGCTGAACATCATCCGTTAAAACAAGCCGATGCAACCGCCGCCCAAGGACAAGGGAAGCCCGCCTCGCGGTTCTATGCTTTCAGGATGTCAATTCCCAAAAATTTGCGGCTTTTTTTGACAAAACTCTTGACAAACGGATCGGTCTCTGCTATAATTTTACCGTTAGTAAGGGCGTTGCACGGTTTAAGGCCGTAGCGGCGCCTTTCGTATTTCAAAAAAACCATGCTAAATTTAATACTGGATTTTGGAGGACAAAACCATGGCAAGCACCAACCGAATTCCCGACCTATTCGGTTCCCTGACATTTGGCGACAAGGTAATGAAAGCCAAACTGCCGAAGGATGTCTATAAATCACTCCGCAAAACAATTGACGACGGCGCGCCTCTTGAGATGGACGTGGCAAACGTCGTGGCAAACGCAATGAAAGAATGGGCGCTTGAAAACGGCGCGACGCACTTTACGCACTGGTTCCAGCCGATGACCGGCATCACCGCCGAAAAACACGACAGTTTCATCGAACCGACGCCCGACGGCGTTGTCATGGAACTGAGCGGAAAAAACCTGATAAAGGGCGAACCGGACGCTTCCTCCTTCCCCTCCGGCGGTCTGCGCGCAACCTTTGAAGCCAGGGGTTATACCGCATGGGATCCTACCTCCTATGCTTTTATCAAAGAAAAGACGCTTTGCATTCCGACCGCATTCTGCTCATACGGCGGGCAGGTATTGGATAAAAAAGCCCCGCTGCTTCGCTCAATGGAAGCCATCAACACGCAGATCATGCGCGTACTCCGGCTTTTCGGAAATTCCGATGTTCAAAGTGTGAATACAACCGTCGGTTCCGAGCAGGAATACTTCTTAATCGACAAAGAAATGTACAATAAAAGAGAAGATCTCCGCCTGTGCGGCCGCACGCTGTTCGGCGCGAAAGCTCCGCGCGGACAAGAAATGGACGATCACTATTTCGGCGCGCTGAAACCCCGAGTCAAAGCGTTTATGGAGGAACTGAACGAAGAACTCTGGAAGCTCGGTATTCTTGCCAAAACGCAGCACAATGAGGCCGCGCCGTCGCAGCATGAACTGGCGCCGATTTTTACAACGACCAATATAGCCAACGACCACAATCAGCTTACAATGGAAATCATGAAAAAAGTGGCTTCCAAGCACGGACTGGTTTGTCTTTTGCACGAAAAGCCGTTTGCAGGCGTAAACGGCAGCGGCAAGCACAACAACTTCTCGCTCTCTACAAACACCGGAAAAAATCTGCTTTCTCCGGGAGACTCTCCCGCCGCCAACGCACAATTCCTGATTTTCCTTTCCGCGTTCATTAAAGCCGTGGATGAATACGCCGATCTGCTTCGCATCTCAGTAGCGTCGGCCGGTAACGATCACCGTCTGGGCGCAAACGAAGCGCCGCCCGCCATTGTTTCGATATTTCTCGGCTCGGAACTGACCGAAATTTTAGACTGCATCGAGTCGGAAACGCCTTATGAGGGCAAAAGCGGCCAGCTAATGAAAATCGGGGCAAGCGTACTGCCCGATTTTCCGAAAGACAACACCGACCGCAACCGCACATCGCCGTTTGCGTTCACCGGCAACAAATTTGAATTTCGCATGCTCGGCTCCTCGCTCAACATTGCCGGCCCGAACATCATACTGAACACCATTGTCGCCGAAGCGCTTAAACAGATTGCGGATATTCTGGAATCGGCCGACGATTTCGACACCGAAGTACATAACATTGTCAAACGAGTATACGGAAACCACAAAAAAGTCATTTTCAACGGCGACGGCTATTCCGCCGAATGGCAGATTGAAGCGGCAAGACGCGGCCTGCCCAATTACAAAACACTGCCCGATGCGGTTCCGCATTTCAAAGATGAAAAAAACATCAAGCTTTTTACCGATCATAAAATCTTTACAAAAGAAGAAGTCATATCACGCACCGAGATTCTTTTGGAATGCTATGTGAAAACCATCTCGATTGAAGCGCTGACCATGAGCGATATGGTCAAAAAGGAAATTCTTCCGGCCGTACAAGGGTATGTCGCCAAACTGACGACCAATGCATTGAATAAAAAAGCGCTCGGTATTTCCGCCCTAACCTATGAAACCGAACTGCTCGAACATCTGTCCCGGTACTCCGACAGTCTGTATACGGCGACGACGCAACTGGACACGGCGCTGACGAAAACGAACGGCCTTGACGCGGAGGCGCTTGCGCATTATTACTGCAATACGGTACTGCCTCAAATGCGCGAGGTTCGGAAATTTGCGGATATGCTCGAAACCATTACCGCGGCGGAATATTGGCCCTTCCCGACTTATGGTGACCTGCTCTTCGGCGTCTGCTGAATTTTCGCATAACCAATCAAAGTTCAAAACAGAATTTTATTATACTTCGCTCTTTCGTTATTTTTGCTTTATCAACAAATCAAAACAGGGAATCCGGCGTCTTGCCGGATTCCCTGTTTTGATTTTTATTCTCCGAGATAAGCCGCTTGAATGCGCGGATCGCTGGCCAGCGCATCCGCTTTGCCCTGCATGACAATTTTTCCGGTTTCAAGCACATAGGCGCGGTCGGCAATAGACAGCGCCTTTTTGGCATTCTGTTCTACCAAAAGCACGGTTGTGCCCTCTTCTGATACTTCCTTGATGATTTTAAAAATTTCGGAAACCAACAGGGGCGACAACCCCATGGACGGTTCATCCATCAGCAAAATTTTCGGATTGGACATCAGCGCGCGCCCCATTGCGAGCATCTGCTGCTCGCCGCCCGAAAGCGTGCCGGCCACCTGATTTTTCCGTTCTTCCAAACGCGGAAAATGCGTATAGATATACGATAAATTCCGCTCAATTTTCTCTTTGCTGCGCAGCGTATACGCACCGAGCTTCAAATTTTCATACACGGTCAACTGCTGAAAAATGCGTCTTCCCTCCGGAACATGCGCCATTCCGAGTGAAATGATTTTATGCGCAGGCGTCTTGAGAAGGTCGTGCCCCTCAAACAAAATTCTTCCGCTGCTCGGCGCGACAAGACCGGTAATCGTGTGCAAAATCGTAGTTTTTCCCGCACCGTTCGCGCCGATCAGCGCGATGACCTCGCCCTCGTTTACTTCAAAAGTCACGCCTTTGATCGCATTGATGACGCCGTAATAAACCTGTATATTTTCTACATGTAACATGGCCAGCCTCCTCACGCATCCTCGCCGATGTACGCGGTGATGACCCGCGGATCGCGAAGCACCTCAGCGGTTGCGCCGGCGGCAAGTTCCGTGCCGAAATTCAATACGGTAATACGCTCGCAAATACCCGACACGAGCTTCATATCATGCTCGATGAGCAAAACCGTCATATCAAAATTATCCCGTACAAAGCGAATCGTCCGCATCAGTTCGGCCGTCTCATTCGGATTCATTCCGGCGGCCGGCTCGTCCAAAAGAAGAAGCTTCGGATCGGTCGCCATGGCGCGTGCAATCTCCAGCTTGCGCTGTTTTCCGTAGGGCAGGTTGGAAGCAAGCAGATCCGCTTGCCCATCCAAATCGAACACCCGCAAAAGTTCCATCGCCTTTTGATTGATTTCACGTTCCTCTCTGCGATACCGTCCGATATGCAGGCAGCTTTCCGCAAGGCCGTATCGTATGCTGTTGCCAAGTCCTACTTTTACATTGTCTATGACAGACAGCCGGCCAAACAAACGGATGTTCTGAAACGTGCGCGCAATGCCCATCCGATTGATCTCAATCGAATTTTTCCCGTTCAGGCAAACGCCGTCAAGGTAAATCGTACCGTCGGTAGGCTGATACACGCCGGTCAGCATATTGAACACCGTCGTCTTTCCGGCGCCGTTCGGACCGATTAAGCCGTACAGTTCACCCTTCTCGATTTTCAGGTTGAGGGAATCAACCGCTTTGAGTCCTCCGAAACGAATCGAAAGATCTCTTGTTTCCAAAAGCGCCATTATCCCTCACCCCCAGCTTTCCGCCGCTGTCCGGTCCGAGCCGCACGCATACGGATTTTTTCAAGGAAATTGCGAACGGCAACGCTGTTGTTCAGCAGCATCATCGTAATCAAAACGATCGCGTAAATCAGCATTCTGTATTTGTTCAGTCCGCGAAGCGCCTCAGGCAAAACATACAGCACGACCGTTGAAATCACAACATTGCGCATCTTCCGCATACCGCCGAGCACCACAAAAACCAAAATCAAAATAGAAAGGTTATAGTCGAACTTGGAGGCAGCCAGCACATTCAGATTGTGCGAATACAACACGCCCGCCACGCCGGCAAAAAACGCCGACATCACAAATGCGGTCATTTTGGCGCGCGTAACATTCACACCCATCGCTTCGGCCGCGATGCGATTCTCCCGCGCAGCCATCACAGCCCGCCCCTGCTTGGAATCCATAAAATTCAGCATGACCACAAGCGCAATCATGACGGTAATAAAGCAGATCAAAAAAGTGGAATCCTTCGGCGTGCCGCTGATGCCCATCGCCCCTTTGAGATAATCCTTTCTCGTCGCGGCATCAAAGGTATGCGCACTGATGCCCTCAACGCCCAGAGAAACAAACAAACCGTTCTTATCGGTCGAAATATACAGATTGTCAAATACACTTTTGATGATTTCGCCGAACGCAAGCGTAACAATGGCCAGATAGTCTCCGCGCAGGCGCAAAACTGGAATCCCGATCAAAAAACCGAAAAACGCCGCCGTAACACCGCCGAGCAGTAGCGCGATGGGAAAGCGAATCGCCGAATTTTCCAAAACGCCGCTCACAGCGACCGAAAAAATACTGCCGGTGTATGCGCCGATACACATAAAACCGGCCTGTCCGAGACTGAGTTCCCCCGAAACACCGACAACCAAATTCAGCGCAAGCGCCGCAAGCACATAAACGCAAGTGGGTACCAGCAGCCCGGTAAACGAACGATTGGCCTGCCCGCTGGCAACAAAAATCTGAATGACGGCAAAAAGAATCAGCATCATGCCGTAGGTGATATATCTGTCTTTGGCCTTGCCGGTCAGCTTAAGTCGTTTCACAGAAATTCACCTCACACCTTTTCATTGATCTTCTTGCCCATGATGCCGGTCGGCTTCACAAGCAGAATAATCACCAAAACCGCGAATACAATGGCGTCGGACAGTTCGGAAGAAATATACGCTTTGCTCAGATTTTCAATGATACCGAGCGCGATACCGCCGATCATCGCGCCCGGAATCGAACCGATCCCGCCAAACACCGCCGCCGTAAACGCGCGGATGCCGGGCATTGCGCCGGTATACGGGCTGATCTGCGGATACGTAGAACAAAGCAAAATGCTGGCAACACCGGCCAGCGCCGAACCGATGGCAAAGGTCAGGGCGATGGTCGCGTTGACATTGATGCCCATCAACTGAGCCGCACCCTTGTCCTCCGACACGGCAAGCATGGCTTTGCCGCTTTTTGTACGATTTACAAACAGTGTTAAAAACACCATAATCAGTACGGAAACCACAATCGTCACAATCGTCTCTCCGGTCACATTGACCTTGCCGATCGGCAGAGAGAACTTCGGAACAACCGAGGTAAAACTGCGCGCCTGTGAACCGAAAATCAACAAAGCCGCATTCTGCAAAAGATAGCTGACGCCGATTGCGGTAATCAAAACAGCCAGCGGCGGCGCGTTGCGCAGCGGCTTGTAGGCTACCTTTTCAATGCCCACGCCAAGCAGCGTGCAGGAAAGGATTCCCACAAGGATCGCAAGCCAAACAGGACAGTTCATTGTGGAAACGGCGACAAATACGACATAGCCGCCGATCATGATTACATCGCCGTGCGCGAAATTCAGCATTTTCGCAATACCGTAGACCATTGTATATCCCAACGCAATCAGCGCATAAATGCTGCCCAGACTGATACCGGTTATGAGATAGGTCAAAAAACTACTCATAAATCTGCTCCCTCATCTCAAATTTCAGAAGACGCGCCGTCAGCGACAGTACACTGTATCCGCGCGGTACAGCGCCGATGCCCGGTAGCTTCCAAATAAAATAATTAGGCTATTTGAAAATAGCCTAATTATTTTATCATATTTTGCCTTAAAGTGCAAGAAAAATTTACATTGCGGCATACGCGCCGTTTTTAATGACCATCGCTTTCGGATCTTTCGTCGGCTCGCCTTCTGCGTTCCAGGTCATTTTACCGGTAACACCATCCACTTCAATTTCCGTCATGACTGCGACAAGCGCATCGCAAAGATCGGAAACACTGATCGAAGCGTCGGTGATATTGGCTTTTTCCATAGCCGCCGCGACCGTATAAACCGCGTCGTACGCATCCGCCGCAAACTGGTTCGGGATTTCGCCGTTGTTGGCACGTTTATACGCTTCGGTAAATTTGACAGTCTTCTCATCCGTCGCGTCCGCGGCAAACGGCGTCAAAAGCATAACGCCCTCTGCAAGCTCGGCTTTGTCGCCAAGCTGAGAAATCAGGCCGTCAAGGCCGTCGCAGCCGAAATACTTTACGTCAAGCGCAGCGGTGTGCGCCTGCTCCAGAATCAAAGCCGCTTCCTCATAATAAATCGGCAGGAACAAAAGATCCGCGCCGCTGTCCTTAATCTTTTGAATCTGTACGCTGAAGTCGGTCGCGCTGCTCGACGTAAACGCCTGCGCAGTCGCGATCTCAAGACCGATCTCCTGCGCTTTCGCGGCAAACTTTTCATAGATACCGGCAGAATAAACGTCGGAACTGTCATAAATAACCGCTACTTTTTCGGCTACATTGTTCTCTTTAATATACTGCGCAGCGCCGATACCCTGGTTCGGATCGCTGAAGCAAATGCGGAACGCGTTCGGCGCGGCAATCGATTCTACAGCGGAAGCGGACGGCGTAATCATAAAAATATTGTCCGTGTCCGCCTCGGCCACAACCGCAACACAGGGCTTGCTGGTAACCGTGCCGATCAAAATCTGCATGTCATTATCCATCAGATTGTTATAAGCAAGAACCGCTTTTTCGGGATCATGCTCATCATCCTGAAAATTAAGCTTAAATTTAAGGCCGTTTACACCGCCGGCCGCATTGATTTCATCCACGGCAAGCTGCGCGCCTTTCATAACGCCGCTGCCGTAACTGGCCGCGCCGCCCGTGAGCGGTCCGATGCCGCCGAGGACAATCGTGCCGCCGTCGGCTGTTTCTTTGTCACCGCAGGATACAAAAGCAACCAGGCAAAATACTGCTGCAAGCATCACTGCCATAATCTTTTTCATCATAATCTTTATCCCCCATAAAAAATTACCCTTTGAGTATGTACCCAAAATCGTATGCAATATATCATACTATGATTTATCCGCTATGTCAATAAAATTTCCCGGAAAATTAACGAAATAATAAACAAACTTTTAAAAAACATCGAAATTTTTTAACTGAAAATTGTGAATACCGATACGTTTTTATTCTTCTTTTTGCAGTTGTCAATCACATATTTTGTGCCGCGGGACTGCCCGTCCCAAAACGCCAGCACACAATCCGCATACTCAATAATCTGTAAATTCCGTTTCAGCGGCGCGCTCCGTCCGTATTTGTCATATTCGGGTAAAAATTCAGTGAGTTTCAACCCGTTTGCGCGCGCATAATTTCCGGCGCAGTTGTCAATTCCCCTCGCACCGCCCGATACAATTTCTGTTACGCCCTCCGGTAAATATTTTTCGAGATCATTGACCATAAGATTCCTTGAACCGATTATTGCTACTTTCATTCTATCGCTCCTTTTATTTATATACGCATATGCGTATATTATAGCGCATATTCTATTATTACGCAAGTGCGTATACGCCGATGCGAGTATTTTTGTACAATCAATGAGGGTGATTATTGTGCAAATTAAGGAAGCAATCGTGTTGCGTTTGAAGTCCATATGCAACAGCAGAAACATAAAATTTAATGAATTAGCTACACGTTCCGGCGTAACTCCATCGACGGTATATAGTCTAATGGATTCACGCCGAAAAGATTTATCGGTTATTACGCTGAAAAAGCTTTGTGACGGTTTGGATATAACCATTACCGAATTTTTTGATGATGAGCTTTTCATAACCATTGAACAGGAAATCAAATAGCAAACGAAAAGGCGCTCCGTACGGAGCGCCTTTCTCAGTCTGTCAAAAAAGTGAAAATCGCAAATCAAAGATGTTTACAAGGCGGACATGCGCCGCCTTGTAAACACCTTACAGGCGCGCGAGTGC
>OLGD01001135.1_pt1 | contig 43858 bp, 77 predicted proteins | sample 1605311 | NCBI WGS metagenome assembly OLGD01 (sample SAMEA3888917, study PRJEB22519) | human gut metagenome | biome: human gut; feature: human-associated habitat; material: faeces | place: Denmark | collected 2010
CTTGACTTTTAATCAAGTTGTCCGGGGTTCGAATCCCCGCACGCTCACTTTAAAAAGCACGGTTGCCAAATGGCTAAATACCGTGCTTTTCTTGTATTTATGCGGTTTTTAAGGGTATGACCTGTCTAAAAATCATACCCTTAAAAGTAATCGAAAGTATCTAAAGTTTAGGGAAGTATTTGTTCCATCCGTGTTCCATGTTCCATCCGTGTTCCAGAAATCTAAGATACCATTTCATTTAGTTGTTCCATTTTTCGTTTCGTGGGTTGTTCCATTTTTTGTTCCAAATTTAAAGCATCATTTACAGCGGATATGCTATCTTCTTTTTCTAACATTAAGTGATTGTATACTTCCAGAACGACCTTTTCAGAATCCCCTACAAGTCTTGCAATCATCTTTATGCTAATCTTAGGGAACTGGTAGCATAAGTTTGTGCAGTAATTGTGGCGGAAGATGTGGCTTGTTAAATCTTCAATAGGACTTTCGCTGACTGCCTGCATTGCTTTTATGATTCTGCCCCACATCCTGCGGAAACCAGATTTTGTCATAGGCTTGTAATCACGATTTATGAATAAGTATTTTCTACCATCTTTTCTAAGTTGTTTTATGTAACTAGAGATTGTATCAAATACGTTATCTGGTAACGGTAACGTTCTTTCTCCGTTCTGTATGTTTTTTACTGTTTTTTTCTTTGGTATGTTGTCTGATATGTCGTGTGATTTGTCGATAGATACTGTATGTGCTTCTAGGTCAAAGTCTGATTCTGTTAGTGCTAAGGCTTCGCCACACCGCAATCCACAGCCGTAAATTATATAGACATATATTTTATCCATTTCATTAAAAGAAGCCTTAAAAACGGCTTTCTGTTCGTCTGGTGTCAATGGACGTTTTTCTTTTGCTTTATAATTTATATTTTCAAAATTGTTGAATATATCTGCAAATGATTGTGCGGAATAAATGCGATCACAGACAGCAGAGTGTAAGACCTGCTTAAATGTCATAACTATTTGTTGTTGTGTCCGTGATTTGCCTTTAGCACCTTTCAGAATCAATTGCAAGTGGCTTCGCTGTACATCTTGTAGCTTAACGTATTTAATGCTGTCAAAATGGACGTTAATTACATTGTCGTACATTTTATTTGTATTGTTAGCTCTGTTAGATTCTTTATATAAGACTTTCCATTGTCTGGCATAATCAATAAATAGTATATCGGTGTCAACCATTGCTTTCCGTTGGTCTCTTAGTTGCTCAAATTCCTTTACTTTCTTTTCGAGGTCCTTAGAGCTTTTAGCGGACCGCAAGTGTTTATATCTCTTCTTTCCATTATCCTTGTATGTGCCATCCCACACATTGGTAGAATAGTAACCGTCTTTACCTTTTTTAAATTTAGCTGTTGCCATTGTATCACTCCTTTTTCTAATAATTGGAATTTGCGTTTTCTGCAAAATGGGTACAAAAATAACAGCCATGCAAGAGTGGTTTTTATAACATTGCAAAATAATATGAATGTGTTATAATAGATATGGAATTTTCTATATTAAAATTTTACGATGTTATGGAAAAGGGTTACCGTTCTTTTTAGTCTTCACGGTGGCTCTTTTTTTATACCCTTGCGTGACCGCACTGTTAATGATACAATAATAGTTGGTTAAGATTCATTAAATCAAAAACAGTGTTTTTGGAGACTGTACCACATTCGGGTGTGGTACGGTCTTTTTTTATTGTTATTTAACTTCCCAAGATTTACCGCAGTCTTGGCAAATTGCCATTTGTTTACTGTTAATATCTGTCTTGGATTTCTTTGTTTCTTTGTATTTAGATTTCTTAGGTGTTAATGCCCACAACCCTGCTGTAGCACCAATCATGGCTTTACGACCTAAGCTGTTACCTGCACGAGTAACGACACTTTTCTTTCTCACTTCGGCTTTACCTTTAGTTTTAGCGGAATCCTGTACAAACTCATATCCTATGTTTAGGCTGTGGCATTTAGGACAATATGGTGCATCAAGATAAAATATTTTATAAAAATCTTCGGCTTTTTTGCTGTCTACCTTTTTCAAAATCTCATAGTAAGCATCCCTAGACCTGTCTTTATCCGCTTTGATTTTGCTTGCGTTAAAACCAAAATTACCGTTAAATTTACGCATTTCATAATCATAAGTTAACTGATTAATAGCATCATTTGTATAATCAAGTTTGACAATAATATCTTCTTTTGGATTCTCTTCTGCCTTATCAAAACGGCATAAATAGAAGCTGTCTTTTGCTACATAAAGTATATGTGTTAGTGTAGAAAGAAAACCACTATCTGTATATTTACCTGCTGTGATAATTAAATCACTAGGTTCATTAACAATACCTTTTTCTATAGCAATCTCAATCGTTTTTTCATCAATTTCATACTGCGGAACTTCATTATCAGCAGTAGAAACAGTAGCTAATTCTTTTAAGATTTCCTCTGTAGGGCATCCGCAGTTAGGACACGCAGGAGCTTTTTCAGAAAACTCTTTCCAACATTCAGTGCAAGTTATTAGTGCCATGTAAAATCCCTCCTTTTATAATGTATAACAGGCAACATACCAACCAAAATCCCCATCAAATCCCCATCAAGAAACCACGGTTTTATGCGGTTTGTAGGACTTTTTACATAGTAGAATCCCCAACAAATCCCCAACAAATCCCCATCAAAACACCATCAAGGTATGTTTTTTACTTCTGAAAATCTCAAAAACCACGTATTTATGCGGTTTTCAGCACTATGCAAAAAAATATTTTATTTTATGGTTGACAAATCACGTTTTATGGTGTATTTTTATTTTCTTTTATATAAATATATAGTATCTAAAGACTATAGTTATATATAACCTATATAGTATTATAATAAATAATATATTTATATTTAATTAAAAAGAAAAAAATAAAACAAAAAAAGAAAAAGTTTAGAGCTGTTTAAATGCAATTAGCTGTGGGGTGTATCCTGTCAGCATTGCAAGTTGCTCTTTTGTATAATCTTTGTGATCAAGTATCACTTCATCGGGTATCAAAAGTTCCGAAGCAAATGTCTGTGCTTCTTGTTCGATAGAGTTCTCATAACAGTTTTTGCCGAAAGAGAAGAAATAAAAATCTTCTTTGTGCAGGACCGCATGACCTAACTCATGAGCTAAGACCTCGTAATACTTTTTTTCGTTGTCTAATAATTTTTCGTTTATGTAAATAAAATCTCTTTCGTGAATCTTTAAATAGCAACCAGATATTTTTTTTAAGTCCCCGATCTGGATGATTATGTCTAATTCTTTTGCAAGCCTAACGGGGTTTCTGGTTTCGTATTTTTTAATCAAATTGTATACAATAGATTTAATTTGATTATGATTCATACATCCATATCCTTTCTTCACTTATTTTTCTGTTCAAGATATATAAGTGACATTTCATACTGGGCTAATATCGCATCAAGAGATTCATCGTCAAGTTTTTCCCCATCGTAGTAGATAGGGTGTCTAGTCCTGTTTTTAAGCAAATCTCTCATTCTCTCCAGTTCGTCTTTGATGTCTATTACACGGTTATCTTTTTCTTTTTTATCCTCCTCCTTTCCTGTCATGAGGTAATCAACTGTTACACCGAAAAAATCGGCAATCTTCTGTAACTTTTTGATGCCCGGCTTACTCCTACCAACTTTCCAATCAGAAAAAGTTGACTTAGAAACGCTAGCTTCTCTTGCTACATCAGAATCTTTCAGACCTCTTTCGTCACGCAGTTTTTGATAAATTTCGTACATAAAGCACCGCCTTTTTAAAAAAAGTTCCAAAATCCGTACAAAAACTATTGACAAGTTCTAGAATCCGAATTATAATATAACCATAAGTTCGGAAAAAAGAACAGCCATTGGTAAGTTCTTGTTATGATTTTTCTTTACATTTCATATTATAACTGATTTCCGAACTAAAATCAATAGAAACGTTCGGAAAGGAGTAAATATGTATAAAAAATATTGTGCGTTAAGGGACAAAAGGAATCTGACAGATTACAGAGTGTCAGAAGATACAGGAATTGTAAGGTCTACGTTTACGGATTGGAAAACAGGAAGAAGTAAACCGGGCATCAAAAAGTTAAAGGCATTAGCTGATTACTTTGGGGTAACAGTAGATTATTTTTTAGAGGAGAGTGAGTAGTGAAGAAAAGATATTCTCATAAAAAAATGAGAGCATGGTCAGAGTGTCCGTTAATTTCAAAAATATCTTTTGTAATATCTTGGACGGCACTGGTATTCGCAATTATGAGATTGCTAATTAGATAGCAGAAAAGAGGGTGTATATGAATTTTGATGATTTGTTCTACTACCTAAATTACGGCAGAACGAGAAAACAAAAAAAGAGAGACTTAATGTTTTTAAGAACTCTCTTCTTCATACAGCTTATTACTGTGATTATTGCAGTGATAGTAATTGCTATTTGTATATGGATACTATTAGCGAAATAAGAGCAATGATAACAGAAATAACGGACAAAACAGTGTTGAAAATCACAATACCTTTTGTCCAGAACCATTCTTTACGAATTGCTTTGATAAGCTGTTTATCATTTTCTAAAAATTTTAAAATCGCATCTTGAACCTTTTGATTTTTGGAATAGTCAGAAGATTTCATTTTATCAATGGTTTCTTCATCTGGTTTATCAAGATGTGGTAAAGGATTTTTAGACATAGTACACCTCCTAGGGAAATTATAACACAGAAAGGAGTGCAGAAATGTATATACCACCATTTCAATTAGGAATATTTGTAGGAGCTGTAGGAGTAATTGCATTTGAAATCACAGCTGTATTAATCGACAACTACAGAAGTAAAAAGAGAAGAGAAGCACGAAAGAAATAAAAATGCCCCATGCGGTAATGGAACTACCACACAGGGCGAATGTAACCACTAACCATAGCTTAGCGGTAAGGAAATTATAACACAATTTTTTTAACACCGCAAGAAAGAGGTGCGGAATGGAAGATAAAACAAAGCAGTGGAAAGACTTAGAAGAATACTTTGCAACAGAGGTAATTGAGCAAAGTAAACGGACAGCAAAAAGATGGTTTGCAATCTGGCTAATTACATTCATTGCATTGGTAGCGACAAATACAGTGTGGATATATGTGTTTAACTCATATAAATACGTTCAGCAGGACGGAAGCGGAGTTAACAACTATCACACCGACATTGATGGAGACTTAAAGAATGGGACAAAGAATTAAAGCCAAGAAGAACGGAAAATACAAGAAAGTAGAGTTCAGACAGGCAGGAATGAAGAAAAGAGGATACTACCGCAGGAAGAAGCGGAGAAAGTGAGGCAAAGTTGGAAAAAACAAAGTATGCAAGCAATGATACAGAAGTACTAAAAAACAGATTGCTAGTAACGGATGAAGAGTTACGTTGTGTGTTAGGGGTTGGAAGAAAAACCGCTAAAGCAATAGCACAACAGGCGGACGCAGTCGTCAGAGTTAACGGCAGAAAGTTAAATTCGATGGAAAAAATCAGACAGTACATTGATACAGTAGCAGGAAAGTAAGAGAAAGGAGTAAAGATGGAATACCCGAAAGCAGTCATGAAGATGGGAGAACTTGTTAAGATGGGGTTCCCGAGGTCGTTTCTGGATGAAGCTTATCGGGAACGTGGACAAGACTTTGCACAAAAAGGTGCTAAGAAAAATTCTCCAATCTTCTTTGACACTGAGTTGTTTGAAAAATGGAGAGTAAGAAAGCTAGCAAATGAGAACCAAGCAATGCAGAGAGGAGGATTCTAAATGAAAATGGGAGCATTTATGATGGGGTGCGGACTGTTAGTCTGCGGATTAGATTTAATGCCATTCTGGTTTATGGGTACTTGCGTAGCCGCAGGACTGGCATTAATCGCACAAGAGCGTGATGGATGGAAATGAAAAAAAGCACCCAGACATGGCAGGTCTTAAGTGCTTAACAAAAAATGTATAACAACAGTATAGCAGGAAAAGGAGAATGTGACAATGATTATTACAAAAAAAGAGTTTAAGGATGCAGCAAGAAAAGTAATTATTGAAGCAGTGAAAGAAACTAGAGACCCAAGGTTTACAGAAGAGGAAAATAAGGTAGCAGATAAAAAAATTGCAACAGGCATGACAGAGTTTTATAGCAAACTTATTGTAAAACTTTACGGACAAGATAATGAAGAATGGATATACAACAAAGAAGAAGCATTTGATAACGCAAATACAATCTTAAATGAAAGAATGGCGAATAACGATGCTATTGAAACCATTTTTGAAAATTTAGCATATACAGCAAGTGTGCTTAGACTTTTTGCAATGCTTAAAGAAAATGAGCAGGAAGAAACAGTACCAAAAGAATTTGATGTAGAAGAGATTCTTAAAGAAGCAAAGGAGTGAGCAGGAATGATCGTAACAGGATACACAAACGAATATGGGACAGTAATCCCAGAAGAAGATGCAACAGAATATATCTGGAAGCAGGCGAGAAACAATGAAGAAGATAAAACATGGCTACTAGAGTATATGTGGGACGTGTTTACAGGAAATCCAAAATTCAAAAAGGAATTAGAGGAACTAAAAGAAGCTCGTTTTGATGATGTATGCAGTGTGAAAGAGTGTGACGAGCAGGGAAACGTCATTCCGTATAACGGAGAATATGAACCAGAGGGGAGATAGGGTGGTATGGAAAAAGATGAAATTATATTTGTTATAGAAACCTCTGGGTATGGAAATGAACATACATGCACAATGGAAGAATTACAAGAATTATTAGAAAAGGTAATTTGTGAGGTTTTAAAAGGGAAAGAAAAGATGCTTTTTGTAGATATAGCAACAGAATTTTGCAAAGAATTATATTGGGATTTTTATTTTTATAAAACATTAAACTATACGACATTTAGAGAAATCGTAAATAAAAATATGATTGATACATACAAAAAATATAGCAACCCCAATGACTGCGTGTTGGATATTTGTGAAAAAATAAGAAAACTATTAACGGATTACTTATTTGATATTGAAACAGATGTACCTTTTGAAAAACTTCAGGAAAAAAAGCGGAAAGATAAAGAGAAAAATTTAGTAGCACTAAACATATTTAACAAACAAAAAATATTGGCGGAAATTAAATGGAAAGGACCAGAACAATGAAAAAAGAAGAAATCAGCGGTAAAGAAGCTTTAATGGCGGTAAGAGAATTAGCCGAAAGTATTAAATGGTTATCATCTGTGACAAAAGATGAATCATACAACAAAAACATTGAAGAGATGAAAGAAAAGCTTGAGGTTATTGGACAGTATATTAATGAATCAGAAGAACAATTTGATTTTATATACGGAGATTAAAGGAGTGAGAGTATGACAATACATGAAAAGATGATGAAGATTCAGACAACATTGAAAGCACCAAAAAATCTAAGGAACTCATTCGGTGGGTATATGTACCGCAACGCAGAGGGAATCTTAGAAGCTGTGAAACCACTTCTGGAAGAACAGAAGCTTGCAATGTACATAACGGACGATGTAATAGCGGTTGGCGATCGTGTCTATGTAAAAGCAACGGTAAAGGTGCAGGACATTGAAACAGAAGCAAGCGTAGAAGCAACAGCACTCGCAAGAGAAGCACTTAATAAAAAAGGAATGGATGATTCTCAGATAACAGGAACGGCATCATCTTATGCACGTAAGTATGCCTTAAATGGAATCTTCTTACTGGATGATACAAAAGATGCTGATACAGACGAAAACCAGAAAGAACGCAAAGCAAGGGCGGACAAGCAGGCGGATGATAACAACACAGAAGCAATCAGAGCTATGAAGATTTCAAAAATCAAACAGGACACACTATTGAGCCTGTGTGATGAAATGGCATTTGATATTAACAAGATTCTTACATCTTATCATCATAAAGATATTTCAGAAATTACCGAGGGAGAATATCAGTACATTGTAGCCAACAAAGACAAGGCTAACGTAAGAAAGATTTGGAGCTGATTAGATGGAAACTAAAGCCAAAATTCATGATATATCCATTGATTTTGAAAGCGGTAAGCAGGTTATTTCCCTTGTGTGTGAAAAAGACATACGAGGGGAATATGACCGACTGAAAGATAAAGAATGTCGGCTTAAGGTTGTTCAGTACCGTGAGGGCAGGAGTTTAGATGCCAATGCATACTTTCATGTATTGGTTGGGAAGATTGCAGAAGTAACGGATAACAGCAAGGTGTATATAAAGAACAAACTCATAGCAGAGTACGGACAGCATGAGATTATAAATGGTTCTTTGGTATCACTTCCATTAGATAACGATATAGAAGTGTACGACCTTGAATTTTGCCATCTACAACCGACAGCCAGTACAACTACCAATAAGGCAGGCAAGTTGTTCAGAATCAATCTGGTAATGCGTGGGAGTCATACCTACAACACAAAGGAAATGTCTGAACTGATAAAAGGAACTGTTGCAGAAGCAAAAGAACTTGGAATTGAGACAGCAACACCGCAGGAGATAAAAGAAATGGAAGAAAGGTGGAGAGTAAAACTTGAAAAAGCTAACTAGTGTATTTACAGAAAATATGGACTGTTGCATTTACACAGGTTCTTACATAGTGGAAAGACATCATATTTTCGGTGGTTCTAATAGGAAGAAAAGTGAAAAATATGGATTTGTCGTACCACTAAGACCAGACTTCCATCCGAACGGTGTACATTTTAACAGAAAAAATGGAGACATAGATACAAAGCTTAAGACGATGGCTCAAACGTATTATGAAGAGCATATCGGTAGCAGGGAAGAGTTCAGAAAGGAGTTTGGCAAGTCATGGCTGTAACGTACACAATCCAAGGCAGGCTGGACGGATTAAATGCTTACGTTAATGCTTGCAGGACTAATCCTTATAAAGGGGCAAAATGCAAGAGAAGTAATCAGAAAATCTGTAGATGCAGTATCCCTTATGAATTAAGGGGAAAAGACAAAGAAATAAGATTTCCTGTCCGTGTAGAAATTACATGGTACGAAAAGGACCGCAGACGTGATCCCGACAATATTGCATCGGCTAAGAAATACATCTTAGACAGCCTTGTAGAAGCAGGAGTGTTCCCAGATGATGGTTGGAAGTATGTAAAAGGATTTACAGATAACTTTGAAATTGACAAAAAAAGACCACGGATAGAAGTAACTATCCATGAAACCAAATATCCATAAGATTAAGCAGGAGGGCAGTGAATGAACATAAACATAAGTGCAGATTGGGAGTGGTACGAAAACACAAATGTGTTTAGATTGTTTTATCATTGCCTGCTACATACCAATTTAGAGGATAGAAGATACTGCGGAAAAGAAATCAAGGCAGGACAATTTGTTTCAAGTCGTGCAAGAATATCCGCAGAAACAGGGCTAACAGTAGACCAAGTCAGAACTGCTCTTAAGAAGCTAAAGGACACAGGGTACATATCCACAAAAAGCACAAATAAATACACGATATACACAGTAAATGGGTATCAAACCTACATAGATTGTGGACAAGTTGTAAAAGTAACTACCGAGGAAAACACGGCAGTTGAAAATGGAACAAAAATGGAACAACCAGTGGAACGAAAAATGGAACAACCAGAAGAAGATGCAAAGGAAACTTGTGAAAAGTCGAACAAAAAAGCAATCAATGAATGTTTTGAAAGACTCTGGAAAAAGTATCCGAATAAACGTGGTAAAGGGCAGGTATCCGACACAAAGAAAAAGACTCTGTATGAGATAGGAGAAGAAAAAATAGAAAGAGCTTTGAAAAGGTATCTGGATGATTTATCTAAGGACAGTAATTGGAGAAAACCACAGAACGGTTCGACATTCTTTAACAGCGGTTACGTGGATTATCTGGACGAGAACTACGAAAAACCACCAGAACCGAAGTCACAGCGGAATCCTGCAAGTGTTTTATCCTGCGAGAGAGACTATGACTTTGATGATTTAGAAATGCAGTTACTACATAAGCAATTAGAGTAAGGAAAAAGGAGTGATGGAAAATGTATCAAATGAGTTTTTTTGGTAATGAAACAGCACTTAGAAGCCATTCCATTACCAAGCAGACCAGAAGAGAATCCTACAAAAAGATTAATAAAGAAGCAATACATATCTTAATTCTTGAACAGCTTGAATACGAAGCTATGACAGCACGAGAGATCGCAACGGTATTGTATAAGCACAAAAAAGTATTAGAACCGACAAGGCAGCAGGTACAACCACGGCTAACGGAGTTAGTGCAGGACGGACGTATTGAGGTATGCGGTAAACGACACGACAGCCTAACAGACAGAAACGTGGCAATCTACAGAAAGGTGGTGGAAAAAGATGGGGTATAAGAAATTCACAACAGAATTTAAAAGAAAAGTTGTTGCGGAAAGTAACGCAAGACATGAGGTAAAGAGTGTTGCGAAAGAATACGGCATTGATTCATCCACCCTCTTTAAATGGAAAAAACAGAACTTAGATGAAGACAAAGAAGAAAACGCCCCATATTCTCGTGAATACATAAAAATGGTAGTAAAGACAAGACTGACAAAAAATAACACGTCAAAATCTTGCTCACAAATGTTTAAGATTCCAGAGTATTTGATTACATTTTGGACAGAAAAATTTGGGAATGAAGTAAGAAAAGAAATTGAAGCAGAAAAGCAACGTAACAAAAGGAAACCTAGAGGTATTCATGTTACATCCAGTGCAGTTTATTGGAAATAAAAACTAAATAATACTTTTCTGGTTTGATTCTCTGCCTAAGTAACTGCAAATAATGTTTTTTGTATTTTCAGATTCTTCCATTTTTCATTTTTTATTAGGCAGAGACTCAAGCCAGAAAAGGCTTGTTGCACAGCAGGATTTTTATATACCACACGAACAATTAAATAAGAATCCTCGCAACGCATAAGCAACAAAACTCTTTAATTATTTGTTGTATAAGTCATGATTTCCCCTGCTATTAACGGCAGGGGAGAGAATGGACAGTAAAGGAGTAAAAATGCAAATTTATAATATAGAAACGAAAGCAATTATAAGCGGAGAAGAAATAAAAGAATTAGATGATTGTTTTATTTTGTCAAATGTTGATGAGGGAAACGATACACATACAACTATTAGATGTTTGAAACCAACATGGAACAAAGTAATTTGTAAAGAAACGTGTTTACAGCGTATTACAAGTCAGCTAAATCAACTTACACAAAACACGGTTTTAGGAGTTGATGAGTTAAGCAATAATACAGATACACTCATGATGAGAATAACATTGAAAAATGTTAAAAACAAAAGTCTATTGATATATAACAAACAAAATAAAACAACATACATTGATTGTTGGTTTATCAGTAGTAGATTTTTAGATCAAGCAATAGAAGATTATTTAACAAATAAGGAGGATTAAATATGGGAATTAAAAATCTAACAGAAGCAGAAGAAAAAGAGTTTTACAGACTTGTTGAGAAGATGAATGGAAAAGAACCAGACAAGAAACAGGATGCAAAGGTAAAGAAACCACAGTATGGGGATACGGTTTATTACATTAATTATATTGGAAGAATCAGAAAAAGGACATGGATTAATGATGAAGACGATCTTGATATGTGGGAATTAGGAAACATCTTTTTCACAGAAGAAGAAGCGGAGTTTGCAAGAGAAAAGAAAAAAGTAGAAGTAGAACTTGAACGGTATGCAAAGGAGCATAATGGCCCAATACTCGAAGATAATTATTGTATTTTGTATGATGAAGACAATGAAGAATTTGATTTTGATGTATGGATTGGTAGCAAAGTACAGGGAACAGTCGTTTTCACATCAAACCAACTTGTATTTGATGCAATCGAAGCAGTAGGAAAAGAAAGAATTTTAAAATACATCTTTGGGGTAGAAAGTGAGGGAGAGGAATGAAGATTAATACAAAAACACCAAGTATTAAAACATACACATTAAGCCATTTCAAGATTGGAGATGTTTGTATGGGCGAAAAAAATGAACATTATTACCTTGTGGTTAAATCAGAAAAAGAAAAGAAACAACTTGTTGACTTGACGGAAAATGAGATTATAAGAGATGCAGGATACATGAGATTTATACCGGCGACAGCAGAAGTTAATATCAAGGATGTGGGGTAAAACTTATGAAAAAAATACATTTTATCGTAATTACAATGGCAATAATGAGTTGTATGTTAGTAGGTTGCGAGGAGAAAAAAAGTACTACATACAAGGATGAAAGCGATACACAGCAGAGTGCAGTATTAATTGATATTAACAACAATTTATCTTATGACAACTCAACAAGAATTGTTTATTGGTATTTTAAAGATGGAGCAGGCAGAACAAGTACAGGGTTTATGTCTCCGTACATTAGCAAAGATGGTAGATATTGCAGGTATGAGAAAGGCAAGATCGTGCCGATTGAAAGGAGAGAATAATGCCAGTAGCAAGATGCAAATATTGTAATAGTTTGCTATTCAATGAAGATATTGGGAGAGAGTATATTCAAATAAATTCTGACATGAAAATACAAAGCAAATTTATTTGTCTTAAATGTGAAATGGAGTTAAGAAAAGAAGATTTCTTTGAGCCATACAGAAGCATGATGAAGTAAAGGAGGAAAAACAATGAAAATATATTCACCTCGTTCAGACAAAGATATAGATTTTCTTAGAGTTGACACGAAAATAGGTGGCGTAACTTTAGAATTTAGAAGAAGTGGCGAGGAACAAACAGGGTTTAACCCACGAAACAGTTCTCGTATAACTTTTGATGACACTTTTGAAATAGATAATCTCATCATGATGTTGACAAAACTAAAAGAAATTGCTGCGGATCACTACGGAGACTGGAAAGTCAGTAACGGGAGAGGAGAATATCTATGACAATAGCACAGCAGGTAGCACACGACTTTTTAGAAAGCATAGAAAAGATGATTACGGCAAATAAACTAGATGTTGGAGTATTGGATACGAAAATTTCTTATCAATCTTGCGAAGAAGCAATGATGAGTGTGACTGATACAAAAACAGGTTCTATTATTGCAACAATGAGATTAAATTTAAATGCCAACAAACTAAAAAGAGAAATGCAGGAAAAAGAGTTAGAAAACTATTGTCGTAAAAGAGTGTGCACTATTTGCATTTTTAAAGGGCAAGTACAGTGCATAACGAGAAAAATTAGTTATGGAACAGCTACTTGTAAAGAGGTAGAGGAAAGCTATAGAAAGATGGTGGAGAATAAAAAATGACAAGAGAAGATATAATCACTAATTTAAGATATTGGTGTAACAATATTGATAAACCATGTGAAGAATGCAAAATACATGATATATGTGTCGTTCGTGATCACGTGCAGACATTTGATTCTATGGACGATAAAAAGTTACAAGAATATTATAAATTGATGTATGGAAGTGAAGTGAAAGTAGAGAAAATGGAACCGGTAAAAGTTTTAGAGCAGATAACAAAAATAACTTATCCAGAAAAAATGAAAGACGTGTTACCAATGAAAGAATTTGTAAAAAACTTTTTGGAAAAAGGATACAAAGTTGAAATACTAACACACTCAGTTAGTAATGATTTAGATGTGGTTGTTTATAAAGAAGTGGAGATGAAAGAATGATACTAAAAATCTTACTTGTTATCATAGGTGTTTTCTTAGGACTGGTAGGCAGTGGCTTCTGCCAGTCCGCTAAAGCAAGAGATACGATCACAATGACGTTAGAAGATTATAAGCATATGGGAGAAATATTACACAGTTTGCCGATAAGAGAACGGCACAAAAGCCTTAAAGGGAAAGACGTGGCGTTATACAGGTGTCCTAAATGTAAAAGCTATGTAGCAGAATGGACAGAAGTTTGTGAGTGTGGGAATCGGCTAGACTGGGGAGAAAGTGAGGACTTACATGTTAATAAGAATTAGTGAGACAATGGCTATAAATACACAACAGGTTATTAGAATCTATGTCAAAAAAGTATTTGACGGATACGAAGTTATAGGAGAAACACTAGATCATCTATATACTATTAAAAAATGTACAACAAGAGCAAAAGCAGGAGAGAAACTGGAAAAAATACTCAGTCAGTACGACAGAGGACAAAGGGTTATCGAATTATAAAGGAGCGTTATAAATGTTGGTACTTACACAAAGTCAACGAATGGTTATAAATGTTGAGTATGTAGATTGTATGTTTATTAAAAAAGAAATAATAAAGAAGCAGGAAAAATACGGTTTATATTGCGTTATGGCATTCGATCAGGAGAAAGTTGCTATTGCATATTATGAAACAGAGAAAGAAGCAATGGAAGAACTCAAATTGATGCTGACTTGTTGGAAACACAAGCAAGATATATATTTTATCAGACAAGAAAAGGCGGTGTTATAATGGGAAGCAATTTCTTTAACAACAGACAGTTACCCGCACAACAACGTAGGGTTAAGAATCGCAGGGATGCAGATAAACTAATACATAGCAGTTACACAGCATTTCTTTTATTGGGCACGATGGCACTACACGACCAATTTGGATTTGGTGGTGCCAGACTTGGGAAATGGATTGATAAAATGAACGAACTAAAGGAATGTTACGAAAAAGGTCTTGTCACTGTGCAGGACCTGCAATCCATGATTAAGAATGAAACAGGAATCGAGATCAAGTTTTAGGAGTGATTATATGAAATGTGCTTGTATGGGATGCACAGAAGCAACCGGCAGGAGTTGGGATTGTCACACTAGATGTGATGGCTACAAAGAGTTTCAAGCAAAAAACGAGGAAGAGAAGAACGTTATCAAAAAGAAAAATCCTTATTATAAGTCGTTATCAAAAGAAAAATTTATGAAAAGAAATGCTTTAAACAGGAACAGGAGGGGAAGAAAGTGACAGGGTTATCAATAGACGTTATCAAAAATCAGATACGATTATCAAAAATGTTTGCAGGAAGTGAAGCGGTATCAACTAAGGCATTGAAAGAACTTCTTGAGTACAAAGAAACAGGATTGACACCGCAGGACATAAAAGATATGGATAAGATGTATTTAGAAAAGTGCCAACAGGTTAACAGGCTAACGTGTACCTGCGAAATGTACGAAAGGATGGCTAAACATGGATAAGCAAGATTTATATACCCTATGTACATTAATACCGACTATGGACGATTACAGCGGTCACAATATGTATCTATGCGGCAAACGTGACGGATTCAACGAGTGTGTACGGATACTAAAAGATAATTTAAAAAATGCAAAAGAAGAAGCAGAGGACTAAACCCCTGCTTCTTTTATTTGTCTTCATATTTAATATATAAGTGTCTCCATTTCTCCAACCATTTTTATCTCCTATCTATACGAAAAGTTATGATCTAAAATCTCTACGTTATAGTTACCAGTTGCACCGCTTACCTGTTGATGCGTGATAATGTAGTTTGCTGTGATACCTGCGGTAATGATCGCTGTAAGTATGATTGATAATAATATTTTATTCATATAAACACCCCAAATCTTCCAAAATCATTTCTATTGCATATTCTCGTGAACACATTTCAGCACCATCCCAACGATTTTGTTCAATCATTGAATTTGCTTCTTTAACGGCTTCTTTTTCGGTATAACCGCAACTCATTAACCACTGTACAATTTTAATCATGCTAGTTCTCCTTTTCTACCCTCGTAACCTCCGGGGTGGGTGGTGTATGTTATGCAGGTATTACAAGACTGTCACGATCAGCCTTGACAAGTCTGTTCTTATTAAGCCTATCTTTCCACTGCTCAACAAGTGACTCATGGAGCTTCAATGCTTCTTGCTTGCTGTAAGTTGTATAAGAATCAATTTCTTCAAAATCATCCATATACATTACAACAGTTTGGTATTCGTGTAATACTTCCACATAAACTGTGGAAATAATACACTCTGTTTGATGTAACCAAAATTTGTGTCTTGCGATTGTTTTATTCATTTTCAATCCCTCCTAAAATCTTTTTACAAGCTTCTACATACCCATCTGGAAGTGTTTCGGTGTTCATCTTTCCACCGCTTGCTCTCCATTCAAGATACTTTTTGACTTCTTCTTTTTCTTCTTCCAGTTCGTAAATAAATTCTTCGTAAGAAACGAAGTCCTCATTTTCGACTAACTTTTCAATTTCTTTTCTTAAATATTTCATATTTCAAACTCCTTTTTAAATGCTTTTCGTTTATCTTTAACTAGAGTATAAATGATTTTAGTTTAAATGTCGATAGTAAAAATAAACTTTTTTCGTTTGACATATGGCATATTTTAAACTATAATGATTTAAAAATAGAAAAGAGGTGTGATTGATGGAGTACAACATAAATTTTACTTATGAAGACAATAAACAACTAAAAGAAATCTACAAAGAACTACTAAAAAGAAACGGCATGACAATGACAGAAGCTTCACAGCTTTTAGGATTGTCAACACCACAGCAGCTAAACAACAAATTTAATAATAAAAAAGTATCCCTAAGCGATCTAAAAGATTTTTTAAGTATAATGGGATATGATTACGAGATAGTAATAAAAAAGAGATCTGGGAGCGTGTGAGTTCTTCCGGATCTCTTTCAATCTATGCAATTCTTGAAATGTTGGAAGTCTTTACTTTTTCACTTCCATATTTTTTCTGAATGTCCTCGAAAGACATTTTCTTTTTATGCCACTTTCCAGATGGCTCTGTTGAGAAGTGCCACTTTTTACGATTCTTAGACCACTTAAAGCCTAACTTCTTTAGCTCTTCTTTGTACGGGAATGTATTACCATCTACCCAAATCCAAGAGCCTACTACCTCGATATTTACACCATCGAAAGAAACAATATTATTAATAACATTTCTTAAGGCTTCGTCTGCCTTGTAATCAAATGTATTTTTCTTTTCTTCTTCTGGTGTCTGCCCTGCCTTGAACATGTCAAACAGTTTCTTGTATTCGGCTGTAATCTCTTGACATGTAACAACGTCTCCACCGTTGTCCGGGTGGTTGGCTACCATTAATTTTTTGTATTCTTTTCTGAGTTCCTGTAAGTTTTTGGCTGTAAAATATTTCATGATAACACCTCCTAAATTGTCTAGCAGAGACTTATAAAATCTCTGCTAAACTAATAACCTGTGATTCTGATAAATTATCCATAACGATTTCATCTCCTTTGTGGAGTTCGAATCTGTCTGGAAAAGTTTCGAACCATCCGTCAAACTGATTGTCAATGTAGTATCCTTTTGATTCTAATTTTTTGATTGCTTCTTTCATCTTCTTTTCTCCTTTTCTTGTTTGCTTTGCTCTCTTAACTTACTTTTATTATACATAAAATCTATGCATATGTCAATAGAAAAGTGCATAAAATTTATGTATAAAATTCTTGATGTAAAATCATGAGTGTGCTATAATAATGCAAAAGGAGGGAAAAACGATGATAAAATACAAATTAGATGTGCAGGAAGAATTGAAGAAAAAAGGGTATACTTCTTATATAATAAGAAAAAACAAGTATTTAAGCGAGGGGACACTTGCAAAGATAAAGCGAGGAGAACCAATAAATATGAAAAGTCTTAATGCTATTTGCTGTATGCTCAGAAAAAATGTAGATGATGTAATTGATATAGAAATAACAGATGATGAAAAAATAAAATATTTTATCTAAAAAGTGTCGACTTATGAATAAATATTATGCATAATAAAGACAGTTAAAGGAGACAAGCAAGAAAGAAGACACAAGAGAAGCAAGAGAGAAAGCCGAAAAAGAAATGTTCGGAAAATTTCTGGAAGAGCATAAAGAGTATTTAAAGGATAAAAAATATGGAAAGACGGTAAAAGAATTAAATAAAAAGAGTGTACACATGGCACCTGCCGATTATGATATGATATATCTACAAGATATAAACATAGTCGGGAGGTGTCTTTTTTTGATTAATAACAAACTAAAGAATTGCTGTAACGATTGCGTACATTGCGAGATCGTGACGGAGACAAAGAGAAGAGCTATCCCAGAGGATAAGACGGAAGTGGTACTTGTAAATATAAAGTGTAGTCATATGTGCGTATGCTACAGATATAGAGAGGAAGTGCAGAATGGAAGATAGAAGTATATGCTGTGCTGAATGTATGTATTTACTAGGAAGTAATACAAAGAACTACTATATGTGTAACGTAGGCAAGTATGACAGAATAGACAACGCATATCTATGCACCTGCGACAAATATAAAAGCAGGAATCCAAACACAAAAGAATATAAGAGATAAATAACAGATCGTTAGAGGTGGTAAATTTCGTTGCAACCACGCACCCTATGGGTTAAAAGAGATGCAAGAGATGTGACGCTTGCCTAACGGTCTGTTTAAATATATATAAACCTAGAAAGGATGTGAGAAGATGAATCTAAATAGAATTATGCGAAAACTACAAAGAGCAATAGTATCAAACGGATTTGTAATAAGCTTAGACACAACACAATTCTATTCAGAGGACCAGAAACGAATGATAACAATGTACATCCTGTCTATAAAAGCATATGAGAATACAAGAAAAGGTTGGAGAGATACACGGTACGAGATACTAAGAACCGCTTCACAAGTGGACATAATTAAATGCCTGTCTGATATATGGGCAAGTATACGAGAAAGGAATGGGCAAATAAATGCGGAATGAACTTACACAGAAGCAAAGAACATTTGCTCATGCATGGATAGAAAACGGTGGGAATGATTATCAAGCGGCAATAGATGCGGGATATTCGCAAGCAACAGCAAAGAACGCAAGAAAGAATATCTTGGAAAAACGTGGAGTAAAGGAATATATTGCTAAACTACAAGCCGACTTAGACAAAGAAAAAGGGTTTGATATTATGAGTCTTGCAGACATACAGCGAAGACGGTCAATGATCGCTACTGGTGCGTTGCAAGATTCTTTTGGATTTACCCCAGACTTCCCAGATCAATTAAAAGCCATGAACGACTTAGAAAAGGCTTTGACGGTGCAGGCAAAGGAAGAGGAAGAGAAGAAAGCAAGAGAAGAAGCATTAAGAAATAAAACGTACCACATGGACCTTGATATAATCCCCGATGTGTTCCACCCGATGATAAGGGACGTTAGGAATCATGGACATACAGAATATGTATTGCCGGGGGGACGTGGTTCTGGTAAATCCTCAACGATACCGAACATCATTACGGAGCTAATGAGAAATAATCATGACATTCATTGCCTTGTTGTAAGAAAAGTATACAACACTGTAAAAGATTCTGTATTTGCTAAAACCAAATGGGCGATAACAAAACAGGAGTTCTCAGAAAAAGATTATAAATATACAAGCTCTCCGTATGAAATCACAATGAGAGACACAGGGCAAAAGATATTCTTTCGTGGTGCTGATGATAAAGATAAGATTAAGTCTATAGCACCAGAGTTTGGATATATAGGAATTGTCTGGTTTGAAGAATTAGACCAGTTCGCAGGACCAGAAGAGATCAGAAATATTGAGCAGTCCGCTATTCGTGGTGGAGATAGTGCATGGATATTTAAGAGCTTTAACCCACCAAAGAGTGCTAACAATTGGGCAAATCAATATTTGGAAGTACCGAAAGATAATCGTATGATCGTACGAAGTACATATCTGGATGTACCGAAAGAATGGTTAGGACAGCCATTTATTGATGAAGCAGAGCATTTAAAAGCAATCAGACCAGAAGCTTATGAACATGAATATTTGGGTATTGCTAACGGTAACGGTGGGGCAGTATTTGAGTATGTAGAAGTAAGAGAGATTACAGACGAAGAAATAGCACAGATGGACCGCATCTACCAAGGTGTCGACTGGGGATGGTATCCAGATAAATACGCATTTACAAGGACGTACTACGATTCAGCACGAGAAACAATCTATCTTATAGACGAGCATTGTGTGAATAAGCGATCGAATGAGCAAACAGCCGAATGGATAAAGAAAAAAGGCTATAACGATTATGCGATCATTTGTGATAGTGCAGAGCCTAAATCAGTAGAGGACTACAGAAACTTAGGTCTTGTGGCACAGGCAGCAGTTAAAGGACCAGGGTCGGTCGAATATGGCATGAAGTGGCTACAACGTAGGAAGATTGTAATTGACCCACGGAGAACACCATACGCATACAAAGAAATTACAACGTATGAGTATGATAGAGACAAAGACGGTAATATAATAAGCGGATACCCCGACAGAGACAATCATGCTATTGATTCGTTGAGATACGCATACAACAGAGTGATCATGAGGAGAGGAGAGAACGCATAATGATGATAAATTTAAAAGATGTAACTTGTATACAAATTGGAAATGTAATGTTAGGCATCAAGGATATAGAAAAAATATCTATCCATGATGGTGGGGTTTGGATTACGATTAATGGAGATTTGATACAAGGAGATATAGAAACAAAAATCGGAAACGTTAAACTGATAGCGGTGGAATAGATGGGTATAATAAGCAGAATGAAAGAGATATTAAGTGCCCTTTTTAGGCAAAGGGCAAGAGAAGAATTTAAGATAGACACTGCGACTAGTCCAGAGATGCAGAGAGTTATAGAAAAATGTGCGTACATCTATAAAGGCAGTCCGTACTGGTTAGACAAGGACGAACATATCAAGACTATCAACTTTGCAAAAGCGGTGTGTTCGGAGACAGCACGCCTTGCTACACTTGCAATAGGCATAGAGATAGATGGCAGTGCAAGAGCTAGTTGGTTGCAGGAGCAGATAGACAAGGAACTAGAACAGGTACGACATCACGTAGAATATGGCTGTGCATATGGTACAGTTGTATTAAAGCCTAACGGTGCAAGTGTGGACTTAATTACGCCAGAAAACTTTATTGTAACAGACGAAAGCAACGGAGAGATTCAAGGAATTGTATTTGTTCATAGAGAAATCTCAAGTGATGGCAGGACGTATTACACGAAGCTAGAGTATCACAGGTACATCGAGGACGTGTATCAGATTACAAATCGTTGCTATGCTTCTAAGGATGCCAACGATACAGGAAAGCCAATTGACATAGACGAGACACCTTGGCGTGGAGAACTAGAAGATGTAGGACTTGCAAACCTAAACGGACAACGCCTGTATGCAGTTCTTAGGACACCGCAGGCGAACAATGTAGACTTGCATTGTAGTTTGGGATTGCCTATCTTTTATGAGGCAATAGAGGAGTTAAAGGACCTTGACACTGCATATAGCAGGAATGCAACGGAGATATTCGACAGTAGACGTATGGTGCTGATTGATTCTGATAGGTTAATGGAAAGTGGTGCACCTGTGAAAGATACGCAGGCAGGCGTTGAACGAAGCAAGAAGCGTTTGAAATTACCAGAATACGTAAAGAATGTAAATGGTACTGGGTTAGATGGATTCTATCAAGAGGTAAACCCATCACTGAATACAGATACACGACTGACAGGAATTAACGCCCTACTGTCCCAGATTGGTTATAAATGCGGATTTAGCAACGGATACTTTGTTTTTAACGAGACAACAGGCATCCAAACAGCAACAGGAGTTGAAGCAGAGCAGCAGAGAACGATACAGTTTATCAAGGACGTTAGGGACAAGCTACAGTTCTGCATGGATGATTTGATTGCAGCACTTAATATCTTTGCTGATCTGTACCAATTAGCACCAAGTGGACCGTATGAGACTTACTATGACTTTGGAGACATAACATACAATGAGGACGAGGACCGTTCTCGTTGGTATAGCTATGTTGTAAGCGGCAAGATTCCTTTCTGGTACTATTTAACAAAATTTGAGGGATTCAGTGAAGAAGAAGCAAAAGCACTTGAAGAAGAAGCACAACCGAAAGAGCCAGACTTATTCGGTGCAGGAGATGAAGAATAATGCTAACGCCAGATTACTTATGGTATGTGCCAGAAAAAGCAGAGAAGCAGGCGGAAGAACTGCATAATAAGATTGTATCCGTCATTATCGAACGAATGATGATAAGGCTAGGACGTGGCGAAGATTACCTTTTTACCCCTATTGACAAGTGGCAAATGGATGTATTGCAGGATGCAGGGTATATCTTGCAAGCGGTACAGGCAGAGATAGCACAAACGACAAAGATAAGTATTGCAGAAATCGCACGCACTATGAAAGAAGCAGGAATCAAGGCTCTTGAATGGGATGATACAATCTACAAGAAAGCAGGTCTTGAACCAACACCACTCGGGGAAAGTCCTTATCTACAGAGACTGTTGCAAAGGAATTATGAAAAGACCAAGGGAGAGATGTATAACTTTACTGGCACGATGCCGAACGCCTGTCATGATAATTACATTAAGGCAGTGGATAAAGCATATACACAGACTGCAAGCGGTACGACAGGGTACACACAAGCGGTTAAAGAAGCTGTAAACGACATAATAAACAGCGGTGCAGACGTAACCTACCCTAGCGGACACAGAGACAGCATAGAAACAGCAACTACAAGAGCGGTTCGCACTGGTGTAAGTCAGATGGCAGGAGAGATCACGGATGCACGCATGGACGAGATGAACTGGGATATAATTCTCACGTCTGCACATTTAGGAGCAAGAATTGGAGACGGTGGAGACAACTTAACCAATCATTACTGGTGGCAAGGCAAGTTTTACAGCAAAAGCGGTAATGACCAAAGATTTCCGCCTTTTTCGGTCTGCGGTATGGGAAACGTGCAGGGAATCCATGGGGCAAACTGCCGACACTCCCACGGTCCGGGGGATGGAATAAACAATCCGTTTGAGGACTACGACAGCGAAGAGAATCGCAAAGAATATGAAAAACGGAAACGACAGAGAGAGCTTGAAAGACGTATCAGAAAGACGAAACGACAGTTAATCGGCATGAAAACGGCTGTGGATAATGCAAAGGACGAAGCCTTAAAGCATGATCTTGACATGGAGTATCAGAAAAAGGCGGCACTATTGCAGAAGCAGAACAAAGCCTACAATGATTACTGCGAAGAGAACAATCTTAAGAAGCAGAGCGAACGACTAAACACGGTAGACTGGAACAGGAGTCAAGCATCCTCAGCACGAGGTGCAGCGACACGATACAACAATGCACGAGGTAAATAATGGATACTATAAACAAAATTATGGTAGCCTGTGGGTGGATTATAACAATTGGTAGTGCGATAGGAGTCTTATATACTGCCTATAAGCATTACAAGAAGCCTACGGACGATATGAAACATCGAATAGATCATATAGAGACAGATATTAAAGAAATTAAACAAAAGCTAAATAGTGACTACAGTGCTATTAATAATCAACGTGATGATATGAACCTAGTCATGAAAAGCATGTTTAATTTGATTGAGAACAAGATCACAGGAAACAACATTGAGGGTCTAAAAAAAACCAGAGACGATCTGATAAATGCGTTGACAACACACGACAAACAGTGAGGTGTTTGCTTTTGAAAGTATATGATTTTACCGTACCCGAACTAAATATGTTCCGTACGTATTGCAACTTCACAGATGTTGAAAGAACATTGTTCGAGTATCGGGCAAAGAATATACCACTAGAGAAATGTGCAGAATTTATGAACGTAAGTCTGTCTACAGCAAAGAGAATCAGCAGGAGAGTTAATAACAAGATTATTAGAGTATGTTAAGGAGAAACATAATGGCTAAATATGTAAAGAAACCAGTTGTGATTGAAGCAGTTACATATGAAGAACTTATAAAAAATGGACATGGTAAACCAATAGAACTTGAATACAATGGATATATTATCAAAAGATATGATGATGATCACTATATCATTCCAACATTAGAGGGAGATATGTTACTTGGAAAAGATGATATGCTTATCACTGGTGTGGACGGAGAAATTTACCCATGTAAGAAAGAAATCTTTGAAAAGACTTACGAAAAGGCGTAAAAAAGAGGGTATTGAAAAGGCGAAAATCCATGTTACAATATAAATGTAACAAGTAATAAGTTGTTGAATAAATCATTATAAGATTTTCTTTTTAGTTTTAAATGAGAGTGGTTTGTTTCGGAGATACTTTTTCATGTTATAATACTTTAATCCTTTTTTTATTTTTATTTATGTAATATAGTTCGGTGGATTCCTAACGGAGTCCGTGGAAGTATAACTCAGTTGGTCAGAGTAGTCGGCTCATAACCGACCTGTCACAGGTTCGAGTCCTGTTGCTTCCATTTGCTCGCAGTTGTGGGCATAAGAAATTTTTAAATTTCCTCAAAATAAAGATTTTGTTGGTTTTGAATTTTTCATTTTTCATCATGACACTAAACTGGTTTTATCAAATCATATAGGTGTTCCTCAATTTTATCTTAACCCCAAGCACCATGACCCCTATCATGGTGCTACTTTTTTAAACTTAATACTGATACTTTTGTGAGACTTTAACGACCTGTTAGAGTCTCTTTTTTAATGCGATAATTTACACATAAAAGGGAGGTGGAAAAGTGAACGGATATAACTATAATCCTTATGCACCGATGTATCAAGACACGATGCAATTGCAGGATAGGCTAAATCAGTTACAACAGATGCAACAGCAGTACAATAAACCAATGCCAGAACCACAAGTTCCAACGCAGAATGTTAACTGGATACAAGTCGCAGGTATAGAGGGAGCAAAGAATCAGATTGTACAACCGGGGGCTACGGCATGGATGATGGATAACAACGCACCTTTCTTTTATGTAAAGAGTGTAGACGGTATGGGCAGTGCAACTTTTAAGGTGTTTAGGTTTGAAGAGATACCACCAGAAGCCACGCAGACAGTCCAAAAACAGAATGCAAACTATGATAATAGATATGTTACAAGAACAGAGTTTGAAGAGCTTCTAGCAAAGCTAGGAGAGCAACCAGAGAAAGGAGAGTTAAGCAATGAGTAATCCTTTAATGAACATGATAGGCGGTATGATGGGAAACAACAATCCTATGCAGATGGTACAGCAGGTAATGGGCATGGTAAGAGGGTCTAACAATCCACAGTCTATGGTTGAGAGCATGGCACAGACAAACCCTGCGATCAAGCAGGCAATGGAAATGTGCAAGGGAAAGAACCCACAAGAAGTGTTTAATAGCTTATGCCAACAGCAGGGCATGAATCCACAGGATATTGTGGACAAAGTGAACAAATAGATATTAAGCGGTGCACAGCTTGGTAAATAAATTTATGGAGGACAACAACAATGAATGAAGCAATGGGACTCACTGCGGCAGATGTAGCGGCAGTGACAAAAAATGACGGATATGATAACGGCTTCGGCAACGGTGGTTGGTGGATTTGGATTATCTTAATTGCTTTCCTTTTCTGTGGTAACGGATGGGGAAGAAATAACGATACCGCAACGACCGCAGGCGAAAATGCTTTCTTATCCGATGAGTTTGTTAAGAGAGATATTTTCAATACAAACCAGAACGTATCTAATACAGCTTGTCAGACACAGAGAGACGTATTAGAAAGCAGATACACAACACAGTTAGGATTACAGCAGATGCAGGCACAACAGCAGGCTTGTTGCTGTGAAACACAGAAAGAAGTGTTACAGAACCGCTATGATGCGGCTTTAATGGCACAGAATATGCAGGCACAGCTGGCACAGTGTTGCTGTGATATTAAGGAAACAATCCTCGCAGACGGACAGGCTACACGCCAGTTGATGCAGGACAACACAATCCAGAATCTTAGAGATAAACTTGCGGACAGAGATAGAGACTTACAGTTATCTAACTTCCAGATTTCGCAGGTATCACAGACTAAGAACATTGTGGATGCTGTTAGACCATTCCCAACACCTGCATACATTACAGCAAGTCCTTATGTATCCTATAATGGGTATGCATACGGTGGTTGCAACTGCGGAAGTGTAAATGTGTAAATAAATCAAGCTTGTTGGAAGAATCCATATCTACTAAGTAGACTAGCAATATATTGACGATAGGGTGTCGGGTTCGGCATCCTATTTTTGTTTAGGAGGGAAAACTATGTTAAATGCGGTAAATGTAGCACAGCAGGACGTAAACAGTGGGGCAAACGTACTATTTGCAAACACAAGATATAGTAGTAGGCGTTGTACCTGCAATTATGGGTGGTTGAATCATGTAGAGGGGTCTGGTCTGTTTACGTTAACGAATAGATCGAACTGCCCTATGACTGTAGAGGTAGAATTTAACGGAAATGTATCCGCTAATGCAACAGGAGCAACGGCACTTGCTGTAGAGCTTAACGGAGAAACTATTGGTGGAACAGAAATGGACTATACAGTAGCTACAGCGAACACATTTCAGAACGTGGGAGCAACAACGGTTGTAACTGTACCATCTTGCGGTAGCTTAATCGTAAGCATCGGAAATGTAGGAACAACAGCGGCAATAGTAAAAGATGCGAATATTATTATAAAGCGTATCTCTTAAGGAGGTGCGATCATGATTGAATTTACAAACAATCTTGAAGTAACAAAAACAGAAGATATCTTTGACGAGATCAGCAAAAGATATGTAGCGGCTATGATGATACACGGTCAAATGGCAGACTATTTCAACTTCTTAGGTTTGAAAGGCTACAAAAGATTACATGAATACCAGTTTCTTACAGAAAGCTTGGAGAGACGTGAAATATGCAGGTATTTTGTAGAACATCACGGCAAGCTTTTAAAAGATTCTTTTAGCGGTACTATAAAAGTGATTCCCGACTCTTGGTATACAGCCAGTAGACTAAGTATCGGAAAATCCACAAAGCAGAAAGCCGTAGAGGATGGCTTTATAGAGTATCACAACTGGGAGAAAGAGACAAAAGAAGCCTATGAGAAGTACGCACAGCAACTTAGAACGAACGGAAACGTATCGGATGCACTATTTGTAGAATGTCTGGTAAAAGACGTATCTAAAGAGCTAGAAACGGTTGAAAAGATGGTTACTGATCTAATCTCTGTAGGATACGACATGGTGTATATTACAGAGACACAGGACTGCATACATGAGAAATACAAAAAGAAGCTTAAGGAGGTCAAATTATGAGTGAAATCAAACATGTTCTGGAAGAACAGCTAGAAAGAGAAAAAAACTCAGCATTAAAACAGCTCACAACATCTAATCTTGATGCAATGTATAAGATTACAACAACATTATGCAATCTGGAAAAGATGGAGCATGGAGACATAGCGGAAACCGTCATGGATGCAGGAGAGAATCTTATTAAGAAGTACAGCAATGGCAAGTATGATAAAAATATAGATGCATTGTATGACAACTACTTAAGTGCTAAAATGGCATACAAAGAAAACGGAGATCAAGGACACCGTGATAAGCTTATGGAATCGGTCGGTAGATTGATGGTGGAAGTGTATGATATGCTTTCTTCTATGGTTATTGATTCTGACTTTATGGACGAGAGAAAAGAGATACAGCGACAGATAAAGAAACTTGCGGAAATGTAAAAAAAGAGGGTATTGAAACGGCATATTTTAGGGTTTACAATAAATATGTAGGAATTATGCAGATTTGCTACAGCCTCCTTGTAAGTACAGAGTTTTTTAAGCGTTTTTGGTTACATGACGACAGGAAAAGAGTTCGAGGCTCGAGTGGGGTTCAAGTCCCCACATTTCTTTTACCTTGACTTAGGTATATAAGTCTTAATCCATTACCGCATACGAGCGGTATACAAATATCGTATAGGAGGATATATAATGCAGAATTACGAACAGATTTTAGCAGAATTAGGAATCGAAATCCCAGAAGAGAAAAAGGCAGAGCTTAAAAAAAGACATGCCGAAAATTATAAGACTGTAGCTGATTATAATAAACAGGTAGAGAAAAAAGATGAATACAAAACATCTTTAGACGATGTACAGACCAGATTAGCAGAATTAGAGAAAGAAGATGTTGATGGTCTTAAGACTAAGATTACAACATTAACACAGGAGCTTGCAGACGAAAAAGAAGCAAGAGCAAAAGAAGCTAAGCAGACAGAGTTAAGAGACAAGGTAAAAGATTTCTTATCTGATAAAAAATTTGTAAATGCAATCACAGAAGACTCTATCCGCTCCCAGATGATTCAAAAATTAGAAGAAGAGAATGGGAAAAATGCAGAAGATGTATTCAAGGAACTTACTACTAAAGATGGAAAACCAATTGAGAACATCTTGGTTGACGAAAAGAAAGCACCAAGTACTAATATCCCAAGCTTTACGACTAAGTTCAACAGCGGAGAGCAGAAAAAGGGAACACAGAAGTTAAGGGAAATGTCTTTAGACGACAGAATGAAGCTTAAGGCAGAGGACCCAGACTACTATGCAACCTTATTAAACGACAGATAGATAATACCGACTCACAATATGGAAGTGAGCCGCTAACCTAAAAATCCCTTAATAGTTGTAGGTAGATGGGACAAAGAAAAGTCCTTATCTATTCTTATTTTGGGTAGAAAGGACTTTTTTTATTATGGCAATGACAGGATTATTTGGCGGTTTTTATTTTGACCCAGAAGAATTTTCTCGTTATATGACAGAAAACCCAACATGGAATGATAGAATCCTTGCATCTGGTGTGTTAGTGCAGGACAACACAATCATGGATTTAATTGGAGAAAAAGGTAATGTTGCAACACTTCCTTTTTACAAACCGATTGATGAGCAGGATTCACAGGCACTTAACAATGATGGTTTAACAGATAATACACCAACAGAAATTACTGGAAGTAAACAGACTTGTATGCTGATTCAGAGAATGAAAGCATGGCAGTCACAGGATTTTACAAAAGAATTAACTGGTGCTGACCCTATGACACATGTCGCAAATAGCGTGGCAGGGTTCTACAAGCAAACTAGGACAAGAGATTTAATGTCTACAGTAGAAGGTGTATTAAGTTTGTCCGGCATGGAAAACCATATCACGGATTTATCAGCATCTGGAGACAGTGCAACTGATGCAAATAAAATTGATGATACAACATTGATTTTTGCACAGCAGAAAGCATTAGGGGATTCTGACGACAAATTAGGATTACTTGTAATGCATTCATATATCTATGCAAAATATAAAGCAATGGGACTTGTTGACTACAACAAATACACTATCGCTAACGCTGTAGAAAAAGAAGTGACATTACCTAAAATCGGTGGATTTATTCCAATTGTAACTGACAGATTTACAGTTGATACAACCAAGCCTGCCCTACCTGTTTACAAAACATTTATGATTGGTTCTGGTTCGATTTTAACTTGCGATAAGACAAATTACGAAAACCCTTATTATACAGACTATGACCCAGAGAAAAAAGCAGGTATTCAGAAGCTGTATACAAAACAGGGTTATGTTTTACATCCTAACGGATTTAGTATCAAGGCTGATAAGATTGCTAAAGAATCTCCTACAGTTGCGGAGTTAGGAACTAAAACTAATTGGTCTTTAGCATTTAATGAAAAAAACATCCGTATGGGTATGATTAAATCCAACGGATAAAAGGAGTGTGATTTCATGGCATACATTGACTATGAATATTACAAAAGCCTTTTTGGAGAGAAAGCAATCCCAGAAGCAGACTTTAATCGTCTGGTCTGGGATTCTTGCAAGAAGATAGATAATGCCACGACTGGTGTTGACAATGTGAAGAAACTTAAGATTGCTTTTCCAACAGATGAAGATGATGCAGAAGCAGTTAAAAGATGTGTTTGTGAGCTTCTGACGATCGCTTATAAGATTGAACAAGCAGAAGCAAGGGTTAAAACATCACAGGGTTATATCACATTAGAAGATGGGACAGTGATGAGTAAGCAGGTAGCATCTAAGAGTGCAGGAAACGAGAGTATAAGCTATGTGACTTCCAGTAACGCAGGTACGGCTACATTGATAGATAAGTGTCTAGCGGATAAGGAAGCACAGAAGCAACTATACGATGATAAGATAAGAGATTATCTGTCTGGCATCACTGATGCTAACGGAGTTAACTTGCTGTACATGGGAATATATCCAAGATAAAAAAACGGAGGGATACGATGTATAACGATACAATCACACTTTTTAATAGGTATGAAAGTAAATTAGGAGATACATGGTATCCCTCTATTTTGCATAATACAAACCTAAACATGGATAAAGCAAGCATCGTTGCAAAGTACGGTTCTGATTCACAAGATAATGCTGTATTAAACGTGCAGTATAGCCTAAAAAGTGGTCAAAAGATGGTAGGGAGTAAATTATGGCTACCGCCTAAAGAATGGTGTAAACAGACGAATGATAAGTTGTCAGAAGCACTTACGTTTAGTTCTAAGGCGAATAGTTTTGATTTCTTTATCGTTGGCGAATGGGAGAATGAAGAACCGATTGCAGAGGATGATTATATTGACGGATTCTATGAAGAAATGAAACTTAAGTATGATTATGTCTTTGCAATAACTGGAAGTGCCTTTTACGACATAATCCCGCACTTTGAGGTAATGGCTAAGTAGGTGGTTATATATGGCTAAGAAGAAATTAGGAAATGTTAATGTGAATACACAGAACATGAGAGCTAATATCAGTCTGGCGAGATTCGATGAACAAATACAAAGTGCTCAATATTGGTTAGATAGTCAAGTTATGACTGATATGGTCCAATATATGCCACATGAAACAGGTACATTCATTAACGTAACGAGAGCAAAAAGTGCTTCTCTTGCAGGTACTGGAATGGTATGTGCAGGTACTGGACCGATGGGACGTTTCTTATACTATGGTAAAGGTATGGTTGACGAATTAACAGGGTCTCCATGGGCGAGAAAAGGTGCTAAGAAAGTATTAGTCACTGAATTTGCAGGGCATACAAACGCAAAAGTTGACTTAAGTTATCAGAATCCAAAAGCAACTCCAAAATGGTTTGAAACAGCAAAGAAGAATCACGGTAAAGCATGGGTTACTCATGTTAAGAAGCAGGCAGGAGGAAGTTAATGGCAGAAGAAAAGAAACCAGTCAAGTACGACATTGATGGTTTTGACGTGATCACAACAGCATTGCAAGAACTGGTAAATCAATTCCCAGAATTAAGAGAGGGAGACGAAATTGCATTTTCTACATTAGATGCTGCAAGCGGAAAAGCAATGTTCCCAGTAAGCGGTGCAGTGATTGAATCAGAAAAAGAGAGTATCACAGGACACGTCACACAGGTATGTCTGTATCCGTTTTGCGTGATATATCGTGCAAGCGGTACAAAACCAAAGAGGAAAGCAGAAATTAAAGAGTGGTTGGATAACCTTGGTAAATGGTTAGAAAAGCAAACAATCACAATTAAAAACAACACATATAAACTAGAAGAATATCCAGTGCTGACAGGCAATCGAAAGTTTTTAACGATTGACAGACAGACACCTGCATATTTGGACAGTATAAACGAAAACAAGTCTGAGAATTGGGCTATCAATATTTCTGCCCGATATCAAAACGACTTTGATAGATAAATTAACTATTAACTGGTCTACGACAGGATGTAGATCACTGACCTTGAAAAGATAAAGGAGAATCATAATGGCAGTTACAACAGGTAAAATTGACCGTAAGTATATGGCTCATTTCTTAGATGCAGGCTCTTTGTGCGGTGGTAAAACACCATCCTATGAACGTCTTGGAAAAGACTTAGAAGAGTACAATATCGAACTTAATCCAGATACAGAAACAAGTAAAAATATTATCGGAGAATCTACATTCAAACACAATGGATATGAGGTTTCTTCAGAAGCCGACCCTTATTATGCAGAAGCTGACAGCACATTAAGCCAGAAGTTGCAGGAGATCATTGATAATCGTTACAAAGACGATAATCTGAAAACTACCGCAGTAGAAGTACACCTATGGAAAGAAGCATCAAGCGGAGCTTATGAAGCATACGCAGAAGATTGCTATATTGTTCCAACATCCTACGGTGGAGACACAAGTGGTTACCAGATTCCTTTCACAGTTAACTACGCAGGAAACCGCAGAAAAGGTACTTACAACGTAACATCTGGAACATTTTCAGAAAGTGCTACACAGGACTTAAAAGACAACAGCAAAGCAGTTTTATCATAACAAGGAGTGCAGGATATGGAAGAACTTAGACGAAAAGTCAAAACTGGGGCATTAAATGTAATTTTAACAAACGAAGATGATGAGGAAATCGGAAGATTCCCATTCAACCCAGTTGATTTAAATATCGTAAGAAGATACGAAGAAGTTGTTACTAATTTGGAAAAGATGGAACTTCCAGAGGATGCTACAGAACAGGATATCTTAGAACTGTCTGACAAATTAGAGGGGCAGATTGATTACTTGCTTAACTCTAAAGCTTCTAAGTCTGTATTTGCTATTTGCAATCCGCTAACTCTTACAGAAAGCGGAGATTTCTTCATCGAGAACATCATCGTGGAAATCGCAGATATTATTGAGCAGGTAACAGACCAGAGAATTAAGAAGAAACAGGCGAAAATTAAAAGGGCAACGTCTAAATATCACAAATAATGGAAGTTTGGGAACTTCCTACATCCATAGTAGTTGGTGGCATAGATTATGAAATACGCACAGATTTTCGTGCAGTTCTGGACATTTTAAAAACATTTAATGACCCAGACTTTGAGAACGATGAAAAGTGGATTGTTTGCCTTACCATTTTATACGTTGATTTTGGAAATATGCCACCACAAGACTATGAAGAAGCTATTGAAAAAGCCATCGAATTTATTGACATGGGTATTAAAGATGATGGGAAGAAACAACCTCATGTGATGGATTGGGAACATGATGCACCAGTTATCATCCCATCTGTTAACCGTGTACTTGGAAAAGAAATACGAGCTATGCAGTATTTACATTGGTGGACTTTCTTAGGAGCTTACATGGAAATTGGAGAGTCTTTGTTTTCGCAGATTCTAAGTGTTCGCATGAAGAAAGCCAAAGGAAAGAAACTGGAAGATTGGGAAAGAGAGTTCTACAAAGAAAATAAAACGCTTATTGACCTAGATGTTAAATATTCCGAAGAGGAATTAGAAGAACAGAAACGTTTGAACGATTTACTGAATGGGAAAGGGGCGTGATTGAATGGCTACACAAAAAGCGGATGGAAGTATTTATATCAAAACAGAAATTGATACAACCGAAGCAAAAGCAAGTGTGAAAGAAATCGCATCCCTTTTAAAACGTTTATCCAATCAAGTAAAAACCATTGGAAAATCAATGGAAAAAGCCATGAGTGGCGGTATAAAAGCACCAGATACAAAAGGCATGGATGTTGTCGAAGAAAAAGCAAAGACCGTGGCTGAGGAACTGGAAAAGACCGCACAGGCAGAAAAGAAGCTAGAAAGCATAGATATTAAATCTAATGCACTAGATACGTTAGATAAAGCTATAGAAAGCACAGGACAGAAGCTTGCAGAGTTAGAAAAAGCACAGATAGATGTATTCAATAGAAATCAGAGTGCAACATCTTCTCCTGTGTTTCAAGCAATGGAGAGTGCCGCGGCTAAACTAGATCAGCAATATGAACAGTTGATTGCAAAAAAGAAGCAGTTGGAAACATCTACAGCAGGAAACACTGGACTGCCTAAGACTGGAAAGCTGACAGGTGGAACAGGTCTGGCAAGTGAGAAAAGTGCTAACGCATTAGCTAAACTTAATGCAGAGATCACAGGCACAGAAACAAAGGTAGAACTGTTAAATAACAGCTTGGAGCAGACAGTACAGGCACAACAAAAGATAAGTGACAGCTCTATCAATACTACAGCTTATCAGATTCTTGAGCAGACACTACAGCAGGTAGAATCACAGTTTAATCAAGTTGCACAGACTCAGCAAGAGTTGTTCGCAAGAAATCAAAGTGTTACAAGTTCTCCTGCCTTTATGGCATTGGAGAGTGCGGCAGAGAAGTTAGGTAGGCAGTATGATTCATTACTTGCTAAGAAACGTCAGTTAGAAAGCGGTGGTGGAACAGTACAAACACCTGCGATTAAGACAGCCCCTATGACTGGTGCATATTCTGCCACGGCATCTAGTGCAAGTCAAAAAGCTTTGGATGCCTTAAACAAAGAAATAACACAGACAGATGCAAAAGAAAAAGGACTTGTTAACACAAATAGTAGGCTTGGTTCATCATTTAAGAATGTCAGTCAGTCTGTGGACAGTGCTAAGACAAAGACAGGCGGTATTTCATCTATCTTTAGTAAGATGGGCGGAGTCGTATCTGGACTTGGAAAACGTCTTGGTGGACTGGCACAGAACTTCACAAGCACAACAAACAGTGCTAATAATGCAAGCTTTTCTATTGGTCGAATGGTCGGTATGAGTATATTATATTCTACCGTTTTTGGAATGATTTCTAAAGTTAACAGCGGAATCATGACAGGTATCAATAACCTTGCACAGTATTCGTCAGCTACTAATGCTTCGATATCTTCCATGATGTCAGCATTAACCCAGTTACAAAACAGTTTGGCAACAGCATTTGCACCGATTTTGTCCGTAGTTGCACCTATATTAACGGCATTCATGAATATGTTATCGAAAGCGATCACGTATGTAGGAATGTTTATAGCTGCACTGACAGGACAGAAATCTTTTACAAGAGCGAAAGCCGTACAAGAAGATTATGCGGCATCATTGAATAAAACATCCAGTGGTGCTAATAAGGCGGCAAAAGCCACAAAGAATAACGCAAATGCCACAAAAAAAGCAAATAAAGAGATACAGACATATCTTTCTGGACTGGATGAAATCCGACAGTACCAAAAAGAAAAAGATAACGATACCCCTAGTTCTTCTACCCCATCCGCAGGCGGTGGAGGTGGTGGCGGTGGTTACACTGGCCCATCCATTGGAGATATGTTTGAGAAAGTTCCTATTGAATCTTCCATTGCAGACATTGCTAAGAAGATTAAGAACCTCATAAAGAAAGAGGATTGGGAGGGACTTGAAGCTTATATTGCTAGCGGTATCAACAAAGGTCTACAAAAGATTTATGATGCGATCAACTGGAATAATGTAGGTCCAAAGATAACTTATTTTGTAAATGCATTTACACGGACGTTCAATAGTCTTGTAGATCACATAGATTGGGATTTGATGGGACGTACTGTAGGTGCAGGTATTAATACAATTGTTAACACTCTAAATCTTCTGATTGAGGGAATTGACTGGAAGAACTTAGGAGCAAAAATTGGTATCGGCATTAACGGAATGTTCAACGAAGTGAACTGGAAGAATGTAGGACGGTTGTTTGCAAACCGTATCAATATACCTTTTCAAATGCTTGCAGGAGCAGTCAATACCCTTAACTGGGCAAAGATTGGTAAATCCATTGGAGATGCATTAAATGGTGCGATAGAGCAGATAGATGTTAAATCTATAAGTTTTGGTATTTCTGGTCTGGCACTAGGAATACTTACAACACTAGAAAATGCCTTAGATACTACAAACTGGTCATTGCTAGGCACTAAATTAGCACAGTTATTGACTGGAATTGATTGGGTAGGAATCTTAGTAAAAGCAATATCTGTTGCAGGTAAAGCACTTAATGCCTTAACTAGTCTTGGAACGTCCTTTATGGATAATTTAGCAAAAGGTATCACAAATGGTACACAGCAGTTTATCAGTAAAGGATTATCAGCACTAACCAATTTTACTGCAAACTTAAGAAGCAATGCAGGAAAATTAGTAGATTCTGGTCTCCATCTTATGTTAAATCTTGCTAAAGGTATAGCTAATGCCATGCCAGATATCATCAAAAATGTTCCACAGATCGTTATTAATATTGCAGGAGTCATTAACGATAATGCCCCTAAGATATTGGTCGCAGGAGTACAGCTTATTGCAATCCTGCTAAAAGGTCTTATACAGTCTATACCAACATTGATTGCAAATGTACCAAAGATTGTGCAGGCAATCGTCAGTGTATTTACAGCTTACAACTGGCTGTCCTTAGGAAAAAGCTTGATTACTGGTCTTAAGAACGGAATCGTAGCGGCTAAGAACAACGCAGTAACAGCGGCAAAGAACGTATACAACGGTGTAATCAATGCAATTAAGAGCCTGCCAAGCAAATTAAAGTCTATTGGTACTAATGGTGTTAGTAGCATGGGCAGTGGTATTACTAGCAGGTTATCAACAATCAGAAGTGCGGCAGGAAAGATATTAACATATATTATCAATGCTGTTAAGAATCTGCCATCTAAATTAGCTTCTAAAGCAGGCGAAGCAATCAGAGACATGAAGAGTAGGTTTTCCAATACAGATTGGTGGTCTGTTGGAAAGAATGTTGTTAGAGGTATCGTGAATGGTATTGCTAACAACGCATGGATGCTTATTAATAAGATGATAGATTTAGCACAATCCGCATGGAAGTCTGTTAAGGATTTCTTTGGAATCCATTCGCCATCAAGATTGATGAGGGATACAATCGGTAAGATGATTCCTGCGGGTATCACAGTAGGTTTGGAAAAAGCTTTCCCAGATACACTCAAAACCCTTATGAATCAGTCTGAACAGTTGGCAAATGTACCGTTCAGAACACCAGAGATTGCTACAGGTAAGATAATACCTGCGAAAGCATCCGCAGTGATCGCACAAAAGCAGAACAGCACAAACAATAATGACGTACTTAATTTACTTGAACAGCTATTATCTGTTACGAAGTCCTTAGAATCAGACAACAGCGGTAACAACGGGGGGGATTATCATTTCACAGCACAGATTAACCGCAGGACGTTGTTTGATGAATTTATCGAAGAAGCAAAACTAAGACAAATGAGTAATGGTAGAAATCCATTCAGCCTTGCGTAGAAAGGAGTAAAAAATGGCACAGGATTATATAAAAATCAATAATAAAAAAGTCTGGCAACCAGATTCAGACACAGCTGTAGCATTTGAAACTACCTATACGCAAGGTAGCACAAGGGCACAGTCTGGTAAAGGAAAGTTTACCCCGATGTTCACAGTAGAGCGATTTACATACAGTGCATCGGATGTGCCAATGTCTAAGGTTACGGAAATATTAGAAATGGTGGCACGTGGTAAATCTTTTGATTTACATTATTTTTCTGTATTTTACGGAGAGTGGAGAACAGCAAAGTTTTATGTCGGACAGGTATCGGACATTAAGATAAAAACACTTAAAAATAACCATGAAAAAGTATCAAGTATATCTTTCAATATGCAGGGGGTTAACCCGATATGATAAATGTAAGTGATGAATTTAAACAGCTAATGACAGAACGACAAGATTTTAAATGCAATGCAGAAGTAACGCTTGCGAATGGAACTGTACTGCCATTAGGAGAAGATGATTTTTCAATAGATAACAATAGTCTTGTTGATTCGGCAGGCGCTAACACCATTCCTTTAGGTGTTGCACTCAGCCGTAATGTACAGTTAGAAATCATGAATGACGATGAACACTTATCTGATTATGATTTCTTTGGAGCAAAAATCAGACTATATCTGACGTTTGAATTATCATCAACGATAGAAAAAATTGAATACGGTATATTTACCGTCACTCAACCAGAAACCTACGGAAGTGTTGTAACGATTGTTGGATACGATGATATGTATAAAGCAGATAAGACATACAGCACAACATTGACATTCCCTGCGACAGCAAAGAGTGTGCTAATTGATAGTTGTGATACCTGCGGTATCTTGATTGGAAATAGTAACTTTTTACATAATGACTTCCAGATACCAACCATGCCATCTAGTGAGTATACACACCGACAAATTATAGGATTTATTGCAATGATTGCCTGCGGAAATGCAAGAATTGACCGCACAGGGCGATTACAGATAATGACCTATGATTTTGATTATGATAGTGAGGATATTCATAAATTGGTTGATTACAATAAACTGACAAGTGATACGAACGATGTGCAGGTAACAGGCGTACGAATGACACGAAAGGTTACTACAACCGATGATGATGGCAATACAAGTGACACAGAAAAAACGGTACAAGTTGGTAAAGATGGTTATGTTTTATCTGTAGAGAATCCACTTGTAACAGGGCATGAAGAGACACTTATTTCGTGGATTTATGAAAAGTTTGGAAATGTGACTTTTAGAGCTTTTACGATGGACTATATATCTTATCCAATAGCAGAGTTTATGGATAAGATTAAAGTTACAGATTGGAGAGAAAATAGCTTCTATTCTGTATTAACAGATGTAAACTTTGTATTCTTCGGATATACAACATTAAAGAATAGTGCAGAATCTCCATTGCGTAACCAGAGCAACTACACATCAAGTAATCAAAAAGCGATCATACAAGGGAAACAGTTAGTTGAGCAGGAAAGAAATAACCGTCAAAATGCTGTAGATAAGATGCAAGAAGCATTAAAAAATAGTAACGGAATGTATTCAACACAGGAAGTGCTATTGGATGGTTCAACTATATATTATCTCCATGATAAACCAACAATGAAAGAATCAAAGAATGTTATCAAATTGACAGCAGAGGTTATTGGATTTTCTATAGATGGCGGTAAGACATATCCTTATGGATTCACGATCACTGGGGAAATGGTAGCAAGATTGCTTTATATAGAGGGAATCAATGCAGATTATATCAACACTGGTGCATTAACAGTCAAAGATAAATCTGGAAATATTATCTTCTATGCAGATATGGAGACTGGTACTGTAAAGATTTCTGGGGACAACGTCACGATTGGTGGCAAAACAGCACCAGAAGCAATTAGTGATGCTGTGAAAGAATCTAAGAACTACGCAGATGGTAAAGTATCAGATTTTGCAGAAACAGTTACAAAAAGTGTAGCGGACCTACAGAACCAGATAGACGGACAAATTGAGACGTTCTACTACGATTACGAACCAACATTAAAAAATATCCCTGCTTCTGACTGGACAACAGAAGATGATAAAAAGAAGCATGAGGGAGACTTATTTTATTGGAAATCTAAAGGATATGCCTACAGATTCTTCAAAGATGGCGACACATGGAAGTGGCAGTTAGTACAAGACACGGACGTTACAAAAGCATTAAGGACAGCATCTTTCGCACAGTCCACAGCAGACAGTAAATGTCGTGTATTTTTGACACAGCCTACACCACCTTATGATACTGGCGATATGTGGAATCAAGGACAGAACGGAGACATCCTTACTTGCGTTGTAGCAAGGGGAGAGGGTGCAAGTTATGTGGAAACCGACTGGCAGAAGCTTAATAAATACACAGATGATGAGACTGCTAACAAGGCACTGGAAGAAGCGAGAAAATCTCGTGCAATGATTATCAATCTGGACAACGATTATCAAGCAATCACGACAGATTATAAGGGAGAGTACACATCATTTCCAGAGTGCCACACGACAGCACAGGTTTTATACGGTCATACTGATATATCTAACGACTGTACTTACAACGTGCAGAAGTCAAGCGGTGTCGTAGGTTCTTGGAATAATTCAACTCATACCTACACTGTGACAGCATTAACAACAGATGTTGGATGGGTGGATATTACAGCAAATTATCTTAATACTTATTCAGTTACGAAAAGATTTGACATTGCGAAATTAAAAGGCGGTATTCCTGGAGAAACAGGTGCAAAGGGAGAAACTGGTGCTACTGGTCCGCAAGGGCCACAGGGAGAGAAAGGTAACACTGGTGCGACAGGACCGCAAGGAGAAAAAGGCGAAAAAGGAGACCAAGGACCACAGGGGTTACAAGGAATCCAAGGACCGCAGGGAGAACAGGGTATCAGAGGCCCGCAGGGTGCTAGTGGAGCTACAACATATTTCCACATTAAGTACAGCTCTGTTGCAAAACCTACAACAGCTTCTCAAATGACTGAAACCCCATCTACCTATATTGGAACATACGTGGACTTTACAGAAGCCGACTCAAACGACCCATCTAAATATACATGGGCAAGATTCCAAGGATTACAGGGAGAAAAAGGTACGCAGGGTATCGCAGGTACTAACGGTATTGATGGAAAAACATCTTATCTTCACATCAAATACTCAAACGATGGTGGAAAAACTTTTACTTCCAATTCTGGCGAAACGGTAGGAGATTACATTGGTACTTGTACGAATTACAACCTAAACGACCCAACGACAGTAGCTTCTTACACTTGGGCAAGAATCAAGGGAGAGACAGGGGCAACAGGACCACAGGGAGAAAAAGGGAATACGGGAGCAACTGGTCCGCAAGGAAGTGCAGGAAGAACGTACTTCATGGAAACATCGTCAAGTATCGTGAAAATGTCTGCGGACAACACGATTGTGCCGAACTACATTACATTATCTGGTTACTACCGTGACGGTACAGCAACAGCACGTACAGCCTATAAGTGCCGATTCAAGATTGAGGAAACAACTGACGGAGATACATACACGACCGTTTATACTTCATCTTCAGATGAAACGGACATTACACACGCACTGTACTCTGTACTAGCGAGTGGTTCAAGTGGTATCACAGCAAGCGGTTCAAGTGGTATCGGTATCTCAAGAAATCTTACAGCGTTAAGGTGTACGATGTATGCCGCAGGTGGATTTTCACAGGTGTTGGATATTGAGACAATTCCAGTAGCCATTGACGTAGATGCACTGACTCACGAAGATATATTCAATCTGCTGACCAACGACGGAGCATGGCAAGGTATTTATCGTGGGTCTGACGGTAAGTTGTATATCAACTTTACTTATGCTAGAGGTGGAACATTAAATCTTGGTGGAAAAGCAAACACGTACGGTAATGGACAAATGCACGTTTATGATGCAAATGACAATGAAATTGTTGACATAAACACGAAAGGGATAGTCGTAACGCATTATATATCAGGCATGGGAGAAAAGCCAATATCATATGTGTGTATAACACCAGACGTGTTCGGTGGTATATATTTATCTGAAAACAAGGATGGAACTGGTGCATGTGCGATTTTGTCCCCAGATGAGATTGTATTAAAAAATAACAGCAGTGGACCAATTACAGTACAGACAGACATAACAATGCATATGACGGATGAATCACTTTATCTTGGGTCGGTAAGTGAATATAAATTTCATTTTGGAAAAGAAAGATCAAGTTTTTATCAGCCAGTTACTATTGGCGGAAGTTTGTCTGTTACCGGAGAAAAAAACAGAATAATAGATACAGAAAATTATGATACAAGAAAGCAGTATTGTTATGAAACAGCAACCCCATATTTTGGAGACATTGGAACGGCACAAACTGATGATAAAGGAAAGTGTTACATCGACATTGACGATATATTTTCAGAGACAGTAAACACAGGTGTTGAGTACCAAGTATTCTTGCAGAAAGAGGGGCAAGGCGATTTATGGGTAGAAGAAAAGACCGATAGTTACTTTGTCGTTCGAGGCACTGAAAACCTTAAATTTTCGTGGGAAATCAAAGCAATTCAGAGAGATTACGAATTTGAACGACTTGAAAAATTCGATAACTCAGAAAAAGAAGAAGTGATTGACTATGAGAAAGAATATATGGAAGAAATCAACGATTTGATTAAAGAACAGGAGGAAATGTTAAATGAAACAGTTGAGTAGCTTTATGGTATTAAATATTGACGGTGGAGACAGAGTATCATACACATACAATGAGATTGACGATAACACAGGAGAACCATTGTCACAGAATAAAAAAGAAAATTTCTGGGTAGTAGATAAAGAACTTAAAAAGCACATTGATGCTATCAGAAGCTACGTCAGAGAAAACAAGTTGAATTAAGGAGTGATGTTATGGCAATCAATATACCTTTAGTACATATATCGGATTTAACAGAGAAAAAGACAATATCAGATGATGATTACATGCTTACTGGTGGGAGTACCGCCAGTAAGGTTAAGTGGTCAACGATTGTGTCACTGATTAAAACTAAATTAGGGATTGGAAATATAGAAAACGATATAAGTAAAATACAATCAGATATTTCTACGTTAAATAGTGATTTAACTTATAAAAAGATTGCGTCAAATATTCCAATTTCAACAAAATATACAATTCCAAGTAAATATAAAATGGCAATTCTTGTTGTAACAATTAATTATCCTAATGCAATAAGTCCGCAATTCACGTTCATGTTTCCAAATTTAACAGAAACAAATCGTATATCTGATGGTTACTGGTATGACAACACTTATCACGCAAATTTTATGGCATACAAAGATGGAAATGTTGTTTATTTTTCTTCAAGTTGGCAAGTAGTATCTCCAACAGGAACAGTTACTTACGATGTCTATGCAAGGTAAGACTAATTATCAAATACAATTCCACCTTGGTCTATATACACGTTTGGTGGTGCTATAACCGTATAAAATCCCCATTGTGGAAGACCGTTTATAGTAATTACATTTTTGCTTGCAGAACATGATATATTTTCAGATACAACATTGGTAGTTGCATTAATGATAATATCTTCGCCACTTATATTTATTGAGATTATGGCACAGCGTGATAAACCGTTTCCGTTTCCAAACAAAAATAGTGCGATTTTGTCACTTTTTGACTTTAAATTATCGTAATTTGATATGGTTACAGATATGCTCGTACCACTTCCACTTGTTTTAATTACTATATTGCGTAATTTATTGGTTAAATCACTAATTAGTGTATGCATTAAATTTCAATCGCCAATCACATATTAACATAAGCATTCAACAAATGAAAGGAGAAACTAATTATGAATTTTAAATTAAGACTACAGAATAAAGCAACATTAATATCTATCGCAGGTTTAATCGTCAGCACAATCTATCAGATTTTAGGACTTTTGGGAATTGTGCCATCAATATCAGAGGATATGGTTACACAGGGGATTGGAATATTACTTAACATTGTCTTTGCAGTAGGCATTATTACAGACCCAACAACACCGGGGGTAAAAGATAGTAAGCTTGCAAATAACAAAACAGATATTGCTGAAGTAATCGAATATAAGGAGGACTAATATGGCACATACGGTAGACAAACTTCTTACAGTAGCCAAAGGAGAAGTCGGATACTTAGAGAAGAAAAGCAAGAAGAATCTAAACAGTAAGACAAAAAACGCAGGTAGCAACAACTACACTAAGTACGGAGCATACTTTGGTATTAACGGACCAGATGCCTACTGGTGCGACATGTTCGTGGATTGGTGTATGGTGCAGGCATACGGCAGGGATGTAGCAAAAAATCTCTTACATGGATTTAGTGCATACACTCCAACATCGGCGCAAAAATTCAAAGACAATGACCAGTGGCATAAAACACCGCGGATTGGAGATCAGATTTTCTTCAAAAACTCTCAAAGAATCTGTCACACTGGGATTGTGTATGCAGTAACTGATGAGATGGTGTTCACGATCGAGGGAAACACATCTAATGGAACAGCCGTTGTACCAAACGGTGGTGCTGTATGCAAGAAATCCTACGCAAAGAGTAACAGCCGTATCGCAGGATATGGACGACCTAAATATGATAACGTAAAAGTATCATACAGCGTTGTAAAAAAGAACTCTTCCAAGAATGCGATCAAGTGGTTACAGAAGAAGCTGAACGCAAATTGTACATATGCAAACGAACATCCATTAGCGGTTGACGGAATCTGGAAAGCAAAGACAACGCAAGCCTTGAAGAAATACTGGAAACAGTTAGGATGGAACACGTCTGGAACATATGCAGGAAAGAAAACTTGCACAGCTTTGAAAAAAAATCGAAAAAAGTAGTTGCAATGTCGAAAATGATATGATATTATAAACAACGTTGAAGCGAGAATGTTCCATTTTCGTTCCAACCAAAATTGAGAAAACATGAGTTTATGCGGTTTGAGAGCATTTTGACCCCTTGACTTTTAATCAAGTTGTCCGGGGTTCGAATCCCCGCACGCTCACTTTAAAA
>OLGD01001138.1_pt1 | contig 43801 bp, 38 predicted proteins | sample 1605311 | NCBI WGS metagenome assembly OLGD01 (sample SAMEA3888917, study PRJEB22519) | human gut metagenome | biome: human gut; feature: human-associated habitat; material: faeces | place: Denmark | collected 2010
GACAGCTCCGCCCGCAGGCGGTGATGAGGTGTAGGTTCCGCTTGCGGAACCGTTTACCGGCGAAAAGTACCTTTAAGCTAAGTAACGCGCTATCGCGCTACACCTCAATTCGTAGTAGTTCCGCAAGCGGAACTACCCGACACCTTCCCCTCGGAGGGGAAGGCTAATTTTTCCAGTACGCTTCTTTGCTTCTTTCTTTCAAAGAAAGAAGACGTTTCTCTCTTAATTTCCCGAAACCTCGACAAAGGTGATCGATTTGATTTTCTGCTCGGTCAGCGGCTTGTCGTTTGCGTTGGTCTTTACCGATGCGATCTTGTCGATGACGTCAAGCCCGGAGATGACCTTGCCGAAGGCGGCATAGCTGCCGTCAAGGTGCTGACAGCCCTCTCGGGTCTGGCAGATAAAGAACTGGGAGGTCGCGCTGTTCGGGTCGGAGGTTCTTGCCATTGAAAGCACTCCGCGGTCGTGCTTTATGCCGTTTTTCACGCCGTTTGCGGAGAATTCGCCCTTGATTGAATCGGTTGCGGCACCGGCTCCGCCCTGGATCATGAAGCCCTCGATGACACGGTGGAATACCGTACCGTCGTAATAGTGCTGAGAAACCAGCTTTTTGAAGTTGCGGACGGTTATCGGCGCCTCGTCGGGATAAAGCTCTATGATCATGCTGTCGCCGTTTTCCATTTCAAGCTTTACATAATTCGTCTCGCCCTCGACAGGAGCCGTATTGTCGTCCTTTTTCGTGCAGGACGCGATGCAGAGAAGCGATGCCGCTATGAGAAGTACGGAAATGAGTTTTTTCACTTTGATAAAATCTCCTTTGAGTTAATCATTATTTCAGATTATATCAGAAAACCGTGCGAAAATCAACCGTTCTTCTGAATTTGCGGCTGATTCCGCGGATATAATTTAACCGGAAGCATTTTTCCGGCAGAAAGGCGGCGGTTCAATGAAATATCTTCCCGAATCCGGATGGCGGCGGGTACTTGTCCTGTCGGCATATATTCTTATCGGCATCGCGGCGGCTTATGCGGCTCTGCGTTATCTGCTTGCTGCGGTGCTTCCGTTTTTTATCGCGTGGGTGACGGCTATGGCGCTCCGTCCGGCTATCGACGGGATATGCAGGCGGACAAAGCTGAAGCGCCGCGCCGTGTCGTTCTTCTGCGTCCTCTTTGTCCTGCTGACCTTCACCGGACTGCTTGCCGTGATCGTCGGGCGGGCGGCGGAGGAGCTGCGGGGGCTTGCCGACAACCTGATGACCGACGCGGCGGACGCTGTCGGGGATATATTCGACTATTTCGAGGATCTGCGCGGCAGGTTTCCCTTCCTTGACGGGCTTGAGGACAGAGCGACTGCCGAGCGGGTGGAGAGTGCGATACTGTCAGCCGTCGAAAACTCCGTTTCCGCCTTCACCGCGAAGATACCGGAGGCGGTCATGGGGATAGTCTCGTCGCTTCCCGGTCTTATCCTTTCGTTTGTCGTGCTTGTCACGGCGACCTTTTATATGTGCGCGGACGTTGCCGGGATAAACTCGTTCATCGCGGGGCTGTTTCCGCCGGAAAAAAGAGAGAAGCTCTTCGCGGCAAAGAAAAGGTCAGCCGCCGATGCCGGAAGGTATATCCGGGCATATCTGCTGATACTTTTCATCACCTTTGCACAGCTGCTCACCGGGTTCCTGATCCTGAAGATCCCGTATGCCCTGACACTTGCCGCGGTGATCGCGCTTATCGACATTCTTCCTGTCCTCGGGGTCGGAACGGTGCTTATCCCGTGGGCGGGGATACTTCTTATCCGCGGGCAGACCTATACCGGGGTCGGAATTCTGCTCCTGTTTGCGATAATATGGCTCGCCCGGCAGATTATTGAGCCGAAGATCGTGGGGCACAGCATGGGGGTGCACCCGCTTATCACCCTTGCTGCCATGTATACCGGCTTTACAATGCTCGGAGTCTCCGGGCTGTTTATCTTCCCCATCGCCGCAATGCTGATAAAAAACGCCGTGTCCGCCCTGAGAGAGGAACAGCGCTGATGCCGGTTCTCTTCCCCGTTCGGAACAATGTTCTCATAACCTCTTTGTTCCGTTCTTGAAAAATTCACAAATAGGGTTTATAATAGTATTTATAATGGGGAGATATTTGTGAAATGTTTTCCCGGTGTGATTTTCAGGAGGACATTACATGGCAGACAGCTACACAACCGCCGCCGCGCTGAGAGAAGAGATACTTTTGTCGGCAAGCGGCGCGCGCGGATTCATTGCCGGTCTTTTTGATGAGGGGACGTTCCTCGAGACCGGAACATACATACGGAACGCGGGCGACGACCGGAATTTCGAAGGGGTCATCACCGGATGCGGGGCGGTGAACGGCCGCCTTGTTTTCGCGTATATACAGGATTATTCAAACGGCAGAGGCGCGTTCACGCAAGCGGGCGCCGAAAAGATAACCGCGCTCTACCGCAAGGCGATAAAGGCGGGGGCTCCTGTCGTCGGGGTGTTTGATTCCGCCGGAGCAAAGCTCGGCGAGGGGATATCGGCACTTTCCGGCATAGGCGCCGTCATTGCACAGGCCGCCGCGGCAAAGAACGCCGTGCCTCAGGTCGCGGTCATCGCAGGCGCGTGCGGCGGCGGAATGGCGGCGGTCGCGTCACTTGCGGATTTTGTGATAGCCGACAGCTCCCGCGGAGAGCTTTACGTCCTTCCGGAGAGCGGAAAGAGCGACAGACAGGGCGTTAAAAGAGCCTCGCTTTATGCAGAGGGGACAGAGGGCCTTGCGGCAAAGACAAGAGAGCTGCTTGCTTATCTCCCGGAAAACAGCAGCGAGGGCACGGTATACACAGTCGCTCCCGAGGACATAAACGTCCCTGCGGAGGGAGTTGAGGACCTTGTTTCCGGCGACGTGAAGGAGCTTATTCCGGTCATCGCCGACAGCCGTGATTTTTATGAGATCTCGGCGGATTTCGCAAAGGAAATGGTCTGCGGCTTTGCGGCGGTAAACGGAAAGGTCGTCGGAGTGGTCGCAAACCAGCCCGTGGTGAACGGCGGAGCGCTTACCGCAAAGGCGGCAAAGAAGGCGGCGGGGTTTGTCGATTTCCTCGGAAGGTTCGGCATTCCCGTGCTTACGCTTGTGAACTCCGTCGGCTTCGGCGGCGAGAACTGCGGCTGCTATGCCGGAAATCTTGCAGACCTTGCATCGGCTTACACCTCCTGCCGCAGTGCAAAGGTCACTGTTGTGACCGGCGCCGCATACGGCTCGGCATTCACGCTTATGGGTTCAAAGAACCTCGGCGCGGACATGGTATTCGCACTTGATTCTGCGGTGATCAGCGTCATGGCGCCGGAGACCGCGGTGGAGTTTGTCTGGGACGACAGGCTTAAGTCCTCCGCCGACCCGGCACAGGCAAGACAGGAGCTGAGAAGCGAGTGGGAAGCGACATCCGCCTCTCCCCTTTCCGCCGCAAGGCAGGGAGACGCGGACGACGTCATTGCCTTCTCCGAGCTGAAGCAGCGCATTGCCGCCGCTCTTGAAGTATTTTAAGCGGAGGGGATAATATGTTCACAGCATTTTCGCTCTTCCCGGATGAGGTCTCATCGACGCTTACGCTGTCGGAGAAGTTCGGAACGGTGCTGAGTACGGCAGTCGTCGGATATCTTGTCGTTTTCATCGTTCTTGCGATCATCTGGGGAATACTTGAGATCTTCGGGAAGGTATTCAACAAAAAAACCGACAAAGCCGTGACCCTTCCGGCTCCCGAACCTGACGCGACGCCGGTGGCTGAAGCTGACAACACCGGGGAGACTGTTGCGGCGATCATCGCGGCGATATCGATGTACAGTGACAGACCCGCGTCATCCTTCAGGGTCGTATCGTTCAGAAAGAAATAAAAAGGCTTCCCCATGACATCCGGGGAATATCGCCGGAGCGCAAATTTTCAATCAAAATCTGATTCAAACCGAGGTACACAGAAATGATAAAGCATTACAACGTCACCGTCAACGGGACGGTTTATGAAGTCGAAGTCGAGGAGACCGACGGTGCAGCCGTCTCCGGAACCAAGCCCGCGGCACCTGCCGAAAAGCCTGCCGCAGCAAAGCCCGCAGCGGTAAAGCCGGGTGCCGGAACACCGGTCAACGCGCCCATGCAGGGCACTGTTCTCAAGGTCGCCGTCACTGTCGGTGCAGAGGTGAAGAAGGGCGACCTTATCTGCCTGCTTGAGGCCATGAAGATGGAAAACGAGATCTTCTCTCCCTGTGACGGAAAGGTCACCTCGGTTGCGGTGACTGCCGGACAGTCTGTTGCGACCGGCGCGCTTATCGCAACGGTGGGCTGAAAGGAACGTCCTTCGCCATGCTTGAAACCCTGCGGAATTTCTGGGAGTCAACCGGACTTGCGATAGCGACGTCGTCTCCGGAAACTCTTATAAAATACCTGATAATGTACCTGATAATCGGGATACTTCTCTATCTTGCGATAGGAAAGAAGTTCGAGCCGATGCTCCTTCTCCCGATCGCCTTCGGAATGCTGCTTGCAAACATTCCGGGGCAGGATCTTATCCACACCGAGCTGTTCTTCGTCGAGCATCCCGACTACGGCAGGATACTGCGCGAGGGCGGGCTTATCGATATGCTCTACCTCGGAGTCAAGCTCGGTATCTATCCGTCGCTTATCTTCATGGGGATCGGCGCCATGACCGACTTCTCCCCGCTTATCGCCAACCCGAAGAGCCTGATGCTCGGAGCGGCAGCTCAGCTCGGGGTGTTTGCCGCATTTGCCGGCGCTGTCTTTCTCGGATTCTCCGAGGCTGCCGCCGCCGCTATCGGAATTATCGGCGGAGCCGACGGACCGACGGCGATACTTGTCACAAAGGAGCTTGCCCCGACGCTTCTCGGCGCAATTGCCATCGCCGCGTACTCATACATGGCGCTTATCCCGATGATACAGCCGCCTATCATGAAGCTCGTCACGACAAAGAAAGAGCGCGCGATAAAGATGACCTCGCTCAGACCGGTTTCCAAGAAGGAACTTATCCTGTTCCCGATAACCGTCACCGCCGTTGTCTGCATAATCCTTCCGTCTGCCGCTCCGCTTGTCGGCTTCCTGATGCTCGGAAACCTGTTCAATGTCACGGGAGTTGTTGACAGGCTGTCGAAAACCGCGCAGAACGAGCTTATCAACATAGTCACCATCTGCCTCGGTGTTTCGGTCGGAGCGACCGCGAATGCCGAATCCTTCCTCAAGCCGCACACGGTGTGCATTGTCCTTCTCGGGCTCTGCGCGTTCTGCTGCTCGACCCTCGGCGGTCTGCTGTTCGGAAAGCTGATGTGCTGGCTGACGAAGGGCAAGATCAACCCGCTTATCGGCTCCGCGGGAGTTTCCGCCGTGCCTATGGCGGCAAGAGTGTCGCAGATCGTCGGACAGCAGGAGGATCCGTCGAACTTCCTTCTGATGCACGCAATGGGACCGAACGTTGCCGGAGTCATCGGCTCGGCGGTCGCTGCCGGTTGGTTCCTGTCCTGCTTCAGGTGAATTCCGGGGAACCGGAACAATTTCAACTCAAACAACTCGGAAAGGAAACCTCACATATGTCGAAGGTTAAAATATGCGAAACGGTGCTTCGCGATGCGCACCAGTCGCTTGCGGCGACAAGAATGACGACAGAGGAAATGCTGCCGATAATCGAAGAGCTTGACTCGGTCGGGTACCATGCGCTTGAGGCGTGGGGCGGCGCCACGTTTGACGCCTGCCTGCGTTATCTTGACGAGGATCCGTGGGACAGACTCAGAAAGATCCGCGCAAAGGCAAAGAAAACAAAGCTGCAGATGCTTTTCCGCGGTCAGAATATTCTCGGCTACCGTCACTATGCCGACGACGTGGTTGAATACTTCGTGCAGAAGTCGATCGCGAACGGCATTGACATCATCAGGATATTTGACGCGCTCAACGACCCGCGCAACCTTGAAACGTCGATAAACGCGACAAAAAAAGAAGGCGGGCACGTTCAGGCGGCGTTCAGCTACACCACAAGTCCGGTACACAGCAACGAATATTTCGCGGCATTTGCGAAACAGCTTGAAAACATGGGAGCAGACTCTGTCTGCATAAAGGATATGTCGGGTCTGCTCAAGCCCTATGCGGCTTACGAGCTTGTGAAGAAGCTGAAGGAAACGGTTTCGCTTCCGATAGAGCTTCACACACACTACACCTCCGGGCTTGCCTCGATGACGATACTCAAGGCGGTCGAAGCCGGTGTCGATATCGTTGACACCGCGATCTCGCCCTTTGCGATGGGTACGTCGCAGGCTCCGACCGAGTCGATAGTTGCCGCGCTTGCCGGAACCGAGTACGACACCGGGCTTGACCTGAAGAAGCTCGACAGGATCAGCCGCTATTTCACACCGATACGCGAAAAATACATCTCCACCGGGCTTATCGACCCGAAGGTGCTTAAAGTTGACGTGAACGCTCTGCTCTATCAGGTGCCGGGAGGGATGCTGTCGAACCTTGTTTCCCAGCTCAAGCAGGCGGGAAAGAGCGAGCTGCTCCCCGCAGTTCTTGAGGAAGTGCCGAGGGTACGCGCCGACGTGGGGTATGTTCCGCTTGTCACCCCGACCTCCCAGATCGTCGGAACACAGGCGGTGTTCAACGTCCTCTGCGGCGAGCGCTATAAGCAGGTGACAAAGGAATTCCGCGGCATAATCCACGGCGACTACGGAAAGACGCCCGCGCCGATCGACCCTGCGTTTGCCGGAACGATACTCAAAGGCGAAAAGCCGATAACCTGCCGTCCCGCCGACCTCATCGAGCCGGAGCTTGACACCATCCGCACGAAGATGAAGGTCTACGAAAAGCAGGAGGAGGATGTCCTGACATACGCTCTGTTCGAGCAGGTCGCGACAAAGTTCTTTGAGAAGCGCCGCGCAAAGGATTACGGCATTGACGCCGAAAACTGCGACCCCGAGGGCAAGGTACACTCTGTCTGAAAGAACATCGCAAGAATAAAAGCTGCCGTTCCGCGCGGAACGGCAGCTTATTTGTTTCGGGAATAAATATCAGAAAAACACGACCCTTTCGTCCTTTTCGGTACAGACCGTCAGGGTGAAGCCGTCTTTTTTGAAAGAGACGAAGAAAAACTCCCTGTCCGGGACGGCGAAAAAGCCTTTTCCGTCGAGTTTTCCGGCGCTTTCCATTCTTGTCCAGAGGGTGATAGCCTCGTCTTTATCGGTGCAGTCCGGGAAGAAGCGCTTCATGACGCGTTCCGGGACGGGCTTTGTCTCAACGTCTATGCCGCAGGGGGTATTCCCTATGGCACAGGCAGCAATGTTTCCGGAGTGGGAGATGCTGAAATGAAAATCCGCCTCTTTTCCGGTGCTGTCGGCGAAATACGGCTTCCCGTACGGCGTTTTTTTCAGCTCAAGCCCGGTGATGCCGTATCCGGACAAAGAAGCGGCGGTAAAGAGAAGTTCATATGCCGCCGCGTGCTGTTCCGGATAACTCCCGCCGCACCGGCGGAAGAATATCCGTATCATTTTCCTATTACCCTTATCTTTATCATGCCGTCGAGTGCCGAGAGCTTTTCGGCGACTCCGTCGGGGATTCCGCCGATGACCTCGACGACCGTGTAGGCGTAATTGCCGCGGGAACGGTTTATCATGTTCTCGATATTGACGTCAGCCTCGGCTATCGCCGTTGAAATCTTTGACAGCATACCCGCCACGTTCTTGTGCATGAGGCAGAGCCTTGCGTCGCCGTTGTGGGGCAGGGAGACGTCGGGGAAATTGACGGAGTGGGTGATGTTTCCGTTTTCGAGATACTCCGCTATTTCGCGGGCTGCCATGACTGCACACTTGTCCTCGCTCTCCTCCGTGGATGCGCCGAGGTGGGGGATGCAGATTATCCTCTCATCGACACCGACAAGATCGTCGGTTATGAAGTCGGTCACGTACGAGGCGACCTTTCCGCTCTTCACTGCGGCTATCATTGCCCCGGAATCGACAAGCTCGGCTCTTGCAAGGTTGATTATCCTGACTCCGTCCTTCATCTTTGCGATGGATTCGGCATTTATCATACCGGCGGTGTCCTTTGTTGCCGGAACGTGAAGGGTGATATAATCGCAGGCCGCAAATATCTCGTCATAGCTTGCCGCTTTTTCGATGGAGCGGGAAAGCCCCCATGCAGCCTCGACGGTGATAAACGGGTCACAGCCGTAGACCTTCATGCCGAGACCCTTTGCGGCGTTTGCGACAAGTCCTCCGATAGCGCCGAGCCCGATGACACCGAGCTTTTTGCCCTCGATCTCGCATCCGGCGAACCTTGACTTTTCCTTTTCGGCAAGAGCGGCGATGCCCGTCTCTCCCTTTTTCGATTCAGCCCATTCGATGCCGCCGACGATGCCGCGCGAGGATATGAGCAGAGCGGCGATCGCCAGCTCCTTTACTCCGTTTGCGTTTGCTCCGGGAGTGTTGAATACAACGATCCCCTCCTCAGCGCAGCGCTCTACCGGGATATTGTTCACGCCCGCGCCGGCTCTTCCTATCGCCTTGAGCGACGGGGAAAAGGTCATGTCGTGCATTTTTGCGGAGCGGACAAGGATCGCGTCGGGATCGGCGACATCCTCTCCGACGGTATATTTTGCGGGGTCAAGGCAGTCTGTCCCGACCTTTGCTATTTTGTTGAGCAGCTTTATATTGTACATTGATATTGCTTCCTCCGGGATCACAGCTTGGGATTTTCATAGGCGAACAGCTTCATGAACTGCACGAGTCTTGTCACGCCGTCGATTGGCATTGCGTTATATATGGAGGCTCTCATGCCGCCGACGGAGCGGTGTCCCTTGATATTTCTGAAGCCCGCCTTTGCCGCCTCTTTTGCGAACATTGCGTCAAGCTCCGGGTTTCCGGTCACAAAGGTGACGTTCATCATTGAACGGGAGTCCTTTTCGACCGGTGCGATGTAATAGTCCTGGCTGTCAAGGTAGTCGTAGAGGACAGCCGCCTTCCTCTGATTGTACTCCTGCATAGCCGGAAGTCCGCCGCGCTCAAGAAGCCATTTGAACACCAGTCCGGCGATATATATCGGGTAGCAGGGCGGCGTGTTGTACATTGAGCCGTTGTCAGCCATCAGCTTCCAGTCGAACATTGCCGGGGTATCGGGGCGGCAGTGACCGAGGAGGTCTTCCCTGACGATCACGATGGTAAGTCCAGCGGGCGCGACGTTCTTCTGGGCGCCTGCATAGATCACGCCGAATTTCGTGACATCGACCGGCTCCGAGAGAATGCAGGACGACATATCGGCGACAAGCGGGATATCTCCGGTATCGGGGATATAGTTAAACTTCGTGCCGTAGATGGTGTTGTTGAAGCAGATATGGACGTAGTCGGCATCGGGACGGAAATCCCCGCGCTTTGTCTGCGGGATATAGGTATTGTTCCTGTCCTCCGACGATGCGACAACGCGGACGTCTCCGTACTTCTGAGCCTCTTTGAATGCCTTCTTTGAGAACTGACCGGAAACGATATAGTCTGCCTTTCCGGAGCCGGTGAGCAGGTTATAGCACACCGATGCGAACTGCGTTGAAGCGCCGCCCTGAAGGAAGAGGACCTTATAGTTATCCGGGATGTCCATGAGCTTGCGGAGGTCTGCTTCGGCTTCCCTTATGATCGCCTCGTATTCCGGAGATCGGTGGCTCATCTCCATGACCGACATTCCGGTATCGCCGTAGCAGACAAGCTCTGAAGCCGCCTTTTCAAGTACGGGGAGCGGAAGCATAGAGGGACCGGCTGAAAAATTGAATACTCTGTTCATGTTGATAATCCTATCTCCGGCAGGTGATTTTCCGCACACAGCCGTTTCTGCCGGGGGAACGGTTGTCGGAGAGGGGAATGCCGGGCGCCGCCCGGACCCGCCAAGAAAACTTTTTGAAAAAAGTCTTCTTGGAACTTTCAAAAACTTTTGAAAAATTAATAAAAAGATTTGAGGAGCATCTCTGACCGAGGTGTGGGGTTATGATAAATCACCTTATATTATACCTTTTCCGGCGGGTCAAGTCAAGGGGTTTTGATATGCCCGAAGAAAATATTTTACCGAATTAACGTGATAAAGAGCGGGAATATCCGTCAATCCGCTGTTTTTCGGAAAAAATGCGGTGCGGCTATTTACAGAATCGGGGTTTTGTTATATAATAGATGACAGGAGTGCTCTCCGCAGGGCGGGGGAGGCACGTTTTTCCACGGAGGTACGTAATGGTTCAGGGAAAAAGCGATCCGTTCATGAAATGGGTGCGCATCGGGATTCTTGCCCTTGCGCTTATTGCGGTGCTTGCGCTTGTGATAATCAAGCGGAACGACATTGTTCCGGGGTGGCACACCGACGGTGACGCGAAATACTATGTCACCTTCCCGCTGAAGCGCGCTTCGGGGATCGAAACTGTCAGCGGCAGCGACTATCTGTTCTCGGAGGACGGCGGGCATAAGCTGCTTTACGGCTGGAACAAGTACGACGGGTACTAATATTATTCACTTCCCGACGGAAAGATAGCCAAGGGAGAGACGACGGTTGACGGCGAGCAGTATTATTTCGACGCTTCGACCGGAAAGCTCTACAAGTCAACGACAGCCATTCTCGACGGCAAGCTGTGGTATTTCAACGACCGCGGGTTCAGGACATACGGCATCGTTGAGCTTGACGGTCAGAAGTTCTGCTTCAGCGAGACGGGAAATCTGAAAAAAGGCCTTCAGGTGATCGACGGCAGGACATATTATTTCGACCCGGAAAACGAATGCATGGTTTACGGTCTGACGACGGTCGGCGGCGCGACGTATTATTTCGGTGAAGACGGCGCGGCGGTGACCGGCGAGGTCGAAATCAACGGCACGGTTTATATTTTCGGCGACGACGGGAAGAGGATAGGGTGATTCCGGCTCCGGCAACACTGAGACTTTGATTTTTCTTTAATGAAAAATTATTTCCCAGTACGCTTCTTTGCTTCTTTCTTTCAAAGAAAGAAGAACGTTTTCTTTCAGGAGTATAGTTATGAACAATCCGGTATACACGGTAAGCAAAAAATTCAGAGCCGGGATAATCGGCGCGACGGGAATGGTGGGGCAGAGGTTTATCACTCTGCTTGAAAACCACCCGTATTTTGAGACAGCGGGGCTTGCGGCAAGCGGGCGCTCCGCGGGAATGACCTACGGCGAGGCGGTTGAGGGCAGATGGAAGCTTGACATTCCCTGTCCGGAGAACATAAAGAAAATGGTGGTTCACGACGCATCGGACGTTGCGGGCTTTGCCGAAGGTCTTGACCTTGTTTTCTGCGCGGTCAACATGAAAAAGGACGAGATAAAGGCGCTTGAGGAGGCATATGCGAAAGCCGAGGTGCCGGTCATCTCCAACAACTCCGCAAACCGCTGGACTCCCGACGTGCCGATGGTCATTCCGGAGATAAACGATTTTCACCTTGAGGTGATAGAGACGCAGAGAAAGCGTCTCGGCACAAAGCGCGGGTTCATTGCCGTCAAGCCCAACTGCTCGATACAGAGCTATGTTCCGATGCTTGCGGCGATACGCGACCTTGTTCCGACAAGGGTGGTTGCGACGACGTATCAGGCGATTTCCGGCGCGGGAAAGACCTTCCGCGAGTGGCCGGAGATGATCGACAACGTCATTCCCTACATCGGCGGCGAGGAGGAGAAGAGCGAAAAAGAGCCGCTCCGCATTTTCGGCTCGGTTGAGGGCGGCGTGATAGTTCCGGCTGCATCTCCGCTTATCACTACGCAGTGTATCAGGGTTCCGGTAACGAACGGGCACACGGCGGCGGTCTTTATGGATCTTGAAAAGAAGGCGTCGAAGGACGAGATCATTGCGCGGTTCAGAGAATTTTCCGGCAAGCCGCAGGCTCTCAGGCTCCCCAGCGCACCGGAGCATTTCATCACGTATTTCGACGAGGACAACCGCCCGCAGTCGGCGCTTGACCGCGGCATTTACGGCGGCATGGGCGTTTCCTGCGGCAGACTGAGAACAGACACGATGTTTGACTGGAAGTTCGTCGGGCTTTCCCACAACACCTTAAGAGGTGCTGCCGGCGGCGCGGTGCTTATCGCAGAGCTTCTCGCGGCTGAGGGGTGGATCTGAGGAGAAGAAAAGAACGACTTCCTTCTTGTGCAGCTGATCCCGCAAGGGATTTGCTGCTGAAGAACGGAAGCGAAGAAGTGTACTGATAAAAGAAATATCCGGCGGGGAGGCAGGTACTCAAATGTTCATAATAGCATCGGCGGACAGGAATTACGGGATCGGAAACCGCGGAGGGCTTTTGTGCCGGGTAAGTGCCGACATGAAGAATTTCAGGGCGCTTACCGAGGGGAAAACTGTCATTCTCGGGTCAAAGACGCTTGCGACGTTTCCCGGCGGCAGACCGCTTAAAAACCGGCGGAACATAATCATGTCGCGCCGGCCGGAATATACCGTTGAGGGGGCGGAGGTCGTTCATTCGCTTGAGGAGCTTCTTGCGCTTCCCGGGATATCAGACGCTGCGGTCATCGGCGGCGAGGGAATATACCGCCTGCTTCTGCCGTACTGCGACAGGGCGGTGATAACCGAGTTTGATGCGGAATTTCCCGCCGATGCATTTCTGCCGAAGATCCCCGACCTTCCCGGATGGGAGAAGGAATCGGAAAGCGGGACGTTTTATGCCGCAGAGAACGACTCCAGCCCCGGAACGGCATGGAGGATCGTGACTTACACAAACAGATCGCCGAGGAGCATTGTGCAGTAAACCCACATTACCTCCGGAGATTTAAGGCATCACCGCGCAAAACAAAGACATTTCTGCCCCGTCTTCCACCAAAAACAAGGAGAAAAAGCGTGATCCGGCCGCACACTCCGTTAAGAAAGGAACTGCGTGGCACTTCGGCTATAAAGCACACATTGGCGTGGATAAGGATTCAGGTCTTGTCCATCACGTGGAGGTTACCTCTGACAATGTGCATGACGTGGAAATGACGCCGAAGTTAATGACCGGAGATGAAAGTGAATTATACGGAGACAGCGGATATATCGGGGGAGAAAAGCGGCAGGATGCCATCGTTCGGAACAATCAGGGCAAAAAAATCAGATACAAACAGAATCGCAAGCCAACGCAGATTAAGAAGCTGTCTGCAAGCGGGCAATGGAGAGCAAAGCAGGCGGAGCGTCAAAAGTCGTCTGTACGGGCTAAGGCAGAACACGTATTTGCGGTCATAAAGGGGCAGTTCCGGTATCGAAAAACGCGATACCGAGGTCTGTCAAAACAGACCGCCAAACTGAATATGCTGTTCGCGCTGGCGAACTTGGTTATGGCTGACAGGCGCTGCCCGGTAGTCTGACCTTGTGTGCCCTGCGCGAACAGGGACGAGGGGATTCCACACTGTTTGTCAACGTCTCCCATCTCCGATTTGCTTTCCCGTAATTACGCGGTGGTGCCTTAACAATGAACAATTTGACGATACGTTTAGAAACAGAAAAAGACTACAGAGCAGTTGAAGAACTTACACGCGAGGCGTTTTGGAATGTCTATAAACCGGGCGCAGACGAGCATTATTTCGTCCATACGATGCGCTCTCATCCCGACTTTATCCCCGAGCTTGCATTTGTGCTTGAGCTTGACGGCAAGATCGTTGGCAACATTATGTACACGAAGGCTTGGCTTGAAGATGAGAATGGTAAACGCAAGGAGATCCTCTCCTTTGGGCCGCTTTGCGTTGCACCTGAATACCAAAGACAGAAGTTCGGCAAAATGCTGATCGAGCATTCCTTTGAGGTTGCACGTAAGATGGGTTACGATGTGAACATCAGCTTCGGCAATCCGGGAAACTACGTCAGCCGTGGTTTCGTGAGCTGTAAAAAGAAGAATGTAAGTTTTGTAGTGGACGGCAACTTCCCAACGGCACTTCTTGTTTGTGAGCTTGTGCCAAACACACTTGACGGCAAAAAGTGGATGTATATTCCAAGTACCGCCGCCGATTGCTGTGAGGACACTGTTGCAGTTGAAGCATTCGACACTACTTTTCTACCAAAGGAAAAGAAGTGGATGCCGAGCCAAGAGGAGTTCTATATCTATAGTCATTCTTCGGTCGTAAGATAAACGTAAAAACCGCTGAGGTTTCGCAAGATTCCTCAGCGGTCATTTTTTATCTCTTTTTATATATTACAAGTTCGGGGTTTTCGCCGTTTTCTTCGTATGTGCAGACGAGTAAAAAATCCATATTGGCAGCGATGCCAAAACATCTATCACCGCCAAATTCACACTCCAGTTGACTGCCAAGATAGGTGGCATTATCATCAAGAAATTTTACCGTTTGACCATTAGGCAAGCGGTATTCCAGATTGATAAAACTGCCTGACAGAATATTCAGATTTTCAACCCTTGGCAAGCCCTCAATATGGAGCAAGGTGTTAAATTCGTGGATAAGTTGTTGTTTAAACTCCTCAAACTTTTCTTTTCCGCCAATATCCTTATATTTTTCAAAAAAATCAAGGGTATATTCGCCGTCTGCGTAGCACCATTTGCAGTATTCTTCATTTATAGCGCCGTCTTTTTCGTGGCTAATAGTACTGTCATCAATAGGCATTCCGCAACACTCGCATACAAGTTCTCTCGGTGAGCCAAGAAGTGTATTGATAGAAACATCAAAAAGTTTTGATAGGAGCTTAAGTGTTTCGGTGTTTGGGATTGTTTCGCCGTTCTCCCAGCGACTTACTGCCTGTCGGGTTACAAATACTTTTTCAGCGAGTTCATCCTGCGATAATTTGTTTTTCGTTCTAAGTTCAAGGATAATATCTTTTGTTTCCATATGTTTTACCGCCTTTATTTACTGTGACTATATTATATCAGCATAATGGATGAATAACAAGCAACTGACTGTTGCCCATAATTATTGATCATCATACTTATGCCGCCGACGGAGTCAAGGGTCAAGATGAACGGCTTCGCCGCCCTTGACACCGCCTCCGGCATATGCTCTACGGCAATTAAGCGGAGCGTAGCCGCTCCATCGCCGGAGTATCGGCGTATACTTCATTTTTTCAGAGACGAATTTGCGAAAAACTATTGACAGTACCGACACCTATGCAATATCGCAATACGTTTAAAGAAAAATGATATATTTGTCAAGGTGAAATTGTTCCAATATGACAAAAGATCGCTACCCTGAAGGATAGCGATCTCGTGTTATTCATCATATGATTTTCCGACAAGTATTTGCATAAAGTTCCGGCTGCCGTATAGTACACGGATGATGTGAACCTCGTCGCCCCCACCTTGAAAATGCAGTGTAGTTGCCGCAGACAAGGAAGCGGTACGGCACTTCAAGGCTGATGATAGAGGAAAGCGGCGCACCGATTTCGGGAAAACTGCCAGGCTGACGTAAAATTGATTTTAGCCATTTGCTCCCCCAGAAGTGCTTCGACCTCCGAGATATCCATATATCCTTTTTCTTTAGCAGAAGCTTCATCCTTGGCAAGCTCGCTTATCAGCTTGGGCGTTGCCTGTGTCTTTTCAAATTATACATATTCATTGACAAGCGGTTATTCATCATGGCAAAGCAAAACCGTATATTTTTCTCCACAATATTTTTGAATAAAGGATCGGCTTTTTTCGGGGTTGTATGAAGCACCTGTTGGAATTTGCTTGTCAAGGCACTCCTTTACATAACATTCGTCGCCTGCTATAATATAGGTCTTTCTGTCATCAGCTACCTCAACAATCGACGAACCTTTGGAATGACCGCCGATTTTTACAGCTCTAATACCGTCGGATATTTCCATTTCTTCGTCAAAGGTCAGGATATTCATGTCTTCGTCGAAATAGTCTCGCCCCTCCTCATATTCGTCTTTTTGAATGTAAATAACGGCGTTTTTAAAACAACTTACACATTCAATATGGTCGTGGTGCGAATGTGTTATGATTACATCGGTAATTTCGTCAGGCGATCCTGATATTGTTTTTATCGGAAAAAAGATCGCCGTGTTCTGTGACAGTGAGTTTTGGCACGGTTATAATTGGGAAACGAAAAAAGAGGAAATCAAATCTCATCAAGATTTTTGGATTCCGAAAATAGAAAAAAATATACAACGAGATATAGAAGTAAATCAGAAACTTCAAAGTGAAGGATGGCTTGTAATTCGCTTTTGGGGAAAAGAAATAAAGAAGAGGCACTTGACAGGATAATTGACAAATGCGATTTGCTTATTGATGGCCAAATCATATCAAAAGAATTGCTCATGCGCACCTATGCTGAATTTCTTTCTTCCGTTACCGAGAAAGAAAAGCATAATGTCGGTTTTGTCCTGCATACAGGGTCGGTATGTTTTGATGCTATTGCCCTCGCTTATGCCCTTGCAACATGCCTTGTGTATAACGAATACCAAACTGATGATGTTATTGCGTCGTTGCAGGAAGGTGACACAGTATTATATGGCGACAAGAAAAAGGAAAGATATATTTTTAACGGATACACGAATCTTCCCTCTGCCCCAGATATAACATATGTCTTGCTGTCGCAGGGCGGCGGCAACAAAACATTTGTTCCGCAAAAAAGGTGGGGATACATTCAGCCGTACTTCGGAGCTTCAAAAAGGTTTGATGGACGCGGATTGCGAAAAAAAGTACTATTCGTGAAGACTTTTATAATGAGGTGCTGGAGTATAAGACGGAGGATATTCCCTCCGTACTAAATGTGTCGGTGGTTCTTGTACTCCCACGTGAACAGGCAAATTATTTGATTGACCATGTTTCACTCCGTTTCAACGATAAGGAAGCGAAACTGCTTGACCTCGTAACGGCATCTTATTTTTCGGAAAACGATGATTATCCATATGGTGGGAATACCGCCAAAACGGAACCTATACTGAAAATTGCAGGAAAAATCTCTGTAGCCCGTCAGCTTGTCATTTCAAAGAGAGGAAACAAACATATCGGAATTATGGTATTCGGTAACGAAACCGTGTCCAGAAGCTTTTCCGAACTTCCAGAGCTACTGAATCGTCAATCACTCCGGTACATATATGTTTTGATGAACATGGATTGCGAGTATGCCCTGCCGCTTATAAGAGAAGTTTCTGCGCCGAATGTGTTTTTGTGTTCGAAGGATTTTCTGCTTTCAAATTCATTGCCACCCAAAGCGGAAAACAAGTATGTTGAGGAACTTGCCAGGCAAGTATCTGCTGTTATCGACAGAAACATCGAACCATACACAGTCAATGGATGGTTTTCATGGGACGATTATAAGGCTTTCAAAAAAGCAATTTTTTCAATCAGAAATTCTGATTATATTGCGGATGAAAAAGAAGATTTCATCATTACTGCATGTTATTTGATAAACATCTTTTTGACGTCGGTCTTTAAGATCACCGAATTAGAACGGTGTATAACCGCCGGAATTTTGAAAATACCGTCAATCGAGCAGCGCATAGATGACCTGAATGCTGCGATTGGCTCTTTCCCGAAGGCATTACAAGAAAAAGCCCAATCGGTGGTCTCATTTCTTGAAAGCTCATATCTTTTCCTTATGGATAATTCGGAAAAAGAGAATTATCTGCGAGCTGTTCTTGCGGAAAACAAAGACAAACACATTGCCGTTGTTGTTCCGAAGTCGTATTATGCGACTGTTATGCGCGAGTCCGGATATTTCGATATCATGGATGATGAGCGACTGCTTACCGTCGTAAATGCAAATAGCTTTGACAACACCTTACTATATGATCGAATCATCATTCAACCACTGAATCTTTGGATTGAAGACTATAAAAGAAAAGCACGGCAACGCGCCAAAGAAGATGATCCTAATATGGTTAAACATATGCGCTGCCCGTCCTGCAATCAAGATTTGGTTGTTGCACGTATTGTAACAGTCTGTGAACACGGACACATAGATGATTTTCCGTGGGTGAAATGGGTCCATTGCCAGAATCTCGGCGGTGCAAAAAAGATTTGCGATCGCCCTTCGCTCACATTCAAAACGGGTGCTTCCTCAACAGAAGGTCTTGAGGGCTTAGTTATTACTTGTGAAAATTGCAAGGCCAAGGCAACGCTAAAAGGTGCTTTCGATAAGGATAAACTCGAAGATCTCGATAAGAAACACGGATATGAATACGACTTCACATGTACTGGAAGACATCCGTGGAAGAACAAAAAAGAATCATGCTCAGACTACCCCAAAGTCTTACAACGTGGCAGCTCATCGGTGTATTTTCCGGTAACGGCAAGCTCTTTGGTTATTCCCCCGTATTCAAGTTTGCTTACAAGAAAAATTGAAGACAGCAATGCGTTTGTTGAGTGCAAGACTTTAATATCTGGTTTTATGCGAACCCCCGGTATGACACAGGAGATCAAAGATGCCTTTATTGTTGCACAGATAGGTACTTACTCAAATCGTATTGGACTGGAAATAGGCGTATCGGGGGATAAGGTTAAACCCGTACTTGAACGCAAATGGCGTCAACCGGCAGATGAAGAATACAGCACCCTAAGTGTAAAATATAGGGCTGAGGAGTATGATGCTTTAAGCGGAGAAATATCTTTCGGGAAAGATTCCTACGGAGATTTTCAAAGAGAGTCCACGGATATTACAGCGTATGATTTGCCATATGTCAAACGTATTTCTTTAATCCATAAGATCCGTGAAGTACAGGCATTAACCGGATTTTCGCGCATAAAACCTGCCGACAAATCCGAGCCTGTCGGTAAACAAGGTAATGTTGTCTCCATAAAAGAACCGGAAACAAACTGGTATCCGGCATATGAAGTCCGCGGAGAAGGCATTTTCATTGAGTTTGATTCGGATGAAATCAACAAGTGGAGAAGCGGCAACGAAGAACTTCAGTCCCGAATCGACCGATTAAATGAGAACTACAAAAAATCGTTTATCGGTTCCAATAATCCGCGCACTGTTACAAGCAAATATGTTCTTTTGCATACGATTTCGCACTTGCTGATAAAGCAACTCAGTTTTGAATGCGGATATAGCATTGCATCCTTGAAAGAAAGAATATATTGTAGCGAAAGCAGCGAAGGCAAAGAAATGTCGGGAATCTTGATCTATACGGCAAGCGGCGATTCGGAAGGCACTCTCGGCGGACTTGTTCGCCAGGGTTATCCCGATACTTTCCCGAGCATTTTCAAAAAAGCTATTGAGTCAAGCGTCACTTGTTCAAATGATCCCGTTTGCTCACTGAGTCTCGGTCAGGGGCGCGATTCGCTCAATTTGGCTGCCTGTTATTCGTGTACCCTTATACCTGAAACGAGTTGTGAAGAGTTTAATATTTTCTTGGATCGCGGCATGGTAATAGGAACATTTAGCAACTACCGTTTGGGATTGTTTTATGAGCAGATTTACGGCAGCAAATTATGGAGCCGAGGAAGCACGGATTCTCATCCCTCGTCCTCAAGGGGAAATGGCACAAGTGCTCAAATAGTTATCCCCGAAGTCGGTACGGATATGAGCGATGTATCGTATGGCGATATATGGAAAACGGTATTTGGACATCGACCCCACGCAGTGTCATCCCAACTACACCGCCGACATCCGCGAGGGTGTCGCCGTGGAGTACGTTTCCTGTGGGCCGTCAGACGGTCAGAAAGAGCTGTTCCCGGAGCAGTACGGTGAGGGCGATGATTCTTTTGAGGAAGAAGAAACGGAGCAGGCGTAAAGTCTGCTCTGTACATAAGGGTTTCAAATCATTTGACATCAAGAATATTGTATTTGTTTTTCTTGAGGAAATAGGCGTAAGCGATGCCGGAAACGATACTGTCAAAGGCGTTGCCGATACCGAACATCAGCGCGATACCGATGAGGGTCGGTGTCCAAGCTCCGGTGAGGTACAGTACAAAGAACGTGCCGTAATAAACCGAGTTTGTAACAACCGACTCGAACAGCATGTAATTCGTTTTGCCCCTGCCGTAAAAGGTACAGTCAAAGACATTCTGAAAGGCATACAGGATATAGAAAGCAAACAGCACCATAACCAGTCTGAAAAGCTTATCTACATCGGCATAACAGAGAACGTACTGCATAAACGGCTTGTAGGTCGGAATGAGTACCGCCCACAGCGCACAGACAATGGCAGTAACGGAAAAATATCCAAGTGAGTTGTTATTGACGGCTTTTTCATCGGTAGCGGTTTCCTGCTTGATGAGTTCACCGAGCTGTGTGATGGGAAGCAGCATCCAACCCCATATAAAGTTGTTTGCGACCCAGTAAGTGCCTTGTTCACCGACCATGTTTACCATACGGGAAACCATCAGCATATAGGCAATGTTGCGCACAAAGGATTCCAGCCCCGAAACGCCGCCGATTTTGGCAAAGTCCTTTGCCCACGCAAAGGAAAGTTTGCCTTTGCTGAAAACATGGCATCCCTGACCGGCAAGCAGGATAACGGCTGAAGCAAAAAGCAGAGCGTTCACAATGATGTTGGAAACGCCGATGCCGTTCACACCGAGATTGAGCGAGACGGGCAATGTGGATACAAGGAATGTATCGGAAATGATGCAGAGGACGAGCTTGATACCCGTCAGTATGTAAACAAAACGGTCTTTTCCGAGAGAAATGAGTGCTACGGAGACAAAACTGAAAAGAATCCCGAAAATGTTGGCAATTCCCTCAATTCGGATATAAGTTGCCGATTCTTTGATGATATCCGGCGAGGCTGCCATTGCCGAAAGCAGAGGCTCTGCAAAAATCAGTATTACCGCTGACAGAATCGCATAGACACCGAGAGAAATCAAAAGTCCGGTTTTTACGCGGTTGGTAAATTCTTTTTTATCGGAAATGACTTTGCCGATAAAGAAGAACAGCGGCAGAATGATCGCTTCATTGACAATTTCGTAAATCAGATTGACCCAGCTTAGCTGACCTGCGATGGAATAGGACCATTCACCGGGAAGCTGTCCGAGAAAGAACGTGCGAACCGTTGTATAAACGGCAGGACACAGTCCGAGCACAAGGAGTGCCGCAAACAATCGCCAGTTGATGTTTCTTAATGATTTGAAAACTTTGTTCATTATCATCCGTCCAAACATTATTTTACTTATTTTACCACAAAAAGCCTTATTTCTCAACGAGTGGGTAAAAAAGAAGTGGATGTAACTGAAATCCGTTACATCCACTCGATATGGTTGCGGGGGTGGGACTTGAACCTCACGACCTCCGGGTTATGAGCCCGACGAGCTACCAACTGCTCTACCCCGCGATATATGACTGGTGCCGGAGACCGGGATCGAACCGGTACGATACTCGCGTATCACAGGATTTTAAGTCCCGTGCGTCTGCCTGTTCCGCCACTCCGGCGCGCTCTCTGACAACAGGTAACATTATACCACACCTCGCGTCCGTTGTCAAGACTTTTTTAAAATATTTTCAGCGCACTGCAGAGCTGCAACGGGTGTGAGACAGAAAAAGCAAAAAAGGTACAGAACAATTGAGATCTGACAGAACGGTTTAACCGCAAAAAATCGACGATGTCCACACATTTTGACGGCAGGAGTTCACACAGCAGAGGTATACCGGCAGGCAAATGATATATTGCATGTCAGGCGCGCCGCAAGAAGGCAGCCGCCGTGGTCCTGAACCCCGCCGGTCGGCTCCGTGACAGATTCGTGACAGATTTGAGTCTGAAATATGGTTCTGCCGTCTCATTTGCGAGACTGCAGAATCAAACTCAAAACTCCCACAGCCCCCGATAAAACAAGGAAAAACCCGCATATCCAGCAGATACGCGGGTTTGTTCATATGGGGTGAGTGATGGGATTCGAACCCACGGCCTCCAGGGCCACAACCTGGCGCTATAACCAGCTTAGCTACACCCACCGTATGGCGTACCTTGGGGGATTCGAACCCTCGACCTACTGCTTAGAAGGCAGTTGCTCTATCCAACTGAGCTAAAGGTACAAAAGCAACGTATCATATTGTATCATGACTGACGCCGGTTGTCAAGGCTTTTTTCTAAAAAAACTGCGAAAAACTTGCCGAAGTTAATTCTCAAAGCAAATTGCACTTCTGCATTTACTTTGAGAGTTTATTCTTGAAAAACAGTTGAAAAAAATCTGTTCTTACCTATTGACAAGCGCCGGAAACGGTGATATAATGTCTGTATTCAAACCGATGAGAAAGAATAGTAACCGGCAGTGAAACTCACAGAGAGCCGCGGATGGTGGAATCGCGGCAGGATAGCTTACGGCGAATGGTCTTTTGAGGGCGGACGAAAGCGGGCTTTTCCGCAAGTAGCAACCGACGGGAACGCGCACCTGTCACAAATGCGCAGCATACCGCAGTTTTCTGCCATATGCGAAGAGAGGATACACTGTATCAAATCGGGTGGCACCGCGAGTGTTGTACATTCGTCCCGACAGTCTTTCACTTTAACGGAAGGACTGCCGGGACTTTTTGCATTCCGGCAGGGAAGGGAGAAACCGATGAACAGACGATGGCGGCCGTGTGACAGATGAATAAAGAAACACGCAATTTACCTGATACAACCTACAACCCGAAAGGAATAATTATCATGAAAAAAACAGTATCTGCAGTTCTCGCGGTCATTACCGTGATCGTTTCGCTCTTTGCCTTCGCCTCCTGCGGAAACGGCGGGAAAAAGACCGTCGCAATAATCCAGTTCGGCTCTCATGCCTCGCTCAATAACTGCTATGACGGCATTATCGCAGGGCTTAAGGAAAACGGCATCGACCTTGATAAATACGACGTGAAGTACGTCAACAGCAATTTCGACCCCTCAGTCTCCCAGTCTCAGGCGCAGTCGTTCGTGAACGGCAAGGCGGAGATAATCATCGCGATAGCCACCCCGTCAGCCGTTGCCGCCGCAACAGCAGCCGAGGGTGAAATTCCGGTAGTATACTGCGCCATAACCGACGGCTCGGTCATGAGCAACTACGAAAACGTCACCGGCTCCTCCGACGTACCGGATTTTGAAAAGCAGCTTCAGCTTGTAACGGCATTCATGGGAAAGAAGGACCTTAAGATCGGCGTCCTGTTCTCGACCGACGAGTCAAGCTCCCCCTTCCAGATAGCCAACCTCAAAAAGGCGGCAGAGGCTTATCAGGGCATGGAGATCCTTGATTCCGCAGTCTCCGACATCACGACCATAGATACAAAGGTCAACGAGCTTATCGCATCGGGAGCCGAGTGCTTCATCAATATCCTTGACAACACCGTCGTCGGAAAGCTGGAAAGCAACATCCTTCCGATAACGAACGAAAAGAAGATCCCGGTATTCGGCTCGGAAATAGAGCAGGTAAAGGTCGGCTGTGCCGCTTCCGCCTCGATCGAATATCTGGACGTCGGACGCGCCGCAGGCAAAGCGGCGGCAGAGATCCTTTCCGGAAAGAAAGCCTCCGATATCCCCGTCGCAACCGTTACCGAGCCGCATAACTATTATAACTCAAAAGTCTGCACCGAACTCGGTCTGACGATCCCCGAAACCGTCTCCGCAGAGGACGTGGGGAAGTAAGAACAATCCGAAACCAAAGGAAAAAATCTCATGCTACTATACGGCACCGCCCTTTCCGGAATACAGCTGGGTCTCTGTTATTCCGTCCTTGCACTCGGGCTTTATATTTCATATACCATCCTCGATTTCCCCGACCTGTCGGTTGACGGGACCTTTCCGCTCGGAGGGGTGGTCTGCACAATACTTATGCTCAGACTCGGATTCCCTCCGGCGGCGGCTGTCGTTCTTTCGTCGGTCGCCGGGATAATTGCCGGGGCGGTGACGGGATTTCTTCACGTCAGGTGCCGGATATCAAAGCTGCTCTCCGGGATAATCGTTATGACCGCCCTGCTCTCCGTCAACCTTGCGCTGACAAAGCTGCTGACAAAAAACGGCTACACGACAACGATATTCTCGTACAAAAGCGAAAACCTCACCGGGCTTTTCGGCGGCAGGCTTGCAAACCTTTTCGGAAAAGCCGGAAAGGACTACATGACGATCGCAATTCTGCTCGTCTTTGTAATTGCCGTGAAGCTCGCCATCGACCTTTTCATGAAAACAAAGCTGGGCTATATGCTCCGCTCGACCGGAGAGAACGAAAGGCTTGTCGTCTGCATGGGAAAAGACCCCGGACGGTATAAGATCCTCGGCATCGCCGCGGCAAACGGGCTTGTGGCAATGTCGGGAGGACTTTACTGCCAGCTGTTCTCGTCGTATGACAACAACAGCGGAAGCGGAAAGGTCGTTCTTGCGCTTGCATCGGTGATAATCGGACTTGCGCTCTTTTCACAGGTCAGAAGGGTGAAGGATACCACGGCGGTCATCGTCGGAGCGCTGATCTACGGCCTGCTGCTGAATTTCCTCGCCCTTGCCGACAGGGAGGGAATATACCTCAAGCTCCTCAACGCCGTGATGTTCGCGCTGATACTCATCTTCAACGACCGCCTGACGGCAATCGGTCTGCGCAGAAAAATAAAGGCTCCCGCCGAAATGCCGGAGAGCCATACCGAATGGGAAAAGGGGGAGTGAGCCGTGCTGGAGCTTAAAAACATATCAAAGACCTTCAATATCGGTACGGTCAACGAGCAGACTCTGTTCACCGGCTTCTCCCTGACGGTGGAAAAGGGCGATTTCATCTCGGTAGTCGGCTCGAACGGCTCCGGGAAAACGACTATGCTGAACATAATCAGCGGGAGCATCCCGGTCGACGGCGGCTCGGTGATCCTTGACGGAGAGGATATAACAAAGCTGCCGGAGTTCCGCCGCGCGGCAAAGATCGGCAGGGTGTTTCAGGACCCGTCGGTCGGAACGGTTCCGGGGCTTTCGATCCTTGAAAACCTCTCGGTAGCCGCCAACAAGGGGCGCCCATACGGACTGAAATTCGCCGTTCCGAAAAAGAAAAACGACCGCCTTTACAGCGCGGTCGCGGAGCTGGGTCTGGGGCTTGAGGACAAGATGGATATCCCCGTCGGGCTTCTTTCCGGCGGTCAGAGACAGGCAATAGCTCTCCTTATGGCGACAATGACGCCGATATCCTTTCTTATCCTTGACGAACATACAGCCGCCCTCGATCCGAAGACGGCTGAGATAATCATGAAACTGACCGACCGCATTGTCCGGGAGAAGAGCCTGACGGCAATAATGGTCACGCATAACCTCCGCTATGCGGTCGAATACGGGAACCGTATGCTCATGCTCCATCACGGGGACATCGTTCTTGAAAGGAAGGCCGCGGCAAAGACCGAAACAACGGTTGACGACATCCTCTCGGTGTTCAACGAAATAAGCATAGAGTGCGGAAACTGACCGGATTCAATACCGCTGTCCGCGCATTGCGAACGGTCTCATCAGCGAAACCATTTTCGGCGACGCGTCAAAAAATATAAGATATCTCTTCTGCCCGCCGTCCGGGTCGGGGTATATCGCAAACCACCGGTCGGGCGAGGATTCCGATGACGACGCATCAATGACGCCGTCGCACTCCGCACGGTCGGCGGTCTCTCTGAAGCTGCCGTTATACGGAGCAATAAATTCCGCCCCGGCAAGCCGTATCGAAGCAAGCTCCTTGCGGATTCTGCGGTTTTTCACGGCGGCAATGTTAAGCTCCCCGCCGGCGACGCGGTAATCGTACTCGATATTGAAATTCGGCAGGTAGATAAGCGGTATCACGATCGAATAAAACAGTATCCACAGCGGTATCAGCCACGCCGGGAACATTATCCCGAACAGCAGTATGCAGACGGCCGCCGATGCCACGGCGAAAGCTGCCATCAGTACTATCGCCAGCCTGCGTCGCCGTTCATATTCTCCCTCGCGGCGTTTTTTGACTGAATATTCCGCGATATTGTCAAGTCCGTCTTTTATTTCGTACATTCTTTTCTGCCTTCCGTATGCTTCGGTCTGCCGCCCGGTTTGCCCGTTTGGTTATTATGATTATATCATTCCCGCCGGAGGATGTCAAGTTATAAAAATACGGTATTGATTTTTCGGAGTGGATGAGGTAGAATTATAAGAGACTTTTTGATTTGATGGCTGTCGGATTTTGATTTCTGACAGAGGTTTTCCGACAGCGTCGCCTATAACCTCTTTTTCTTTCTCGGAGAAAGAAAAAGAGGGAAAAAGAAAGACCGCTCAGGGGGTTCCGCCGCTGCGAGAGTTCATACTCTCATCGCTGAGCCGCGATGAGAATATGAACTCAAGGCGGCTCCGCCCCCCGAGACCCCCCAAGGAACGGGTGCGACCGGTAGCGGCAGCAACAGGGGCGATGTGTACAGCGGAAAAAGTTTCGGTATTCGGGGCAAATCCGCTTGTTTTTCCACAGACATAATCTTTGCCGCTTATATAATACTCTTTTTTAGTTTCTTCTTTCCCCTCTTTCTTTTAAAGAAAGAGGCGGGGTTTGGGGCGGCGCCCCAAATAAATAAATTATATTTCCGGAGGTTTAATATGAAAGCTGTAATATCGGTAACAGGACGCGACAGCATGGGCATAATCGCGAAGGTGAGCTGCGCGTGTGCGGAGTGCGGAGTGAACATCATCGACATTTCGCAGACGGTTCTGAGCGAATACTTTGCGATGATAATGATAGTTGATATCACAAAGATAACAATCCCGTTCGGGGACTTTGTCGACAGGATGACCGAGGTCGGAAATAGCGCGGGACTTGAGATACACACCATGCACGAGGATATATTCAACTCGATGCACAGAATATGAGGGCGGATAATGCTTGAGATAAACAACATTCTTGAAACAATAAACATGATCCGCGAGGAGAACCTCGACATAAGGACCGTGACGATGGGAATATCCCTCCACGACTGCGTCAGCGACGATGCCGACCGGCTCTGCGGGAAGATATACGATAAACTCATGAAGAGCGCGGAAAAGCTCGTCCCGACCGCCTGTGATATAGAAAAGACCTACGGGATCCCGATAATCAACAAGCGCATTTCCGTCACTCCGATAGCCTCCGTCGGCGGGGATATCCCGGCTGAGGGGTATCTTAAGGTCGCAAAAACCCTTGACAGAGCGGCGCACGACCTCGGCGTGAACTTTGTCGGCGGCTTCGGAGCGGTCGTCCAGAAGGGCATGACAAAGGGAGCGGAGCGCCTTATGAGCGTCATTCCGCAGGCGCTTGCCGAAACGGAGCTTGTCTGCTCGTCGGTAAACGTCGCCTCGACAAAGGCGGGAATAAACATGGACGCTGTCGCCGCCGTCGGAAAAATAATCAAGGAATCCGCATACCTCACAAGGGACAGGGAATCGATAGGCTGCGCAAAATTCGTCGTGTTTGCAAACGCGCCGGAGGACAACCCCTTCATGGCAGGCGCGTTCCACGGCTCCGGTGAGCCGGAGAAGGTAATAAACGTCGGCGTTTCCGGCCCCGGCGTTGTCTCAAGCGCGATAAAGAGAGCCGGCGACTGCTCCTTCCCGGAGCTTGCCGACATAATAAAAAAGACTGCGTTCAAGATCACAAGAATGGGTCAGCTCGTTGCCTGCGAGGCTTCACAGCGTCTCGGCATACCGTTCGGCATAGTTGACCTTTCGCTTGCGCCGACGCCGGCAATAGGCGACTCGGTGGCTCACATCCTTGAGGGAATGGGACTTGAGTCGGTCGGAGCGCCCGGAACAACGGCGGCGCTTGCGCTTCTCAACGATGCGGTCAAGAAGGGCGGCGTCATGGCTTCGTCGTTTGTCGGCGGGCTTTCCGGCGCGTTTATCCCGGTGTCGGAGGATGCCGGAATGATAGACGCTGTGGCAAGGGGCGCGCTGACGATCGAAAAGCTGGAGGCAATGACGGCTGTCTGCTCGGTCGGGCTTGATATGATCGCCATCCCCGGCGACACCTCCGAGGCAACGATCTGCGGAATCATTGCCGACGAGATCTCGATAGGCGTTGCCAATACCAAAACCACGGCTGTCCGCGTCATCCCCGTTTACGGCAAGGGCGTCGGCGAGACCGTCAGCTTCGGCGGCCTGCTCGGCTATGCTCCCATCATCGCGGTCAACGGCTATTCCCCCGAAAAATTCATAGCAAGAGGCGGCAGAATCCCCGCGCCGATCCACAGCCTGAAAAACTGAAGGAAAGCACAGGGACGCCGCCGGCATAATGACAGAAAGGGTGTTAAAAAACTCGGAATGAGTTTTTTAACACCCTTTCAGACGTCCGTATCTGCCATGCAGGGACATTTCACCGTATTCAGAAAAACAGCTTCTTTTTCAGCGACTCCCTCAGCGGGCGGCAGATTCCGATGACAATAAGCATCATGCCGATTATAAAGAACGCAGACAGAGGGTAGAGCGACCACACGAACATACGTGTCCCGAAGGTTATCTTCATGAAGAATTCGACAAGCACGGAAAGCCCGCCGAGGAGGATCATTGCGCCGCCGTAGATGAACAGGTCGCCGCCTGAGGTGTACCTTGTCAGCGCAACGACCGCCGTCACGATAAGTCCGATGCATCCGACCGTCGGAAAGGCGAACGACAGGAACCAGTGCCCGCCGGTCGCGCAGCTGATATACAGAAGATACAGCCCGATGGCGGCGAAATCGATCGGCACGAATATGACCGGATTCGGTCGGCGGAACCACACCGGAAGCACCGACATAACATATGTGAGCAGTATTCCTCCGGAGGCATAGCCCGACCACACAACGCCGCCGTTTATCTTGATGTCGCAGATAAGACAGAGGCAGAAGGGAAGCAGGAACAGCACCGTCAGAACGAACAGCACGCCGTTTCTCGACACGCCCTCGCGGACTGCACCCGGATACGGCGGGTACGGCGGGGGAGAGATCTCGCGTTTTTCCTCTCCCGGACAGATCACCTCCGTGCCGCAGAGAGGACATTTTTTTTCGCTGTCGGCAAGCTCGACACCGCATTTTACACAATACATTTGCAGATCACATCTTTCAGAAAGGATTTTTGTTCCGGTCAGCCCGACCGGACGTCTCTTTGGTTGCTCTCGACAAGCACGTGAAGCCCCGCTCTTCGCAGGAAGGTGAAGAAACGTCTCTCAAGCTCCGGCTCCCTGATGCTCCGGATAAAGTTTATATACAGCTTTCCGCCGTAAGAGCATATGCCGCAGTTGCACGGAGTATCTGCCTGAACGCCGAGAACGAAGTCTATCCTTGTCACATAGTCCGACAGCGGCTTCGGCAGGGTCACAAGCCCGAGATTGGACATACATATGCTTGATTTCCGCTCCCCGACGCGGTTGTATACCATCTTCATCGCAAAATTCTTGATGAACAGCGGCATTATGCGCAGGATCGCCTGCCGCTCCGAGCGGACGTTGGCGGTGAATTTCGCCGACATACGCTTCGGGTTGAGTTCAAGCGCCATGCTGTGGTGAATGACGCTCACCATTTCCTCAAACGTATACTCGCCGAGCTTCGGGTCGATCCCCGGCGTGATATACGACGCGAAATTCCGCATGGTGTCGCTTTCAAACAGCTTCCGCAGGTTGACCGGAATCAGTATCCGCACCGCCTCGCGCTTTTTCGGGTTTCTTACCCGCTCGTTCTGAATATCGTATATGCACTTCATCATGACCGCCGCAAGGAACACCGTCAGCGTCGTGCCGTACTTTTTTGAAAGCTCAAGAGCAGAGGCAGTGTCGATTATCCCGGTCGTCACGTGCAGAAAGCCGTCCGGCTCGTGGGTTCCGGTCATCATGTAGGAGTTGTCCTCCCTGCGGCTTGCGCTGACCGGTGCATCGTACCTTCCGAAGCTGTCCTCAAGCTCCGATTCCGCCGCGTCCTCGGTCAGGTCAAGGATGCCGTCGCCGCTCGGGGTATCGATGCCGTATTTCTCGCGGGCATACTCGGCGGCAAGGGTCTTTGCAAAGACAAGCCCGCCGTTTCCGTCGGTGACCGAGTGGAACATTTCGACCGACATCCGTTTTTTATGGTAAAGCACCCGGATGGCGCATTTTCTTATGCTTCTGAAGGTCATGCGGTTGAGGGAGCAGCTCTCCTCGCTCATGACCCGCGGAGCCTCCGGGATCTCCTCAAGATAATACCAGAACACCCCGGTGCGCAGTCTGACCGCGACCGAGGGAAAGCGCTTCACCGTGACGTCAAGCGCGCTCTGAAGCACCGCGGGATCGATGTCGTCGCGGAAGGTCACGGATATCCTGAAAACGTTGGTCCAGTATTTTCTTCTTGCCGCGGGATATATTTTAGCCGCGTTGTCGAGCTTGAGCCAGCGCAGATTTTTTTTCATACCGACTCACTCCTTTCGTTGTCAGGAAATTCCGAGTTTTTCTTTGACGAACCGGCAGATATCGTCCATGTCATCGTGCGTTTCGTCAAGCCCGTAGACAACATAGGCGTGCCACATTCCCGGTCTTATTATATGCCGGCTTTCACAGCCCGCAAGCTGCAGATTTGAGTCAAGCGCGGATGCGTCGTCGAGCATGACCTCGTCCCCGCCGGAAAAAATAAGCGACGGCGGCATTCCGTGCAGATCTCCGAACACCGGAGAGATAAGCGGGTCGCGCGGATCGGTCCCCTCCGGGACATAGCACTGCGCAAAATATTCAAGCCGCTCCTTTGTCATCGACGGATCGATATCGCGGTTCCTTTCATACGATTCGCCCGATTCGGTAAGGTCTGTCCACGGGGATATCGCCACGATCCCGGCGGGAAGCTCCTTCCCCATTCTTTCAAGCTGGATACACAGGCTGTAAATAAGTCCTCCGCCCGCCGATTCCCCGACAAGCACGGTTTTTGACGGCGGGATCTCAAGCGTCTCGGTCACATACCGGTAAAGCGCAAGGCAGTCCTTCAGCGCCGCCGGGTATTTGTCCTCCGGAGCCAGCCTGTAAGCCGGGCAGAACACCCGCAGTCCCGTCTCCGCCGCAAGGACAGAGGAAAAACCCCTTGCATAGTCAAGATTTCCCGCCGTGTACCCGCCGCCGTGTATGTAGATCAGCGCGCAGTCGGGATCGGCGGCAGTATTCGGCGTGACAAGCCCGCATTCGAATTCCGGGAAGGCAATCCTCTCAAACCGCTCCTCTTTTCTGAGCGGTATCGAGATAAGCTCCCCTATCGCCGCCTGTCCCGCCCGTGAAGCGGCAAGCGAACAGCCGGTTATGAAGGGCTTGAGAAGCTCAAGCTGTTTTCTGACAAATTTTACGGTGAGTTTCATCACGGTCATCCTGTACTTTTTGATTATTATCAACGAGTATAGCAGATTTTATTACATATTTCAAGTATGATATGTAACTTTTAAATGAGGGAGACGGACGACGTAAACACCCGCCCCGCGCAGTAATGCGCGGGGCGGGCACAGGACGGACGTTTTATAAGGATTTTACAGCAGCCTGCAGCTTTCCGATCACCTCCTGTGACGGAGCGGAGAACTTTTCCGGTTCTCCGAGACCGATTGCGCGGTATTTGTTTTCTCCCATCGCGTGGTACGGAAGAAATTCGACCCTTCCCGGCGGGTTTTCACGAAGAAAAGCGGTGATTTTGCCCGATTCGGCGTCACCGTCATTGAATCCGGCAATCAGCGGCACGCGCACGGTGATCCCGGCGCCGAGCGACAGCAGCCTGCGGTAATTTTCCATGATTCTTTGATTCCCGACACCGGTAAATTTCCTGTGAAGCGGCGGAGTGATACACTTGATGTCGTAAAGAAACAGATCGGTGTACGGAAGCACCTTCTCAATGCTCTCCCACGGCACGTCCCCGGCTGTGTCAACCGCAGTCGATATCCCGGCTTTTTTGCATTTTTCAAGTATCTCTGCCGTAAAATCCGGCTGATCCAGACACTCGCCGCCCGAAAGCGTCACCCCGCCGCCGGTGTCATTATAGAAGCCGATGTCTTTTTTTACCTCGTCGAGAATCTCTCCGGAATCCGTCTCATATCCGCAGAGCGATATCGCGTTCTGCGGGCAGATAAGCGCGCATCTCCCGCAGAGAACGCATTTTCCGGGGGAAAAGCCGAGCGCACCGGACGAGGGAACAAACGATATCGCACCGCTGCGGCATACCCCGGCGCATTTCCCGCAGTGAAGGCATTTTGATTCAAAGTACATACGCTGCGTCCCGCGCCTCTTCCCCTCCGGGTTGTGACACCAGGCGCAGTTCATGTGACAGCCCTTCAGAAACACGGTCGTCCTTATCCCCGGACCGTCAACGTACGAAGCGCGCTGAATGTCAAATACCGATCCCTTCATCTGCCTCCGATGACCGTCCTCTTGATTATTTCGTCCTGCATTTCCTCCTGCAGGTTTGTGAAATGCCCGGAAAAACCGGTCACTCTGACGCGGAGAGACGGGTAATCCTCCGGATGCGCCTTTGCTTTCAGAAGCTCGTCCTTTGATACGTAATTCAGTTGAACATGAACACCGCCGTCCATAAAATACCGATACAGAATGCGTAAGGTCAGATCGAATTTATCCTTGTCCCTGACAAGCGATTCTTCAAGATACACGTTGCAGACATAAGCCCCGGTAATCACCGCGTGCGGATCCATCTGCGAGACAGAGCAGAGCAGTGCGGTAAGCCCGCGTCTGTCCTTCCCGTCAGACTGACCTATGCCGATCATGAAGGCGTCGCCTCTTCTTCTGCCGTCGGGGGTGGCGTCGGTCTTTTCACCGAACCACGCGTGATGCGGATTGTAGCCGGATATCGCACCGATAAGGAAGTGATTGCCGAACAGGTCGGTTCTGTCCTTGGTGTGCCTGAAGATCGCATCGGTGACCCTTCTCGCAACCTCATCCGACAGATCATCGTTGTTTCCGAAAAATCTGCCCTTTTTCAGTATGTACTGCCGCAGCTCCCCGCCGTCGCCGCCTTCCCAGTTGTTCTTCATGATGTCGATGAAACCGCGCATGGTTATCATTTTTTCCTCAAAGACCAGCTGTTTCACAATCGAGAGCGAATCGATGACGCAGATAAGCCCGATCATATCTATTCCGGCAACCGACGGTCTTCCCCCGCACTCGGTAACGGATTTTCCCGACTCAATGCACCCGTTTATGAATATGCTTGAGAGAACGTTTTTGTCCTTTGCCCGCGCGCGCCCGAATCCGTTGATCCAGTACATGACGCGGTTCAGGTCATGCTCAAGCTCCTCTTCCCAGAGTGAAAAGAAGCTGTCAAAATCCCTGCACGAGCAGATGTCGTCGGTGCGCTTATAAAGCAGGTTTGCAAGAGACCGGGCAATGTTCATCTTGCAGCCGTCAAACCACATTTCGCCCCGGAGCGCCGGCTCGTTGCAGCCGACCATCGTATAGTTGACGGCATCGTCCCACGGTATTCTTGCCACTTCGGTAAGTCCCCTGAGACGCGGAGCGTCACCGACAAGGGCAAACCGCATATATCTGTCGTTCACTGCGCATTCAAGCACCCGGCGGACGACAGAGAGCGGTGTCGTTCCGGTTATCCGCAGAGAAACCTGAGGACGCGGGAGCGGCAGAGCCATCATGGTGTCGATTATCAGCTCCGAAAGCTCGTTGAACCCGTCGGAGCCGTCAGAAAGGGTGCCGCCGATCGCGAAATGCGACTCGCCTCCCTTGTCCCCTGCCCATTTTGACTGCAGCGGAGTGTGTGCGCAGATCCGTATGAACAGCTCCGCGATCATATCCGCCGCCTCGTCACGGGTCAGCACACCGGAGGAAATGTCCTTCCGGTACAGCCTGAGCAGGTATCTGTCAATAAGCCCGATCGAGTCGGGAAGAAAGGTAAAGCACAGATAAACGGCCTGCACTCCCTCCCTGAAATTCCTTGCGGGAAATTCGGGAACGCGGCGGAGCGTCTCCGCAGCCTCCGTCAGACGCTTTTTTCTTGTTCCGTCAGCCGTTCCGGCAAGCCTTTCGCAGACATCGGCACATTTGTGAGCCCATGCGATTATCGTTTCGCAGGTGTCTCTCATTGCACAGAGAAAGTCGGCTTTGTCCGGATCGGCACACCCGGCAATAGAGCGGTCGATCTCCGAAATGTACTGCGATATGCCGCAGTCAATGAGCTTTCGGAAATCCGCAGTCGAATGCTGCCACTCGAACGTTGCAAGATTCTCCTGCGGCTTGCCGTAATACTGTCCGCAGACCTCTTCAAACCGCGGATGCCCCGTGCGGTGGAACACATCTGCCATGACGGTGCCGTCAAAACGGAATATCCCGCAGAAGCGTATCATGGTATCGGTATTCACGTTCTGGGAAAGGATATATCTGCGGAGCCGCGCCGCGGTTTTTCCGGGATCGGAGAGAAGAATGTCCTCCGGCGGGTATCCGGTTTTTACGACCGGCGGGTAGAGATCGCGGGTTTTTATATATTCCGCAAGCGAAAGTATTTCTTCAGACAGCATGATCATGCCTCCTTTTGTATCTGTATGCGCAGTATATCACAATACCCTCCGTCAGTAAATGCACAAACAGACACAGTTTGCACTTTTCAGCACAAAACCGCGCGGTTTTTCTTGACATCCGTTTTCCCGTGCTGTACAATTGTTCTGATGACAGAAGGGAGAGACGACGATGCTGCCTCAGGAAATGCGAATTGAAAAAATCAACGGCGTGCTTTTCGGGAACAAGCCGTTTCCGGCAGGTGCCGTGCGCGACTGGACCTGCCGGCGGGATTACTGCGAGCTGATAATGATCGTCTCGGGGACGAGACGTATAACCTGGAGAAACGAAACCTTCACCGAGACCGGCGGCTCGGTCAGATTCATGCCGGAATCGGGAGACGGAGACAGATATGTCAGCGAAATAATCGAGCCGGGAGATTACTGTATAGTTACATTCAATGCCTGCGGCGCGCCGGATGAAATGCTGCATTCTCAGCTGAAATTCTCCGCGGGAGCGGAACAGCTGTTTTTGCGCCTGTGGCGGACGTGGACACTGAAGCAGAACGGCTGGTATCACCGCTCCGTGGGAATACTGTATGAGATACTTGCGGAGCTGGAGGGGCAGAGGTACTATCCGAACGACCGGATGGATGTTCTTGCTCCGGCAATGGCGGAGATAGAGCGCAGCCTGACCTCCGGAGTGGATGTTTCGCACCTTCACGAGCTGTGCGGGATAAGCTATTCCTATTTCAAACGGCTCTTTATCGGCAGATACGGCATTCCTCCGAGACGGTACATAACAAAACTGCGGATGAATATCGCTTACGAGCAGCTGGCATCGGGAAACCTGTCGGTATCCGAAATAGCGGCAATTCTCGGCTTTTCTGACATCAGCTATTTCTCCCGCGTGTTCCGCAGGGAAACCGGCTGTACGGCGGAGGAATACCGCCGCGCCAGACTGCGGAAGCAGGGAGAATACCTCGAGCCTTAAGTAAATACCGTCCTCCGGAGATGCTTCACCCGAACGGTTTTGCCGCCCGGAGGCATTAAATACCCGCCCCACGCAGTCTGCGCGGAGCGGGTGCAGTTGTTTTATGAGCGGTAAATGTCCTGAACCGGCATGAAGAGCGCCAGTTCGCCGTCGTATCCGGTGATTTTGCCGGCAAGACAGATGTTTCCGCCGCAGGTGAACTGACGGTCAGCTTCGGCGTGCGGGTCATAGCCGTAGGATATCTCCGAAATGCCGCCGTCACATTCAAGCGTCAGCGGATATCCGTCATCGGAAAGGGAAACGCTGCATTCAAGCGCTTTGCCGTCCTTTCCGCGGCAGACAAAGCCCGACTGCCTTGTGGCTGTGTAAAAATCGCAGGAGGCAAGAGGCGCATCCGGGTCGATCGCCACCCGGAACGGGAAGGCGATCTCTGCCTTCCTGCCGGAGACCGTGATCTTTTCCGGCGCGAAAATGCGGTACTGACCGTGCGTCCTTTCGTAAAGTGTCTGCCCGAGCAGTATTCCGAGATTTCTTGACGAAATTCCGGTCAGGTGAACGTTGTCCCCCGCCGGTTCAAACTGATAGCAGGGTGCCGACAGCGCGATCCCGTTTTTGCCGTCATATGCCGCCGCAAACTGACCGAGCGGGGCGATCTGCCTCGCGGTCGGGTTGTAAACGGCAACCGTTGCCGTCTGATAGGTGACAAACTCCGGCGTCTCCTCCTGTCCGGTCACCTTTTTTGCAAGGCGCGTATACAGCTTACGGGTGGAGACAAGCCCCTTTGCATAATCGACGGCCGGAACACTCAGATACGATTCCGCCTCTCCCTGTATCCAGATAAACGCAAGAACGCGGTAATCAAGCCCGTTTTCTGCGGCAAGACGCTTCCCGTTTTCAATATCTTTTTCGGTGCGCCGGTATATTTTCCCTCCCGCTCCGAAATCCGACATCGGTGTCCCGCCGATTCCGGGAGCCGAGACAAGCACGCGGTAGGGAATGTCGTCATAGCCCGCCCGTCGGTAGGCATTGTAAAGCCCGGACACGACGCCCGATGCCGGGGTTTCGTACTCGTTCCGGCTTGCATCCTCCCATCGGGTGTCCGGGTTTCCGTCGCCGCCGGTCTCGGCAAGCGGCTTCAGTCCGGCATAGAATATACTGTCGTATTTCTCCGGATCTGCATTATATTCCTCCCGGCTGATCCCGAGGCAGTAGCCGAGGTCCTGCGTCCGCACCTGCCGGAACATGAAGGCACGCTCCGATTTGCACGGCTTCACCTCTCCCGTCGCCGAATAGCCCATGGAGAGCGACTGCCCCAGCAGAATTATGTGATAAAGCGTATTTTCCCCGCCGTCGGGGTTGAAGACAGGTTCGGTCATGTCGCCGCCTCCCGTTGTTTCGGTTATCAACTCTGTTTTTTGCCCGGTTGTTGTTCCGTCGGTCACGGCAGAGCCGCCGCCATAGCCGCAGGACGCGGTACAGAGAAGAACCGCGGCAAGTATCAGTGCAAATGCTTTTTTCATTCCGTTGTCCTCCGCATAAAAATATTCTTACAATATCATTGTACCGGAAATTTCCGCCTCCCGCAACCACTCTGCGGTTGACGGTATGCTACCGCATACGTGCGGATGTCAAGGAAACAGTCGTAAGCAAAGACATATTTTCCCGCAATGCCGGAATATCGCCTCTCAATGAATAAAACCCGCGCCGCCGGCAAAAATAATGGTGACAAATCCAAATGAAATTCTGAAAGGACGAATCCCCATGAATTACAGTCAGAAAAGAACGCTCGTCGGGCGAGCGGTTTACATCGCCCTGACAATTATGGCTGTCACTGTGCTTGCCGTGACGATGTATACCTTTTTCGGAGGCTCAAAGCGGAACGAAAAGCCGCCGGTCATCACCGACAGCGTGACCGATAAGCCCACAACCGACACCCCGAAGCCGCGCGACACCGGAAAGGAACCGGTCGGAAAGGACACCGAACCGGCAGGCAACGTGACCGACGACCCCGCGCAGGTCAATGTCCCGCCGGCAAAGGACTGGACGAAGCTGAAGGTGATGGCACCGACGGAGGGTACGGTCTATAAGCGCCATGACCTTGATAACGCCGTGTTCTCACTCACGATGAACGATTACCGCGTGCATAACGGAATCGATATCGAATGCGCCGCCGGTGCAGATGTCGTCTCCTGCGCCTACGGAACGGTAAAGACCGCCGGCTATGATCCCTTTATGGGCTACACGGTCATAATCGACCACGGCGACGGGCTGATCTCCTGCTACCGCAACCTGTCGGACAGCCTTGCCGAAGGGATAAAAGAAGGCGCAGCCGTCTACGCCGGTCAGAAGCTCGGCACAGTCGGCGAGAGCGCACTCATCGAGATCTCCGACGATGCCCATCTCCATTTCGAGCTTGAACTGAACGGCAAACCGATCGACCCGCTGACCATGACCGAGATAAAGCCCGGAGACCAGCCGACGGCAGTAACAGAGCCGCCTGACGGGAAGTAAAAACAAGTGTCTGTCAAAAAACTCAACCTGAGTTTTTTGACAGACAAATTTTTTATGTCTCGGCTTTTCCCCACCGCACACTTATCGGCACGGCATAGGTGGAAAACCTGACATCAAGCCCGGTATTGAAGTTATCCACCGCCTTGATAAGCCCGATGCAGCCTATCTGAAAAAGATCGTCCGGATCCTCCCCCCGGTTGCCGAACCGCCTTATCACGCTGAGGACCAGCCGCAGGTTGCCGTCGATCAGCCTCTGCCTCGCCCCGGCATCTCCGCCTCTGGCTTTCAGAAGAAGCTCTTTTTTCTCCGCCTCGCCGAGGGTTACAAGCCTTGAGGTGTTCACCCCGCAGATCTCAACTTTGTTTCCGTGCATATAAGCCATAAACAGCGCCCTTTCCGGAAAGTGCCGCGCACCGTTTCCTGATAAAAAGTATTGCCGCACCGCAGTGCCGGTTATGCAGCCCGACCCCGCCGCACACAACCGGTAAATTTTTCATATAAAAACAAAAATCCGCCCCGGCATCGCCGGAGCGGATTTGTATTGAGTTCACCCTATATAAGCAGTCCCGACCGTCGGAGCCTCCGAGGCACAGTATGCACTCCTTCTGAATTTAACCGTCCTTGTCTCTCCGGGGAGCATGGAGAAGCAGTTGTCGTCAAAGATGAAATCGCCGTCAAGCATCACCGCGTGAATGTACTTTTCCGCATGAAGGGTCATAAACCCGTCGCCGCTCTCCGTCACCTCCGGTCTGCACTCCGGGAAAACAACGTCCTGAGGGCGCTTCTCAAAGAAGTGCGCACGGTCACTGAAGCCCTCGCCGGATATCTCACAGACAAGAAGCGTCTTTTCCGTCACAAGCGGCAGTATTTCGCTCTCCGGGATAAGGGCAATCTCCTCCGACCGGTTTTCACCGACAGAGAACGCAGTCTTCTTTTCGAAAAGCCGCTCTCCGCTCTCCGTGTCAAGCAGGAACAGACCGGCTTCCCCGCATACCGGGGAAAGCGAATCGTTGCAGACGTAAACGGCATAATTCCCGCCGTTTTTGGTCACGGAGCAGATGACCGGACGGCAGGCGCGCTTCATCGCGTACCAGCCCGCCTTCGGGAGGTTGTAGTAGTCGATGAGCGACCAGACAGACCCCGTCCAGCAGTCGTCGAGCATCCAGTAGATAAGCCCGGAAGAGTAGAACTTGTTCCGTCTGTACAGCTCCATCGTGACCCGCACCCATTCGTAGCCGAGATACTGCATTTTGTTTACCAGCCGCTCGCCGTCGGAAGCCTTTCCGAGCAGCTTTTCAGCCGATGCCGCCATGTAATCGTATATTTCAAACGTGCGGAAATACTCCGACGGGTTGTTTTTCGTGTGATACCGCCACTCGGCAAACCCGTCGGCTCCGTAAAGCCCGCCGTCCGACATATATTTCTTCAGCGACGATGTGAACGACGTCCCGAGGTGAGGCTCCTCCGCGCAGAAGCGGGAGAGGAATCCGTCGAAGAACTCCCGGTAGTCGTCAAGCTCCGTTGTCCTCAGATGGTCGAACCATTGCCCGATATAGTTTGTGTTGTGCGTCGTCCCGACAGTCACCGAGCCGAACGGAGTCCCTCCGTAAGGGCTTGACGGCAGAAAATCACGGAACGGGTCAAGCCTTCTCAGAACCGGGGCGATTATTTCGTTCGCCGCTCTTCTGCCCTTGTACTCCGTCATGCTCTCGTCCGCGTCCATTCCGTTCTCGTTGTCGCCCTGCCACCACGCAAGCGACGGGTGATTGCGCAGCCTCACCGCAGCGTGCTCAGCCTCTCCGGCAAGCCTTTCGCAGAAAAGCTCATCATCCTCCGGATAATTTCCGCAAGCCATGAGAAAGTCCTGAAGCACGATTATGCCGAGCCGGTCGCATACGTCATAAAACAGGTCGCGCTCAAATATCCCGCCGCCCCATATCCGGACGGTGTTCATCCCCGCTTCTGCGGCAAGGCTCAGGATGTCGGTTATCTTTTCGTCCGTCTCCGCCGACGGGAACGGCTCGCAGGGAACATAGTTCGCTCCCCTGCACATGATCTCAACACCGTTTATCACTGCGATGAAGCCGGAAAAGCTGTCGTTTCTGTCCCAGAACGCGTCCTTTCCGCTGACGTGCGGCGCTTTCTTCGCTTCAAGGCATTTTTTGTAATTTTCACTGCCCGGAAGGTCGGGAAGCTCAAGGATCTTCACCGTCCTTATCCCGAAATTCACGGTTTTTCCGTCGGAAACGCTTCCGTCCGGCGATTTCACGGTGAGGGTGAGAGTGTAAAGCGGGCTTTCGCCGTACCCGTTCGGATACCACAGCGCGGGAGAGGTAATATCGACCTTCTCCGCGATCGAATTTCCGACTATCGGGCGCGACTTCCGGAAGATCACCGCCCCGTCAGGGTCGGAAATTTCATATTCCGCATAAGCGCCTTCTCCGTTCACCGCGAAGTTCATAACAAAGCCGATCTGCGCCGAAAAGCTGTCGATGCTCTTTGTGTATACATAAACATTGTCAATGTCGGCAGTGCCGGGAAATACAAGCGAGACATCCCCGAAGATGCCGCAGGTGACAAACCGTCCGACCCAGTCCCATGAATAGGTGCACTGCATACGCCGGGTGTAAAGCCGCTCAGCCGTGAACGCAGCCCCCCTGTCGGGTCTTGCCCGCGTCAGCGTGACCGGCGGGTAAAATACGGCGCGGAGAAGGTTTTCACCCTTTTTCAGCGCCTTCCCGGTCGGGAACCGGTGCGGAATGTGCATATCGTCCGCGCTTCCGATGCGGACTCCGTTCAGGTATATGTCGCAGACAGTGTCAAGCCCGGTGAAGAGAAGATAAGCCCCGCTCTCCGGCTCGGCACAGTCAAAGGTGCGCTCGTAATACCAGCTCCACTGTTCTATCCACTGACACTGCTCGGCGTTGAACCCGACAAGCGGCGGCGGGATTATCCCGGCTTTTTCAAGATCGGTGTGAACGCATCCGGGAACGGTGCCGTCGAAATCAAGCGTTTTCCCGTCGGGAGCATACCCGCACCCGTGCCATTTTCCGTTGAGTGTGATTTTTTTCATAATCGGGACCTCAGAGCATATCAATAAAGTAAGCGTTGGTATCGGCGGTAAGCCCCTTTGTGTCGTATACCGAAATGCGGAAATACAACTCATCCGGCTTTACGTCAAATACCGCGCGGTTCAGATACTGCGCACCGCATTCGCAGGCATGCGCGGTCTGCTGTCTTCTCGTGCCGGGCGTATAGATTATCTTTTCGGCATTGCTGCACTCAACGGTAACGGTGTGCGCCCCGGTGTCATAGGTAAGTGAGTATATCTCCGGTCCCCTTGACGAGTAGAAATTCCCGGCAAGAAGCGCAGAGGTGATTTCTTTGTAATCAAGCCTGTCCGCCTTTATCATCACAAACCCGCCGAACGAGTCCCAGCGCGGCGAGAGCGGCTCGACCCAGTTGTGGTTGTCGTCTGTCGAGAGGCAGAAGCACCTCTGCCCGCCGCGGAGAATGTCGTCGTATACCGCCGGCGCATAGTCGTCGTAGCCCTCGACATAACAGCCGTGATTGTATATCTCCATCGCGTTCATCCCGGCATACCTCCCGTAGTCGTCAAGCGTCTCAAGCGACCATCTCGGGTGGTTGTATGTCACGAAGAACCCGCATTCCCGCGCCGTTTTTATCGCGGCATTCACGCACTCCGGAGTGTGCGAACGGCAGAAATCCGGCTTTTCCGGGTCAAACTGCACCCTGTCGCGGTAATTGACCGCATTCGCAAACAGATAGTCGGTCCTGTGCCAGAGCGGATGAATGTAATTCTCCGGATCAAGCGCAATGAAACAGAGGTGACAGGATTTCGTGTGTTCCCACGGCTTGTTCCACTCGTTTATCTCGATCTCAAAGCCGTTCAGCGGCAGGAAATCCTCCTCCGCCAGCTCCGGGTGAGGGATGAATACGTCGTGATCGGTGAAGGCAACGACGGAATAGCCCTGGTCCTTATATATCCGCCTGACCTCCTCCGGAGTTTTTCTCCCGTCGGATATCGTCGTGTGACAGTGAAGGTTTGCTTTGTAGAAGTTCCCGCTTCCGGGAAGAAGATGCTTTATCATGATTAACCCCCGCAAGAGATTCATTTTCCTGAATTGTAACATATCCGTCGGGAAAAATCAATGGCAAAATCAAAAGAAAAACATGACAAAACGATCATCCGGCAAGGCATCCGGCAATTCGGGACAAACAGGCATTAAACCGGTGCCGCGCGGCATAGAATGTAATGAAAACCGCAAAACCGCAAAACCGGGGGACGGACAATGAAGAATACCGGAAAATACATCCTTGACGGGCTTATACTCAGCGCGGTGTCCCTGATCCTGCGGAGCGCCGGGGTTTTCTTCAATGCCTGCGTGACCGGAAAGACAGGGGCGGAGGGTACGGGACTGCTGACTCTCGTCGGCTCGGTCTACGGTCCTGCGCTTACACTGTCAACGGCAGGCGTCAACCTCGCGGTATCAAGGATCGCCGCGGAGGAGCTCGGAAGGGGCGACCCCGGCGGGGCAAGGGCGACTGTCGGAAAGGCGGCCGCATATGCCCTCACCGTGTCTGCGGCGGTGGGAGCGCTGCTGTTTGCCCTTTCCGGCTACATCGCCGTCTCCTGGCTCGGAAATTCCGACGCGGCGGCTCTGCTGCGGCTTCTCGCCATGGGGCTGCCGCTTCAGGCACTCTCGTCGGCAATGGCGGGGTACTTCACCGCGGTAAGACGGGTGACGGCAAACGCGGCGGTGACGGTTCTCGGACAGGCGGCAAGAATATCGGTCACTCTCCTCGCCCTGTCCGGGAGCATCGGTAATGACCCGCGCGACTGCCTGTTTGCCGTCCTGCTCTGTTCCCTTGCCGCCGACGGATTTTCCTGCCTGATCCACGTCATCCTCTGCCGCATCGACGGGAAAAGGCTCGGGCATTCAGGTGAGAGCCGGAGCGGAATAATGAAGCGCATTCTCTCCGTCACCGTTCCGGTGTCGGTAAGCTCGTTCCTGCGCTCCGGACTTGTCGCGGCAGAGCATATTCTCATCCCGAAGGGGCTTGTGAAGAGCGGTGCAGGGTACGCCGACGCAATGGCGGCATACGGCGTCCTCGGCGGGATGGCAATGCCGATAATCATGTTCCCCGCATCCTTTCTCTATTCCTTTACCGGACTGCTTATCCCGGAATTCGCCGAGGCAAACGGTACCGGCGACATGAACACCGTCCGCGACACCGCAGAGAAAACGGTAAAGACCGTGCTGTACTTCTCGGTCGGCGCGGCGGCGGTGATCCTCGGCTTTTCCTATGACCTCGGCATGGCGGTATACGGCAGCACCTATGCGGGAAGGTGCATAAGAGTGCTTGCCCCGCTTATCCCGGTCATGTACCTCGACACCGCCGTCGATTCCGCGCTGAAGGGCATCGGAGAGCAGGTATACACCATGAAGGTCAATATCGCCGATGCTTTTATAAGCGTCATCGCGGTCTGGCTCCTCGTCCCGCTCCTCGGTCTTGACGGATATATCGCCGTGATCTTTATTAGCGAGATATTCAATTTCGCCCTCAGCATCCGCCGCCTGTCATCCGTCACCGGAATGCATGTCGGACTGATAAGGACTGCGCTGTTCCCGCTGATATCGTCGGCGCTGTCGGTCGGAGTTTCGGTTTTCGCCGTGAGACGACTGCTTTTCATCCCAGCCGGAACCGCCCTGTCGGCAGTCGTCGGAATAACGCTTTCGGCAGGACTGTACGGAGGGATGTATTTCGCCCTGAAGCGGATTAATTGCCTGCAGCCCCACAGTGCCAACGCGGGATTTCATCGCGTGCGGTAACAGTATAGCATGGATTTTTCATTCTGTCGTCCCCTGTTTTTCCCCTGTTTTTCCCCCTTTTTGCCTGCGGAAAATTGCACCAGATTTGGCTTCCCCTCCGAGGGGAAGCTGTCAGCGCCAGCTGACTGATGAGGTGTAGCGCGCCAGCGCGTTTGTGCCGGCAAATGTTACATTTTGCTTCA
>OLGD01001144.1_pt1 | contig 43591 bp, 31 predicted proteins | sample 1605311 | NCBI WGS metagenome assembly OLGD01 (sample SAMEA3888917, study PRJEB22519) | human gut metagenome | biome: human gut; feature: human-associated habitat; material: faeces | place: Denmark | collected 2010
TTAACAGTCCGCGCTCTGACCTGTCCGCGTTGTGCGGCCTGTACTGAATCCTCCCGCTGATACCACATGCGGTTGTGGTGTCTCTCCCCACAGCGGGGGTCAAGGGGGCACCCCCTTGCAGCTCTTTCTTTTTTCCCGTTTTTCTTTCTCCGGAGAAAGAAAAACGGATTGGCTCTGACGCAGTTGGAAAATCAGTGTTGCGAAAGCAAAATCTCCCCTACATAATTTCCATGAGACTTTCGAGGGGGGACAAACAGGGAACAAAAAGGGGACGACGAAAGCGAAAAGGTGTGATATACTGTCAGTGCAGAACCGGAAATATGCCTCACCCGCAGTTACGCCGCCATCTTTCAGAAAGAAAACGATCAGAACAGCGGGTATCCCAGCTCCTTCAGGCTGCTCTCCCGAAGCTCTGCGGGAAGGGAATCGCGGTAAATGCTTCCGTCGCGCTCCCACAGCTGCTGTTCGGGCTGATTTCCGTCGTGCGTTGCGATATCGATGATGTCCGAAACCACAGCCCCCGCCGTCGGGAGCTTTCCGGCTCCTCTGCCGAAGAACATAAGGTCGCCGGACACCGTTCCGCGGATAAGCACGCCGTTGAAAACGTCCTCTATCGGGCAGAGCGGGTTTGTCTTTCTGACGGCAACCGGCTCGGTCTTAAGGTACACGCCGTCGCCGGTCTTTACCGCTCTTGCGATCAGCTTTACGGCACAGCCGTTTTCTGCGGCTTTCTTTATGTCGTCGGTCGTGATTTTTCTGATACCCTCTGTCGATACCTTCTCAAACGGGACGAGCTTTCCGAAGGCAACTGCGGCGAGGATGCATATCTTTCGGCAGGCATCAAAGCCGTCAACGTCCGCCGTCGGGTCAGCCTCCGCATATCCGAGCTTCTGAGCCGAGGACAGCGCGTCATCGAAAGACGTTCCGTTTTTCAGCATTTCGGTGAGAATATAGTTGGTCGTGCCGTTGAGAATGCCGTCTATCTCATAGATGTCGTTTCCGGCGGTCTGTTCGGTGAGGGCGCGGATTATCGGGATCCCGCCGCCGACGCTTGCCTCGAAGAGGTATCTTGAGCCGTGCTTCCGTGCCTCGGCAAGAAGCTCCGGTCCGAAGTCGGCAACGACCGCCTTGTTAGATGTGACTACGTTCTTTCCCGCCTTAAGCGCCGCCATCGAGAAATCGTATGCGGGATGAACTCCGCCCATCATTTCGGCAACGATCTTTATTTCCGGGTCATTCAGGATTATGTTTATATCGTGAACCACACGGTCGCCGAGGGGGTGATCGGGAAAATCGCGCAGGTCAAGGATGTATTTTACATATATATCCGCTCCGGTGCGGCTTTTTATAAGTCCGGCATTTTCGGTCAGAACCTCTGCGACGCCGCTTCCGACGGTTCCGAAGCCGAGCAGTGCAACATTAATCATTTTTTTAACAGTCCTTTCAGGGGTACATTTTAATCAGATAAAATATTATCTCACATTCGCACGTCTTTTTTGTTAACAAACTGTAAAAACAGGCTTCCTCCGGGCTTGACAATCACACGACCGTATGATATAATCATGTCAGTGAATAAACGATTGGAGTGAACGGAATGAATTTCGAGATCCGCACCGACATATACCCCGGTTCCGTCGTACCGAAAAACGCGGCGGAAAATGCCGACGGGGAGCAGTTTCTGAACAGGAGCTTCTTCCTGACCGACGGAGTTATGCTTTCGCAGATAAAGGAGATATCCGGGATCGACGGTTCGACGCTTCAGAACTGGGTAAAGCGCGGCTGGATAGGAAACACCGTCAACAAAAAGTATTCGAAAAATCAGCTGGCGCGGATACTTATCATAAATATGCTCCGCGACACCATGCATCTTGAGGAGATAGATTATCTTCTGAAGTATGTAAACGGCACGATAAACTGGGAGGAGGACGACATCATCCCGGAGGCGCGGCTTTACGCCTATATCTGCCGAATAATAGACGGTTCAGCGGAGCAGGGGATCTCAAGCATGGAAAAACTTCACGAGTACATTTCCGCTTCGGTCTGCGATTATGCCGAAACCGTCCCCGGAGCAAGAGAGCGCCTTCAGAACGCCCTCGGAGTGATTATTTCCGCATATTTTGCCTCACTTGCAAAGGAAAAGACAAGGGGACTGTTCCTTGAACTGAGAAAGCGCGCCGAAAAGGAAACCGAGGAAAGAGCAAGACTGATGTCAGGAATGGTTATTCCTCAGAGGATGAAGTCTGATGCTTCTTTCCCGGGAAATAAATAAGCAAAGGGGGAAAAGGCACCGGGAAAACAGATGCCGGAAGGTGAATCATGCCCGAATCAATAACCTCCGCCGATCTCGGCATACTTGCCGCGATACCGCGCACGCAGTTTCTTGACCGGATAATGCCGGTCATTACTGTTATCGGCGACAACGGGATCATCCCGATAATCATTGCGCTTATACTTATCTGCATACCGAAGACACGGAAAACCGGGATCGCGATGGGCATTGCCTTTGCGCTCGGCGGCATTTTCGGAAATCTTCTGCTGAAGAACATAGTTGCCCGGACGCGGCCTTATGACGTTGTTGACGGGATAAAGCTGCTGGTTCCCGCGCTGTCGGATTATTCCTTCCCCTCGGGACACACGCTTGTCTGCTTTGAGGCGGCAACGGTGGCTTTTGTGAGGGAAAGGAAGTACATCGGTATCTGCGCATATGTCATTGCCGCGGCGGTGGCGTATTCAAGGCTTTATCTTTACGTTCACTACCCGACCGACGTGCTTGCCGGAATTATACTCGGCATAATTTTCGGGATAACCGCCTCTTATCTGGTTGACGAGCTCTTACGCAGGCGGAAGATGCGCGCTGAGAATACGCCTGACAGACCGTGAAAAATCAAAATGAGCACCATGCTGACGGTGCTCATTTTTTATATCAGAATATTCCCGGTATCAGCCATGCGATTGCGAAGCCGAGTGCGAACGACACTGCGTTAGCTGTGAGTGCGTAGAGGACGGCTTTTCCGCGTTTCGGCTTCTCGCCTTCAGCCGGTTCGGGAAGAATGCCTGCATAGATCACTGCCTCTATGACAAACACAATGATCTCGGCGTTGATGTACATCAGGATGAATGCAAGCGAGCCGGAGGTGTAATTCACGACGTTCAGGAATACGTTGAGGATCACCTGCGTTATCACGTTTGTGATAAGCAGAATTTTCACCTGACGGCGCGAACGGTAACGGAAAAGCAGTGCGATAACAAGCTCGATCCCTATCGTCAGCACGATGCGGGCAATGAGAGAGATTGTCTCGTTCGTGTAGCTGTACGATCTTTCCGCTTTGGGAAGAGTGCCGGAGCCGGCGGTGTAATCCTGCATATCAACGGTGTAATAAGTATGGAATGCGTATCTTTCGTAAGTCCCGCTTACCGCGAATTCGCCGCTTTCGGGAAAGTAGAGAAGTATCCTGAAATTATCCGGCGGCATATATCCCCAGGTGAGGCTCTTTGTCTTATCTACCCGCCATGCGCGCTGAAGGAAACAGTACCCGTCGCATCCGCGGTAATCGGCAAAGGCTTTCCAGATGCCGTATTCAAGCTCTCCGGGATAATTTCTGTCGTTTATTCCGTTCTCTTCGATCCCGTCCCACACCGAATACGGTCCGACGTGTTCGCGGTCGGAAAGGAGGGTTGCATAGCAGACCCTGTCCGAAAGACCGTCAAAGTTAACCGTGACCGACGGCTTCGGACCCATGTCTGCGCCGACGGGAAATGCAAGGAGCGCAAGCAGGAGCACCACCGCGCAGGCAAGACTCAGAATTTTTGCCTTCAAAACCGTTCACCTCCCTTGCCGCTGCCCGAAAGCATAAGCAGGAGACTGCGGAACTGGGCTCTTAAGGCATCGCCGCCGTCATCCGGGAGCATTTCGGTTATGGAATTCAGCGTCACATCGGTTTTCAGGTATTCGCTTTCACGGAGGAGCAGAGAAAGCTCTGTGACTGCGCAGGCGAAGGTGAAATCCGCGTCGGGAGCGGTTGTGAGGCTGCCCGCACCGACCGTGTACTCGTTCAGTTCGCTTTTTGTCTCGCCGGGCTTTTTGTATCTTATCGAAAGGGTCATCCAGCTTTCGTTTTCCTCTGCGCCGGCAGCCGTTATAAGCTCGTACAGGACGGTGACGGAGTGACCCGCGCCGATCTCGCCGGCGTCCTTTGTGTCATCCTCAAAATCCTCGTTGTTCAGAAGCCGGTTTTCATATCCGACAAGGCGGTACTGCGAAACGCTTTTCGGGTCGAAGGTTATCTGGAGCTTTACGTCGCTTCCGACGGCGTAAAGGGTGGAGAGCAGGTCGGTGCAGAAGACCTTTTCCGCCTCGGTGTCGGAGTCGATGTAGTAATAAACTCCGTTTCCGTTGTCGGCAATGGCTTCCATGTTTCCGTCGCGGTAGTTTCCGGTGCCGAAGCCGAGGACCGAGAGGTAAACTCCGGATCTGCGCTTTTCGCTGACGAAGTTCTTAAGCTCTTCGGCGCTTGACATTCCGACATTCAGGTCGCCGTCGGACGCCATGATTATGCGGTTGTTGCCGTCGGGGATGAAGTACTTTTCGGCAATGGAATAGGCGGTTTTCAGCCCTGCCTCGCCGTTTGTCGAGCCTGAGGCTTTAAGGCTGTTTATCGCCTTTGATATCATGTCTCCCTTGCTTCCGGCGCAGCCCTCAAGGATTACCTCCTCTCTTCCGGAGTAGGTGACTATCGAAACCGTGTCGTCGGCTCCGAGGGAGCTTATGAGATAGTGAAACGAGCTTTTGAGCAGCTCCAGCTTGTCGGCGCTGTTCATGGAGCCGGAGACATCGATGAGGAAAACAAGGTTGTTCTTCTTCTTTTCGACTGCCTTTTCGGTTTTCAGCGTCAGCATGAGGAGCTTGGCTTCAGGGTTCCACGGGCAATCGGAGATGACTGACTTTACCCCGAAAAGCCCGCCGTTTTCCGGGAGGTTTCCGGAGTATTCAAAGTAGTTTACCATTTCCTCCGTTCTTACGCTGTCTCGCATGGTAGCCGCAAGCTCGGAGAAGGAATACCCGGACTGACAGAGCTTTCTGAAAAACGCATACGATGCGGTGTCAACGTCGGCGGAGAAGGTCGAGGTCGGATCGGTGGCGGTGCTTTTGTAGGAATTTTCGATAAGCCCTTCTTTTCCGTCGGGACTGATTACCCCGTCGCCTTTTATATAACCGGGGTGATAAATACCGTCGTTTCCGGGCGCGTAGTTTCCGCCGGATTTTCCGCAGGACGCAAACGTCAGCGCGGCGGTTACGGCAAGTATGGCTGAGATGATCTTTTTCATGATGAAAATTTCCTTTCGTGATTTTTTTCGGTCAGAGCTGAGAGAGGAGCCGCTCAAGCTGCTTTACAAATCCGTCTGTGGGGACGATCTCCGGAGAATAGCCGAAAATGTTTCCGTAGCCGGTGTTTCCGGGGGAGGCTGAAAGCTCCGGCGATACCGTTATCCCGTCGTCGGTGCAGAACCAGACTTTTATTGAGCTTTCTGCGGCATTTCCGTCGGTCAGGCTGCCCCTTCCGATTAAGCGGGCAAGGTGATCGGCATCGGAGGCGGAGAACTTTATGCTGTAATAACTGCCGCCGTCGCTCCAGATGAGCGTGCCTTTTTCAAAGGACAGCCCGTCGGCTCCGGTCACCTCCGCTTTTTCCTCGTTTGAGACAAGAACCGAGTAAAGCGTCGTCGGCTCTTCGCCGCCCTTTCCGGGGAACAGAAGACGGATATTCACAAACACCGCAGAGAGACAGAGAATGACAGCCGCCGCGATCTTCAGCACCGTAAAACGCGGCTTCCCGCGCCTTCTGAAGGCTTCGGCTTCGGCGATGAAGCGGTCGTCGATCCCGCTTATCTCGTCAAGCAGGTATGAAGCGCTTTTTCTCACATGAATCCCTCCTCGCCGAGCATTTTCTTAAGAGCCGCACGGAGACGGAACAGTGTCGTCTTGACCTTTGCCTCGCTTATCCCGACGCGCTCCGCGATACCGGAAATGCTGTCCGAGAAGAAGTAGCGGCGCAGGAATATCGCCCGTTTTTCGGCATCGAGCGACCCAACAAACCGGTTCAGCACGTCGCGCAGCCGCCCGCTTTCGTATTCCGCGAAAACGTCTCCTGCGGCATCGGGAATGCACCGGCAAAGCTCGTCGGTAAGCTCCGCAACCATGCCGCCTCCCCTGCGCTCAGCACTGTTTTTTCTGAATCTGCTTATAGATATGTTCCTCACGATCCTTGACAGATATGCTCCGAGATACGCCGGCCGGTCGGTCGGCATACCGTTCCACGCGGCAAGATACGTGTCGTTGACGCACTCCTCCGAATCCTGCCGGTTCCCGGTCAGTCTGTACGAAATCCCGTGAAGCATTATGCCGTATTTCCGTGCCGTCTCCTCTACCGCGTACCGGGAGCGCTCCCAGTACAGCGCGACAATGCTTTCATCTTCCATTCCCGGCTCCTTTCGATGTGCCTTCATCTTTTATGTCGCATTCCGTCCCGGAAGGTTACGGGGGGGCGGAAAATTTTTTTGTTTTTCACTGCTTCATTTCCGGCGGGACCTGCGGCCGGAATTTTTTTCTGTATGCTGTCGGAGAGTCTCCTGTCATGCGGCTGAAGGTTGAGGAAAAATGGTGGGTGTCGCAGAAATCCAGCTTTTCTGTTATCTCACCGACAGAGAGAAACGAGTTTGTCAGCATCATTTTTGCAAGAGCAATCTTCTTCTGAAGGATATACTGATACGGTGTCACCGAGTATTCGGCTCTGAACACCCGTATCGCGTGAGCCTTTGAGCAGCCGGTGCGGGCGATGATACTGTCAAACCCCGACTTTTCCACGCTGAAATCAACGATGTTGTCGATCTCGCGTCGGAGTCTTGCCGCAATGCTGTCATTTTCCGCCGCACGGCTGATGTGAAGGCGCAGACGCTGGAGGATCTTCAGAAATACGATACAGCACCGGTCGTTCATCTCGTCGATCGAACGGCTGCTTTTTGCAGTCTCGTTGAATTCGCGGAAAAGATCAAGGATACATACGTTTTCTATCAGATACAGCGGCGTCATTCCGAAGCCCTCGATCATCCGGTCGGCAAGATCGCCGTAGATGCAGAAGAAAATCTTTATCCACGGGTCGTCGGCATCGGAGTAATAATAGTGCGTGGCGTTTTTCCGCAGAATGTACACATCGCCCTTTCTGGCAATGAAATGCTCGCTGTCCTGCGTGAGATATCCTTTTCCCTCGATTATGTACTCAAAGCACCAGATCGGCGAGTCGGGGCGGTAAATGATATAGGTCTCGTCACAGAATGCCATTCCTGCAAGCTGGACATTGAAGGGCTTTATGTCCTCCGGGGTAAGATGGAACATATTTTCGTACGGCGAGTAATAGGCAAATTCCTCGTGCATATCAATAAATCTCACTTTCGCGGGCAAAGCCGACTGAATCGGATTTGCCGGATATTTATAGCTGATGTCTTGACTATATGATACAGGAATTATCGGCTTTTGTCAATATAAACAAAATTACAGTAATATTTTTTTGCATCCGGAAACGGCAAAAACGGTGTATTATCAATATTTTGAACAAAATGATAATATTATATGTCGCAAACCGGGACTGATTCATATATAATTGAATCACAATTATCGTTATTGCCGAAACGAGGGAAGTTTGTATGAAAAAGAAGATGTCCGCGGCGTTTTTTGCCGCACTTATCCTTGTTTCCGCTGCCTGCACAAGGGGAGGCGGCGGAAACGGGACCGGTCAGGAAAGCCGGGATACCGTTCCTGAGTCCGTGTCGGATTCAGTGACAGAGGAGCTGTCCGACGGTATACCGGATAAGACCTACGGAGGAGCCTCCGTAAGGATCATAACCGCTGCCGAGCCGGGAAACGGGATCGATGTCGGGATTGAATCGGACCAGGCCGTTGACAGGATCACAGAGGCTGTCTACAAGCGTGACAGAGCAACGGAGGGGCGGCTCGACGTAAAACTGACCGTACGCACATACGAAACATATCCCGATGCTTACAACGCCCTGAAAACCTCTCTCGACTCTGATGCCGACGACTTTGACATGGGCTTTCTGCGCACCGACAATGCATTCATGCTTGCCGGGGACGGACTTTTGCAGGATCTTGAAGGATACGGCTGCATCGACCTGTCGGCACCGTGGTGGGACGGAAAGGTTAACGAAAAGCACATGATAGGCGGCAAGCTGTTTCTTGCGGTCGGTCAGGCTTCGGTAAACGACCTTCTGAGGACGCATCTTATTCTCTTCAACAGCAATCTGTTTGACGACGAAAAGCTGGAATATCCTTATTCCTCGGTTCAGGCGGGGACATGGACAATTGACAGGCTCGGAGAGTATGCAAGGACGCTGAACAGAGACCTGAACGGTGATCATGTGATTAAAACCGGGGACGACATTTTCGGATTCGCTTCGTTTTCCTGGACATCGGCGTTCACTCTCTGGTACGGATGTGGCGGAAATGTTATCGAAAAGGATGAAGACGGATATCCAACGGTCGTGATCGATACCGAAAAAACCGTTGACATTTACGGAAAGCTGTACAGCGCGCTTATTTCAAGCGGTTCGAATTATGTAAGCGACGGCGCAGAATACGGCAACCTCTACAACTCCTTCACTGAGGGGCGGGTGTTTCTCACCGAGGCGTGCATGATGCATCTGACTCACTGGCAGTCATTTGCCGATATGAAGGACGATTACGGAATAATCCCCGCTCCCAAATCCGACGAAAACCAGAAGGAGTATATCAGCTATGCGGAGGTCGTCGAGCCGGCACTGTGCATCCCGAAAACTGCAAGGGCGGACGATATGCTGAGTGCGGCGGCAACGTCGCTTGCGTACGGGGGATATCAGACAATAACCCCGGCGGTATACGAAACCTCGCTCAAAGGCAGGTTTGCCCGCGACGAGCAGTCAAAGGAAATGCTTGATATCATATCCGGAAGCAGAACCTCGTGTCTTGCGCTGGTTTTCATACCGAATACATCGATAGTTACGTCTGTTCCCGTGCTCCTGCAGAACGGAGCGGAGGAAATAGCCTCGGTCATTGATGCCTTCCGCGAGGCAATGACTGCCGGACTTGACAGTGCCGTCGGTAAATTCAGATGAGGAAATACAGAACGGCGGCGCTGATGACAGCCGCACTGATGCTTCTGCCGTCATGCTCGGGCAGGCTCGTCCCGCCGGTTGACGGTTCGGAAAACAGGGAAACCTCCGGGGTGACATACGGTATGAGTGACACGGAAAAACTGCCCCACGACGAAAAAGCAGAGGTCATTTCCGTTGACTTCTCCGAAAAGGACTACGGTAAGATCCCGTACCTTAAGAAATTCGATATGTTTGCCTCAACATGGGCGTGGTGCAACGATTTTTCCGGTTATCCGCAGTCGGATCTGACAAATCTCAGCCGCATTCCGGCAGTTGCGGAGCTGCTTCCGGAGACGGTGCGCACAGACCTTTTCATGGGATACTGGGGCATAGGACGCGAGATAGGAAAGGGCGACGGTCAGGACGGAACGACCGACGGCGAATACCGTCTTGTGAAAAATCTGACCGATGCGCTCTTGTCAGGCGGGCTGAATGCAGAGTTCATATACTTTGCCTCACCCGTCATGACCGGCGGAGGTATCTCCGGCGATGCATGGAAGAGCGTGAAGGACGGCGCCGGATGGAGGCTGCTCTGCCGCAACGTCTCAGCGTATTTCCGTGAACACGGGATGGGTGTAAGACGGCATGAAATATGGAACGAGCCGGATTATTATATCACCGATCCGGAAAAGGACGGGGTTTACTTCCTCGGAAGCTGGGACGACTATATAAACGTCTACATAAACGGTGCAAAGGGGATCCGAGAGGGCGATCCCGATGCCGAGACAGGCGGTGTGTCGGCGGCATGGATGAACAGAATATCAAAGAACGGAGAGCTTGACCGCTTTCTGCAGAAAACTCTTGCGGAGGGAGTGCTTCCGGATTATGTTTCGTGGCATTTCTACGGCTCAAACGGCGGCATGAAGATGCTTGAGGACTATATATCCGGGGCAAGGGAATGCCTTGAGAAGAGTGAAGCTTACGGTACCGTGTGGCAGAACCTGAATGAATTCAATGTTTCGCTTGACAGAAAAGTGACCTCGGGTTACAGCATGGTAAGGCTTACGCTTGACGCATATCAGAGACTGCTGTATGCGACCGATATCGCAAGAGTGGCGTGGACATCGGCTCTTGACCGCAATCTTGAAGGCTCGGACGGACAGGCGCTCATCGACCCGAAAACCGGAGAGCGCACTCCCGCTTACTATACCCAGTGGATGTATGCCCGCCTGCCGGTTCAGCCGGTCATGACATCGGAGCTGTCCGGTGTCGGTGTCATGGCATCGACGGAGAGCGGCAGGGCGGCGGTACTTGCGTATGATTCCGCGATTTCCGCACGGACAGTTACCTTTGATATGAAAAATATCGGCTTTGACCGTGCCGACGTAACCGTTTATGCCGTCGGCAGGGAGCATATACAGAACCGGATTTCGTCGAACAGCCCGGTTAAGCTTGCGGAATACAGAAATGTCGCCGTCTCCGGAGACGTGAAGTACACGGTCACCGTTCCGGAAAACGGAGCGGTGCTGATCCTTGCCGATAGCTGCGGCGGGGATGTGCCGCACGAGAAGATAAGCCCGCTTGCCGACCGTGTCGTCAGGACTGATTACTGGTACAACGGCAGAGACGACGGCGGCGCGCACGCGTGGGTCAGTACAAAGAGCTTTGTCGCCTCTCTCGGAAGCGGAAACTCCGGAAGGAGCAGGGGAACCGCCTGCGCGGTCACGCTTGACGGCATGGAAAACGAAAAGCTGACGGTTACGGCTTCGCATTCCGACGGCATTGCAGGCACCGGCGCCGTCTGCGGGATAATGACCGTATATCGGGTAAACGGAGAATATGCAAGGACGGTTTATCACGGCTTCGAGGGGGCTGACGGAAAGATCGCTGTTCCTCTCGGAACGGGAAGGGAATACGATGAATTCAGCGTCCTGCCCTCCGGAGAAAGCATTATCGACCTTCGTGCAGAGGCACCCGAGGGGTGGGACGGAAGGTTACAGCTCATCTTCGTCATAAACGGTGCTGAGAAGAACAGCGGCGCGGAATTCGTTGTCGGATTACAGTGAGATTACCGCATATGCGGATAAATTTATATTAACAGGAGGAAACAACATTGAAAAAGATCATTGCACTTGCTGCGGCGGCTCTTATGCTGACATCCGCGATGCTGACTCCGGTCGGCGCTGAGGACACGGTTCCGAAGCCGGTTGCGGCGTACAGCTTTGACGACGTGAAAAATCCGGGGTACGACATTTCCGGAAACGGTAACTCCCTGTCGATAAAAGGCACGGTGAAGAGCGCCGACGGAAAGTACGGAAAGGCAATAAGACTCGATTATACCGGCGCTCTTGCCGCGAAGCAGGGAAGCGGCGGTGCGGATTTCGTTGACCTTATCGAGACAAAGGGGACGAAGCAGCTGACCCTTATGTACTGGGTTAAGTATTCAAAAGCCGACCTCGCAAGCTGGAATTCAGACTATGGCTGGAGAAGGATCGTATCGAACGGAGTTGACGGCTCAACCGGCTTCGGCGGCTTTGCCATGCTCGGTCTTGCCGATAACCTTATCGTCCCCGGAAACATCAATCCCGCTTGCGTCTTCCATACCGAAAAGGCAGGAACGTGGTCGGGCGGAAACTGGTCAACCTACCCGTGGACCGAGGAGTGGTCACACGTCGCATGGACGGTCGATCTGAACACAAACAGATGTATGTTCTATGTCAACGGCACCGCGATTTTCGATCTTGCCGAAAAGGACCTTGTTACGGGACTCTGCAACGTCAGCCGCGCATTTTCGATAGGCGCCAACTGGTTTACCGACGGTGACGGGAACGACGTATTAGATCAGCCGTTTGCCGGGGAGATCGATGATTTCTATGTATTCGACAGATTTCTTGACGCGGAAGCGATTGCACATTATATGAACAACAATTATGTTCCGCCGAAGGATCCGACGCCTCCCGCGACATCGGATTTCTCCGCCGCGCTGATCCCGGTCACCCTGACAGCCGCGCTTGCAGTCCTTGCGGGAAGGAAGAAAAGGCTCTGAGACCGACACGGGCGATTTACTGACGGAATAGAGAAAAGCCTGCCGGAAAAACGCCGAAACGGTATTGACGGCAGGCTTAATTTATGTTATAATCAAAAATGCGGGCATATTAACGATAATGTGCCCCGGAGACAGTATGTTAAGGACAAGCGAAATACACATAAGAGATCCGTTCGTGCTGGTTCACGGCGGGAAATACTATCTGTACGGAAGCCGCGGAGACGAAACGTGGGGACACTGCACCGGGCTTGACGTATACGTCGGAACCGATCTTGAAAACTGGGAGGGACCGATAAACTGCTTTACTCCGCCGGAAGGCTTCTGGTCGGATTTCAACTTCTGGGCGCCGGAGGTGCATTTTGTCAACGGGAAGTTCCGTATGTTCGTCAGCTTCAAGTCGGAGACAAGGCACAGGGGGACGCAGATACTTGTCTCCGACACACCGACCGGAAACTTCGTGCCGATGCAATATGGGTCGACTGGGAATGGTACCATAAGGATTTCGGTGATTACAACGGCGATTTCGATAGCTTCACCCCGGATGCCGGGAAATATCCGCACGGAATGAAATATGTTTCCGACCGGATAAAAGAGGACGGCTTTGTGCCGTGTATATGGATCGGTGCGTCTCACGATGTCCGCGAAAACCGCTTTCTGAAGGAGCATCCGGAATCACTGCTTGTAAAACGTCCGTCATGGTGCGGCGATTATTGGTTCGACCCGACAAATCCGGATTATCTGAATTCCTTTATTCCGGAGGTGTTCAGTCAGCTTACCGAAAAATGGGGATACGGTGCAATTAAATGGGATGCTCTGCCGAGGGCGCTTGACTACTTCGATCAGTATCACGACAGGTTCTTCGACACCTCCGTCACCTCGGAGCAGGCAATGCGCAATGTCGTGAAGAAGGCGCGGGAAACCGTCGGCGACAGGGTATATATGCTGTCATGTCACGGCGAGGGCGAGCGCGATATCATGCTGTATTCCGATGTATTTGATGCCGCAAGGATCGGAGCGGATATTTTCAGCTGGGATAATTTCATCGAATCGGGCGTCAGACGTCTTCTCGGTTTTTATTTTCTCCACAACATCGCCGAATACTGTGACCCGGACAACCTTGTCGTAAGGGAAGAATTCAACACCTGCGATCAGGCGGTATCGAGAGCGTCTCTTTTCTCGCTCCTCGGTACTCCGATAACTCTCGGCGATGACCTGCGTGAGCTGTCTGACGGGCGGATCGGGATCATACGGCGCGCAATTCCTCCGATGAATACACATCCGATGATCCCGGACAGGTGCGCTCTCCCTGACGAATGCCTTGTTGTCGGGTGCTTTGTCAGGACACGCAGCGACGAATACCAGATCGCGGACATTTTCAATATGCGCGAAAGACCGGTCACATACCGTCTTGACTTTTCCGGGCTTGACCTTGAACCGGAGGCGGAATACCTTGTTTACGATTTCTGGAACCGCAGATTTCTGGGTAAGCTCCGGCACGGTGTGACAGTCAGTCTGCCTGCCTGCGGCTCTGCGGTTCTTTCGGTAAGGCGCGTTACCGGCATCCCGCAGCTTGTCGCGACAAGCCGTCATATCACACAGGGGGCTTTTGACGTGCTGTACTGCGGCTGGGATCCCGATACGCGTACCTTCTCGGGCAGATCGCGGACGGTGCCGGGAGACGAATACACTGTCACGGTGTACGATCCCCTCGCAGACAGGACTGCGGAGGTGACGCTTACACCGGACGGAACCGAGACTGACTGGAGCATTACGCTCTGAAAACCGACGAGCGGTACCGCTTGTCTCCGAACGCTTTGAAACAGAATGTTTATATATAATCAACAAAACATTGTTGACAGGCTTGCGGAGATATGGTATAATATAATTGCAGTTGAAAAACTGCAAATACCGCAAGAAGGTGGAAAGTTTATGAAAATCAACATCATCGGACGCCGCATGGAAGTCGAAGAGAGCCTGAAGCAGCTGATCTCCAAAAAGCTGACCAAGCTCGACAAGTATTTCAGAGACGATGCCGTGGCATATGTCACGCTGAGTCATGAAAAGAATGCCGAAAGACTTGAGCTTACCGTCTCAAGCACCGGAATGCTTTTCAGAAGCGAGGAGATGGACTCAACCTTCAACAATGCACTCGACACCGCCGTCGATACCATCGAAAGGCAGATAAGAAAAAACAAGACGCGGCTTGAAAAAAGGCTGAGAGAAGGATCGCTCAGGTTTGCGGATGAGCCGGAGGAATCCGAGGAGGTGTTCGGCATAAGAGAAAAGGTCTTTGTTATGAAGCCCATGAGCCCGGAGGAGGCTATACTCCAGATGAACCTTATCGGTCATGAATTCTTCATGTTCAGAAACTCCGATACCGGCGAGGCTGCGGTCGTTTACAGAAGGCATAACGGAGGCTACGGACTGATAATCCCGGAGAAGTGAAAGGCTGTCGGCAAATCGCCGGCATGTCAGCAAACCGTGACTTAACAGGGCGGTGTCAAAAAACCCGGAGCGGGTTTTCTGACACCGCCCTTTAATTACAGCCCTGTTCCGAACCCATAGGCATATCGTTCAATAATCCCCCGTTATTATTGACTTATCGGCTTTAAGATGTTATATTTGTAGTGGAAACAAGTATTTCCGGCGGTTAAACCGCAATTATAACTACAAGGAGTACATTATGAAAAAAATCGTAAGGGTGATGCTTGCGGCGGTGCTTGTCGTGCTGACCGCAATGTCGATGTATGTGCCCTCCTCCGCTGCATGGAAGGAAGGACAGGTATTTGATCTTTACAACACCGGCTTCGGAAAGGGACTTGATCTCGGACAGTTTTCTCTCTGGACCAATACACAGATCCCTCCGAACGGAGCAAAGCCGCTTGACAGATTCGAGGTCGTTGACAACCCCGGACCGGTCTACGGAATGTCGGGAGACGACGTCATTCATTTTTCTCAGTCAAACGGACTTCCGGTTGCACACTGCTGGCGCGGTGTTTACGACTACATCGTGTTCACTGCACCGATCGACGGAATTTACGACTACAAGGTAACCGCTCACGCATGGTGGGCAAACGGTGATACCGAGGTCGGCTTCTACTGCAACGGCTCATGGCGCGACCCTGGAATGATCCTCGGACAGGGCAATACGACCTTTGAAGGAACATACAGGCTCAGAAAGGGCGAGCAGATATTCTTCCTCTTCCGTCTTATCTACGGAGAAAGTAATGACCCTGTTACAATCGATGAAATGAAGATCACCCTCAAGGAGATTAACGGAGATCAGCCGGCAGAATACCCCGTGACCGTAGCCGGCGGCGCTGCCGACAGCGAAAGCTCAAAGTACTGCGAGGGCGAGCTTGTAACCGTCTCCGCCGACAAGGCAGAGGGGGGAATGCAGTTTGAAAAATGGGTAGCCGAGGGCGTCACGCTTGAGGACGAGACGGCAAACCCCGTTTCCTTCCGTATGCCCGCAGGTGAAGTAAAACTCACCGCTCAGTATAAGGAGATCGTAAAGCACACCGTCAAGGTCGAAAACGGAAAGCTGGTCAACGGCAAGACCGAGGATAAGGTAGCGGTCGGCTCTCCCGTCACCGTTTCGGCTCCCGCAAACAACGAGGCGGGCGAGGTTTTCGACCACTGGGAGATCACCGGTGTCGAGGTCGAAAAGAACGATTCCAGACAGCTCAACTTCGTGATGCCCGACGGCGACGTCACTCTTTCGGCAGTCTATAAGAGCGCCGCTTCTTCCGGAGACAATACCGGTTCGAACGGAACCGATACCGGAAAGGCTCCGACGACAGGCGACAACAAGCCGGCAGACGGAAGCGTCAACGTTGTTCTTGTGGTTGTCCTCACCGCCGCGATCTCGATAATCCTGACCGCGCTTGTCATGTATCTCATCTTCGACAAGAAGATAAAGGCTCTGAAGAATTAACAGACAGTCTCTCCTGCAAGGGGCTTACATAAACAAAACGCACCTGATTTTTCTCGGGTGCGTTTTGTTCATATCGGGTCAGACGGTCAGTCCCACATGATGCTGAGGTTTCCGACCCCAAAGATCTCCGGATCGGATATCCTCATTCCCCATACGATTCCGGGGTCGGAGAGCTTTCCGAACAGCGGGGCTGTGGACGAGCGGAGTGTGAGGCGGAATTCAATGCGCTTTCCGGCAAATTTCCCGGGAACGTCATAAACATACGGTGCAAAGGCTTTTCTGCCGATCTCCTCGCCGTCAGCCGTGAGGGACGAGGTCAGAAAATTGTCGTCATATCTTACCGCGATATTGCGCGCGCCTTCCGGAATGTCAGCCGTAAAGACAAGCGTCCCCTCGCCGTAAAAAGGCGCACCGACCGGGTGATTTCTCCCCGGAGCAAGCGTCATTCCGTCCCGGCAGGTGAAATCTCCGTTGATTATCACATCGGGCAGGAACGGGGAGTCTTTCGGTGTCGACAGAATATGCTCCCCGGCGGAAAGCGGTATTTCTCCGGTCTGCAGGTACAGCTTTTTCATGCATTCCGGGAGTCGGTCGGGGATGCTTTTGCCGGTGATTTCCTTGCCGTCGAGCGTGACCGGTACCCGCTCATATGTCCTTATGCTGAAACCGAGGCTCATATCCTCTGTCAGGACAAACCGGAAGTCGCGACTGTCGGTCATATCGGCACGGAGAAGGTTCGGCGAGGCGAATTCATAGCTTTTCGGAGTGACGGGGAGGCTGTGTGCGCGCGTTAACCTTTCGCTTTCTCCGGCAAATACCCCGAAGGCATTCAGCGTGAAGGGAATATTCTCTCCCCTGCGGCAGAGAATAAGGTCGCGCGGCGGTCTTTCCGTGTTCCCGGTATCGAGTACGACAAACGTCCCGTCGGTGAATTCCCGTATCATAACCTCATCGGCAAGTGAGCCGGAGTTGTCGGTGACCGTTGTTCCGGGATCAATGCCGGCAAGAAAGGCATCAAGCTCCGGAATACCGTGGAAGAAGCACCCGCGCCCCTCCTCGGTTATCCCGCCGTTTCCGAAGGACAGGGTGTATTCCGTCGCAGTCTTTTCCTCCTCGCGTATCAGCTTCCATCTTAGCTGTCTGCGGTTCAGCGCGGCGATGCAGCTTTTGAAAAGCGCGTCATAATTCACCGGCTTCCTGTCGCGCAGAGTTTTTGCGCAGGCGGTGAAGGGATAGCGGAGGGAGAAGGTGACGCTTATCTCCTTCCCGGCATACTCCGCGGCTCTTTCAGCCGACCGCGCAAGCTCCGGAGCGGAGTAAAAGTCGGGTGAGTCGGGGGAAAAGATGCTGAAATATGTATCCTTTTTGATGTTGCCGCGGATGTCGTAGTGCGAAATTGTGTAATAATGATCTGCACCGTACATTGCCGCATACCAGATGAACTGATTTCTCCGCGCATACGGCATGGAGCAGGGACCAAGGCCGAAAAGCTCTGCCATTCCGTGCTTTGCGCCGTGCTCACTTGCGTTTTTCAGCTGTGAAAAGATAAGCTCCGTGTCCGGGCTGAGATGCGTCTCGATCTCGTCAACCCCCGGCACGTCCATAAGGTCAAGACAGCCGAAAATGTCCCCGGTCACCTGAATGCAGTTGTAAATGCTGTTGTCGCCGTAGAAATGACCGGTAAGCGCGACGGAATGCGCCCGGCACCAGTCGGACAGCTTTTTCACATATATGTCGCGGAAGCGCTCCGCAAGCATCAGGTTGTAGCCGTACTGAAAATCCGCGCATTCCTCACCCTCGCAGTAGGCGGTTATCCGCTCTCTTATGTCGCCGCCGAATCTTGTGCGGTATTCCTCCTCTATCCCGTCGTAATACGGCAGGCGGACGAGGTCGGGGTTGAATATTTCGCGGGCAACAGTGTAGTCAAAGCTCGGCTCGTCGGTAAAGAACCCGGATACCGTCTTTCCGAAATCGTCCCCGAACCACCTGAAATATTTCTCGTGGGTCATTTCTATAAAGCAGTTCACCGCGCCGGGGCTGAACAGATCGACCGAGAACGGCTCGAACGTGCAGTTCATCTCCTCCGTGTGCATTTTTTCGACGCGGAGAGTGTGATTTTCGTAAACAAACCTTTTTGCCACAAAATCCGGGTCTGCGTGCGCCACGCGGTTCATGCAGGAGCCGGACGGCCAGTTGAAATCGTCGTAAAGCCAGACCTTCATGCCGTTTTCACGGGCAAAATCAATGCAGTCTTTGCAGAGCCTGCGCCAGTCGTCTGACATATATTCAACCTCAAGCCCGGAGCGGGCATAAAGCATTATCTGATCCACCCCGCCGCCGTGGAGGCGCGAGAGAAAGCCGTGAAGCTCTTTTCTCGCCGGGTTCCCGACGAGCGGGAGAAAGATTACTGTCGGATTCATCATGTGTTCCTTTCAGAAACAATTATTTTCATGTTGATTTTATCACGTAACTGTGTTAAAATCAATGCGTAATCCAAAGAAGATACTTTGAAAATCAAAGATGATCGGAGAAGCAGAGATGAACATTTTCGTAAGATATGCCGACATTGCCGGCTACCCGCCGATGCCGTACCGGGTCAGGGCATACGACTGCCGCTTTTTCTTTATCCTGTCGGGGAGCGGGAAAATCGAAATCGACGGTACGGAATACCGCTTCGCACCGGACACCCTCTGTTATTACCCGGCAGGTAGCGCCTACACGATAATTCCGGAGGAACAGCCGCGCTTCGTATCGGTCAATTTCGATTTCACAAGGGAGCATACCGACATCCCCTCCGTCATGCCGCCTGTTCCCGCGGAAAGCTACGAAAGAAAGCGGCGGCTTGACACTCAGAACGAGTGCGGAGAGGACATTTTCATATCCCCGTTCGTTCTTCACGGTGCTTCTTTCCTCCGCGAGGTGCTGACAAAAGCCGCGGAAGAGTTTCTCTGCGGCTCGGAGCATTCCGAAAACCGCGCGGCGGCACTTGTACAGTACGCCTGTTATCTCATTCCCGACCGTCATGCGGAGGGCGATGCGGGGCTCTGCGCAAGGATCGCCGACTATATCCGCGCGAATTACTCCGGAAAGCTGACGCTTGCGGGGCTTTCGGAGGTGTTTTCCTATCACCCGAATTACCTCGGCACGGTATTCCGGAACGGAACAGGTGTGACGGTTCACCGTTACATTATGAATATAAGACTGAAAAAGGCGTCGGAGCTGCTTGCCGCAACCCCGCTTCCGGTTGCGGAGATAGCCTCTCTTGTCGGATTCCGCAATGCCGACCATTTTTCCGCCTGCTTTTCGGCAAACTGCGGTATGTCTCCGACCGAATACAGATCCCGCGGTTTTTTGGGCTGAAAGTGCGAAATACATTAATCGCCCAATAAAATATCAGCTAACAGTTCTTGAAAACCGGGAGGAAATGTGTTATAATCTGTTCGACTGCATTAACGATTACTTTATTGTGAGGTCAGAACTTATGTACAACGAAAAACTCTATCATACCGTCCTTGACAAGACGCATCACGCATACAGACATCAATTCGATGTCACCCGTGCGTCGGATTACAGAGATAAAAACATCCCGCCGGTAAAGCGCATGGCAATGCGCCTGCACGACGTGTTCGAGCAGGAGACTCCGGTCATTCTTGAGGAACAGAGAATAGTTTTCATCCGCACCGTGACGGATATTCCGGGAATTTTCACCGACGAAGAGTGGGCGGACGTAAAAGCTCACCACTTCATCCATGAGCTCGGCTACCTGTCGAATATCTGCGCCGATTACCGAAGCGTCATTGCCGACGGACTTGACAGGCGCAGGGAAGAGGCTGTCCTCCGCCTTGCCGACGCGGTAAGGGAGGACGACAACGAGGGTGCTGCGTTCCTCCGTGCGGCGATCTCCCAGATAGACACCGTTTTCGGGCTCTGCGACAGATACCGCGCCGAAGCGGAAAAGCTGGGCAGAGAGGATATCGTATCGGTCTTTGACAGGATCCCGCATAAGGGCGCTTCGACCTTCCGCGAGATGCTTCAGTTCTTCAGAATACTTCACTATACCCTCTGGGCTGAAGGAGAATACCACAACACAATCGGCAGATTCGACCTGTATGCCTATCCCTACCTGAAGCACGACCTTGAAAGCGGCGTCCTCGACGAAAAAGCCGCAGAGTCGCTGCTTGAGGAATTCTTCCTGACCTTCAACCTTGACAACGATATATATACCGGCGTTCAGCTCGGAGACAACGGTCAGTCGATGATGCTCGGCGGCGTTGACAGCGAGGGGAACGATGCATATAACCTCCTTTCCCGGATGTGCCTGCGCACAAGCTGCGAGCTTAAGCTGATCGACCCGAAGATCAACCTCCGCGTCTCGGGAAGCACTCCGTTCGAAAGATACATCGAGGGTACAAGGCTGACAAAGGCGGGACTCGGCTTCCCGCAGTATTCAAATGACGACGTGGTCATTCCGGGGCTTGTAAGACTGGGCTATGACATAAAGGACGCAAGGAACTATTCCGTCGCCGCCTGCTGGGAATTCATAATCGCCGGCTGTGCTATGGATATTCCGAACATCGGCGCGCTCTCATATCCGAAGGTGCTTCAGGACGTCATGTACGAAAGGCTTGAGAGCGCGGCATCGTTCGATGAATTCATGTCGTTCATAAGAGAGGGCATATTCCGCGAGGCTGACAGAATAGTCTCCGGAATACATGACCTGTACATCATCCCCGCACCGTTCTACTCGGTGCTGATGGACGGGTGCATTGAGCGTGCGCGCGACATTACCACCGGCAGCAAATACAACAATTTCGGCATCCACGGCACCGGAATCGCAACCGCCGCGGATTCTCTTGAGGCGATACGCGACCACGTTTTCGATAAAAAGGACATAACCCCCTCCGACATGATAAAAGCCGTGAAGAACGATTTTGCCGGATATGAGGAGCTGCTACACTCCTGCCGCTATGAGGAGGCAAAGCTCGGCGACGACAACGACTCGGTTGACGGTATTGCCGCAAAGCTCGTCGGCTGGTTTGCCGATTCGCTTGAGGGCAGACACAACGAGCGCGGCGGCATTTTCAGAGCCGGAACCGGCTCGGCAATGTTCTATCTCTGGCACGCAAACGGGATAGACGCCTCCCCGGACGGCAGAAGAAAGGGTGAACCCTTCGGTACAAACTTCTCTCCGAGCCTCTATGTAAGGTCAAAGGGACCGTTCTCCGTCATCAGCTCCTTCACGAAGGAACCGGTCGGACGCGCGATAAACGGCGGACCGCTCACGATGGAGTTCCATTCGTCGGTCTTTGATACCGAGGACGGGATTAAGTCCGTCGCGGCGCTTGTAAAGCAGTATATCGACATGGGCGGGCATCAGCTCCAGCTCAATTCCATAAACCGCGACCGCCTTATCGACGCGCAGAAGCATCCGGAGAACTATAAGAACCTGATAGTCCGCATCTGGGGCTGGAGTGCCTATTTCGTGGAGCTTGACAGGGAATATCAGGACCATCTTATCGCAAGACAGGAATTCCATGAGTGACCTCGTCTTTGACATAAAGGAATTCGGACTGCACGACGGCGCGGGACTGCGAACGACGGTCTTTCTCAAGGGCTGTCCTCTTTCCTGCGAGTGGTGTCACAACCCGGAGGGACAGAGCTTTTCGCGCGAGGTGTCGAAGAATACGGAAAAATGCCGTCACTGCGGCCTATGCGAAAGAAAGTGCAGCCATCCGGAGTGCCGGGGACTCGGAGTGTGCCTTAAGATCTGCCCGAACGACTGCATAAGAGCAGTGGGCGGGGAGATGACCCCGGAAGGCCTTGCCGCACGGATAATGAAGAACCGGCGCTTTCTTAAGTACGGCGGCGTGACCTTCTCCGGCGGAGAGCCTGCCTGCCATCCGGAGTTCATAAAAGAGACGGTAAGCCTCCTTGACGGCATGAACACCGCGATCGAGACCTGCGGATATGCACAGACAGAGACCTTTCTTGACCTGCTTTCGCACATCGACTGCATTTTCATGGACATAAAGCTGATCGACGACGCGGCGCATATAAAGTACACGGGGAAAAGCAACCGCCTGATACTTGAAAACGCACGCGCAATTGCCGGAGCCGGAAGAAACGTCACCTTCCGCGTGCCGCTTGTCCCGACGGTTACCGATACGGAGGAGAATCTTGACGGCATCGCGGAGTTCCTTGCTCCGTACCGGGAGAATATTTCGGTCGAGCTTATCCCGTACAACCGTCTTACCGGTGCGAAATACCGCTCACTCGGCAGGGAATACCGCCCGTCATTCGATGAGAAGCTTCCGGTATCGAAGAACACCGCACTGTTTGAAAAAAGAAAAATAATCTGCAGAGCATTTTAACAATACCGAGGGAAAAATGTACACATTCAGAAACAGGAACGGAGAGGTCAGCCTCTTCTGCGGAGAGCGCGAGATAATTTCGGGCATCACTCCGTGGTTCAACACAAGAAAGAATCCGAGCGACCTTCTCGGGACGGAGGACAGGATATTCCTCACCCTCACGGATTCCGACGGCACCCGCATATCATACCGTGACAAAGAAGGCGCCTGCCGGCTGACGCTGTCGGTGGAGGACGACGGAAAGAGCTTTGCCCTCCGCGCCGACGGAAGGTACGACCCGACCGGAGTCCTCGGCCACGGGACGCATATAAACGATTACGAGGGTCTGGGCTTTGATTTCGACCTGCCGCACAGCGGGAATTACATCGCGTCTTATATCGACTGGGTCTTCTGGCAGAGAACGCTTGTCAGGGAAAAGCTCTCCGACCTCCACACCCGCACACAGGCAATGTTCGTCAGGTACGAGGACGGCAAAAAAGCCTTTTTCATGACGACCTGCGACAAGGAATTCAAGTCGGAGATCTACGCCGCCGGCGAGCGCGGAAGGCTGAAGATACATTCAAACGATGTGAACGACACGGTCATGAACGAGGTCATCCTCATCGGAACCGAGGGCGACGACGAGTATTCGCTCTCCGAAACCACCTCCGCATTCGGGCTTAAGGTCATGAACAAGCCGGGAATGCTGAGAAAGGACAAAAAATATCCGGAGATATTCGAGTATCTCGGCTGGTGCAGCTGGGACGCATTCCACATGGACGTGACGGAGGACGATCTTCTTGCCAAGTGCGAGGAGTTCAGGACCAAGGACATCCCGGTCAGGTGGATGATAATCGACGATATGTGGGGCGACGTCACAAGCATAGACCGCCCGACGATGCACTCCCGTGAGCTCAATGACTGGGAGGCTGACCCGGTCAGATTCCCGCAGGGGCTGAAGCACGCCGTCGGAGAGATAAAGAGCCGTTACGGAGTGAAGGTCGGGATCTGGCACCCGATAACCGGGTATTGGTACGGGGTAAATCCCTGCGGCAAGCTGGCAAAGGAGCATCGCGACCTGCTTGAATACACGATCCCCGGCTTCCTCTCCGAGGGACCGAGGCTCATGCACAGCTTTGATGCAGAAAAAGCCGAAAAGTGGTACGACCTTCAGCACGCATTCTATAAGGACTGCGGAATAGACTTCGCAAAGGTGGACAATCAGGGATCTGCCGAGCGCTTCAGCCATCTTAAAGGTTCTGTCGGTGTCTGCTCGGCAAATATGCACCGCGCCATCGAGAAGGCGACGGAAAAATATTACGGCGGCGCGCTTATAAACTGCATGGGAATGCCGTCGGAGAACTACTGGAACCGTCCGGCAAGCTGCATCTGCCGCTTCAGCGACGATTTCCAGCCGGAAAACCGCAAATGGTTCATCCAGCACCTGCTCCAGTGCAGCTATAACTCCCTGACACAGGGCGCAATATACACCGGCGACTGGGATATGTGGTGGTCGGACGACGCTCAGGCAAAAAAGAACGCAGTCCTCCGCAGCATGAGCGGCGGACCGGTCTATATGTCCGACGAGCTCGGAAGAAGCATAAAGGACGTCATAATGCCGACCGTCTTTTCAGACGGACGGATAGTGCGGCTGAGCTCTCCCGCCGTTCCGGCAAGAAAGTGCCTGTTCGGCGACCATGAGCACAACGGAAGGGTATTCATGGTCTTCAACCGCTCCGGCGAAAACGGAATACTTGCCGCGTTCAACCTTGACGAGGGCGAAAACCGCGTCACCGGAACAGTTTCACCGTCAGATGCGGAGCTTCCCGCAGACGGAAAATACTGCGTGTACGAGTGGTTTACCGGAAATACGGCTGTCCTTGAGGGCACAGCCTCAATGCCGTTTGAGCTTGAGAATTACGACGATTTCAGGCTGTTCATCATCGCACCGGTGAGAAACGGCAGGGCAGTCATCGGTCTTACCGAAAAGTATATGTCCCCCGCCGCAGTGTCGGTCGCCGGAAATACCGTCACCGCACTTGATGACGGCACGCTTGCGGTTTATTCGGAGACACCGATTGCCGGATTTGAGAGCGCGGAAAACGGAATTTACACAAAAACCGTCGGAAAGGGCGAAAGCGTCACGCTTCCGTGAGATGCTGTCATGGCTTACAGTGTTAAAACAGGAAAATTTGACTCCTCCGAGTGGATATGCGGAGAAAACTCATATCTTGAAACTGCGGAGAAGATAAAAAGCATCCCCGGCGCCGAATGGATATGGCCGCAGACATATGCCCGGGTATTTATCCGGAAATACTTCACCGCCGGGAAGAACGAGAAGGTCAGAGCGGAATTCGTCTGCGACAATGAATTTGAGCTGTACATAAACGGCATGAAGGTCTGCGGCGGCGTGACAGGCTTTGAGGGCGATATCACAGAGTACGTCAGGGAGGGCGAAAACCGCCTGAACATCCGCGCGTACCAGACCGCCGATTACAGCTTTTTCACCTCCGCGATATGCGGAGTGATAAAGGTCGGGGAGAAGAGCATCTTCACCGACGGAAGCTGGCAGTCGTACCTTGCCGCATCGTTCTGGGAGAACAGCGAACCCGACTTCTGGCAGGAGCTTGACCCCGGATACAATATGACAAAAGCCTGTCCCATCCACCCGCGCCTCTTCAAGCGGTCGCTGTACATGAGAAAACGGTTCACCGTAAACGGGCAGGTCATAAGAGCGGTGCTTTGTACCACCTCGCGTGGGCTGTCGGAGATGTACCTGAACGGCATGAGGACTGATTCCGAGCTGTTCTCGCAGGGGATATCCGACAAGTACCGCGAATACCACACGGCCGATGTCACGTCAATAATCCGTCAGGGCGACAATATGCTCGGCGCGATCACCGCAAACGGCTGGTACAACAGCGAATCGCACAGTCAGGTGTTCATGAATAAGCCCTGCCTGCGCGCAGAGCTTGAGCTTACCTACCGATGCGGCAAGAAGGAACGCACCGAGGTCATCGGCACCGATGGAAGCTGGCTGTGCCGCTTCTCTCCGTATACCGACAACGATATTCAGTTCGGCGAGAGATACGACGCACGTCTTGAGGTCCCCGGCTGGTGTCATCCCGAATCATCCGACACGGACTGGCACAACTGCGTCACGGCTTCTGACAGCGATCCGGAATTCACGCTGAGAAGCTATCCGCCGGTCGTCGTTAAACGCCGTATCCTGCCCCGCAGCGAATCGGAATACCGAGGACAGCCCCTGTTCGATTTCGGCGAAAACTGCGCCGGAAGGTACTGTATCGCTCTCAGAAACACGTATCCCGGTCAGAAAATAAGGATCAGCTTCTGCGAAAGGCTCGACGGGGACGGGAAAATGATCACCGGGGCATACACTCCCGTGTTCTTCAACCGTGACGCGGACGAAAACGGAAGATCTCCCGCGTGCATGAGAAATACCGATGTATATATCTGCCGCGGCGGAAACGAGACGTATGAACCGCGCTTCACCTTCTCCGGCTTCAGATACCTGACCGTCTCGGGGCTTGAATCCCGCGATCAGCTGGTCTATGTTGAAATGACGGTAATGCACAACAACCTCCCCGACACCGGACGGCTCGAAAGCTCATACCCCCTTGTCGGAAAGCTGTTCGACGCGACAAGACGCACATGGCTTGCCAATATCATAAACGGTCCAATGGACTGCCCGACCCGCGAAAAGAACTACTGGACCGGCGATTCCCAGCTGTTCTGCCAGACCGCCTGCTGTCTGTCCGACTGCTCGGATTTTCTTGCCCGCTGGACTGACGGGGGACGCAAGATGTGCCCGAACGTCAGCGGCTGGGGCGACGAGGTGTATATCATTCCCTACACCCTCTACCGCTTCTACGGCGACAGGGAAATTCTGAGGGTGCGTTATCCCGACATCCTGAAATACGCGGAGGAACGTCTCACCGACCTTGAAAACGGGCTTCCGAGGTGGCTGAATTCTCCCTTCAACGACCACCTGTCCCCGTGGCTTGTAAACGTCGGCGGCGAATTCTTCGGCTGTGCGTATTTCTGCTATATGCTGAAAATGACGGCTGAGATCGCCGGGATCCTCGGAGATACCGGAACGGTGAAGCGTCTCACTTCACTCTCCGAAGCCGCCGACCGGGGCTTCAACGAAAAATTCTATCTCCCGGACGAGGAGAAGTACACCCCCGCGGGACAGTCGGGCTACGTTCTGCCGCTTGCCTTCGGAATTGTCCCGCAGGAGCGCCGCGCGCTTATGGCTGAAAAGCTGAACCGCGCAGTGCTTGAAAAGGGAAGCCTTGACACCGGATACGCCGGAACGCGTTATATCATGAACGTACTCTGCGATTACGGCTATGAGAAAACCGCGTTCATGCTCCTTGACAGAAAGGAATTCCCGTCGTGGAGCTATATGCTGTCGCAGGGCGGCAACACCATAACCGAGACATGGCGCGGCATCGGGGATATGTCGGAGGAAAAGAGCCTGAGCATGAATCACTTCACCCTCGGCTCCGTCACCGGCTGGATGTTCAGCGACCTCTGCGGAATAAGATGGAACGAGTCGGCGCCCGGCTTCTCCGAGATCGTCCTCCGTCCGGTATTCATCCCGGAAATGGGCGACATAAGCGCGGAGCTTGACACCGATTACGGAAAGATAAAAGCCGGCTGGCGTGTATCGGACGGAACAGCGTACTATTCGTTTGACGTGCCGCGAAGCACAACGCTCATCCTTCCCGACGGAAAAAAAGAAAAATATCCCGCCGGAAATCACACCGCGGAATATAAGCTGAATAACATATAAAAGATATTCCCTCCGACCGTTTTTTTGCGGTGCGGAGGGAATTTTTTCACTTTTTTCTGAATGTCGTGCTTTCGTGCCGCATTTCCTCAAGCGAGAATCCGCCGACCGTCGGATTGTCGGAGATGAGCGCATTGCGGCAGTATTTCAATGTGAACAGGCTTTTTCCGAAATATTTTGTAGGCACACGGTCTGTGCGGAATATCCGGTTGTGACGGAATACCAGCCCCTCTGTCGCGAATGCGTAAAGGATCGGCGTGTCGGAGGACATAAAGAGGTTGTTCTCTATCACGATCCCACGGTTGAACGGAATATCGGCAGCGGGACGCAGAATGTCCGGACGCACCGTTATGACCGCATAGCTGAACTGGAAGGTGGAGAGGAAGCAGGCGTCGGAAAAAACATTGTTTCGTACCGTCACATCGGTGCAGCAGCCGGAATTGTACCAGAAGCTTGTATCGTTCGACAGCATTATCGCCGCGCCGCCGGATTCGAAGATATTGTCCTCGATAACCACCGGCTTCGGGGTGACAAGCAGCAGACCTCTCGCACGGCAGGCACCGAAGTGGTTGTTTCTTACCGTGACCGACGGCGAATTGTCGTAGTTATCGGCAAGGATCGCCTCGTTCTTTATATTGATATCGGGCAGCGGTGCCTCAAGCACCAGCTCGAAAAGCGAATCCGCAACAAGCCGGTAGGATTTCACCGCAGCCTCAGCTGCCGTCTTCATGTTCTTGCGCGTCATGAAGGTGACGGTCTGCCCCGGCTTTGCCCAGTATTTATAATTTGTCGAGTTCGGGTGAAGGAATTCGCATAAAAGCGTGTCCGGTGCGGTCTGCTTCTTTACCGAGGCATATATTCCGTGTATCTCGACCGGGTCGTTCTGAAGCCCGTGGAACCGGCAGTCCTCGATAAGTACATCCCCGGAACAGCAGGCTATGTGAAATCCGCCGTCGCAGGCGCAGATGACCCGCCTTCCGGCAGCGATGTTCGGAACAAAATCAATCCGTTTCGCGCTGATGCCGCGGCAGAACTGGAACAGCATTCCTATACCGTCTGCCGAGTGCATTGTGATGTCCTCGCATACCGTGTTTTCGCAGTTTTCGGCAAAGATACCAGCCTCGGAGCATTTGCTGTGGTTGAGAACGATGGTATTGCCGACATACGGGGGAATGTCGTCCCTCATGACCTCCGCGACATAGAGCCTGAAAACATCCTCCGATACCTGCTCCGCACCGCGGAACCTGATCCTGTCGGCGCAGTTCTGAGTCACGGTGTTAGTCTGGGAATCATATGCAACGTGTCTGCCGTAGGTTATCTCGGACTCCTGCCCGTCTCCGATGTCGAAAAACAGGCTGAAGTTCTGAACCTTACAGGGGAACAGGTGGCGGTCGATCTTCACATCGATATAATCGGTGCTCTTTGCGGTGACGACACCCTCGGCTCCGGTCGGCTTCTCCCAGTCAACGGTGAAGTTCTTAAGCGTGATGCCGCAGCAGTCCTCTATCACAAACGGCATGACGTATCCGTAAAACAGGAATTTCGCGCCGCCCCCGTCGATAACAACGTTCTTCATGCCGGAGAGCATGAGAAGAGGGCTGCGGATGCCCGGTACGCAGGAGGTCATTGCATACTGACGCCGTGCAGCGGAACCGTGATGAAAACGGTAAATGCCCTTTTCAAAGCGGAATACGGTATTTTCCGGATTTTCGCGGAAAAGTTTATTCAGTTTTTCGGTGTAGTCATCCTCCGTATCGGGGAGAATGCCAAAGCTCTGCAGCTCGATGACTTTTGTATTGTCCATTTTACTCTCTTGTTTATATCATGAAAAGGGCACAAAACCCCTTTATAATTATTATAGCATATCGTATACCGGATTTCAAGGGTATGGGCAAAAAATATTCCGGCTGCCTGAAATATGAGGGCAAATTGTCCGCCGATCAAAGGTAAAGCACGGCAATATCGGTCTGCCTCTTGACAAGACAGCCGAGGTGTGGTATCATATTTCTGACATACGGCAGATAGTTTATTTGTCTTATCTGCCGTATAACGAAGCAAAGGAACGGTTGGATATGCAGGATTTCAGCTTCAATTATTCAGGACTTGACGAAACACCGGTCAGTCAGCTTTCCTCCCCTCAGGGCGGACTTAATCTTCAGGCTCAGCCTGTCAACGCTCAGAAGATGGTTTATATCAACGATTACTCCGGTTCTCCGGACAAAAAGTATATCCGTGTGCTTTTCATTTCGTCCGGAAGCGGAAAAATGGTGATCGACGGAACCGAACGCCAGATAAAGCAGGGAATGATCTCGATCCTCGACGGCGACACCGCATACAAGGTGCTTCCGCACTCGCCGGTGATAATCTATTCCTGCTCATTCATGCCGGAGCTTTTCGGCTTCAGGAACAACTCCTCGGCATCCATCGGAGATATCTCGGCCGACCGCTCGCTTTCCTACTTTTTCGACAATACCGAGTTTGACCGGACGTGGTCGCGCGTGCCGAAGATCAACCTTGACGCCGTCCAGCGGATTTTCAATGACATGGTGTCGGAGACAGAGGCTCAGTCGCCGGCTTACCGGCAGATAATGCGCCTGAAAATATCAGAGCTTCTTATCCGCCTGTCCGAGGTCACATCCTCTGAAAGCGACAACCCCGAAATGCGCGATGTCCAGCTTGTCAATCAGATAATCGCATATATCAAGAACAATTATCAGAAAAAGCTGACCTACGACGACCTTGCAAAAATGATCTGCGTCAGCCGCTCAAAGCTGTTCGCGGTCTTCAAGCAGGTCACGGGGAAAACGATAGGCAAATATATCGAAATGGTCAGGATCGACCGCGCCTGCATAATGCTTGCAACGACGAACGACACGGTTTTCAAGATAATGCTCGACGTCGGCTACAAGGATATGAAAATGTTCTGCAGGCGCTTCAAGGAATTCACCCAGTCAACCCCGACCGATTACAGAAAACAGCACAATTCTCCGCTTTAAGCAATAAAAAATCACTTCCGCGAACGGGAGTGATTTTTTATGTTTAAGTAACGTCAGCTGTTTGCGCCGGTGTTCTTGATGTAGGTGTCAATGATCTCTTTCAGCGAAGCGTTGAGAGCATCCTTGTTTCCGTCCCAGCTGCTCTGGAAGCCGTTCTGCTTTGTGCGGACGGTGTCTCTGAACATCATGGCGATTCTGCCGAGGCTCTCCTGGAACAGCGTGCCCATGTCGGCTTTTCTTCCGGCGATAAGGAGGTCAAGATACTTGACGGTGTACTCATCGCGCTGGAACTTGGTCGAAAGGGACTCGTCGTACCACACGGGGTACATGATCCTTTCAGCCTCGATGTTGAGAGCCTCCGCAACTGCGGAAGACATGTCGGGGTTTGCGGCGTCTGTCGGGATGCCCATGATGGAGTAGTTATCCATCATGCCGGTGAGGTATTCCTTCTGGTCGGCATCGTACTTCGGGAAGGGAAGAACCGCATAGTGATCGTTCATATCGCGGAGCCCCGTGAAACAGGTATCAAGGGTCATGATAGCGAATATCGAACGTCCCTCAACGAAGTTTCTGCCCTCGGTTCCGACAGCGGTGTCGTCGCAGATGAAAGTGCCGGGATTGTTCCAGTAGAGTCTTATGATCTTGTCGACTGCATCGACTGTCTTTTCCGTTCCGAAGGCAAGCGAGAGAATTTCATCCTTGTCCTTGACGATCATCGGAATGTCGAATGCGAACTGGAAGGTGTCAAGGTTGGTAAGAGCCTCTGCATTGAAGCCGTAGAAGTCATATTCGCTTCTGCCGTTGACATCGTCGATATCCTCGTAGATGCCGGCGACAAGTGAGTTGAAATAGTCGATCGTCCAGTCGCCGGAGTCGATCGCGTTGAACACATTCTCGGTTATCTGACGGTTGTCAGCCTGTGTGCGGTTGAACATGATCGCATAAGTCCAGCGGAGAGCCGAAATGCAGGTCTGACCGACTGCTGTGAAGATATGATCCTGGATCTGAAGCTCATCGTTGATGGAATCGATCCAGGCAGAGCCTCTGAGTCCGTCATTGTACTTCATTTCCGTCCAGTCATACAGGCAGTTGTTGAGGACAAGACCGCCGGATGCCACGACCTTCGCGGAGATGAGGTCATACGCCTTCTCACCGCTCATGATGTTTCTGATAAGCTCGTTCGTATGGGTGTAAAGGTCGGTACCCTCTGCCGAGTACTGCGGCTTGATGGTGATGCCGAAGCGGTTCTCGACAGTCTGGTTTCTCTTGTAGAGCGCGGAGCTGATGGCATCCTCGGAGTCCTCTTCGATGTAGAACTCGTACTGGGTGCCGGACTGCATACCGACAACAAAGTCTTCGCCGTCGAATCTGAGATCGGCGGGAATGTTTTTATAAGGATCGTCCTCAGAGGTACCGCCGCCCGATGTTACGGCACCGGAGGACTGAGCCGGTTTTTTACCGGGATCACCCGCGCAGGCAGCCGCACTTACTGCAAATGTCAGCGCAAGAAATATAAGGAGTAGTTTTTTCATCAGGTTATTTGCCTTGGATTATATGGATTTCTTTTTCTTTGCCGCAACGGTGCAGACAACTGCAGCGGCTGCGCAGGCAAAGACGGAAGCAGCGATGTATGTGCCGGTTCCGGGGTTTACAGGCTGTTTCTCAACGTACTTGACGGTCGAGACACTGAAGCTCTCAAGAACGAAGTAGTCGTGCTGTCCCGCCTGATCAGCGCCTGCGGTGAGGCGGGGAACAAAGAATATCTTCTCGCCCTTTTTGAGATTTACGGTGTCTGATGCCTTGCCGGTCGAGCCGAAAGCGCCGTTTACGCTCTTGCCCCATGTGGAGGAATTTCCGTTGATGTTGACGGCAAGCTCAATATCGTTGCCCCATGCGTTGTGACCGGAGAACTCATATGAATATGTTCCGTCCTCGGGAGCGGTGAAGACGATGACGTTGAAGCCGCCGTTTTCGGCATAGATTCTCATCTCGCCGTCAACAAGCTCTGCGTGCTTGAATTTGTCGTTGCCGCCGAGCGTATAACGCTTGCCGCCGCCGACATCGGTCAGCTTATTGAGCGGCTTGAGAGTGTCTGCAAACTTTCCGACAGCACTGCCGATATCGGTTCCGTTGCCGGCAGTTGTGAACATGAGGGAGAGATTGTTGGAGGAGAAGCTTGTGGTCTTTCCGAAGTTCTTAAGAGTGTAATTGACCTTCTTGAGGTAGACCTTGACGGTCTTTCTTGAAATTTCAGCCCTGCACTCGGGAACGGAGCAGTAAACGACCTCGTCGTAGGAGCCTGCCTTGCCGACAACGGTCGGAAGATTTTCGTTCTCTCTGACAGCTGCGCCGGGAGTGTGGGCGGTCTTTTCGGTGGTCTTGTGCTCGGTTGCCATTACGCCGCCGCAGGTCTTGCACCTTGTGACAAGGTCATAGGAGCCTTCGGAGTGGCAGGTAGCCGCGACCTCGTTTTCCTTCACCGGATCGCCGGCTTCGGGAGTGTGGTCGGTGAGCTTGGGATCGGTGACTGGTTCGGTCTTAATAACAGTGTTGCAGTATTCGCAGTAGGTCTCAACGTCATGAGAGCCCTCGGTCTGGCAGGTAGCCGGAACAACGTTCACGTTTCTTGTGAGCTCCGGACCCTTGTGCTTGTCTGCAACCTTGGTGAGAACAGTGTGCTCGGAGGAGATAATCTCATTGCACTCGGTGCAGCGGACGACGGTATCATATCCGCCGTCTGCGCAGGTCGGATCAACTCTGTTTTCCTCATGTGCAGCACCGGGAGTGCAGGTCACCTCATCAAGAGTCACGCAGAAAGTATCAATAGTTGTTCTGATTTCTCTTGTCTCTTCATCGGTATTTCTCAGATAGAAGCAGATAGTCTGTCCCTTCTGCATTGAAATGCCCTGTCTTTTTGCATTGACGATGCCGCCGTTGTGGGCAACATTTGCAGCATCTCCCCAGTCCCAATCGCCGGGGAGCTTGACCGACATTTCCATGTTCCTGTCGCTGTCCCAAGTGTGGATGTTGAAGTTATAGGAATATGTGCCGCAGATGGGGGCAGTGAAAACAATTATGTTTGTTTTGCCCTGTGTAACAGTGGAGCAGATCTGACCATTGATCTTGAAGAAATGTTCGATCTTCGTATTTGCTTCAGTGCTTGCAGCCTGCTCTTCTGTAAGATAGAATGATTCGGTCGGCCATCCGGCTGTGAAGGTCTTGACAGTTGTCAGCTTTGTGAACTTGCTGAAATCGATTTTTCCGCCCATATCAGGCACACCGCCAGGATTCGCGGCACCTGTATAGAATGAATACGGACCGTATTCTGCCGCTGTCCCGAAGCCGTTGTAAAGGTCATAGGTAGTACCCTTCGCAGGTACTTCCGCTCCGACCGCAAGCTGCATCGGGATCATCATGATGACTGCTGCGACGGCACAAAGCAGTGACAGGAGCTTTGTTGTCTTTTTCATTTTTATACCTCTTGAGATTTTATTTACACGGAAACATAAATCGGAAAACGAGCCCTCCGTGCATACTCCGATTGTAGCATAATCGCTTTCCCATGTCAATTACCGTTCTCCGCGTTTGACAACTTTGCCTATGCCAAAAAAATAAATGCCTATAATTATGGGCTTTTCGGCTGTAAACCGTGACACTGTGTGCAGAAACTTTGCCCTCTGCGTGTGTAATTTATTAACATTTAATGAAGTCAAACCGGGTAAACCGCAAATTCAGACCGCAGGTGTACCGATTTCGTAGGCAATTCGTTTTAAATGACGGGAAAACGGTTGACATTTCATTCTGATTCTTTATAATCATATGTGTAGCAGGCCGCAAAGCGGCGGTCTGACGCGATTTTCGGTTTCTCAAGGAGGAAAAAGAATGAAAAAACCGGTGATCATACTTGCGGCACTTTGTCTTGTCGTGGGTCTGACGGTCGGGCTTTGTGCCGCGCTCGGCGTGTTCGGGGGCAGCTCCGAAAAGCCGCCGGCAGGAAGCGACAGCAAAAATGACAATCCGGGAAACGGTTCGGGAACAAATTCTCCCGATACCGATCCGTCAAGCGGAGGAGAGAATATGGACTATCAGAAGAAAAATTACGCAGACGAATTCAATAATCCGTCGGCAAAATATCGCTGGCACAACATAGGTCACGGCTTTGCTGCAGATTACGGCAAGGAGACGTCAAAGTTCCTTGCGGGAATCAAGGAAATGAAGAACCTCGGCGTCGGCGGAATCGTTACAAACGTCCCGTGGACAGACGAATATGTCACCGACCCGGTGGGCTTTGAGTGGCTCTCCAAGGGTGCAAAGGCGCTTTTCAACAACGGGCTGAATATGTGGCTCTATGACGAAAAGGGGTACCCCTCCGGTCAGGCGGGCGGGTATACGACAAAGGATCATCCGGAATACCTTGCAAGAGGCATCGTCTTTGAGGCAAAGGAGGGAAGCGGAAGCAATTCCGTCACCGTAAACTGCCCCGACGACGTTCTGAAGATCCATTCCGCATATGCGGTAAATGCCGCCGGAGAGGTCGTGAAGGCTGAATATTCCGACAAAAAGGCGACCTTTGCCGGAACCGACGGAAAGTGGACGTTTTACGTCTTTTACGAAAAGGTCCTCTTTGAAGGAACCCATGCCGCAAACAACGGAAGCGGACAGGCATACTACCCCAACCTTATGGACAAGAATGCCGTCAGTGCCTTTATCGACAACACCTATAAGCAGTATGCCGAGAAGTTCGAATACTTCAATAAGATAGTCGGCGTGTTCACCGACGAGCCGAGCCTTATGGAGGTATATCAGAATACCCCCGATACCTTCAAATACTCTCAGCTTGCAACCGTTGACGGCTTTGAGGATAAGTTCGAGCAGATGCACGGCTACTCCGTCGCCGATAAGTACCACCTCATCTTCACCGGCGACAGCGACGAGGCAAAGATCGTAAGGGTCAACTACCGCGAGACGGTCGCAGAGATCCTCTCCAAGACCTATTTCGGCGCCCTCCGCGAATTCTGCGAGGCAAACGGAAGCAAATCCTCCGGTCACTGCCTGCTTGAGGAGAGCATGAACTATCACGCTCATTACTACGGCAACCTCATGCAGTGCCTCCGCGAGATGTCCATCCCCGGCGTTGACGGACTTGCAATGAAGACCGAAAATTATCTGAGCGAGGGCTGGCCGATCTTCATGGCGGTCAAGTATGCGTCAAGCGTTGCCACCCTCACCGATAGGGACAGACTTGTCATGATGGAGACCTGCGCGACCGACCTGCCCTCCGCTATGGCTTACAACGATGAGCAGTACAAGCAGTTCAGGACGACCCTCAACAACATCTTCTTTGACGGTGCCACACATATCAATTCCTATGTTGCCACAAATCTGTTTGCCGATCATGCAAAAGAGCTTCTGACCTACCTCGGAAGGCTTTCGTATATGTCCCGCAGTGCAGTCTGGGACGGACAGGTCGGAGTTTACTACCCGATAGCCTCGGTTCAGGCGTATACCATGCCGAGCTACAGCGCCGCGCTCAACGGCAATGCAAACGGACCGCAGATGGGCAAGATCGGAATGGCACTCTATAAGAGCCAGCAGGACTTCACCGTCGTTGACGATATCTTCATCCGCGAGGCAAAGGCGGAGAACGGAAAGCTCTATACCGACAACGTCTCCTTCAGCGTCATGATCATGCCGACGGTTGAGATAATCCCGCTTGACGTCATGCAGAAGCTCGATGCCTTCGAGAAGAGCGGCGGAACGGTCATCTGGATCGACCGCACTCCCGACCTCGCCGACAAGACCGCCGACCGCGACGCAGTAAAGGCACTTGCGTCCGGAAAGAAGACCGTCAGCATCGACGAGGCTGTCGCTCAGTCCAAGAAAGCCGTTGCCGATAAGCTCACCATCGACAAGACCACCTCGACCCTCTTCGTCGGAAGATATATGCTCGAGGATGCGCCGATGTACTGGCTCGTCAACAACAACAGCCTTGAAAAGGTCCTCAACCTCAGCTACGAGGGTGCAAAGGGCTTTGACATCTACAACCCCAACACCGGAAAGATAACCTCCGTCAGCGGAAGCAGCGCAGAGGTTACCGTCGATGCAAGCTCCGCGGCATTCGTTGTCGTAAAGTTCTGATTAAGACGCCGGAACAATCCTGAAATATGACAAAAATCACCCCGCTTCATTATCTGAGGCGGGGCGATTTTATGAACTGTCCTCTCCCCGCAGACCACGGAGGAGAGGGCAGTTTTTATTTTTCCTTGTTTTTTTTCGGCGTGAAGGTGCTTCCGTCGGGGTACTCGAACGTCGTGTTCTCGATAGCGGCTGTGATGTTTGCCTTTATCGCCTCAAGATACTCGGCACGCAGAGCCTTCTGCTCGTCAAGCTCGGCATCGGTGAGTCCGGACGCCTTTTGCTTTTTCGCAAGCTCGTTTATGCGGTCGATTTTTGCTTTTTCCATGACATTTTACCTCCGTGAAGGGTCATTCAGCGTATGGGGCGGTCGGGAATCAGCCTTCCGAAGCACTCCGGACGGTGGAAGTCCGGGGTGTCGGAAACCGCCTCCGACCACATTCCGTAATGAGGGAATTCAGTTTCGTCCCCGCATTTGTAGAAGTTGCCGGTGAAAAATCCGATGCTTTCCGTGCCGTAGAGCTTTTTCAGCTTCTCCATTGAGATAACCGCTTTCACGCACCAGAACCCGTCGTGTACCTCCCCCACCGGATGCGAGAAGAGGAAATCCGCGCAGACCCTGTCATACCGCGATGCTCCGATGCCGGTAAGACAGCAGCCGTTTGCATTTATCTCGATGTTGCAGTACCGACAGTCTCCGTCCGGCGCGAAGAAGAACTCCATGCAGCTGTCCCGGCAGACGGGCGACCCGTCGGCGGTGAAGCGTGCAAGCGGATTTTTCTCGCGGCAGGTCATGAGAAGATACAGTCGCTCTCCGTCGCAGGAAAGCCGCGCCTCTGTTTCCGGCTGATACCCGTTATCCTCCCAGCGGAAGATATCAAGCACCGCCGGAGCGCTCTTTTCCGGTTCGGATGAGAAGGGGATGTGATATTCTTTCATGCAGAAACCTTATTTCGGCAGGTTTGCGATGGCGGTCTTTATGCCGTCAAGCGTTTCCCTGTACTTTTCCAGCTTTGCTTTCTCGCCCTCGACCACGGCGGCGGGAGCCTTTGAGGTGAAGCCCTCGTTCGACAGCTTCTTTGTCAGCCGGTCGATCTCCTTTTCGGTGTTCTCAAGCTCTTTTGTCAGGCGGGCAAGCTCTTTTTCGGTGTCGATCATCTCGGCAAGCGGGATATATGCAGTCGCAGAGCCGGTGACGATGGAAACCGCGTTATCGCCCGTGAATTCGCCGGTGTAAATCACCTCGGAAGCCGATGCAAGGCGGGTGAAGAAGTGCGAAACCCCGCTGTTGAAGGTGTCGCCGTATGCCGAAACGATATAGAGCGTCGTCTTTTTTGACGGCGGAACGTTCATCTCGGCGCGGCGGTTGCGGACAGCCTTGATAAGCTCGATTATCCTGTCCATCGAAGCCTCGTCCTCCGGGAAATCAAGCGCCGGGTCGGTCTGCGGATAGGAGGATATCATGATGCTGTCGCCGGTGTGAGGGAGCGCAAGCCATATCTCCTCGGTGATGAAGGGCAGGAACGGGTGCAGGAGCTTCATGGTATTTGAAAGCACCCACGCAATGACGTTCTGTGCCACATGATTGTCCTCCGTCCCCTTTGCCGAAAGGCGGGGCTTCAGCAGCTCTATATACCAGTCGCAGAAGATGTCCCAGATGAAGTCGTAGAGCTTTGAGAGTGCGATCCCCAGCTCGTAGCTGTCGATGTTCTCCCGCACCTCACCGGCAAGCCGGTTGAAGAGAGAGAGGATCCACTTGTCCTCAGTCCTCAGTCTGTCGGCGGAGGGAAGGGCGATCTCTTCGATGTCGAGATTCATCCTGACAAAGCGGGAGGCGTTCCAGATCTTGTTTGCGAAATTGCGTGCCGCACCGATCTTCTCGTCGGAGAAACGCATATCGTTTCCGGGAGAATTTCCGGTGGCAAGGGCAAATCTCAGCGCGTCGGCACCGTATTTGCCGATGATCTCAAGCGGGTCGATGCCGTTGCCGAGGGATTTCGACATTTTCCGTCCCTGCGCATCGCGGACAAGCCCGTGGATGAACACGTCGGGGAATGGGATGCTGCCGGTGTTCTCGATGCCCATGAATATCATCTTTGATACCCAGAAGGTGATTATATCGTATCCGGTGACAAGAACGTTCGTCGGGTAGAAGGTCTTCAGATCCTCCGTGTCGTTCGGCCAGCCGAGGGTGGAAAACGGCCACAGCGCCGACGAGAACCATGTGTCAAGCACGTCGCTTTCCTGAGTGATGTTCGGGCTTCCGCAGTCGGGACAGGTCGTGACGTCGGTTTCGGAGACGGTGACTTTTCCGCAGTCGCCGCAGTAAAATGCGGGAATTCTGTGTCCCCACCAGAGCTGACGGGAGACGCACCAGTCGTGGATGTTCTCCATCCAGTTGAGGTATATCTTGCTGAATCTTTCGGGGATGAAGCGGATCTTTCCTTCCTTCACGACCTTTATGGCGGGGCCGGCGAGGGGCTTCATTTTCACGAACCACTGCTTTGACGCAAGAGGCTCGATGACCGAACCGCAGCGGTAGCAGTGCGCAACGTTGTGCTTCAGCTTCTCGACCTTCAGAAGCAGTCCCGCAGCCTCAAGGTCGGCAACTATCTGCTTTCTTGCCTCAAAGCGGTCAAGCCCCTGATATTTTCCGCCGTTTTCGTTTATTTTTCCGTCACCGTCAAGGATGATTATCTGTTCAAGATCGTGTCTCAGACCGACCTCAAAGTCGTTCGGGTCGTGGCACGGCGTGATCTTTACGCAGCCGGTTCCGAAATCGCGCTCGACATATTCGTCGGCGATGACGGGTATCGTGCGGCCGACGAGCGGGAGGACAAGCTGCTTTCCGATGAGGCGGGTATATCGTTCATCCTCCGGATTGACTGCAACGGCGGTATCGCCGAGCATGGTTTCGGGACGCGTGGTGGCGATGATGACATATTCGTCGGAGCCGACGACAGGGTATTTCACATACCAGAAGCCGCCGTCAAGCTCTTTGTACTCCACCTCGGCATCGGAGAGCGCGGTGTTGCAGTGCGGACACCAGTTGGTTATGCGCAGTCCGCGGTAGATAAGCCCCTTTTCGTAGAGCGACACGAAGGTTTTCCGCACCGCCGCCGACAGATTCTCATCCATTGTGAACGCCTCATGCTCCCAGTCACAGGATGCGCCGAGCTTTTTCAGCTGACTGATGATGCGGTTTCCGTACTTTGCCTTCCAGTCCCAGACAAGCTTTAAAAATTCCTCGCGTCCGATATCGTGCCGGGAAAGCCCCTTTTCTCTGCGGAGCACCTCCTCGACCTTTATCTGTGTTGCGATGCCGGCATGGTCGGTTCCGGGGACCCAGAGGGTGTTGTAGCCCTCCATTCTTTTTGCTCTTATGATGATGTCCTGAAGCGTGTCGTCCAGAGCATGACCCATATGGAGCTGTCCCGTGACGTTAGGGGGCGGGATGACCATCGAGAAGGACGGGGCGTTTTTGTCGCCTGACGGTCTGAAGTAACCGCTGTCCTCCCACTTTTTGTAAAGCCTGTCCTCGAATTCCGAGGGGTCATAGGTTTTTGGCAGTTCGTTCTGCATTTTTCTGTTTCTCCTTTATCCGATGTGGTTGTTATTGTCTGCTTTATGGAGCCGAGGCTCGCGGGAAACAAAAAGCGTCCCGTGAAAAAACACAGGACGCGTAATATCGCGCGGTACCACCTGAATTCGCAGAAAAAGGCTCTGCGCTCTCTTTGCGCCGGTTACGACGGCTTACGGCGGATTCTACGGCGAAACGCTTTCTTTCCGCGGCGCATACCGCGACTTCTCCGGTCACTTCCGGCGGGGCTTTCAGCGTTTGCTCCGCTCTCTGTACGGTGTGGTTACGGGTACTGCTCGGTATGATTGCCTTACGACGGTATTATAACGCTTTCGGGACGGTTTGTCAATACTTTTTTTACAGAGGAGCTTTTTTCGGAAAGGCACAACATCCTGTTCACGTTTGGCGGGCGCAACGGAGATTTTCCGACTGCGTCAGTGCCTATCCGTTTTTCTTTCTCCGGAGAAAGAAAAAGGGAAAAAAGAACGAGCTGCAAGGGGGATGCCCCATTGACTCCCGCTTAAGGCGGCGACACCACAACCGCATGAGGTATCAGCGGGAGGATTCAGTACAGGCCGCACAACGCGGACTGTTAAACGTCCTGCCGCGAACTATCCTTGGCTTCCCCTTGAGGGGAAGCTGTCAGCGTCAGCTGACTGATGAGGTGTAGCGCGAAGCGCGTCACGAAGCATAAAGTTACTTTTTCGCCGGTAAACGGTTCCGCTACGCGTAACCTACACCTCAATCCGCAGTAGTTCCGCAAGCGGAACTACCGGGCACCTTCCCTTCGGAGGGGAAGGCAAAGTCGTAGTCGTGCCGCGCGGATCGCCGAGCAAACAAGTTTTGCCCGAATACAGAAACTTTCTCTGCTGTGCACAACATCTCTGTTGTTTGTCTCTCCCGGCTTGCCCGTTCTCTGGGGGGGCTCGGGGGGCGGAGCCGCATTGAGTTCATTGTGTCGCCGCTTCCACGGCGGCGACATAATGAATCTCACTTCGCGGCGCAGTCCCCTGAGCGGTCTTTCTTTTTCCCTCTTTTTCTTTCTGCGGAGAAAGAAAAAGAGGTTATTAGCGGCGCAGTCGGAAAATATCTGCTGAAAGTCACCCTCCTGACAAGCGGCAAGGCTGAACCTTACATGATTTCCCGCGGAAATTTTTGGGGGAATCAAAGTGGGAAATTTCAGGGGAAAAACAGGGGAATCGGACGGGACGACAAAACCGGAAAACCGTGATACAATAGCACCGTCGCAGTATTCCGCAGGCTCCTCCGCTCGGACGCACAAAAAAATATTATGAAAAACGCCGAAATTAACAAATCGTTGTTTACAAGTTGAGAAAAAAGTGATATCATTATACTGTAAAATTATGCGATGAGAAATTCGGAGGTTATATGGAACAGACAACGCGGTATAAAAGGGTGCTTATCAAGCTGTCGGGAGAGGCGCTTGCCACCGGTATCACGGGCGGAATACTGAATTACGATTTCGTCAGACAGATCTGTCTTGCCATAAAGGAGTGCCAGAGCATGGGCGTGCAGGTCGCGCTTGTCGTCGGTGCCGGAAACATATGGAGAGGCAGACAGGGAGAAAAGATGGACAGGACAAGAGCCGACCATATGGGAATGCTTGCGACGGCGATAAACGCACTTGCGCTTCAGGACGCATTTGTTCAGCTCGGTGTTGACTGCCGCGTCATGACTGCGATCGCAATGCATGAGGTTGCCGAGCCGTACATCAGGAATAAAGCCGTCCACCATCTTGAAGAGGGGCGCACGGTCATTTTCGGATGCGGCATAGGCAGTCCGTTCTTCTCGACCGATACGACCGCCGTTCTCCGTGCCGCGGAGATAAATGCCGATGTCGTCATGATGGCAAAGAGTATTGACGGTGTTTATACAGCCGATCCCAAGACCGACCCGTCGGCAAGAAAGCTCGACGAGATCAGCTACATGGACATTCTCAGCCACGAGCTGAGGGTAATCGACGGCACCGCCGCCTCCTTTGGCAAGGACAATCACATACCGCTTCATATTTTCGGAATAACCGACCCGTACAACATAGTCCGCGCGATAAAGGGTGAGAAGATCGGAACCCTTGTCACCGGCGCGTAAGATAAACGAAAAACAGGAAAGGAAGAACAGTTTTATGAAACTCGATACCAAGGAATACGAAGGAAAAATGAAAAAAAGCACCGCCGCCTATGAGTCTGAGCTCGGTACGGTCAGAGTCGGGAGAGCAAATGCCGCTGTGCTTGACAAGGTACTTGTCGATTATTACGGGACACCCACACAGATAAATGCGATGGCGCAGATCTCCATTCCCGAGGCGCGTATTATGGTGATTCAGCCGTGGGACGCATCGACGCTCAAGCCGATTGAGAAGGCGATTCTTGCTTCCGATCTCGGGCTGAACCCGCAGAACGACGGAAAGGTGCTGCGCATCACGTTCCCGATGCTTACCGAGGACAGGCGCAAGGAGCTTTCGAAGCAGGTCGCAAAGATGGGTGAGGAGGCAAAGATCGCTATCCGCAACATCAGGCGGGAGGCAAACGATAAGGCAAAGGAGCTTTCCAAGAAATCCGAGATGACCGAGGACGAGCAGAAGGCATCCGAAAAGGCGGTTCAGGATCTTACCGACAGGTACATCAGGGAGATCGACGCGATTACCGCAAAAAAGACAAAGGATATCATGTCTATCTGATGTCCTGACGCAAAGAAAGCAAAATCACCGGGGCTGTCTGAACGGCAGCCCCGTTTGAAAAACCGGAGTGTGCAACAATGTTCTCAAAGCTGTTCAGAAAAAGTCCGGAGAAGGCTCCGGCGGAAAACTGCGGTCTGCGCCACATTGCCTTTATCATGGACGGCAACGGCAGGTGGGCTGAAAAGCGGAAAATGCCGCGTACATACGGTCACGCCGCCGGTGCAAAGGTGTTCAAAAGGGTCATAGAATACTGCGGGAGCATCGGGATAGAGGCAGTCACGGTTTACGCGTTCTCGACCGAGAACTGGAAACGTCCCGCAGACGAGGTTTCGGCGATAATGAAGCTGTTTACCGACTATCTTTCGGAGGCTGAGAGGAGCTTTGCAAAAAAGGACATTCAGATCCACTTTTTAGGGAGCAAATCGGTTTTTCCGGAGGATGTGCGGAAGCGCATGGAGGCGCTTGAAAAGGCTTCCGAGAGCAAGAGGCAGATACTGAACATTGCCGTGAACTACGGCGGGCGGGACGAGATAGTTCATGCCGTGAACGAGCTTATTGCCGAGGGGAAGACGCAGATAACCGAGGACGACATCACCTCTCACCTCTACACGAAAGCCAGTCCCTCTCCCGATCTTATTGTCAGAACGGGTGCCGAGATGAGGCTTTCCAACTTTCTGCTCTGGGAATCGGCGTATTCCGAGCTTTATTTCACCGATGTTCTGTGGCCTGATTTCGATGAGCGTCAGGTCGATCTTTGTGTGAAGGAATTTGCCTCAAGAAAACGCAGGTTCGGCGGGGTGTAAGAGAGACGCCGGGCGCTGCCCGGACCCGCTCAAACCCTTCTTGAAAGAAGGGTTTGAGAATCCCAAGAACTTTTGACAAAAAAGTTATA
>OLGD01001152.1_pt1 | contig 43371 bp, 37 predicted proteins | sample 1605311 | NCBI WGS metagenome assembly OLGD01 (sample SAMEA3888917, study PRJEB22519) | human gut metagenome | biome: human gut; feature: human-associated habitat; material: faeces | place: Denmark | collected 2010
GTAATACCTGTGTTTCCTTTCGGGTTTCGTTGTTCATTGCACTCTCCTTTGCGGACATTTTTAGCCGAGATGTAATTTTCCCTCTGCACGCAGCGCAGCAGGTGGAAGGGCGCAATATCCGCTGCCGTGGTGTTTTATGAATAAATAATTATCTGTGTCGCCATTATAACCGCTTTATCTATAAATTTCAACGCATTTTCGCAATGGTTCAGACACGCTTTGAAAAACGATTGACAGAATTCACGAATTTGATAAACTGTTCCCATCGGAAGGCAAAACCGAAACTGCAAAAATTTGTGGAGAAATTTTGCGGGGATGTCCGCCCGGACACTGCCGCAACGGCGTCGCGTAACTGGCATGCTGAATATTGCTATTTGCCGGAATCAATGTATAATAACCTATACAGATAATCGAGAAGCAGAGATTGAGGGAATCCTACTGATGAAACATTTCAAAACACTTGTTTTACTTATTTTGACCGTTCTGCTTGTGGCCGGAGTACTCTGCGGCTGCGCGGCGCAGACAGGAGAGCAGCCGGGTATATCATCGCTGCCGCACATCACCATCGGCAGCGACACCTATCCTCCCTTTGTCTATCTGGACAACAACGGCGACCCCACCGGCATCGACGTGGAGATCGCAGTTGAGGCGTTCCGGCGGATGGGCTATCAGGCGGTGTTCACAACCATCGACTGGGAGCAGAAAAGGACGCTCGTGGACAATGGGGAGATCGACTGTATTTGGGGCTGTTTCTCCATGGATGGGCGTGAGCAGGATTACCAATGGGCCGGCCCCTACATGGTCAGCCGGCAGATCATCGCCGTCAATGCAAAAAGCGATATTTACGCCATGGATGACCTGAACGGCAAGACCATTGCCGTTCAGTCTACCGGTAAGCCGGAAGAGATCTTTTTGCAAAGCGGACAAGCGGATATTCCCCAATTTGAGGACATTATCAGTCTGGAGGATCGGAGCGTACAGTATGCGGCGCTGGACTGCGGCTATGTGGATGCCATTGCCGCCCACGAAACGGCCATTTTGCAGTATATGACGGATTACGGCGCGGACTTCCGCATTCTGGACGAGCCGCTGCTGATCACCGGAATCGGCGCAGCCTTTTCCGTCGATGATGACCGCGGTCTTGCACAGGAGCTGATGGACACCTTTGCACAGATGCGTCAGGACGGGACCATGCAGGAGATCGTCGGCAGGTATCTGGAGCATCCCGAAACCTATTTGGAGGTGGAGTGCCTTGAACCGTAATCCTTTGCAGACCATTTTCAGCAAAAAATTCTGGCTCGTTTGTATTGCTGTGGGTATTTTCCTCCTCGGAATCGTTTTCGCGCTTTCCAGACAGGCGGATATGCAAAATTGCGAGCAGAGGCTGGCGGGAGCGATCGAGTTTATCAAGGAGCAGGCCGCTGACTATACGAAGTACAACGAAACCGCCATCGCGAAGGGACTTGTGCGCGAGGCCGCCGCCGTCCACGCGCTGGAGTCTCTCTCCCTCGACTGTGATGAGGCGGCGCTGTCGGAGCGCGCCAAGGGGCTGTGGCTTACGGGCATCTGCCTGCTGGACGCGCAGGGCGAGCTGGTATGTGAGTACACGGAGGATGGCATCGGCTACGCACAGCTTCAGTCTGGCATCAAATTGGAACCGATCCTCAGTGTCATCGGCTACCCGCAGAAGACCTATGTCAAGCATGTGGAGCTGGACGATGGCAGTTTTGCCGATGTTGCTGTGCACAGCTGCGCTGACGGCGCGGGTGCGGTGCTGGCCTACCGCTATACCGGGGCGGAGTTTTCCCAAAAGTCCGTTTTGTCCATCCAGCCTCTGATAGACAGCTATGGGGTCAACTCCACGGGGACTCTTCTGGTGGTGGAGGAGAACCGGGTATCGGCCTCCAACGACCCCACTCTGATTGGTATGAACATTTTCGAGAGTGAACGGCTCATGTCGATCCGGAGAAGCAACCGGGCGGATAAACTGATCCGCGTGTACGCTCCGAAGGGCATTGAGCAATGCTATGGAATGTACAGCCATGGGCGGAACTATTCCCTCTATGCCTATGTTCCCGCCCGTCAGGTCTATGACCTCACCGCGATGAATCTGGTGATCACGCTGGTCATGTATATCTTGGTTCTGACGTTTGTGCAGGGATTCCGCTGGAACTCCGCAAAGGATTTCTTTATGCAGCAGGAGAACTCCGAGCAAGAATACAAGAAGTCGCTCGAACAGAAAAACGCCGCACTCGAGCTTGCCGTTCAGCGTGAAACCAAGGCCAATCTCGCCAAGCGGGAGTTCCTGTTTAATATGTCTCACGACATCCGAACGCCCATGAATGCCATCATCGGTTTCACCGCTCTGGCGCAGACGCACATCGACGACCGTGACCAAGTAGAGGACTATCTGAAAAAGATATCCGTTTCCAGCCAGCATCTTCTGTCCCTTATCAACGATGTGTTGGATATGAGCCGCATTGAGAATGGAAAGGTCACGCTGGAGACAAAGCCGGTGCATCTGCCGGAATTGGTGGAGGATATTGGGGACGCCATACAGGTCGGCGCCGACAAAAAGCACATCTCCTTTACCGTCGATACTGCTGGCATGAAAAGCGAGGATGTGATCGCCGACCCGCTGCGGCTTGAACAAACCCTGATCAATGTTTTGGCAAACGCCGTGAAGTTCACGCTGGACGGTGGGCAGATCAGCCTGCGGATTGTACAGAAAGATACGGCTCCGGCAGACTATGCCGATTTTGAATTCCACATCAAGGATAACGGCATCGGCATGAGCGAGGAGTTCCAAAAGCACATTTTTGAGCAGTTTGCCAGAGAGAGGACCTCCACCGTCAGCAAGATACAGGGTACGGGGCTCGGCCTGGCCATCACGAAAAGCCTGGTGGATATGATGGGCGGCAGGATCACAGTGGAGAGCGAACCGGGAAGGGGCTCGGAATTTACCATTTCTCTGCGATTCCCCGTCGGCGAGGCAAAAGCGGGGCAGATGATACCCGTTTCAAAAGCTTCTGATTTTACTGGAAAGAAGCTTCTGGTAGTCGAGGATAACGAACTGAATCTGGAGATCGCATCGACGCTTCTTGAAGAAGCGGGCTTTGAGGTGGATACTGCGGGAAACGGAAAGATTGCCGTTGAAAAGATCGAAGCGGCTTCTGCCGGCCGGTATGACCTGATCTTGATGGATGTCCAGATGCCGGAGATGGACGGTTATGAAGCGACTCGGCGGATTCGTGCGCTCCCGGATAAAAAGAAGGCGGCGATCCCCATTGTGGCCATGACCGCTAATGCATTTGAAGAGGATCAAAAGAATGCGTTGAATGCCGGAATGAACGGCCACATTGCTAAACCTCTGGATATTCAAAAGTTGTTTCAGGTATTGTCGGAGCTGCTGAAATAGGCCATGATCGTATGGCTGGCAAATTGAGCTGTGCGAGCATGAGCAAAAATATAGGGACAAACACGATTACGGAGGAAGACAATACACCCTGCTGCGTCAAAGAGCGCGGAAAAAGGGAGCGCAACCGCTATCCTGCTTGATAATCCAAATTTACAAATAAGACCGTTAAGGATGGGTGAACAAATGAAGATCATATATGAACTTTCGTGGCTATGGGAAACGCTGGGCATTGCACTTATGGCGGCGGTTGTTTGTGTGGTAGGTGCTACGCTGATATGCAGAGCAAAAAAGAAGAAGTTCAGCAAGAAGAGCACAGTAGTTATCGGGATTGCAGCCTTTATCATTGCCATCGCAGCAGTGATTGAGATCGCCCGGATTCCGATGCCGCTTTGACGAAATGGGAGGCTTTGATATGGGCAAAGAAAGATATTCAATTGTATACAGCAGTTCGACGGGCAACACAAAGAAGCTTGCCGATACAATTTACGCCGTGCTTCCCAAAGAAAACTGTGACTATTTCGGAGTGCCTAAAGAGGGAGGACTATACTCCGAGATGCTCTATATTGGGTTTTGGACGGACAAGGGAAATGCGGATAAGTCCACCCTGACATTACTGTCAACGCTGAAGAACAAAAAGATATTTCTATTTGGAACGGCGGGCTTTGGCGGCAGCGAGGCATATTTCCAGAAGATTCTCAATCATGTCAAGCAGTCTATCGATTCGAGCAATTCCGTGGTCGGAGAATATATGTGTCAGGGCAAAATGCCGCCGTCTGTACGGGAACGCTACATGAAAATGAAGGTACAGCCGGAGCATCCGGAAAATATCGATGCGCTGATTGAGAACTTTGACCGAGCGCTCTCCCATCCGGATGGGAATGATTTAGAGAGACTTAGAAAGATCATTGTACAATAACATCTCAACATGATCTGACAAAAGGCAGGCTATCGCTCGGAACGGGCGGCGGCTTGCCCATCATTTCAATGCAGCTCAAATCCCACTGTTTTTAGTCCAGAATAGAAGGTTCACCACGACCTAATTCAGGTCATGGTGAACCTTCTTCATACTTCCAAATGCTTCTTCCCTGCCACACACTCCAGAGCCTGACGAACACTTCCGTCGAGCGAAAAATGAAATTGGAGGTTCCGCATGAAAAGATTCCTGAGTATCCTGCTCGCTCTGGTCATGGTGCTTTCGCTCGTGGCCTGCGGCAACAAGACTACCCCTGACACCCCCGACACTCCTGACAAGCAGGAGGAGACCATCCACATCGGTATCGTGACCGGTTCCGTTTCTCAGTCTGAGGACGACCGCCGCGGCGCCGAGGCCTTCCAGCAGCTCTACGGTGAGGAGAACGTCACCCTCGTGACCTATCCCGATAACTTCACCGAAGAGCTGGAGACCACCATTCAATGCATGTCATCGAAGATTACATCCGCAATCAGCGTCCAGTTGATGCCGTTATATAAATCACCTCATATAACGAAAGGTCTCTCCTCCGCAGCTGTATTGACAGGCTGCAGCGGGAATGTTACCATAAGCACATCAAAATCATTGGGAGAGAAAAATAGATGACACTTGATCAATTGAAGGTCGGTATGTCCGCCGTCATTACCGCCGTGGGCGGAGACGGAGCCTTGCGCTGCCGTCTGTTGGATATGGGGCTGATCCCGCACACCCGCGTGACATTACAGAAGGTCGCGCCGATGGGCGATCCCATCGAGATCCGCGTGCGCGGCTACGAGCTGACGCTGCGCGTAGAGGAGGCTCAGAAGATTGAAGTGGAGGGTGAGCTGAAATGATCTTTGCACTCGTCGGAAATCAGAACTGCGGCAAAACGACTCTCTTCAACGCCCTCACCGGCTCCAACCAGCACGTCGGCAACTTTCCCGGTGTCACGGTAGATCAGAAGATGGGCGAGATCACAGATGAAAAAGGCTGTGCCGTGGTGGATCTGCCCGGCATCTACTCCCTGCGGCCCTATACGCAGGAGGAGATCGTCTCCCGCGATTTTATCCTCAATCAGAAGCCGGACGGCATGATCAACATTGTGGACGCCACCAACATCGAGCGCAATTTGTACCTGACGCTTCAGCTGCTCGAGCTGCGGATACCGATGGTGCTGGCGCTGAACATGATGGATGAGGTCCGTTCCAACGGCGGCTCTATCGACGTGCAGAAGATGAACGCCGCGCTCGGCATCCCTGTCATACCGATCGCAGCCGCAAAGGGCGAGGGTGTGAGCGAACTGGTGGATCAGGCGATTGCCGTGGCCCGGAGCAAAACTCTGCCCAAGGTGACGGACTTCTGCGCGGATGATTCCGCCGTCCACCGCTGCATCCACGCCGTCACGCACCTGATCGCCGACCACGCCGACCGCATCGGTGTGCCGGCACGCTTCTGCGCAACAAAGCTGATCGAAGGCGGCGATGACCTCGCCGACCGTCTGGCGCTCGATCGGAACGAGCGCGAGCTGCTTGAGCATTGCGTCGTGCAGATGGAGAGCGAAGCGGGACTTGACCGCAACGCAGCGCTTGCCGATATGCGCTACACCTTCATTGAAAGCGTTGTGGCATCGTCGGTGGTAAAGTGCCACGAGAGCCGGGAGCACGCCCGCTCGATGAAGATCGACCGGTTTCTTACCGGCCGGTATACGGCGCTCCCTGCTTTTCTTGCCGTTATGCTGCTGATATTCTACCTCACCTTTCATGTGATCGGGCAGCGGCTGTCCGACTGGCTTGCGGTCGGCATTGGCGCCCTTACCGCCATGGCAGACCATGCCCTGACCGCTTACTGCATCAACCCTGTGGTACATAGTCTCATCATCGACGGCATTTTTACAGGCGTCGGCAGTGTGCTGGTGTTCCTGCCTATCATCGTGACGCTCTTTTTCTTCCTCTCCATTCTGGAGGATACCGGCTACATGGCGCGCGTCGCATTTGTGATGGACAAGCCCCTGCGTAAGATCGGCCTGTCCGGCCGCAGCATCGTTCCCATGCTCATCGGCTTCGGCTGCTCCGTGCCGGCCATCATGGCGACGCGCACGGTATCGAGCGACCGCGACCGCAAGATGACCATCCTGCTCACGCCTTATATGAGCTGCTCGGCAAAGATCTCCATCTACGCGTTTTTTACCGCGGCGTTCTTCCCGACGCACCGCGCGCTTGTGATGATCTCTCTGTATCTGCTGGGCATTCTGATTGGGATCGTTGCCGCGCTTATCATGAACTGGAGCACATTCCGCGGGAAGCCGGTACCGTTTGTCATGGAGCTTCCCAATTACCGTTTGCCGAGCCTCAAGAGCGTTGCGCTTCTGCTGTGGGAAAAGGCCAAGGATTTTTTGCAGAGGGCCTTTACGGTGATTTTTCTGGCTACGATCATCATCTGGTTCCTGCAAAGCTTTGATATTAGGCTGAACGTGGTGGCCGACAGCGCCGACAGCCTTTTGGCCCTCATTGGCCGTTTGATCGCGCCGGTGTTCGCACCGCTGGGCTTTGCGGATTGGCGCTGCGCGACCTCCCTGATCTCCGGTTTCATCGCAAAGGAATCCGTCGTCAGCACGCTGGAGGTCTTGCTGGGCGGCACCCCGCTTTTTACAATGTTCACCAACCGCTCCGCCGCGAGCTTCCTGGTCTTTACGCTGCTGTATACTCCCTGCATCGCGGCGGTAGCCACGATCCGGCGGGAATTCGGCTCAACGCTGAAAACGGTAGGCGTCGTGTTGATGCAGTGCTGTGTCGCATGGATCGCAGCATCTGTCGTCTACGCCTTGATCGGTATCTTATGATGGGTATAGACTGGATTCTATTCTTCTACAGCCTGAAACCACTTCCATCTCCCATCACACACACCTACATTGCCGCGCCACGTCATATAAATTCAGTAAGCGGACTTTAGAACGTCTCGCTTACATCCACGTTCTGATGCTTCCTTCATGCCTGCTATGGTGAGATGTGTTGTGTTGTCAACTCTACATCATTGATGACCTCGTTACCCCAAACATCCCAGCCATCAGCTTTCTGACGGGCAAATAACTCAATGCGCGGCACATCCCCCATAAGTCTCTCGATTCGTCCCCTTACCTCATCTGGCTTTTTACTATGTTCTTCCACATGAGAAATAATGACCTGATGGACGTCCTTCGCTTGTCGCTTCGGATGGCCCCTAACAGCAAGTAAGCAAATCTCCGCGTTGGCGCGTGTCCAATGTCCCATAGGCAAGCGAAAGAACAGCCCGTGCAGGAGAGCCCGGCACCGATTGATCCTGACCCGAGGCCAAGGGATGATGTGCCGGTGTACCACAAATCTGCGCAAAAGACGGACACATCGAATGGTGCGGAAGAGAATACCGGCGAACCGACCAACAACACGCCGGAACAGAATGCCGATGTGCCGCCCGACAGCAGGGTGCCAAAAAGAGATGCGGTGTATCGCTCACCTACTCTTGGCGATTCGGTCGTGCAGATGCTGCACCACATGGGCAGGATCTTCGAGGATAACAGCAAGGCTGACGGTACGCTCTATGGCCTGTGGATCGACCGCAAGCGCCGCCGTGAGCTCCAACGCAAACGCCTTGCCATGGGACACAAGCCCGACGATCATGAAGAGATATCGTATACATAGTGCAGAGCCGCAGCATCGGTGATGACCGGTGCTGCGGCTCCATGATCAGTTATGTTCCTCGTTCGGGATGCTCACGCTCACGCCGTTGACCTCCACACCATCGTCGGCGGGAATGAGCAGATACCTGCGTCCGCCGATCATGCGGGCTTCGATGAGGTAGCTGTTTTCCGGCGCAACGGTGATCTTCACCTCCGGCGTGGTGATCTCGAACTTGCCCGTGCCAAGAATGTTCTTCGGGTTCAGCGCGGCGTTCTCGCCGTACTGCTTCTCGCACTCGCGGCGGAAGCTCTCGACATTCTCCTCGCTCACGCCGCTCTCGGACAGGATGCCGCCGACGTCGCCGACCGTCAGCTCCAGCGGCGCGGGGTCGCGGCTCTCCTTATGCTCCTGAATGCGGCCGCGCAGCTGCTCGTGGACGGACTGCACCACATCGTAGCTGCAATCCTTTTCAAGCGTATCAGCGAGCGCGGTATCAAACACATTTTTCTGCTCGACGGCGGACATCGGCGGCTCCACACGGAATACCGCGTCAATGACCTCCTCGTGGATGAGCTCGACATTCCTGCTGTAGAAAAGTGCGTTGTAGATATTTGCCGCGCGGTCGTCGAAGGCGGGGAAGAGGAAGCCCAGCTCGGGCGCAAGGGCAATATGTCCGGTGGAGCTGGGGTGGAAGAAATTCTCGTCGGTATCGTAGCGCAGCTCGAGCGTCGGTGCCTTCACAGGGCAGATGGCGCAGACAAAATACTTGTAGACGTCGCCGGAGGCGTCCGCCTGCAGCTCGTCATCCTTGCCGCGGTAAGGAACATCATAGGCGTCGGCGGCGAGGAGAATGAGGCAGTTCGTCTCACCCATATTGAGAGATTCAATAATTTTGCGGCAGAGCGTCTCCCGGGCGTTCACGTCCTTGCACTCTGTCTGGCGCAGGGTTTGGAGCAGGCGGTGCTCGTCGCTGTCGGCAACCTGCGCGGTGGAGAATTCGATGTCAATGAGGTTGCGCCCCAGCGTGCCGGAGAGCGTCTTTTTGAGCAGCCCCAGATACATCTCCTGCTCCTCCTGCCGCATGAGGCCGAGGGAGGCGTCGATCCACGAGATGACCTCGCGGTTGGAGTTGACATAGCAGCCGAAGATGCGGCTGAAGTTATTTTTATCGAGCCGGAAGCGCCGGCGGATCTCGTTGAGTTCTTTCTGGTTCATTTGCTTCTTCCTTCTCTCACAGAATATCACGGAGAGAAATTGTACCACAGCGTCCCTCTGGCGGCAAGAGAGACCACATCGATCCATACGGAGAAAAAGAATGGCTAAATTTATCTATTTCACGCCGGAGGAAAAGGCGCGGGCGCAGAATACCGACCTGGTGTCTCTGCTGCGTGCCCAGGGCGAGCGCCCCATTCGCTCCGGTCGAGAGTATCGTACCCCCAGCGACCCCAGCGTCACCGTCCGCGGCAACAAGTGGTTCGACCGTTCCAAGCGTGAGGGTAGCTATGCCATCCGCTTTGTCCAACGCTAAATACGGATGTGGTTTCAGGGACAAACCGGACGATGGCCGGAACCGTCTGCACGGGAGCCGCACACCCCTGCGGTTCTCACAGAACGCCCCATTGCCCTGCGGCGGTTCACGGCCCGTCAGGACCGCTTCACGCTCGGACTGCGGCTGGATGAGTGCAGCTTTAGCCCTGGCGTGCAGAAACGCAACAATTTTCCGGAACATCCCTTGACAAATCTCATCATTTGGCATTTAATATTAAATTGATATTGTCGTGAAAAGCTGTATGTTTATCTGCCGGCGGCTGCCGGCGGACGGATCATGGACCGACCGGGAGCACAAGAAGGGCACGACATTCGTTGTGCCCCTCTTGCTTTATTTTGCCTCGTGCGGCTTTTCCATAAGGTATCTGCCTCAAACAGAAAGACGGAAGGACAAAAGCTTATGAACTGGGAGATCACAACATTTATCGCGTACTTTGTTATCCTGCTCGGCGTGGCGCTGGTGTTCTACTTCAACGGCACGAACAAAAATTCGGAGGACTTCTTCCTCGGCGGACGCTCCATGGGCCCTTGGGTCACCGCCCTGTCCGCACAGGCGTCCGATATGTCCGCGTGGCTGCTGATGGGCCTGCCCGGCTCGATCCTCGCTTTCGGCTTCGGCCAGATGTGGATCGGCATCGGCCTTGCCATCGGTACGGCGGCCAACTGGATCCTGTGCGCCAAGCGCCTTCGCACCTTCTCCAAGGCGGCGAACGATTCCATCACGCTCCCGCAGTACCTGACGAACCGCTTCGCGGTCGATTCCCGCGCGCTGCAGCTCGTGTGCGCGCTCATCTTCCTCTTTGCCTACACGATCTATGTGGCCTCCGCGCTGGTGGCGGGCACCTCCGTGTTTACCACGCTCTTCCCGGATATTTCCCCGAAGATCGCCATGTTCGCCTTCCTGCTCATCATCGTGGCCTACACCTTCTTCGGCGGCTTCGCCGCTGTGTGCTGGACGGATTTCTTCCAGGGCCTTCTGATGATGGCGGCGCTGATGCTGGTGCCTATCGTCGTCTATTTCGGCCACAGCGAGCTGCTTGATCCCACGGCACTGGAGACGGTCTATGAGTATACCGACGCTGCGACCGGCGCGGTGACGCAGTGCGCCTTCGGCGGCGGTATCTTCAACGCGAGCTGGCAGGACATTGTCAGCGGCCTCGGCTGGGGTCTCGGTTACTTCGGTATGCCGCACATCCTTGTGCGCTTCATGTCCATCGAGAAGCCCTCGATGATCAAGAAGTCCTCTATCGTGGCCATCATCTGGGTCGTCATTTCCCTCTTCTCCGCCGTTATGATCGCCTATTTCGGGCGCATGATCATGGGCAAGGAGCTGCTCACCCACGGCAACCAGAAGCTCGTTTTCATCGCCATGTCCCGCAAGTTCTTCCCGGCGGGCATCTGCGGTCTGCTGCTCGCGGCCATCATCGCCGCGTCCATCTCCACGGCGGATTCTCAGCTGCTCGTCGCCTCCAGCTCCTTCACGGCGGACCTCTATAAGCCCTTCTTCCGCAAGGGTGCGAGCGAGAAAGAAACGCTGCTCGTCGGTCGCGTGCTGGTGCTTGTCCTCTCCCTGATCGCCTTTGCCATCGCCAACTCCAAGGGCAGCGGCGCGCAGGCCATTATGGACATGGTGGAGAACGCCTGGGGCGCCTTCGGCTCCTCCTTCGGCCCCACCATTCTGCTCTCCCTCTTCTGGAAGCGCTTCAACTACAAGGGCGCGGTCGCGGGCGTGGTGTCCGGCTTCGTGGTGGATCTCGGCTGGCTGCTGAGCGGTCTCACCGCCTCGACGGGTGTGTATGAGATCGTTCCCGGCTTTATCGTCAGCTTCCTCGCGGCCTATCTCGTGGCGAGATTCACCGAGGCCCCGAACGCGGAGGCTGTTGCGATCTTTGAGGAGGCTACGAAGCCCGACGCGGACTGAGTGAAGCAATCAGCTGACGGCGTACCGATAAGCGAATATAAGAAAAGAGCCGATCCGTTGGATCGGCTCTTTTGTCAGGATTTGAGAAATTCCTGCGGGTCGATGATCTCGCCGTCCTTTGTGACGGAGAAGTGCAGGTGCGGCGACATGGAAGCCTCAGCGAGCGAGGTCGTGCCGACCGCGCCGATGACCTGCCCGGCGGAGACGTACTGCTCCGGCGCGACGGTCGGGACGCTCTGGAGGTTGGAGTAGGTGGTCTCATAGCCGCCGTCGTGCGCGATGACGACGGTGGTGCCCATCAGGTCGTCGTCCGCGACGGAGAGCACCATGCCGGAGCTGGCGGCGAGCACCTGCGTGCCGGCGTCCGCCTTGATGTCGATGCCGTCGTGCGTGCGCCAGTCGGCGAGCGTTTCGCTGTAAGCGAGCTCGTCCATGCTGAAGGCGGCGACGGTCTCACCGCTCAGGGGAGAGACAATGAGCCGCGGCGCGACGGGCGTGACCGGCTCGGTGACCTCCGCCTCCTTTTCCGAGACCGTGACCTCCACAACGGACTGCACCGGCTCGGCCGGCTCCTCCGGCTTGACCTCGGGAACGTCCGGGGTGACCGGCTCTGCGGTGATGGGAGTCGTGACCGGCGGCTTGGTCGCATTGGTCGGTGTTTTGTCAGCAGAAGAGGGAAGCAGCATCCAATAGCCCGCGACGGCGAGTGCCGTCAATCCGAGGAACAGGGCTATGTATAAGCCCGTCCCGGTCAGGGAATGCCGCGCGGCGCGGCGTTTCGGTTCATTCATAAGCGTGTCCTTTCTGCCCGCGTGGCGGGCGCTGCGAAATAGAAGAGGCTCTGACGGTATTGTGCGCCGTCGGAGCCTTTTCTAAACCATATTTCTCGGGAAATTTTAAGGCAATACCGTAAAGGCCGCGCGGCCCGCGTAGCGGGCGTTTCCTCCGAGTTCCTGTTCAATGGCGAGCAGACGGTTGTACTTTGCCGTGCGCTCGCCGCGGCAGGGAGCACCGGCCTTGATCTGCGTGCAGCCGAGCGCGACCGCGAGGTCGGCGATGGTGCTGTCCTCCGTTTCGCCGGAGCGGTGGGATAGGACCGCCGCCCAGCCCGCGGCCTGCGCCGCGCGGACGGCCTCGACGGTCTCCGTGAGCGTGCCGATCTGATTCGGCTTGATGAGCACGGCGTTGGCGAGCTTTTGCTCCACCCCGCGGGCGATGCGCGCGGGGTTCGTGACAAAGAGGTCGTCGCCGACGAGCTGCATCCTTTCACCAAGGGAACCGCTCAGCGCCTGCCAGCCCGCTTCGTCGTCCTCGCCCATGCCGTCCTCGAGCGAGAGAAGCGGATAGCGCCGCGCAAGCTCCTGCCAATAGGCCGGCAGCTCCTCGCGTGTGAGGATTTTGCCGCTTTTCGGCAGCCGGTAGCGGTCGGAGCCTGCGTCGTACCACGCTGAAACGGCGGCGTCGAGCGCGAGGTATACGTCCGCGCCGGGGCGATAGCCCGCCGCCTCAATGGCGCGGCAGAGCAGGTCGAGCGCCTCCTCGTGGCTTGCAAGCGAGGGGGCGTAGCCGCCCTCGTCGCCCACGCCGCAATGGCCGACGAGCGAGCCGAGCGCATGGTAAATTTCCGCGCCCATGCGCAGCGCGTCGCGGAAGGTGTCCGCGCCGACGGGAACAAGCATGAATTCCTGAATGTCGAGCGGGTTGCCCGCGTGCGCGCCGCCGTTGAGCACGTTCATCAGCGGCACAGGGAGCGTGCAGGCGTTCTGACCGCCGAGATACCGCCAGAGAGGCTGTCCCTCGCTCGCCGCCGCGGCGCGGGCCGCCGCGAGCGAGACGGAGAGGATGGCGTTTGCACCAAGCTTCGATTTGTTTTCCGTGCCGTCCAGCTCGCGCATGGCCTGGTCGAGCGGGCCCTGCTGCCGCGCGTCGAAGCCCCGCAGCAGCTCGAATATCTCGTTGTTGACGTGCGCCTGCGTGTGCAGGACGCCCTTGCCGCCGTAGCGCGCACGGTCGCCGTCGCGCAGCTCGACAGCTTCGTGCGCGCCGGTCGAGGCACCGGACGGCACGGCGGCGACGCCGAGCGAGCCGTCCTCCAGCCTTACCTGCGTTTCCAGCGTGGGGTTGCCGCGGGAATCCAGGATCTCGCGGGCGTGAATGTGTACGATGGAGCGGTTCATCGCATGACCTCCTGAAAAATAAAAAATCAGCCATACCGAAGTATGGCTGATTTTGAGAGGTCTTATGCGCTCAGCGGAGGATAAGGCTCTGACCGTCCATCTCCTCTGGCTTTTCGAGCCCCATCACGTCGAGAATGGTGGGGGCGATGTCGGCAAGGCGGCCCTCGCGCAGCTCGTTGCCCGCGCCGCAGAGGATAAAGGGCACGGGATTCGTGGTGTGCGCGGTCATGGGACTCACGCCGTCGCTTTGCAGCATCTGCTCGGCGTTGCCGTGGTCGGCGGTGATCATGGCGATGCCGCCCATCTTGAGCGTCGCGTCCACGACCTTGCCGACGCACTCGTCCACGGTCTCGACGGCCTTGACGGCGGCGTCGTAGTTGCCGGTGTGACCGACCATGTCGCAGTTGGCAAAGTTGAGGATGATGACGTCATACGCGCCGGACTCAATGCGCTCGACGCACTTTTCCGTGACCTCGTAGGCGCTCATCTCGGGCTGGAGGTCGTAGGTCGCGACCTTGGGAGAGGCAACGAGCACGCGGTCCTCGCCGGGGTAGGGCGCTTCAACGCCGCCGTTGAAGAAGAACGTGACATGGGCGTACTTCTCGGTCTCCGCGATGCGCAGCTGCGTCAGGCCGAGCTTGCTGAGGTATTCGCCGAGGCCGTTATGGATCGTGATGCGCGGGAACGCGACGAGCACGTTCGGCATCGTGGCGTCGTACTCGGTGTTGCAGACGTAGGTGACGGGGAAATACTCGCGCTGGAAGCCGTCGAACGCGGGATCGACGAAGGCGCGGGTGATCTCGCGGGCGCGGTCGGGGCGGTAGTTGAAGAAGATGATGGCGTCGTTGTCGGAGATGGTGCCCTCCTTGTCGCAGACGACGGGCTCCACAAATTCATCGGTCACGCCGTTCTGATAGGATTCCCGGATGGCGGCGACGGGATCGGGATTCTGGATGCCCTCGCCGTAGACCATCGCGTCGTAGGCGCGCTCAAGACGGTCCCAGCGTTTGTCGCGGTCCATGGCGTAGTAGCGGCCCATGACGGTCGCGATCTTGCCGACGCCAAGCTCGGCGCACTTTTTCTGCGCCTCGGCGACGAAGTCCGCACCGGAGGTGGGGGAGACGTCGCGCCCGTCGAGGAAGCAGTGCAGGTACACGCGCTTGAGGCCCTTGATGCCGGCCATCTTCAAAAGCGCCCAGACGTGCTCCACGGTGGAGTGTACGCCGCCGTTGGAGAGCAGTCCGTAGAGGTGCAGCGCCGTGCCCTTTTCCAGACAGGCGTCCATCGCGGCGTTGTAGGCGGGATTTTCAAAGAAGGTGCCGTCCTCAATGGCGCGGGAGATGCGCGGCAGGTCCTGGAAGACCACGCGGCCGCCGCCGATGTTGGTGTGGCCGACCTCGCTGTTGCCCATCTGACCGGCGGGCAGACCCACGTCCAGACCGGAGGCGGAGAGCTGCGTATGCGCGTACTCGCCGTTCAGACGGTCAAGCACAGGCGTGTTCGCACCGCGCACGGCGTTGCCCTTGACCTCATCGCTCAGACCGAAGCCGTCCATAATGATAAGGGTGGTGGGGGTTTTATTCATCGCAAGGACTCCTTTCGCTCAGCCCTGATTGGCTGCGTTGACGATGTCCATGAACTTGCCGGCGTCGAGGGACGCGCCGCCGATCAGACCGCCGTCGATGTCCTCGTGGCCGAGCAGCTCGGCAGCGTTGGCGGGATTCATCGAGCCGCCGTACTGAATGGTGACGGAGCGGGCGATGCGCGCACCGTACATGGCGCGGATGGTGGCGCGGATGAAGCCACAGACCTCGGCGGCCTGCTCGCCGGTGGCGGTCTTGCCGGTGCCGATGGCCCAGATGGGCTCGTAGGCGATGACGCAGCGGCGGATATTCTCCGCGGCCACGCCCGCGAGGGCGGACTTGACCTGCAGGGCGATGAGCTCCATCGTCACGCCCATCTCGCGCTGGTCAAGGCTCTCGCCCACGCAGATAATGGGGTTGAGGCCGGCGTTCAGCGCGGCGTGGACCTTCTTGTTGACGATGGCGTCGGTCTCGCCGAACATGGCGCGGCGCTCGCTGTGGCCGACGATGACGTACTTCACGCCGAGGTCGCACAGCATGGCGGCGCTGACCTCGCCGGTGTAAGCGCCGTGATCCTCATAGAAAAGATTCTGTGCGCCGACGGCCACGCGGCTGTCCTTAAAGGCGCGCACGGCGGCGGAAATATCCACGCTCGGCACGCACACGACCACGTCGCACCACTTGGTCTTGGGCAGCAGAGCCTTGAAATCGTCCGCGAACTTTTTGGTCTCGGTGGCGGTCTTGTTCATTTTCCAGTTTCCGGCAATGATGGTTTTGCGATATCTGCGATTCATGGTAAATGCTCTCCTAAATATATAAAAATGTTTTCTGAAAACCTTACTTATCCAGCAGGCAGGCGACGCCCGGCAGCATCCCCCGTGGGGATGCCCCTGATCGGAACGCGCGCTGACGCGCGGCTCCCTGCGCTGACGCTCGGTCGCGTCGCTGCGCGGGCAGAACGATGTTATTACTTATCCAGCAGGCAGGCGACGCCCGGCAGCTCCTTGCCCTCCAGGAACTCAAGCGACGCGCCGCCGCCGGTGGAGATGTGCGTGATCTTGTCGGCGAAGCCGAGCTGCTCGGCGGCCGCCGCGCTGTCGCCGCCGCCGATGATGGTCACGGCGCCGCTCTCGGCGAGCGCCTTGGCCATGGCCTTAGTGCCGTTGGCAAAGGCGGGGAACTCGAAAACGCCCATGGGGCCGTTCCAGACGATGGTACCCGCGCCGCGCGTCGCCGCGCAGAAAAGCTCAATGGTCTTGGGACCGATGTCCATGCCCATCATGTCGGCGGGAATGTGCATCGCGTCCACCACGACCGGCTCGGCGTCGGCGGCGAACTCCGTCGCCGCCACGGTATCCACCGGCAGCAGGAGCTTGACGCCCTTTGCCTTGGCCTTCTCGATCATCTCGAGCGCGTAGGCGCACTTGTCCTCCTCGAGCAGGGACTTGCCGATCTCGCCGCCCTGCGCCTTGGCGAAGGTGTAGGCCATGCCGCCGCCGATGATGACGGTGTCGGCCTTTTCGAGCAGATTGTTGATAACGGCGATCTTATCGCTGACCTTTGCGCCGCCGAGCACCGCGACGAACGGACGCTTGGGATCGTCGAGCGCCTTGCCCATGACCTCCAGCTCCTTGGCGACCAGCAGGCCGGAGACGGCGGGCAGGTACGCCGCCACGCCGGCGGTGGAGGCGTGCGCGCGGTGGACGGAGCCGAAAGCGTCGGAAACGTAGACCTCGGCCATGGAGGCAAGCTCCTTGGCAAGCGCCGGATCGTTCTTGGTTTCGCCCTTTTCAAAGCGGGTGTTCTCGAGCAGCATGATCTCGCCGCCCTTGAGCGCCGCGGCCTTGGCCTTGGCGTCGGGACCGACGACGTCATGCGCGAAGATGACCGGCTTGCCGAGGAGCTCGGAAAGACGCTCGGCGACAGGAGCAAGGGTGAGCTTCTTTAAGGACTTCTGCCACTTTTCCTCCGTCAGCTCGGCGGGGTCCTTGCCCTTTTCCACCTGCTTCTTCACCCATTTTTCAAAGCTCGGCTCGGGCTTGCCGAGGTGCGAGCAGGCGATGACCGCCGCGCCCTGCCCGAGCAGGTAGCGGATGGTCGGCAGAGCGGCGACGATGCGCTTATCCGAGGTGATCGCGCCGGTGGCCTTGTCCTGGGGGACGTTGAAGTCGCAGCGCAGCAGGACCTTCTTGCCCGCCACGTCGATGTCGTACACAGTTTTCTTGTTGTAGTTCATGATGACGCTCCTTCTATGTGAATGTTTACGGATCAGTCCGGTTGCTCCGCCATCTCGCCGGTGCCCTTGAGCCCGGGGAAGCCGAGCTGCTTGAGAGCCTCGTAGGTCAGAATGGCGACGGAATTGCTCAGGTTCAGGCTGCGCGCCTCGGCGCGCATGGGAAGGCGGATGCAGCGTTCATAATGCGCCAGACGGAAGTCCTCGGGCAGACCGGCGGTCTCCTTGCCGAAGAAGAGCCAGCAGCCATCGTGAAATTCCGCCTCGCAGTAGTCCTGCGGCGCCTTGGTCGTGGCGAGCCAGCAGTCCGCGGCGGCCTCGGGGTGCTGTTCAAAGAGGTCGGCGAGGTTTTCGTAGGTGCTGACCTCGACCAGATGCCAGTAGTCCAGCCCCGCGCGCTTGACGGCGCGGTCGGAGATGTCGAAGCCGAGCGGCTTGACGAGGTGCAGCCGCGAACCGGTCGCGGCGCAGGTGCGCGCGATGTTGCCGCAATTCTGCGGGATCTCCGGCTCAACGAGCACGATATTCAGCACGGAACCATCCCACCTTTTTCCGAAAGTCTGCTTATTATACCTCTTAAAGTTTACGAAATCAACCATAAAACTCAATTTCTTTAACATTATTTTGCGCATTGCATGAATTCATGCAGAGCATGAAAAACTTTTTGGGAAAATTGCAGGAAAAGGTGGATTTTTCAAAAAGGTTTGGTATAATACAGATAAAAATAGAAGTGGATGCAAAGGAGGGGACTATCCGATGGACCAGAAGATCGCCGTGCTTTTCATGCCGGACAACATCGCCTGTACCGAAGAGAAGACGCCGCTGATGCTGCAGCCCATTTTGTTCTGCCCCGTCCTGACGTGGATGTGCGCGGAGCTGTGCGGGCGCGGCATTGAGCGGCTTTTTATTGTCTCCGACATCTCCGCGCAGGAGCGGATGAAGCCTTATCTGCCCAAGGAGGCGGACGTCACCTTTGTTGACGGCGCGAAGCACGCGGAGGAGCTTTTGAAGCTCCTTGAGGGCGAAACGGGCAGCGTTCTGATCGTCAACGGCGTGGTGCTGCCGGTGGGCGTGTTCTCCGGCGGCGCGGTGTATTCCGCTCCGGCGGACGCCTGCTGCGACGTGCTGCGCGAGCACGGCGCGTTTGCCGCGTTCCCCAAGGGCTGTGAGATCTCCAAGGGCTTCCTGCCGGTGGGCGACGCCGGGGAGCTGCGCGCCGCGCAGCCGATGTGCCGCCAGAAGATCATGGAAAAGCATCTGGCGAACGGCGTGATCGTCATGGACACGAACAGCGTCTACATCGACCCGCGCGTGAAGATCGGTGCGGGAACGACGATCCTGCCCGGGACCATCCTGCGCGGCGAGACGGTCATCGGCGAGCACTGCACGATCGGCCCGAACGCCATGGTGCGCGACTGCACCGTGGGCGACTTTACGGAGATCAACGCCTCGCAGACAAACGAGAGCGCCATCGGCAGCCATACGACCGTGGGACCGTTCGCCTATGTGCGGCCCAATTCGACCATCGGCGACCACGTCAAGGTCGGCGACTTTGTGGAGATCAAGAACTCCGTCATCGGAAACGGCACGAAGATCTCGCACCTCACCTACGTCGGCGACAGCGACTGCGGCGAGCGCGTGAATTTCGGCTGCGGCACGGTCACGACGAATTATGACGGCTTCAAAAAATACCGCTGCACCATCGGGGACGACAGCTTCATCGGCTGCAACACCAATCTGATCGCGCCGGTCAAGGTGGGCGAGGGCAGCTACATCGCCGCCGGCTCCACCATCACAGACGACGTGCCCGCCGACGCGCTGGCGCTCGCCCGCATGAAGCAGACGGTCAAGGAGGGGTGGGCGGCCCGCCGCCGCGCCCTGCTCGGCAAGAAGGAAAAGTAAAAACTTTTACATAAAAAAATTACCAAGGGAGAGTGGAAACAATGATTTCTCACGGCAAGGACATCAAGATCTTCACCGGCAACGCCAACCCCAAGCTCGCAGCGGACATCTGCAAGATCATCGGAACCAAGCTCGGCGAGAGCGAGGTCAAGAGCTTCGCAGACGGCGAGGCCTCCGTCTCTCTGTATGAGACCGTGCGCGGCAGCGACGTGTTCCTCATCCAGTCCACCTGCAAGCCCGTCAACGACAGCCTCATGGAGCTGCTCATCATGGTCGATGCGTGCCGCCGCGCCAGCGCGGGCCGCATCACCGCGGTCATGCCCTACTTCGGCTATGCCCGTCAGGACCGCAAGGCCAAGAGCCGCGATCCCATCTCCGCCAAGCTCGTTGCCAATATGCTCGTCGCCGCGGGCGTTGACCGCGTGCTGACCATGGACCTGCACGCCAACCAGATCCAGGGCTTCTTCGACATTCCCGTGGATAACCTGTTCGGCAACCCCATCTTCGTTGATTACTACGCCAAGAAGTTCGGCGCGCATTGCGAGGATATGGTCGTCGTCAGCCCCGACGTCGGCTCCGTTGCCCGCGCCCGCACCTTTGCCCAGAAGCTGCACATGAACCTTGCCATCGTCGATAAGCGCCGCCAGAAGGCCAACCAGTGCGAGGTCATGAATGTTATCGGCGATGTCGAGGGCAAGGAGTGCATCCTCTTCGACGATATGGTCGATACCGCCGGCTCCCTCTGCAACGCCGCCAAGGCGGTCGTTGAAGTCGGCGGCGCGAAGAAGGTCTATGCCTGCGCGTCCCACGGCGTGCTCTCCGGCCCCGCGCTCGAGCGCCTTGAGGCGAGCTGCATCGAGGAGCTGGCCCTGCTCGATACCATTCCCGCTCCCGTCGGCGAGGCCGAGCTGGCCAAGGCCCGCATCAAGTACCTGACCGTCGCGCCCATGTTCGCCGAGGCGATCGAGCGCACCTATCAGGAGATTTCCATCGCAAAGCTGTTCAACTAAGGGCATTTCAAAAAAGAGCGGCGGAAGGCCGCTCTTTTTTATACGAGGGTTATCGTCATGTTTTTTGGAAAGAAAGTCACCGGTCCCGCGGAGTGGCTGCTCGTCTGTCTGGGGAACTACGGCAAGCAGTACGAGAACACGCGCCACAACATCGGCTTCATGGCCGCCGAGCGGCTCATTGACAAGCAGGGCCTGCGCTGCAACCGCCTGCGCTTCCGCGCGCTGACGGAGCTGATCGAATTCGGCGGGGCGCGTGTGCTGTTGATGATGCCGCAGACCTATATGAACCTCTCCGGCGAGGCGGTGGGCGAGGCGGCGCGGTTCTATAAGATCCCGAGCGACCATGTGCTCGTTATCTACGACGACGTTTCGCTGCCGCTCGGCAAGCTGCGCATCCGCGACAAGGGCTCCGCCGGCGGGCACAACGGCATCAAGAACATCATCGCCCACCTCGGCACCGATGTGTTCCCGCGCGTGAAGGTCGGCGTCGGCGCGCCGAGCCATCCGGACTACGACATGGTGGACTGGGTGATCGGCAGCTTCTCCGCGCAGGAGAGGAAGATCGTGGACGAGGCGCTCGACCGCGCGCTCGACGCGGCGGAGTGCATCATCTCCCGCGGCGTGACCGAGGCGCAGAACCGCTTCAACTGAGAAAACGCTGCGCGGCGGGCGGCAGAGCCGCCTGCGCGAAAAGTTTATCATTCGTTCATTTACTTTTCTCCTCCGGCGTAGTATACTGCCGGAGGAGAAGTTCTTTTCGGACATCTCAGGAGAACACGGAAAACGATGTGTGTGGGTACAGACCGTCCGACCGGGGACGATCTGCGCCCTTTTGCGCGTTGCGGCGAAAAAGGAGGGGACATTCATGCAGGAGCTGAACCGGCAAATGATGGCGCTACCGGAGCTGCGGGAGCTGGAGGAGATCATCCGCTTCGGCACGGGGCCGGCGGCGGTCAGCAGCGTGAGCGGCGTACACCGCGCGATGCTCGGCGCGGCGCTGCGGCAGGAGACCAAGCGTCCCCTCGCCGTCCTCTGCGCCGACGAGCAGGAGGCGCGGCGCATGGCCGCAGATCTCGCCGCCCTGACAGGGGAGGAGTGCGTGACGCTCTTTGCCCGCGAATGGCAGCTGCGCGACCGCGTTTCTGCCTCCCACAGCTTTGAGCAGGAGCGGCTGGACGCGCTGTGCCGCATGGCGTTCGGCAGGACGGGCATCGTCGTGGCGACGGTGGACGGTATGCTGCAGCGCACGCTGCCGCCGACGGCGCTGCGCGACGCGGTGCTCACGCTCCGGCTCGGGGAGGAGCACGATCTGCGCGCGCTCGCCGAACGCCTGACCGCCGCGGGCTATGTCCGCTGCGAGCAGGTCGAGGGCGCGGGGCAGTTCGCCGTGCGCGGCGGCATTTTAGACGTCTATTCCCCGATGAGCGCACCGGTGCGCGTCGAATTTTTTGATACCGAGATTGACGCGATGGGCGAGTTTGACGTCGCCACGCAGCGCCGCACGAAAAACCTTGAGGAGCTGACTGTTCTGCCCGCCGCCGAGGTGCTGCCCTTTGCCGCCGAGGGCGGACGGGACGCGATGCTCGCGCGTATGGAGCACGCCGCGGCGCAGCTGGCAAAAAAGGTGACCACGGAAAAGACCGCCGCAGCGATCCGCGCGGATATGGACCGCCTGCGCGAGGGCCTGCCGCTCGGCGGCATGGACCGCTACCTTGCCGCCGCCTACCCGACCGCCGTCTGCGCGGCGGACTATCTGCCGGAGGGGAGCATCGTGCTCGTCTGCGAGGGCAGCCGCGTCATGGAGCGCGCGAAGGGCTGCGCCTTTGAATGGGGCGAGGACCTGAAGATCCTGCTGGAGGAGGGCGTGCTCGCGGGGCAGTTCGCCTCGCTCGCGGTCGAGCTTGAGGACCTGACGCGGCGGCTGCGGGGCAGCTTCCCGCTGCTCCTGTGCGACAGCCTGCCGACCTCGCGCTATCTGGCCCTGCCGCGGGCGATGCTCAGCATCAACGCGCGGCAGCTGCCGTCCTACGGCGGCAGCCTTGAGACCGCCGCCGCGGACATGGAGCACTATCTTGCCGCGGGCAGCGGCGTGCTGGTGCTCTGCGGCAACGAAACGCGCGCGAGGAATTTTCACCGCCTTCTGGAGGAGCGCGGCGTGCGCGCACGGCTCGATCTCTCCGATCAGACGCTGCCCGCCGCGGGCGAGACCGTCATCGGCCTCGGCGCGCTGAGCGCGGGCTGCGAATACCCGCAGCTCCGCCTTGTCATTCTGACCGAGGGGCAGCTTCTTGCGCCGGTCAGCGGCAAAGCGCCGCGCGCGGTGCGGCAAAAAAAGGATTCGAGCCGTCAGAAGCTCCGCTCCTACACCGACCTGACGCCGGGTGACCTCGTCGTTCACCAGCGCCACGGCATCGGCCGCTTTGTCGGCATGGAGCGCATCCGCGTGGACGGCGCGGACAAGGATTATATCAAGATCGCCTACGCCGGCAGCGACAGCCTGTACGTTCCCGCGACGCAGCTCGATATGGTGTCGAAGTACATCGGCAGCCACGGCGGCGGGGAGGAGGGCGAGCACGTCAAGCTGAACAAGCTCGGCGGCACGGACTGGACGAAGGCCAAATCCCGCGCTAAGGCCGCGGCGAAGGATCTTGCCAAGGGGCTCATCAAGCTCTACGCCGAGCGGCAGCGCCGCCCCGGCTTCGCCTTTTCACCGGACTCCACCTGGCAGCGCGAGTTTGAGGACGCCTTCGACTATGAGGAGACGGACGATCAGCTTCGCGCCATCGCGGAGATCAAGAGCGACATGGAGCGCTCGCGCCCGATGGATCGCCTGCTCTGCGGCGATGTGGGCTACGGCAAAACGGAGGTCGCGCTGCGCGCGGTGATGAAATGCGTGCTCGACGGCAAGCAGGCGGCGATCCTGGTGCCGACCACCGTGCTGGCGCAGCAGCATTACGCCACCGCCATCAACCGCTTCCGCAGCTTTCCGGTGACGATCGAGGTGCTCTCGCGCTTCAAGACGCCGGCGCAGAAGAAAAAGATTTTGCAAAGCGCGGCGGAGGGGAAGATCGACCTGCTCATCGGCACGCACTCGCTGCTGCAAAAGGGACTGCACTTCAAGGGCCTCGGATTGCTCGTCATCGACGAGGAGCAGCGCTTCGGCGTGACGCACAAGGAAAAGCTCAAGGAGCTTTCCAAGCAGGTGGACACGCTCACGCTCTCCGCGACGCCCATTCCGCGCACACTGAACATGGCGCTGTCGGGCATCCGCGATATGTCTACCATCGAGATGCCGCCGCAGGACCGTCAGCCGGTGCAGACCTATGTACTCGAGCACGATTGGGGCGTGATCGCCGAAGCCATCCGGCGCGAGCTTTCGCGCGGCGGGCAGGTCTACTACCTGCACAACCGTGTGGAGACCATCGACCGCTGTGCCGCGCAGCTCAAAAAGCTCCTCGGCGAGGAGGTCAGCATTGCGGTCGCGCACGGCAAGCTGGACGAAAAGGGCCTGAGCCATGTGATGCAGCAGTTTTCCGACGGCGAGGCGCAGATCCTGGTCTGCACCACCATCATCGAAACGGGCATCGACATTCCGAATGTCAACACCCTTGTCATTGAGGACGCCGATCGCCTCGGCCTTGCGCAGCTCCATCAAATTCGCGGGCGCATCGGGCGCAGCGCGCGCCGCGCCTACGCCTATATGACCTACCGCCCGGGCAAGATCCTCACCGGGGTCGCTGCCAAGCGCCTGACCGCCATCCGCGAATACGCGGAGTTCGGCTCGGGTTTCCGCATCGCGATGCGCGACCTCGAGATCCGCGGCGCGGGCAACCTGCTCGGCCCCGAGCAGTCGGGCTATATGATGAGCGTGGGCTACGATATGTACCTGCAGCTTTTGGAGGAGGCCGTGCTCGAGGAGCGCGGCGAGAAGAAGGCGAGCCGCACGGACTGCTCGGCGGACCTGACCGTTTCGGCCAACCTGCCGGAGAGCTACATTCCCTCTCCCGAGCAGCGCATGGATATTTACCGCCGCATCGCGGCGGTGCGAACGCGCGAGGAATCGCAGGACCTGCTCGACGAGCTGCTTGACCGCTACGGCGAGCCGCCGGCGAGCACGCTCGCTCTGCTCGACGTCGCCATGCTGCGCGGCGAGGCGTGCGCGGCGGGCATCCGCGACATTTCCCAGCGCGGCGACACGATCACCTTTACCTTCGGCGGCGAGATGCCGGTCGAGGCGGTGATGCGCGTTTGCGCGATGGGAAAGAACAAGCGCCGGCTGACGCTCTCCGCCGGCATCGAGCCGAAGCTCGCGCTGCGGCTCGAGGGGGGCGAGAAGCCGCTTCCTGCGGCGCTCGAGCTGGTCGAGAGCATCGCGCCCGCAGAGGGCGCCTGAACCCGCAGCGCCACGCCCTGCGGCGCGGTGTGATACCAAAACCTGGAAGAAAGAGGAAACAAAGATGAAACGTATTTTGGCTGCGGCGCTTTCGCTGGCGCTGCTTGTCTCGCTGGCCGCCTGCGGCGGCAAGGACCGCTTTGACGCGGGCAAGGTCGAGGAGGGCGTCTGCTATCAGCTGACCGGCATCGCTCCCGACGCCGTCGCGATGAGGGTGGACGGCATCGATGTGCCGATGGATATGTATTTCTATAACCTCTGCTATGCCGCCTCCTACATGGAAAGCTACATGAATATGTACGGCATGGACCTTGACTGGAGCATGGAGCTGCAGGAGGGCGAAACGGTGCTTGACGTGACGAAGGACAGCATTTTAGAGAACACGAAGAGCTTTGCCGTCATCGAGAAGCTGGCGCAGGAGAACAACGTCATCCTTGACGAAGCTGCGCTCAGCGAGCTGGAGACCGAACGCGCGGAGACTGTCGAGAGCCTCGGCGGCGAGGAGAGCTACCGCGCCGAGCTCGCCAAGCTGGGTCTGAGTGAGGAGACCTATGACCGGATGTGCCGCTCGGACTACCTCTACAGTGCGCTCGAGGAGCTGGCGGCGACCGAGGGCAGCAGCCTTTACGCCACCGACGAGCAGCTGATCGCCTATGCCGCCGAGCAGGGCTACATGACTGCCGACCACATCCTGCTGCTCACGCGCGATATGTCCACCCATCAGGAGCTGGACGACGAGACCAAGGCGGAGAAGAAGGTGCTGGCGGAGGAGCTCAAGGCCAAGCTGGACGCTTACACGGGCGACGATCTGATCGGCTACTTCACCGAGCTTGCCGACGAGTACAGCGAGGACTCCGGCCGCGCGGGCAACCCTGAGGGCTACACCTTCGGCTCCGGCCAGATGGTCGAGGAGTTTGAGAGTGCTGCCGCCACGCTCGGCGAGGGCGAGGTCAGCGAGATCGTGGAGAGCTACTACGGCTACCACATCATTCTCCGCAAGCCGCTCGACGAGGCGAAGGCTGTGGACGCGGTGCGCGAGACCTATTTCAGCGGCCTGCTCGAAAGCCGCATCGAGGACGCCGCGGTGGAGATGAATCCGGCGGTCGAGGCGCTGGACCTCGTCGATATTTATGACGCCTTCTCGCTGCTGATGGATACCGACGCGGACGGCGATACGGCAGACGACACCGCGACGGAAAACGGGCAGGAAACAGCCGAAAGCTGAGAAAGACGCAGGAAATGCTGCAAAACTGTTAATAATTTAACAAAATGCAGGAAAAGCGTCAATTTTTGCGCGAGAAAATGAAATTTTGCAGTTGATTTTTCATACGCGCATGTTGTATAATCAAGACGAAAATGATTCCCTCTGCGGAATACCAAAATTTTTATGAAAAAGGAGATATCCCATGAAAGAACTCTATGTCGTGAATTGCTGCCGTACCGCGGTCGGCTCCTTTGGCGGTTCTCTGAAGAATACCCCCGCCGCCGAGCTGGGCGCCATCGTTGTCAAGGAAGCCCTCAAGCGTGCCAACGTCGCTCCCGAGAACGTCGATGAGCTGATGTTCGGCTGCATCCTGACCTCCGGCCTCGGTCAGAACGTCGCCCGTCAGGTCAGCGTGGGCGCGGGCCTGCCCTACTCCGTTCCCGCCTACACCGCCGGCATGGTCTGCGGCTCCGGCATGAAGTCCGTCATCGAGGCCGGCCGCGCCATCCTCGCCGGCGACGCCGACATCATCGTCTGCGGCGGCACCGAGAACATGAGCGCCGCTCCCTATGCCTCTACCGACGCCCGCTGGGGCGCCCGCATGGGCGACAAGAAGCTCGTCGACACCATGATCAAGGACGGCCTGTGGGATGCGTTCAACAACTACCACATGGGTACCACCGCCGAGAACATCTGCGACGTTTGGGGCATCACCCGCGAGGAGCTTGACGCCTTCGGCGCTGCCTCCCAGCAGAAGACCGAGGCCGCGCAGGCTTCCGGCCGCTTTGATGCCGAGATCGTTCCCGTTCCCGTCAAGGTCAAGAAGGAGATCGTCGAGTTCAAGAAGGATGAGTTCCCCCGTGCCGGCTCCACGCCCGAGGGCCTTGCCAAGCTCAAGGGTGCGTTCCCGGTCGGTCCCGAGGGCGTTGAGGACCAGATCGTCCACACCTTCCAGCCCACCGAGATCCATGAGGCGGATACCCGCAAGCACGTTCAGCGCGTGACCGCCGGCAACGCCTCCGGCATCAACGACGGCGCTGCCGCCATCGTTCTCGCCTCCGGCGAGGCCGTCAAGAAGTATAACCTCAAGCCCATGGCGAAGCTCATCGGCTGGGGCCAGGGCGGCGTCGATCCCAAGATCATGGGCGTCGGTCCCGTTCCCGCCTCCCGTCAGGCCATGGCCAAGGCCGGTGTGACCATCGACGACATCGACCTCGTCGAGGCCAACGAAGCCTTCGCCGCGCAGTCCATCGCCGTCGCGCGTGAGCTGCACTTCGACATGAGCAAGGTCAACGTCAACGGCGGCGCCATCTCCATCGGTCACCCCGTCGGCTGCTCCGGCGCGCGCATCATCGTCACCCTGCTCCACGAGATGCTCAAGCGCGAGGATGCCAAGAAGGGTCTTGCCACCCTCTGCATCGGCGGCGGCCAGGGCGTTGCCACCGTGTTCGAGAAGTGCTGAGAAGCATCTGCCGATTTCTGAAAATGAAAAGGGGACCTCTTTTGAGGTCTCCTTTTTCTTCTGCGCCCATAAGGGCCGCCTTCTTATCTCGCTGCACCGTGCGGCCCGACACACGCGGCCATGTGACCGAATGCGGCGCGCTTGCTTTTTTGCAGTCACTGTGCTACACTGATAAACAGGAAATCATTCCCCTTTGCGGAATCTATTTTTCTTGGAAAGGATACCATATACTATGGATGTGAAAGAAATTCTCCGTCACGTTGACCATACCCTGCTCGCCCCCACCGCCACCTGGGAGGAGATCCGCCAGATCTGCGACGACGGCATCAAGTACGGCTGCGCGAGCGTCTGCATCCCGCAGACCTACGTCGCCCACGCCGCGCACTACATCGCCGAGCAGCAGCACTACGGCTTCGGCCAGCTGCCCGTGTGCACGGTCATCGGCTTCCCCAACGGCTACGTTCCCAGCGGCATCAAGTGCATGGAGGCTGAGTCCGCCGTAGCCGACGGCGCGACCGAGATCGACATGGTCATCAACCTCGGCTGGGTCAAGGAAGGCCAGTACGATAAAATCTTGCAGGAGATCAATTCCGTAAAGATCTCCTGCCACGGCAACATCCTCAAGGTCATCATCGAGACCTGTATGCTCACGGACGAGGAGAAGATCAAGCTCTGCGAGGTCGTGTCCAACTCCGCGGCGGACTATATCAAGACCTCCACCGGCTTCGGCGGGGGCGGCGCGACGCGCGAGGACGTAGCGCTCATGGCGGCGCACATGACCAACGGCAAGAAGATCAAGGCCGCCGGCGGCATCGCCAATCTGCAGGACGCCGAGGACTTCCTCAAGCTCGGCGCGGACCGCCTCGGCACCTCCCGCATCGTTAAGGCCGTCAAGGCGATGGAGAAAGGAGAATAAGCCATGCCAACCCCTCATAACAATGCCCAAAACGGCGATTTCGCCAAGACCGTCCTCATGCCCGGCGACCCCCTGCGCGCAAAGTTCATCGCAGAGACCTTTTTGGAAAACCCGCAGCTCGTCAACAATGTCCGCGGCGTGCAGGGCTACACCGGCACCTACAAGGGCGTGCGCGTGAGCGTGATGGCGAGCGGCATGGGCATCCCGTCCATCGCCATCTACTCCAACGAGCTCTACACCCACTACGGCGTGGAGAACATCATCCGCGTCGGCTCCGCGGGCGCGATGCGCGCGGACATGGAGCTCGGCAGCGTGTGTGCCGGCATGGGTGCCTGCACCAACTCCAGCTTTGCCGACCAGTATGAGCTGGGCGCCACCTACGCTCCCATCTGCAATTATGACCTGCTCGCCGCCGCAGTCGAGAGCGCGAACGAGCTGGGCGTGAAGATGCCCGTCGGCAATCTCTATTCCTCCGACACCTTCTATGACGCGGCGGGCCGCAACGCCCGTTTCGGCAAGATGGGCATTCTCGCGGTCGAGATGGAGGCCGCCGGTCTCTACTGCACCGCCGCCTACGCCGGCAAGCGCGCGCTTGCCATCTGCTCCATCTCCGATAACCTCGTCACCGGCGAGGAGCTTTCCGCCGACGAGCGGCAGACCACCTTCACCAACATGATGAAGATCGCGCTCGAGGTCGCGGTCAAGATGGAGAACAAAGAATAAGGAGCGTTTTCCCCATGCGAGTCATCGACATTGAAAACATCACCGAGGCCATGCGCGACGACACGCGCTTTGTCCTGCGCTGCGAGGAGGTCTTTCACGACAAGATCAGCGCCGCCGCGGCGAGCATCCTGATGAACAAGAGCAAAAAGCCGCTCGTCTGCCTGACCGGCCCGAGCGGCAGCGGCAAGACCACCACCGCCATGCGCCTGAAGGCGTACCTGGAAAACCTCGGCGTGAAGGTGTGCCTGCTGAGCATGGATAATTTCTTCCTGCCGCTCGCCGACCGTCCGCCGGAGCTGACGGACTGGGAATCCCCCCTGTGCGTGAACCGCGACCTGCTCATCGACTGCATCCACCGCCTGTCCGACGGCGAGGAGGTCGAGCTGCCGGTCTACGATTTCAAGAGCGGCACCACCGGCAGCTGGTTCAGGATGCAGGGCGACCGCGACGCCGTTATCATCGCCGAGGGCATCCACATGCTCAACCCGCTGATCTTCGACCGCGTGCGCGACATGGCGACCGGCGTTTACGTCGCGCCCCGCACGCGCATCATCACCGCGCACGACAAGATCGTCCGTCCCGAGCAGCTGCGCGTGGCGCGCCGCATGATCCGCGACTATCAGGGCCGCGGGCACTCCCTGCGCCAGACGGTCGAGCGCGCCGAGAGCGTGGACCGCGGCGAGCGGAACTATATCATGCCCAATAAGCCCAACGCGGGCATCCACATCGACACCTTCCACGACTACGAGCCGTGCATCCTCGCGCGCTATCTCAAGGAGATCCCCGAGTTCTACACCCAGCTTGACGACGCCTTCATCGACGAGCACGGGCTGACCGACCTCTTCGAGGTCGTCAACTCCGTTCCGCCGCTCAAAACCGATTACGTCCCGCGCGACTCCATCGTGCGCGAGTTCGTCGGCGGCAGCATTTTCCAATACTGAGCAAAGAGAGACTGCGTCTGCGGTCTCTCTTTGTGCGCTTTCACCATGAAGCTTTTGCCAAAAATTCACACTTTTCAGCAAATATGACTTGCCCTTTTGAAAAAATCTTGCTATAATACGCTCGATGTCATGTCCATGATATGATTTCAAAAAATTGTAAGGAAGGTTTGCACTATGAAGAAGTTCTTTGCTCTTCTTCTCTCCCTGGCTATGGTCCTCGCGCTCGTAGCCTGTGGTCAGAAGGACCCCACCCCCGACACGCCCGATACGCCCGACGATCCCCAGACTAAGGTCGAGTACAAGGTCGCCATGATCACCGACTACGGTGACATCACCGACCAGTCCTTCAACCAGACCACCTATGAGGCCTGCAAGGCGTTTGCCGAGGACAACAGCATCGAGTTCAGCTACTTCAGGCCCGCCGGCGATAACACCGCCGACCGTGTCGCCATGATCGAAAAGGCCGTTGACGAAGGCTTCAACGTCATCGTCATGCCCGGCTATGCCTTCGGCGGCGCCATCGTTGAGGCCGCTCCCGAGTTCCCCGATGTGAAGTTCATCGCGCTCGACGTCGCCGCCGGCGACCTGCTCGAGACTGCCGTTGCCAAGGCCGGCGAAGCCTACGACTACACCCCCGAGAATTGGGACCTCAGCAAGTACGTTGACATGAGCAACGTCTACTGCGCGGTTTATCAGGAAGAACTCTGCGGCTACATGGCCGGTTATGCGGCTGTGAAGCTCGGCTATAAGAACCTCGGCTTCCTCGGCGGCATGTCCGTTCCCGCGGTCGTCCGTTACGGCTACGGCTTCGTGCAGGGCGTTGACGCCGCTGCCGCCGATCTGGGCCTCACCGATGTCAAGCTCAACTACATCTACGGCGGCCAGTTCTTCGGCGATGCCGACATCACCGCTGTGATGGATACCTGGTATCAGGGCGGCACCGAGGTCGTCTTCGCCTGCGGCGGCGGCATCTACACCTCCGCGGTCGACGCGGCCAAGAAGGTCAACGCCAAGGTCATCGGCGTCGACGTCGACCAGGCAGGCGTCATCGCCAAGTATGCCGGCGTGGAAGGCATGACCGTCACCTCCGCCATGAAGGGCCTCTATCCCGCGACCTACGATACCCTCACCGATGTCATCGTCAACGGCAACTGGGAGAAGTACGTCGGCAAGATCGAGACGCTGGGTCTTGTTTCCGGCACCGATCCCGAGGCGAACTACGTCCAGATCCCCATGGGCGACGGCACCCAGTGGTCCGACAGCTTCACGCAGGACGACTATAAGGCCATGGTGAAGGATATGTTCGACGGCAAGATCACCGTCAGCAACAACACCAGCAGCGATGTTAGTGCTGCCGACTTCGCCACCGTCATCACGGTCGACGATCAGGGCTCCATCAAGGGCTAAGCGCTTTATCGCAAGTACATACGGAGAGACGGGCAGCCGCCCGTCTCTCTTTTTTTGCCGAAAAACGAAAAAATCATACGATTTTGCCAAATTGACTTTGCTTTATGGAAGCGGGTATAGTATACTGTAAGATATTCATGGTTTCCGTCCCCGCACATCCCCAACGCGGCGGGCCATCAAAACGGAAGGAGGGCGAAACATCTTGGGATCACCGTATGCCATTGAGATGCTCAACATCACCAAACGATTCCCCGGTATTATCGCCAACGACAACATTACACTTCAGCTCAAAAAGGGCGAGATCCACGCCCTGCTGGGCGAAAACGGCGCAGGCAAATCCACGCTCATGAGCGTGCTCTTCGGCCTGTACCAGCCCGAGGAGGGCGTCATCAAAAAGGATGGACAGGTCGTGTCCATCAAGGACCCGAACGATGCCAACGCGCTCGGCATCGGCATGGTCCACCAGCACTTCAAGCTGGTGGAATGCTTCACCGTGCTCGACAACATCATCATGGGCGTGGAGCCCACGAAGCACGGCTTTCTGCAAAAGGCCGAGGCCCGCGAAAAGGTCCTCGCCCTGAGCGAGAAGTACGGCCTGCACGTTGACCCCGACGCGCTCATTGAGGACATCACCGTCGGTATGCAGCAGCGCACCGAGATCCTCAAGATGCTCTACCGCGAAAACGAGATCCTGATCTTCGACGAGCCGACCGCCGTCCTCACCCCGCAGGAGATCGACGAGCTCATGCAGATCATGCGCAACCTCGCCGCCGAGGGCAAGAGCATCCTCTTCATCTCCCACAAGCTCGCCGAGATCATGGCGGTCGCGGACCGCTGCTCGGTGCTGCGCAAGGGCAAGTACATCGGCACGGTCGAGACCGCCAACACCACGGCGGAGGAGCTGTCCGCCATGATGGTCGGCCGCAGCGTCAGCTTCCATGTGGACAAGAAACCGTCCGAGCCCGGCGAGGACGTGCTCGAGGTGGAGGGCATGACCATGGCCTCCAAGCTCCACAAGAACAATGCCGTCAAGAACGTTTCGCTCAAGGTCCGCCGCGGCGAGATCGTCTGCCTTGCCGGCATCGACGGCAACGGCCAGACGGAGTTCGTCTATGGTCTGACCGGCCTGGAGCCGCTCGTTTCCGGCTCCGTCAAGCTCTGCGGTAAGGACATCACCCATGCGCCCATCCGCCAGCGCAGCGTGATGGGCATGAGCCACATCCCCGAGGACCGGCACAAGCACGGCCTTGTGCTCGACTATTCGCTCGAGGACAACATGGTGCTCCAGCGCTACTTTGAGCCGGAGTTCACCGACAAGGCGGGCTTCCTGCGCCGCAGGAACATCCGCACCTACGCCGAAAAGCTCATCGATCAGTATGATGTCCGTTCCGGTCAGGGCCCGATCACCATTGCCCGCAGCATGTCCGGCGGCAACCAGCAGAAGGCCATCGTCGCCCGCGAGATCGACAAGGATCCCGAGCTGCTCGTCGCCGTGCAGCCGACCCGTGGTCTGGACGTCGGCGCCATCGAATACATCCACCGCCAGCTCGTCGCGCAGCGCGACGAGGGCAAGGCGGTCCTGCTCGTGAGTCTGGAGCTGGACGAGGTCATGGACGTGCCTGACCGCATCCTCGTGATGTACGAGGGCGAGATCGTCGGTGAGCTCGACCCGAAAAAGACCACGCAGGAGGAGCTGGGCCTCTACATGGCAGGCGTGAAGAGAGATGAGGTGAAGGCATGAAAAAGAATATTTTCAAAAGCGGCGGCTTCCAGTCGCTGCTGGCCTCCCTCCTGTGCATCGTGCTGGGACTGTTCCTCGGCTACCTCGTGCTGCTGCTCATCAATCCCGCGGGTGCGGGCGAGGCCATTCTTACGGTCATCAAGAACTTTATGACCTACAACCGCCCCGCCTCACAGCTGAAATATTTCGGCAATACGCTCGTCAAGACCGCGCCGCTGCTGATGTGCGCGCTGGCGATCCTGTTTGCCTACAAGGTGGGCCTCTTTAACATCGGTGCAGCCGGACAGTACTGCGCCGGCGTGGCGCTGAGCCTGTACGCGGCGCTCGGCCTCGGCTGGAGCTGGCTTCCGTGTATGCTGCTCGCCATTTGCGGCGGCGCGATCCTCGGCGGCATTTCCGGCCTGCTCAAGTCCTACTGCAACGTCAACGAGGTCATTTCCGGCATCATGCTCAACTGGATCGTGCTGTATCTGACCAATATGCTCCTCACCACGGTGAAGGAGGACGCCAGCCCCTACACCAAGGTGCTCGCACACATCAACGAATCTGCCGTGCTGCCCTCGCTGGGGCTCGGCGCGCTGTTCAACAACAACCAGTACGTCGGTCTCGCGATCCCGCTGTCCGTGCTGATGGCGATCCTCGTGTGGGTCGTGCTGGAAAAGACGAAGTTCGGCTATGAGCTCAAGGCCACCGGCTACAACAAGAATGCCGCCAAATACTGCGGCATGGCCGAAAAGCGCAACATCATCCTCAGCCTCATGATCTCCGGCGCACTCGCCGGCATGGGCGCGGCGATGCTCTACCTCACCGGATATGAGCAGTGGCAGTGCTCCACCTCCTCCGTCCCCGCGATGGGCTTCAACGGCATCGCCGCGGCCTTCCTCGGCGGATTGAACCCCATCGGCACCGTGCTCGCCTCGTTCTTTATCCAGCACATCACGGCGGGCGGCGCGTATGTGGATAAGTCCATGTACTGCGCGCAGATCTCCGATCTGATCTCGGCGCTCATTATCTATCTCTGCGGCTTCGTGCTGTTCATGAAGCACGCGATGAATTCCTACGCGGCCAAGCGTGAGGAGAAGGCGGCATTGAAGGCCAGGGCAGCCGAAGCGCAGGCCCGGGCTGAGGCCGGGAAAGGAGGCGATCAGTAATGGTACTGCTGCTGCAATACACCCTGATCTTTGCTTCCGTGCTGATCTTGGTCGCCCTCGGCGGCTGCTTCGCGGAGCACTCCGGCGTCATCAACCTCGGCCTTGAGGGCATTATGATCATGGGCGCCCTCGGCGGCGCGCTGGCGATGCGCTACATTTCGCCCAATGTGCCCGCCATCGTGATGATCCTCGGCGTTCTGGCTATTTCGGCGTTGGTCGGCATGATCTATTCCTGTCTGCTGGCCGTGGCCTGCATCAACTTCAAGGCGGACCAGACGCTTGTCGGCACCGCGCTGAACCTGCTCGGCACCGCGGGCGCGACGGTCATCGTCAAGGCCATCAACACCGCGGCGAATCCCGACGACGTTTCCTCCATCGTGCAGTATGCCGGTGCGAAGAAGGCGTTCACCGTCAATCTCGGCTCGTTCGAGTTCAGCTGGTTCATGCTCGTGACCGCGCTGCTGCTCGCCGCGTCCTACGTCCTGCTCTATAAGACCCGCTTCGGCCTGCGCCTGATGGCGTGCGGCGAGCATCCGCAGGCGGCGGACAGCGTGGGCATCAACGTCTACAAGATGCGCTGGGCGGGCGTGCTGATCTCCGGCTTCCTCGGCGGCATCGGCGGCATCGTGTTCATTACTGCCGGTGTTTCCGAGTGGCGCTTTGAGTACGGCGTGGCAGGCTTCGGCTTCCTGTCCCTCGCGGTCATGATCTTCGGTCAATGGAAGCCCCAGCGCATCGCGCTCGCGGCGCTCCTCTTCGGTCTGTTCCGCGCGCTCTCGAATGTCTACATGGGCTTCGGCTTCCTCACGGCGATGAACATTCCCAGCCCGGTGTACAACATGATGCCCTACATCATCTCCCTCATCGTGCTGGCGTTCACCTCCAAGCGCTCCCGTGCCCCCAAGGCGGAGGGCATCCCCTACGACAAGGGCCAGCGCTGAAAACATATCAACACGGCAAAAAGCAGCGGCTGCGATGCAGCCGCTGCTTTTTATCCGTCGCTTCCGTTTACCATGCGTGCTTGGTACGGGATTGTGCCTCGGTCATGCCGAAGAAGCTCATATCCACGCGCGTGCCCTGATCGCCCCAGGTCGTGTCGATGTGATAGGTCTTGCCGTCGAGCTCCGCGACGGTCCAGATGTGGTCGGTGTTCATAAGCGCGGTGCACTCGATGCCCTCGAGCCGCAGCAGAAGGTCGTATGCTCCCGTGTAGCCGTCGCAGACGGCTACGCCGTCCACCAGTGCGCTATAGGCCAGATGGCTCAGAGAGCTGCTGGAGACGGTCCCCTCGTCGTAGACACAGTTGTTGCACAGCCAGACGTAGTAGGCCCGCGCCAGCTCATACTGTGTCATGTCGCCCGTCAGATAGCCGCTCTCCCACAGCGCGTCGTGGACGAGGATCGCGCGGGCCAGCGTTTCCTCACGGTATTTTTTGAGCTGCGCGCCGTCACAGGCTGTCGAGGAGAAGGTCAGCAGCACCTTGCCGGAGGAATAGCTGCGGCAGGAGGTGGAGTTGTACATCTGCTCGCAATGGCGCTTGACGCCGACCGTAAAGGCGCGGGTGAGCTTTGTGACCTCCTCGTTGGTCAGCGTACGGTCATATTGCAGAGTGATGCTGTCGGCGCCGTCGTGGAGCATCTTTCGGATCAGCGCGTCGATGGCGTTGGCGTCGTCGGCTGCCGGCGCGGCGGAGACCTCGGCAGGCGCCGCGATCAGGTCGCCCCAGGTCGTACCGGCGGCGGAGCGATAGGAAAGACTTTGCCACGAGAGCGTCAGGCGCGCGGACGGCTCGACCATGCGCACGACCAGTGCCGCGAGCTCGCTGCGCTTGAGCGTATCATTCGGATGGAAGGAGCCGTCCTCGTCCACGCCGCCCACGATGCCCCATTTGTAGAGCCGGAGAATATCGCTCTGATAGGGCGTGTAATCGTCCACATCGGTGATGCGGCGGTGTGAGGCATAGCCGACGGTCACGGCCTCGGCGTTGCGCTCGTCGTAGCACTCCGCGCTGAGCGCGGGGGCCAGCACACCTGCCGTCTGCGCGCGTGTTGCGGCCTTCGGATAGTGGCCGTCAAGCTCGTCGCCGAGGCATTTCTCAGCCTTGAGATAGCGCACATAGGGCTGGTACCAAGCCTCGCCGGCTGCTGCCGCGGGGATCGCCGCACCGCGCTCAAGCGCGTGCAGCCGCGCGGCAAAGGTCACCAGCTCGGCAATGGTGACGCTCCCCTCCGGCGCGTAAGCGCTGCTGCTCACGCCCTCGGTCAGACCGTATTCGTACAGCGCAGCGACGGCGTCGTGATACCACGCCGAGGCGTCCACATCCGTGAAGCGCCCGTCGTAGCTTCGCGTGCGCGCAAAGGGGGAGAGCGTGTCCGCCTTCTCCGCCGAAGGAGCGGGCGCGGGGACGTCCGCCGCCGTCACGTCCTCCGCCTGCGCGGCGGTGGAGAGCAGCAGGGTAAAGATGCAGAGGAAAAGCAAAAGCCGTTTTTTCATGGTGCTTACTCCTTATCTCGTCAGGGGACGAGGATATCCATGTCCTCCAGCGTGAGCGCCTCATTGTAGGGATTGAGGGCCTCGTTGACCAGGTCGCAGGTCGCCTGCGCGTCGAGCACATAGACCGACTGCTTGTTGTAATAGCCGGAGCCGTCGCCGGGGAGGGTGGCAAAGTGGATGTTTTCGGTGCCGATGTTCAGCGCCTCGTTGCCGAGCCAGACGAGGTTGCCGGTCGTGAGGTCGGTCTTGACGTAGGTGTAGAAAATATCCACCAGCGCGGGGATGTTCTTGACGTTGCCGATCTGCAGCAGCTGCTTGGCGACCGCCTTAAGGAAGGCCTGCTGGGTGCCGATGCGGCCGATGTCCTCCGTGCCGTAGCCGGTGCCGTCGTTGTTGTGGCGGAAGCGGACGACCTCCATCGCCTCTTGCCCGTTGAGATGGCGCGGGCCTTTGGTGAAGTGAATGTGCAGGTCCTGATAGGGGTCGTCGTAATCCATGTTGATGGGAATGTCAAAATCCACGCCGTCGATCTGATCGACCAGCGCGATGAAGCCCTTGAGATTGACCGTGACATAGAAATCAACCGGTATGCCGAGCAGGTTTTCGATCTGCTCCATCAGCAGCTCCGTGCCGCCCTTGGCGTAGGCGAAGTTGAGCTTGTTGTTGCGGTAATCATTGTGCAGCAGCGTATCGCGAGGGAGACTCACAAGGTCGATGAGCTTGTTCGGCACGTCGAAGCGGACGAGGATGTTCGTGTCGCTGCCGCCGTTGTCGTCGTCAAGCCCGGAGACGAGAATGTTGTAGCAGTATTCGCGGCGTGTGCGGCCCGGAGCGTCGGGCTCGTCCGTGTCGGTCCGGTCGACGTCCGTGCTTGCCGTGCCGTCCGGCGTTACAACGGGCTTGTCCGTGTCAAGCTCAGGCGCGCGAAAGACATATTTGACCGTCGCAAACACGGCGGTCGATAAAAAGAGCAGGGATAACAGTGTGACCACAAGGCGCTCAGGGCGGCGCTTCGCGGGATTTTTTTTCTGCATGGCGGGATACGGTCCTTTCCGTTATTGTCGAAAACAGGGGAATACTGCCATTATACTCATTATGTCAACAAACTACAAGAGGGAAAAAGAGCTTGCGCGGCCGGCGGAGGAAAAAGGCCGGCCGGCCGTGCGGTGTTTGATCGGTTTCTGCTTTTATTTGACGAAATTCAGAGGAAAAAGTTTCAAGCTCCCTTATATTTTTTTCTCGTGGCGATGCCGCCGCGAATGTGCCGCTGGGCTTTGTTGATCTCAAGGATCTCCTTGACCTGAAGGTAGAGGCTGTGGTTGATCTGCGGAAGCCGGTCCTGAATGTCCTTGTGGACGGTCGATTTACTGACACCGAACTTCTTGGCTGCGGCGCGCACCGTGGTGCGGTTTTCTATGATGTAAACTGCCAGATCGCAGGCCCGCTCTTCAATATTACCCTTCATGAATGAAACACTCCCTATTCGAGTTGCTTCAATCTATGCACCGCGGGGAGCGAATATGTGCAAAGACGCGCACGGCGCTTGAAAAGCGGCGCACGGTCTGCTACAATGGGCAAAAATGATCGCGGGAGGGCGTGTATGGGCGAAAAAAAGAGGACGCTGCGCGGCTTTTTGTGCGCGGCGCTCGGCGGCGTGTGCTGGGGCGCGTCCGGCACGGTGGGACAGTATCTCTTCACCTGTCAGGGTGTGGACAGCGGCTGGCTGACCGTGTTGCGGATGTTTTTGGCCGGTGTGGTGCTGCTCGGCGGCGCGCTCGTAAGGCACCGCCCGCAGCTTCGAGCCATCTGGTCAGACCGGCGCGACGCGCTGCGGCTCGTGCTCTTCTCCGTCGGCGGACTGATGACCTGCCAATATACCTACCTCGCCGCCATCCGCTACTCCAACAGCGCGACCGCCACGGTGCTGCAGTATATGGGACAGGCACTCATTTTACTTTGGGTGTGCCTGCGTGCGCGCCGCCTGCCGACGCGGCGCGAGGGCGCTGCGCTCGTGCTCGCGCTCCTCGGCGCTTTTTTGCTTGCGACCCACGGCAGCCTGACCGCGCTCGCGCTCTCGCCGCAGGCGCTCTTCTGGGGCCTGTGCGCGGCGGTGTCGCTGATGCTCTATACGCTCCTGCCGGGCGATCTGCTTCGGCGCTATCCCGTGAGCGTCTGCACGGGCTGCGGGATGTTCATCGGCGGCGTGGTGCTGCTCGTGCTCACGCAGGCGTGGCGGATCCCGGTCGCGCTCAACGCCGCGGTGGCGCTCGGCACGCTGGAGATCTCCGTTGTCGGCACGGCGCTGGCGTTCACGCTTTATTTGCAGGGCGTGAGCGATGTCGGCGGCGTGCGCGCAAGCCTGCTCGCCTGCACCGAGCCGGTCAGCGCGGCGCTGTGCGCGGCGCTCTGGCTGCACACGAGCTTCGCGTGGCAGGACCTTCTCGGCTTTGCTGCCATTCTGGTGATGGCAGTGCTCATCGCGCTGCCCGAGCGCGCGTCGGAAAAATCGACGGAGAAGGCGGAGAATTGAAAAAGAGGGAGCCGAAAACCGCGAAGCTGCGGTTTCCGGCTCTCGTTTTCTCACTATGTGCAGGGCTCAAAGCAGCAGCATCAGCACCGGCGTCACCACGAAGCAGGCGAGGGTGGAGATCGCCGCGCCCTGCGCGGCCAGCTGCTCGTCCGCGCCGTATTCCGCCGCGGCGACGACCGTCTGCGTCACGACCGGCATGGCCAACTCCACGACATATACGCTGCGCACCAGACCGCCGATGCCGAGCAGCGCGCAGAGGGCAGCGCCCAGCGCCGGTGAGATGACAAAGCGGAAGACCATCATCACGCCGAGCGTGGGTGTCAGGCGCAGGCTGCGCAGCCCGATCTCGTGGATGATGCAGCCCGTCAGCAGCAGCGCCAGCGGTGTGACGGTGTTGTTGATGTATTTCGCGTAGCTCATCACAAGGCTCGGGAGATGGATGTCCAGTCCGACCAGCAGGAGACTGAGAAAGACGGAAATGACCGTCGGCGCGCGCAGGAATTTCCACACCATCTGCATGGAAAAGCCGCCCGCTTCGCCCGACCAGCGTACCAGCGGGATGCCGATGAGCTGCGTAAAGCAGCTGCTGACAAGATAGAAGAGCATGACATACGGCGTTGCAATGTCGCCGAACAGCTCTATGCACATGGCAAGGCCGATAAAGATGGTGTTGCCCATGGCAGCCATCATCACAAAAACGCCGAGCTGACGGTGCGGCAGCCTCATCAGGCGGCCCGCCAGCAGGCTCATCACAACGCAGCTCGGGATGACGAGCAGCGGGATGAGCAGCAGACGCGGCGCGGCGAGCACGTCCGCGCGCGTGAGATTGTTCTGCATCCCGTAGATCAGCATGACGGGAATGCCGACGGTCATCAGATAGCGGCTGATAAAGGTCTTGACCTGCACGGTCATCCAGCCCTTGACCGCGCAGAAGTAGCCGGTCGCCGTCAGCAGCAGGATAATGGTGACGGATGCAACGGCGTGAAGAAAGGTTTCCATCGCTCTGTACCTCAAAAAAATTTATTCACGCAGACAGTATAGCAGTTTGCCGCCAAAAAACAAGGCTTCGACGGAAAAGAAGTTGAAAACCGAGGACAAATGGGCTATGATAAAGAAAATCTCAACGCACGAGGAGGAACGGCGATGAAGGCGGCATTGGTCATTATGGCGGCGGGCATGGGCTCGCGCTACGGCGGCAGCAAGCAGGTGGACGGCATCGGTCCCGACGGTGAAATTTTGATGGAATACTCCATCTACGACGCGATCCGCGCGGGCTTTACCAAGGTGGTGTTCATCATCAAGCCTGAGATGCGCGAGCTGGTGGAGACGCTCTGCGGCAGGCGCGTCGCCGGCATGACGGCGGCGGACGGTTCGCCGGTCGAGGTCTGCTATGCCTATCAGGACTTTTCCAGCGTGCCGGCATTCTATTCCATTCCGGCGGAGCGCACCAAGCCCTTCGGCACGGGGCACGCCGTGCTCTGTGCGCGGAGCTGCGTCAGCGAGCCGTTTATCGTCATCAACGCCGACGATTACTACGGTGTGGACGCCTTCCGCGTAATCTATGAAGAGCTTGGGAGGCTCAAGGCCGAGGGCGAGGCGACCATGGTCGGCTACCGCCTGGATAAGACCGTCAGCGAACACGGCAGCGTGACGCGCGGCGTATGCCATGTGACGGACGGAACACTCGACCGCGTTGTGGAGACCTTCAAGCTCACGGTATTTCCCGACGGTACCATCCGCGACGTGGACAAAAACCCGGAGGGCGACGTTTACGCGCCCGATACGCCGGTGTCTATGAATTTCTGGGGCTTCACGCCGTGGATCTTCACGAAGCTGGAGGAGTATTTCAACGCCTTTCTCCACGCGCTCCCGGCGGGCGAGCTCAAGAAGGAATGCCTGCTGCCGAGCATGGTCGGCGAGCTGATCGAAAAGGGCGAGCTGCGCGTCAGCGTGCTGCACTCCGACGCGAAATGGTTCGGCATGACCTATCACGAGGATAAGGACGCGGTCGCCGCGGCGCTCAGGGCGCTGCACGACGCGGGCGTGTACCCGCCGACGCTGCACGGATAAAGCATAAAAGGGATCACCTGCGGGCAAGATAGCCCGGAGGTGATCTTTTTTATGAGCAAGGAAAAGAAGGAGCGCACGCACGATCCCTTTCCCGACGCGCCGTTTGCCGACCCGGTGTTCGGTCAGCCGGAGAGCTGCGCCGACCTGGTGAACAAGTACGGCACCTACAACATCCAGCCGACGGCGGACACGGAGAATGTCTTTCCGCTCATCTCCCACGCCCTGCCCGAGCAGTGGAAGGACATGGCGATCGGAAAGGACGAGCTGGAGCAGGAATAAAGGAAGCGCGCGGCCGTACCGCGCGCTTCCTTTATTCTTCGGGGACCTGCTTCATGGAGAGAGAAATACGGTGCTTCTTTTCGTCCACGTCGAGCACCACGACCTTCACCACGTCGCCGACAGCGACGGCCTCGCTCGGATGCTTGATAAACTTATTGCACACCTGCGAAATGTGGACCAGACCGTCCTGATGCACGCCGATATCCACGAACACGCCGAAGTCGATGACGTTGCGCACCGTGCCGGTGAGCACCATGCCGGGCTTTAAGTCCTTGATGTCCAGCACATCCGTGCGCAGGATGGGCGCGGGCAGCTCGTCGCGCGGGTCGCGCCCGGGCTTTGAAAGCTCTTTTGCAATATCGCGCAGCGTCGGCACACCAACGCCGAGCGCCTCGGCGGCCTTTTCCGCGCCGTAGGCATTGAGCCTTGCGGGCAGGTCGCGCGCGTCCTTCGGCGTTGCGCCCAGCAGCTCAAGCAGCCCCTTGGCGGCGTCGTAGCTTTCGGGGTGGACTCCGGTGTTGTCGAGCACGTTTTTGCTCTCCGGCACGCGCAGGAAGCCTGCGCATTGCTCGAAGGCCTTGGGGCCGAGCTTGGCGACCTTCAGAAGCTGACGGCGCGTGGTGAACACGCCGTTCTCCTCGCGGAAGGCGACGATGTTCTTGGCGATGGTCCCGTTGAGACCTGCCACGCGCGTGAGCAGCGAGGGGGAGGCGGTGTTGAGGTCCACGCCGACGGCATTGACGCAGTCCTCGACCACGGCGTTCAGGCTCGCATCCAGCTCCTTTTGCGGCATATCGTGCTGATACTGCCCCACGCCGATGGCCTTGGGGTCGATCTTCACCAGCTCCGCCAGCGGGTCCTGCAATCTTCTGGCGATGGACACGGCGGAGCGGAGGTTGACGTCGAACTGCGGAAATTCCTCCGCGGCGAGCTTGCTTGCGGAGTAGACCGACGCGCCCGCCTCGCTCACGATCATGTAGCTGAGCCCTCCGCCGACCCTGTGAATGAGCTCGACGGTCATCTGCTCGGTCTCACGGCTCGCCGTGCCGTTGCCGATAGCGATGTGCTCCACGCCGTGCTTTTTGACGAGCTGCGCGAGCTTCGTGATGGCTTCGTTCTTCTGCCGTTCGCCGTAGGTGGGGTAGACCACCGTGGTGTCGAGCACCTTGCCGGTCGCGTCAATGACCGCGACCTTGCAGCCGTGGGCATAGCCGGGGTCGAGGCCCATCGTCACATGGCCCTTGACCGGCGGCTGCATCAAAAGCGGCTTGAGGTTGAGAGCGAACATCTTGATCGCGCCCTCACTGGCCTTGTCCGTCAGCGCCGCGCGCATCTCGCGCTCAAGCGAGGGGTAGATCAGGCGGTCGTAAGCGTCCTCGGCGGCGGCCTTAACGAACTCCATCGCGGCGGAGCCTGGCTTCACGACCGCGCGGCGCAGAAGCGGCAGCGCAAGCTCGCGGTCGAGCAGCACGGTCGCGCTGAGCATTTTTTCCTTCTCGCCGCGGTTGACGGCGAGGATCTGATGCCCCTGTAAGCGGCTGAGCGGCTGCTCGAAATCGTAGTACAGGCGGTAGACGCTGTCTTCCTCCGTCGCGGCGAGGGAGCGGAGCGCGCCGCGCTTTTCCAGCAGCTCGCGCAGCGACCGGCGGATGGCGGCGTCGTCGCTG
>OLGD01001154.1_pt1 | contig 43333 bp, 36 predicted proteins | sample 1605311 | NCBI WGS metagenome assembly OLGD01 (sample SAMEA3888917, study PRJEB22519) | human gut metagenome | biome: human gut; feature: human-associated habitat; material: faeces | place: Denmark | collected 2010
GAGCGGTCTTGGCGGCTTCCCTAACGCAGCTATTCGCCAAAAGCATTCGCCAAATCAGCGGGTGGATTGTTGCAATGCCCTTGCCATTTCGGGCATTATCAGGCCTTTTTGGGCGTAGATTTTTCTGGCTTGGGAGCTGATTTTCTTGCGGCGGAACTCGAAGACTGCGAAGGCGAAAATACAGACGAGCCCGCAGCAAGCGGTGACGGCTGGCAGTCCGGCAAAGGAGGAAATCCAGCCCTGCAATATGCTGCCGATTGGAGGGACTCCGAAAAAGGACATCGTAAAAACGCTCATCACGCGCCCGCGTTTGGAATCGTCCACGAGGGATTGGAGCATGGTGTTGCAAGACGCGGCGACGGCGACCATGCCGAAGCCTATTGGAACGCATATCAAGTAGGCGCACGCGGGGCTGCGGACGAAGGAAATAGCGACGAGCGAGGCGCCGAAGAGCATTCCGGAAAGGACAATCACGCGCCCGAGCCCGAGGACGCTCTTGCGGGCGGCCAGATACAGGGCGGCCGCGAGCGCCCCGCAACCGACGCAGCTCATGAGGTTGCCGAGCGTCTGGCTTCCGCCGCCGAGCTCGCCCTTGGCGAAAGCCGGCATAAGCATGGCAAACGGCAGCCCGAAGAAGCTGAAAACCATAAGAATTGTTATGACGAGCCTTATCGGGCGCATGTCGCGGATGTACGCGAAGCCCTCCGCTATGCCACGCATTGCCCCCGAGCCCGCTGATCCGCGCGAGGGCGAGATTTTTATCATGTAGAGGGAGAAGAGAATCGCGAGATAGCAGAATGCGTTTATGAGAAAGCAGATTCCCTCGCCGACCGATGCTATGAGCGCACCTCCTATCGCGGGGCCGATAAAGCGGGTTCCGTTTATGGCGGTGGAATTTAAAGCGATGGCATTGCTGAGGTCGGAGGGCGGGACGAGTTTTGAGTAGAGAGACTGCCGCGCGGGCGCGTCGAAACTGAAAACTATTCCGGAAACGAAGCATAGGGCGAGTATGGCGTTTATGTTTACCTCGCCGGAGAGGGCGACAAAGGCGAGCGCAAAGCTCAGGCACATCATGCAGACCTGGGTGACGATAAGTATTTTTCGCCTGTCAAACCTGTCGGCTACGACTCCCGCAAACGGAGTAAAAAACAGCGCGGGAATCTGCCCCAGAAAGACGGAGAGCGAGAGTATGAACACCGAGTTGGTCAGGTTGTAGACGAGCCACCCCATCGCCACCTGCTGAATCCACGCGCCCACCAGCGAGAAGAGCATTCCCGCAAAGTATATGGCGAAATTCCGGTGCCTTAGAGACTTAAATATCGAAAGCAGCGCGAGCGGATTTTTCGGCACGAATACCGAAACATTCTTCCACTCGTATGCGGATTTGCCGCCGTCGTCCATGCCGGATTTCCTCACAATGCTTTTGACGCCAAAAATCGGGAAAAATCAAAAAAAAATCCCCGCCCCCGCAAGGGAGCGAAGATTTTTCAATGGGACGCCGCCGGTCAGAACAGCGACGAATCCTTCTGGTATACGGCGTTGTACTTGGCGCCGACAGCGGTCATCGCGGCAAAGTTCTTGGAGAGCTTGGCGGTAGCGGCGTCGATGTCGGAGGAGAACGCGGGCCACTGTTTCTTGAGGTTTACCGTTGCCTCGATGGGTTTGGACTGGTAGTCGGATACGAAAGTCGCGATGTCCGAAGAGGCCTTCTGCATGTTCTGCGCATACATCTTCTTGGCCACCGCCACGAGAGCCTCCCAACCCTTGATGTAGTCGCGGTAGGCGTCGACGAATTCGGCGGGGCACCCGTTGAGGCGGATCGACTGGAGCTTGTCCACGACCTCCGCAGGCGACTTGGAATTGGTCGTCACGCGCGAGTCAACCGAGTATACTGCCTGGATAGAGAGCTGCTCGGGAGAAGCTTCCGGAGCGGATTGGCATCCGCAAAGGACCGCGCCCAGAGCGATTATTGCTATTATTTTTTTCATATGCTTTTCGGTTTTTGTAAAATTTATCGGCTCAATTCATACGGAATCTAAAAAAAATTTCCATAATTTATTTTTCAAAAGAATCCGTTTTTTTGTTGGACATCTTTTTTGGGTTGTAGTGCGAAAAAAAATCATTCTAATTTTCAGGCGACAATGGCACTCGAAAAAATCGAAAAAGTAAAGGGCAAAGCCGTATTCGTACCCGGCAACGACATCGACACCGACAGGATCATTCCGGCGCGCTTCATGGTCTGCGTGACTTTCGAGGGGCTCGGCAAATACGCTTTCTACGACGAGCGCAAGAACCCCGACGGGACCGACAAAAAGCACCCGCTGACGGATCCGCGTAGGCAAAACGCCAAAATCCTGCTCTCGGGCGAAAACTTCGGCTGCGGCTCCTCGCGCGAGCACGCGCCGCAGTCGCTCTGGCACTACGGGTTCAGGGCGATCGTCGCCCAGAGCTTCGCGGAGATATTTTTCGGCAACGCAACGACCATCGGAATCCCGTGCGTATGCGCGTCCGCGGGCGACATCGCAAAAATCGGGGAGCTCATAGAGGCCGATCCGGAAGCCCCCGTCGAGGTAAACCTCGGCGACATGACGGTATCGTGCGGGGATTTTTCCTGCAAGTGCTCCATGCCGGAGAACGCGCGCGCATCCCTCGTCTCCGGAACGTGGGATCCTATCGCCGGCCTCATCGACGCCGAGGCCGAAATCGCCGCGACCGCCTCTAAACTTCCGTATTTCAAGTAGCGCATGAAATTCGTCCTCGAAGGCGCGGGAATATTTTTGTACCCGCTCTTGCTCTGCTCGTTCGTGGCGTTATATATAATAGTCGAACGGCTCGTGGCGCTGCGCGAATCGAAAGTTGTGCCGCGGCAGATAGCAAGCGCCCTGCTTTCGGGCAAGATATCCGAGCACGAGGGCGACCTGTCGACGACGGTCGGCAGGATTCTGTTTTTCAACCGCAACTCCAATCCCGACCCCGAGGCGCTGAAAGCTTTTGCGCAGCTCGAGATAACGCGGCTCGAGCGCGGAATGTTCGCGCTGGACATCGTGGTGTCCGCCGCGCCGCTGCTCGGGCTGCTCGGAACCGTGGCGGGGCTCGTGACGGTGTTCGCCACCGGAGAGTCGACGCCCACTCCGGAATCCATATCGCGCGGGGTGGCGCTCGCGCTCTCCACGACGATTCTCGGGCTTTGCATAGCAATCCCCGCAATCGTCGGGAACTCGTACCTGAACAGGCGGATAGACAAGCTCTGCGCGCGCATAAACATCTGCGTGGAGCGCCTCATAGACATAAAGAGAGAGTCTGCAAGATGAATATCCTGCGCAGAAGCAGCCGCAGGCGGGCGGAAATAAACATAGTGCCGCTCGTGGACGTGCTCACGAGCCTGATTTTCTTCTTTTTGCTCACAATGCAGTTCAAGGAAATCTACGCGGTGGACATCACGCCTCCGTCGATGAAGTCCTCGGAGAGCGTCTCCAAAAACAAGCCCGCCACCGTGTCGGTCTCGAAGGACGGCAAGTTTTACTGGAACGCCGACGAAATTTCCGAATCCGCGCTCGAATCAAAAATACGCGAGATAGCCGCCTCGGAAACGCCCGAGCTTATCGTGCTCGGCGACAAGGATTCGTCGCTGCAAAACGTGATGAAAGTCGTGGACTTCGCCAGGCTATCGAAAGTCAAAAAGCTCTCCCTGCAATCGGTTTCCGAATAGGCGTTTCGCGCCCGGGCGCGAAAATGCCGGCATACGCCCCAAAAAAAAGATTGCCATCGCGCGCCGTTTCGGGTCAATATGCCGGACGTAAAAACGAAACGCCGCGGCCGCGATTTGTTAAACCGCATATTTTGGCGCGGACTCGGCTGCGCTGCGGATTGCCCGCCGGCGCAAACCCGCAGGCGGGATTTTCTTTCGGACGGTTGCGCTTTGCCCCGCAAGCCGCACACACAATCAAGACGCGCCATGGCGCCCACAAATGGAAAACAAAGACCTTGAAATAATGGAAGTCTCGGGCATTTTCGCCCCGACAACGAACAACAACGGCGTCCTGCTCGACCCGGGGCGCTCCGGAAAAATGCGCAATACCGACCCGTACGTGCCAAAGGAGCTCGTGCAGCGCTTCAACGTCAAAAAGGGACAGTTTATAAAGGCAAAGGCGCACCGCGCCGCGGGGCACCCAAACCCCAAAGTGCGATTCATCGAGACCATCGACGGGCTGCCGTGCCCCGAGCGCAGGAAAGTCCAGCAATTCCAGAATCTCACGACGATAGCGCCGGAGGAAAAACTGCGCCTCGAGACTAAGGAGGAGCGGATGAGCTCTCGCATAATGGACATTTTCTGCCCGATAGGAAAGGGGACGCGCGGCCTGATAGTCGCCCCGCCCCGCACCGGAAAGACGACGCTCCTGAAAGACATAGCTTACGGGGTGACAGCCAACCATCCCGAGTGCCACCTCATGATACTGCTCGTCGACGAAAGGCCGGAAGAGGTGACGGACTTCAGAATGGACCTTCCGCAGGCGGAAATTTTCGCGTCCTCCAACGACGAAAACATCGACACGCACATTAGGGTTGCGGACCTCGCGCTCGAGCGCGCAAAGCATCTCGTGGAGGTCGGCAGGGACGTAGTGCTGCTGATGGACTCCATAACGCGCCTGTCGAGGGCGCACAATTCCGCCAAGGCAAACGGGGGCAGAACCATGACGGGCGGGCTCGACATACGCGCGCTCGAAAGGCCGCGCCAGATCTTTTCCGCCGCCCGAAACACCGAGGAGGCCGGCAGCCTCACGATCGTGGCAACGGCGCTCGTGGAAACGGGATCGCGCATGGACGACTTGATATTCCAGGAGTTCAAGGGCACCGGCAACATGGAGATGGTTCTCGACCGCAAAGTGGCGGAGCTCAGGATATGGCCCGCGATAAACCTCGCGGCCTCCGGCACGCGCCGCGAGGAGCTGCTGCTTTCGGCAAGGGAGCTCGAAGCCGCCTCTTTCCTGCGCCGCGCTATGGCGGGCTCGAAAGTCGAAGATGCCGCGGAGACGCTGATAGAGCGCATGGGGCAGACTAAATCGAACGCCGAATTTCTTTCGCTGATATTGTAGGCCGCCCGCGGCGGCGGGGAGGCGTTGAATCAGGGAAAAATTCCGCGGCGGCTGTTTTTTGGCGCGGGCGCGCGGAATGGGAGCGCCCATTTTTGGTTTGCAAAACCAGCGCGGCATTCCCCATACTTGCCGTAATGAAAACGCTGTTCCAAAAAATACTCGACGGCGAGATCCCGTCGGAAATCGTATACAAAGACGACGTTTGCGCCGCAATAAACGACATCAATCCGCAGGCTCCCGTGCATGTGCTGCTCTTTCCGGCAAAGCCGATTCCGAGAATCGCGGAGGCCAAAGAGGAGGACGCCGAAATTCTCGCGCGCCTGATGCTGGCGGTTCCGAAAGTGGCGGAAAAATGCGGGCTCAAAGACGGGTTCAGGGTTGTGATAAACAACGGGCTGCTCGCGGGCGAGACAATCCCGCACCTGCACCTGCACATTCTCGGCGGGCGCCAGCTGCACTGGCCGCCGTGCTGACGCCTGCGGCTCCACCGCAAAAAAAAACCGCGCGCGGCGCATGTCCGCGCGTTTTTTTTGCGCCCGCGGAAGCGTCAAACCCCGCAAAATAAAGCCTTGAAAAGGCGCCGGCGAAAATTATTATACATTTCGTCTTACACCGAAATTTACAGGAGGAAAAATTTGATGAAACTGTTGAATGCCGCGTTTTGCGCGCTCGCGCTCCCGCTCTGCGCCTGCATGGAGCAAAAGACCGTATTCTTTTCCGAAAGCGACGAAGCTCCCGCAAACCCCGGGCAGGGGTTCGCCTCGTGCTCGCAGACCCCGCGGAAGGACGGGATAATGCCCTATGGCGTGGGATACGGCAGGTACGACTGGGCGGACTTCGAGCCCGAGGACGGCAAATACGACTGGTCGAAAATCGACGAGCTCATTGAAAATTACGCCAAGATCGGGCTGCCGGTGTCGTTCCGCATAACCTGCGCCAACTACCACAGCAAAAAGCCCTACTCCACGCCGAAGTGGGCGCTCGACAAGGGCATAAAATACAAGCCCTACAACTGGGAGAAAGAGCGGCAAAACCCGAAAAGCCCGTTCACCACCATGACGCGCTACACGCCGTATTTCGACGAACCGCTGCTGATAGAGCTGCACGCGCGCTTCGTCCGAGAGCTCGCCAAGCGCTACGACGGCAACCCGCACATAAGCTCGATAGACATCGGCGGATACGGCAACTGGGGCGAGTGGCACACGCACCGCCTCGGCATTCCGGAAGCCACCGAAGAAACGCGCAGGAAGTTCGCGGACATGTACCTGGACAATTTCAAAAAGACGACGCTCGTGTTCATGAGCGACGACGCAAAAACCCTCGAATACGCCCTCCGAAAGGGCGGAGAATTCCCGCGGGTCGGCATACGCCGCGACGGGGTCGGCGGCCCGTGGCACTACAGGAACTGGATAGGCTCTAAAAAATACGCGAACGTTCCCGATATGGGCGAAATATGGAAGTCCAAACCCGTGTTGCTCGAGTTTATCGCAAGCCCCCACAAGCAAAAGGGCTGGTCGCTCAAACGCGCCGCCGACTTCATACTCGACAACCACTGCAATGTCTTCAACGACTGCCGCCACTTTAAAAGCACGTTTACGGGCCCCGAAGACGCGGAGCAAGTCGACAGGCTGAGAAAATTGGTCGGAGCGCGGCTCGTGCCGGAAAAAATGGATATTTCGGCGGATTCGCGGACGCTCGAAATATCGCTCTTCGGGAAAAACTCCGGCTGCTCAAAAATCTACCTGCCCTACGAACTGGTGTACGAGTTGAAAACTCCGGACGGAAAGACCGCGGCGGCGTTCATATCGTCCGCCGATCCGACCAAATGGCTGCCCGGCGAATTTTCCGCGCGCGACAAGTTCGAGATTCCCCAAAACCTGCCTTCGGGAGAATACGGGCTTTACGCGCGCCTCGCCCACAAGGGCAAAATCTTCCGCGACTTCAAATTCGCCGCAAAGGAGGCGGAGGCGGACGGGTCTATAAAGCTCGCCGAACTGGAATTGTAGGGCGGCTGCGGAAACCCGACGCCGCGCGCGTTTTTGCGCGCGGGCAAAACCTTCTAACTTGACTTGCGGCAAACCGCGTGCGATATTGCGGACAGTTTCGGCTCCGCGCCGCGCGCGGGGCGCATTTCACCCAAAACACCCCAACTGCGATGTCCCTTATAAAAAAGCTTTCCGCGCGACTTCAAAACCACCCCAAGCGCATCGTCTATCCCGAGGGCGCCGACCCGCGAATACTGCAGGCCGCGCGCCAGTTCTCCACGCGCAAGCTCGGAGTTCCGATACTGCTCGGCGAACGCGAAAAAATTTCCGAAATCGCCGCGTCCATAGACGTGCGGCTCGACGGCATGAAGATAATCGACCCCGTGTCGTCGGACGATTTCGGGGAGCTCTGCCGGCTAATGAAGGCGTTCCCGCGATTCAAGGCTCTCGACGAGGACGGCATACGCAACCTCGTCTCCAACCCCAACTACTACTCAACCCTGATGGTCGCAAGCGGCCGCGCCGACGCGATGCTCGCGGGGGCGACGACGGTTTCGTCCGGAGCCCTGCGCCCGATATTCCAGATAATCCCGCTGCAAAAGGGCTTTAAGACCGCGAGTTCCATAATGATTCTCTCGACCGGCCGCCCCGAGATTGGGGCTGACGGGGATCTGTTCCTCGCCGATTGCGGCGTGATTCCCGAGCCCGACGAACGGCAGCTCTGCGACATCGCCCTCACAACCGGAATGCTCGCGAACCAGCTCACGCTCCAAACGCCGAGAATCGCGATGCTCTCGTTTTCTTCAAAGGCGTCCACTTCCGCGCACCCGAGCGTCGTGAAAGTCAAGGCGGCAACAGCCCTCGCCCACGACAAGGCCAAGCGCGACATGCTCGACATCGAGGTTGACGGCGAACTCCAGGTGGACGCCGCGCTGAGCCCGGAAGTCGCGCGGCTCAAACACATTTCGAGCTCGGTCGCGGGCAAGGCGAACGTCCTGATTTTCCCCGACCTCGACAGCGGCAACATCGCCTCGAAAATGATAAAGGTCTTGGCGCCGGAAGTCGAATGCTACGGCCAGATTCTCACGGGGCTTACAAAGCCCGCCGCGCAAATTTCGCGCGGTTCGAGCGCCTCGAACATCTTCGGCACAAGCGTTATCGTCGCGGCGCAGGCGGTGGACCGCAGGTTCATAGACATAGACTTGGAGCTGCACTCTTAGGCGCGTCCCCGCCCGCCGCGGGGCGTCCGCAAGTTTCCGAAAGAAAGGCCGCGCCTGCGCGCGGCTTTTTTTGCGGGCTTTTAAAATTCGCGGGAAAACCGCATTCCCTTCGGCAACCCCCGCCGCCTGCAAAACTCCGGCATTCCGCAAAAAAATTCTCAGCGCGCCCCTCCGCCCGCCGCCGCGGCGGGCGCGGAAGTCACCAAATACACGCCCGCAAAAACGAGCGCCGCCGCCGCGACTTTCACCCAGGAAAAACTGTCCTGCCCCAGCCATATCGCCGCCATCGACGCCACGAAAGGCTGTATATAATTGTACATCGCCATGGTAGTCGGCCTCATGCGCTTTATCGCCATGGCTATCAATAGATACGTCACGAAAGTCGCGCCCGCAATCACGTACGCCAGCATCGCCGCCCCCTCCAAGCCGAATCCCCCCTTGAACGCGCCCGGCGCGCTTAGAACCGACGGCGTGACGGGCAAAAGCATCAGCGAGGCGAACAGGAACATCCACTTCATGAGCGTCACCGGCGAATGGCGGGAGGTCAGCGGCTTCGACATCGCAAAGTACACCGCCGAAGAAAATCCGCTAAGCAGAATCAGCAGGTTGCCTGAAACGGTTCCCGACGACCCTCCCGCGCCGCCGGCCGAGAGCACGAGCCATATCGCGCCCGCCGCCCCCGAGAGCACCCCCACCGCCTTGCGGACGGTGACGGGATCCCCCATGAACGCCGCGGAAATCAGGAGCACCATCAGCGGCGTCATCGTCACTATCACCGACGCGTCCACGGGGGATGTCTTGCCGAGCCCGTAAATGAACACCCCCTGGTTCATGACCACCCCGAAGAGCGAAAACACGAACATCAGCCCGAGGTCGCGGCGCCCCACCCTGTCGCCGCCGGTGAAAAGCGACGCCGTCCAAAACAGCGCGGCGGCCCCCCACATGCGCGCAAGCGTCAGCGCTTCGCCCGATACGCAGTGCGCCATCAGATATTTTGAAATCGGTATGTATACGCCGAAAATAACGTTCGCCGCAAATATGCAAACGTGACCCTGCAGCCGCTCTTTTGTCATTGAATTAAATTAAAGGCTTTCGAGTATTTCCCGCGCCGAGAGTCTGTCAAGCCGCTTGTGGGCGGCTCGCAAATCCGGAAAAAACGCAAATGTCTTAACAGAAATATCTTGACATTTCCCCGCTCTCTCTCTTTTAAATTAAAGCCATGAACAGCGGCAAGATACTTTCAGCGTTTGCGTGCGCGTGCGCCTCGGCGCAGGCATTCGCGGCGAGCTTTCTCTTTACCGGAAGCTCTGACGGCGACTTATCCAATTACCAAAACTACTACGCCCTCTCGGAAACAAACGCCAATGACGTCTATTCCATGGCAATATACCTATATTCCATGGACTACGCCGGCGACAATTCCCAGATGCGCGCCAAATGCCCCGAGCCGGGCGGCGGAATAGTGGGAAAATACGAAGCCGCAACCTCCCTGCCCGGGGTTGACGACACGATATACCTGCATGCGTACAAATTTGCCGAAGTCTCGGGAGATACCGTCACTTGGAACGATACCGTTTTTGTGCCGTATCCTGTGAGCATAAAAAATTCCCTCACGGCAAGCCAGCTTCTGATAAGGGGCGGCTCGCCAACTATTTACCTCGGCGATTCGGCGGCGTCTGAATCGGAATTTTCGCTCAACCTAACGAACCTCAAAGCGGGCTACACCCATACCAATATAGAAATCGCCGACGGCGCGCGCCAGACAAAATTCAGCATAAACGTCTCCGGAGACATCGCCCTGCGCGGCGGAAACAATTACAAGTTCGGCAGCGCTTCGGCTTTTATTGACTCGATATCCGCAAACCGCGTTATAGACGAGGGCAATATGATTCTGTTCGCAAGGCAGTTCGCCGTAGGCTCCGGCGGTTTCAGAATTACGAATTCCGGAACGCTAACGGTAAACGTGGACGACGCGCTGTTTGCCTGCACCGGCGATTCCGCCCTAATAAGCGTGGAGGGAACTTTCGAGAAGTCCGCAAACGCGATAACGTTCGACTTTTCCAACGTATCAGTGTTCGAGGGGATTTCCGGAACGTACAACCTCATATCCGCGGGCGAACTCGCGGGCTTCGACACCTCCGACGCCCGCAACGACATATCGTTTGACTCTATTTATGCGATGTTCGGCGACAAAGCATCCCTGGCGTGGAACGGCAACACGCTCCAGCTCACAATAGTTCCCGAACCCGCGGCGGCGGCTGCCCTTTTCGGCGCGCTCGCTGCGGCTATTGCCGCAGCCCGCAGGCGCAGATAATTTTTTTCCCAACACATTTCAAAAGGCCTGCGGCGCCTTGGCTCCGCGGGTTTTTTCTTGACCGCCGAAACTTTCGGAAGAGAATGTCGCCCTATGAAATTTCTCCGAACCGCAGCCCTCACGGCGCTGATTTGCGCATCGCTGTTAGCGGGCGCGTGCTCGTCCGAAGACTCCTCCCCGAAAGAGCCCGAAAAGGGAACCATCGGGCTGGACTATGAGGGCGAGCCGAAAATTTCATACGTCCTAAACCGCTACATCTCCGACCCCGAAACGCGCTCAATATACGAAGTTTTCACGGGCGAGGAGACGCATTACGGCAAACTCGTCCTGCGCTCGCAGCCCGACAAAAGGGCGGGAATGTACTTTTTCGTGATGTTCGGCTACGAGCCCGACGACATCGCCCTCGCATGCACTTTCGAGCTCTCCGTGGACTCCACCGGCGACGCAAAAACCCGCACCTACAAATTTACGGTGCCCGAGACCCACTCCGTCACGCGCGAAATCGCCCTCGGCGTGACGGGCTCCGACTGGCCGTGGCCCAAAGCGCGGGTGAACGCGTGGAAGCTCGTGCTCAAATCCCCGTCGGGAAAGGTTCTCGCGCAAAAGCAGTCGTGGCTCTGGGAATATTCCGGCGACGCAAAATCCGCAAATTCCGGCGGGAAAAAATAAAACCGATGCGCACGGTTCAAGAAGGCTTCCGCTGGGCTCCCTTTGAGAAACTCGAAGGGATTTATTTTGAAGAAAAAGACTTCCGCGAGACGCTCGACGGCGGACAGGCTTTCACATGGAGGGAGCTCGACGCCTCGCCCCTCGGATTCGCCGCCGCCTATGAGGGAGTATTCCGCAGCACCGCCCTGCGCGCCGCCCTCGACGGGCGCGGGAGCGTCCACATCTGCGCGCCGTCCGACGCGCCGGAGGGCGCGGCTGAAAACTTTCTCGAATACATAGACGCCAAAACCGACTACGCCCCCATACGCGAAACCCTTCTCAAAACCGGCGACGCCAACATCGCCAAAGCCCTGAAAATCTGGCCGACCCTGCGGATTCTCAGGCAGTCTCCGGCGGAGGCGATAGTCTGCTTCATATGCTCGTCGAGCAAGAGGATAGTGCAGATAAAACAGTGCGTGGCCCTGCTCTCCGAAAAACTGGGCGGGTACGCGGGCGGCGGGCGGCGCGCCGTGCCATCGTTTGAGGCGATAGCCGCCGCCCCATTGGAAACCCTGCGGGAATGCAAGCTCGGCTTCCGCGCGGGCTACCTGAAAAAATCCGCCGAAAAAATCGTCTCCGACGGCTTCGACCCCGACTCCCTGCGCGAAATCCCCTATGCGGAGGCGAAAAAGTATCTGACCTCCCTGAGCGGGATCGGCGACAAGGTTGCGGACTGCATACTGCTCTTCGGGGCGTCGCGCTTTGAGGCGTTTCCGGTCGACACCTGGATAAAACAGGCGATGACAGCCCTCTACTCCACGCCGCCGAACGCCGGCAAAATACGCGAATTTGCGGCGGAAAGGTTCGGCGGATACGCGGGGTTCGCGCAGCAGCTGATATTCGCCGCAATCAGGAAAAATTTGTTTTAGCCCCAAAAACTGTTTGTCTAAACGAAAGGTTTCCATATAATTTGCCCCGTTTGAATTTATGGACAGAAAGCTGAACAGGCAGGAAATCGAGGCGCTGATGCCGCACGGGGATCCTTTTCTTTTCATAGACTCCGCGGAAATCGGCATCGGTTCGGCCAAGATGAAATACAAAACTCGGGGGGACGAATTTTTCTTCAAGGGGCATTTCAAAAACAACCCCATATTCCCCGCGACCCTGATGATGGAGGCTGTCGGGCAGCTCGGAGTGCTGTATCTGCTCGCCTCGCCAGACCCAGCCATAGAAAAGCCGGTGGACCCAAAAAAAATATTTTTCATATCCTCGGACAACGCAAGATGCTCGAGATTCTGCCGCCCCGGAGAAACGCTCGACATAGAGCTCAAAGTCTCGCGCATACGCCGCCCGCTCTTCTTATTTGAGGGCATGAGTTCGGTGGGAGGAGAGCGCGCGTCGTTCGTTGAAAAAATCACCCTAACATTCGATTACAAATCCTGACATGAGCAAAAAGAACGTCGCCATAACGGGCCTGGGATTCATTACAAGCATAGGCAACGACGCGAAATCGGTCGCCGAAAGCCTCGTAAGCCTCAAAAACGGCATAGAGCGCTACAAGCCCTTCGACGACCCAAAAATACCCGCCAAATGCGTCGGCACGGTAAAAAATTTCGACACCGAAAGCTGCGACCCCGAGGACTGGACGTATCCGCCCGAATACCGCGTGCGCCGCGACGTCCTGCGCGGGTTCGCCCCGCACTGCCTGTACGCCTACTGCGCGATGGAGCAGGCCATACGCGACGCCAACCTCTCGCCGGAGGATATTTCAAACGTCATGACGGGCATGTACACGGCGTCTGCGGGTTCGTCCGGAATGCTCTACCACCACATGCAGAAGATGGACAAAGTGGGGGCCATGCGGTGCTTCCCGTTCGCGATAGTCTGCTCAATAGTGGGCACGCTCTCCTTCAACCTCGTATCGGCGTACAAGATAAAGGGCGCAAGCTGCGGGTTCGCCTCCGCCTGCGCAAGCAGCGCGCACGCGATGGGGTTCGCCTTCGACGAAATCGCGAGCGGCCGCCAGAAGAGAATGTTCGTCGTCGGCGGCGAAGACGGAAATATGCGCACGCTCCTGCCGTTTGTGGGAATGAGGGCGCTCAGCGTGAACCCCGACCCCGAGACCGCCTCGCGCCCGTTTGACAAAAACAGGGACGGATTTGTCGGGACCGGCGGAGGGGTCGTAGCCGTCCTCGAAGACGAGGAATGCGCGCGGGAGAGGGGGGCGAAAATCTACGCGCGGATGCTCGGCTGGGGGCAGGCAAGCGACGGCTACAATGTCGCGATTCCCCAGCCGGACGGCGCGGGGGTCGCAAACGCCGTAAAATTCGCCCTCGCAAGTTCGGGAATTTCCCCCGACGAAGTGGGATATATAAACGCCCACGCGACCTCCACACCCATCGGCGACACCGCCGAAATGAAGGCGATAAAATCAGTGTTCGGGCCGTCGCCGAAAGCGATGATAAGCTCCACCAAGGCAATCACCGGCCACGGGCTGTCGCTCGCGGGCGTAATGGAGGCCGCATTCTGCGCGCTCGCAATGAAAGAGGGCTTCACGCCGGGTTCCGCCCACATATCCGAGCCGGATCCCGAAACCGAAGGGCTCGACATCATAACCGAGACGCAAATGCTCTCTCCCGACATCTCCATGTCGCTATCGAGCGGATTCGGCGGCGCGAACGTCGCGATAGTCCTCCAAAAGGCGTGAGATGATCTGGCTTTACAGGGCGCTGTTTCTGCCGGCTCTGCTGCTATCCGCCCCGTACTACGGGCTCAGAATGCTCCGCAGGGGCGGGTACGGCCTCGATTTTTCCCACCGCTTCGGGCGGCAGAAAAACCTCCCGCCGCCCGCCGCGGGCAAAAAGCGGATATGGATCCAGGCGGTGAGCGTCGGCGAGGTCGAGGCTCTCTCTCCATTGATAGACCTTCTGAACGCGCGCGGCGACATCGAAACCGTCGTCACAACAACGACCAGCACCGGATACGCCGTGCTGCGCAAAAAATACGCCGGCAAAATTTTTTACGCGGGGATTTTCCCGTTCGACTTTTTCCCGTTTTCAAAGAGCGCGTGGGACAGGATAAAACCCGACGCGGTCGCCATGATGGAGGGGGAACTCTGGCCCGAACACCTGCACCGCGCCGCCGAGAGGAAAGTTCCCGCGCTCCTCATAAACGCGAGAATGTCGGACAGGAGCTTTCGCAGATATTCGCGCTTTCCCTGGATCGCGCGGCGGCTGCTCGACAAGCTATCGCTCGTCGCGGCGTCCGGAGAGCTCGACATGGGCAGATTTCTCTCGCTCGGGGCGAATCCGCGCAAGACTTTCTGCGCCGGCAACCTGAAGTTCGACTCAAAGCCCGCCGAAGAGCTCGGCGAACGCGAAAGGGCGGAGCTGCGCGGGCAGCTCGGATTTGAAAAAGATTCATTTGTGCTGCTGGGCTCCTCCACCTGGCCGGGCGAGGAGGAAATGCTCCTGCGCGCCGCGGCGAAACTGCGCGCCGGCGGAATAGACTGCCGCCTGCTGCTCGTCCCGCGGCACGCCGAAAGGAGGGCGCAGATAATCGACCTCATAAAAAACCTCCCCCACTGCGTCAGGAGCGTCTCGCCGCAAGCCTCCAAGGGGACGCTCGCGTATCTGGCGGACACGACGGGGGAGCTGCGCACTCTGACACAGGTTGCGGATTTGGCGTTCATAGGCAAGTCGCTGCCGCCCAACGACGGCGGGCAAACGCCGATAGACTGCGCCGCCCTCGGAGTGCCCATGGTGTACGGCCCCAACATGACAAATTTCCGCAGGATATGCGCCACTCTCGAAGAGTCCGCCGCCGCCGTAAAAGTTCCGAACGCGGACGAGGCGATAGCGGAAATCGCGCGGCTGGCGAAAAATCCCGACCTGCGTGCAACCCTCGCCGACTCCGCAAAAAGGTGGCGCTCCTCCAACGTAGGCGCCGCAAAGCGGGACTTCGACGCAGTCTGCAAATTTTTGTAGCGCGCCGCTCCCGAAATTCGGGCTTTTACCGAAGCGGGGGGCAATGGCGCATTGGCTCCGCCGCCGGCAATTTATAAGTTGACGCGCGCGGGCAAACTTGCCTTTATTGTGCGAAAAATGCGCCCGGGTCGGGGCAAAACCCAAAAGAAAAATGTCGGCGGACTTAATAGCAAATTACATAGAAACTTTCGCTGCCTATTCGCAGGCGTATCCGTTTCTGTTCTGTTTTTTCATATTCCTCTTTATGACGATAGAGAGCTCTTTCATACCCTTCCCGAGCGAAGTGGTGATGATACCCGCGGGATTTCTCGTCGCCAGATACGACATGCTAACGGGATCCCGGCCGCTCGACCTGTGCGTCATAATACTGATAGGCACCGCGGGCTCGATAGCGGGAGCGTTCGTAAACTACGCGCTCGCGGTAAAGCTCGGCAGGCCGTTTCTGCACAAGTATGGCAAATATTTCTTCTTGAAGGAGGCCGCTCTCGACCGCGCCGAAGAGATCTTCCGCGAATACGGGGAAATCGTCACTTTCGTCTGCCGGCTGCTTCCCGCCATACGCCAGCTGATCTCGATTCCGGCGGGGCTCGCGCGCATGAACATAGCACGTTTCACGCTCTTTACTGCGTTGGGGGCGGGGATTTGGACGGCGATTCTCTCGGCGGTCGGGTACTATTTCGGCTACCTCTCGGGCGACATCACGTATCGCGAGCTCGTCCGCAAGGGCACAGAAATAATAAACGAGCACTACCTCTGGATTATCGCGGGCCTCGCGCTTGCGGTGGCCGCCTACGCCGCGCTTCACCGCAGAATAATGGGGCAAAAGCGCGCGTAAGGAGGAAATTTTCATGAGAAAGATCAGGGAAAAGTTCAGGGAGCTGTACAACAAGATTGTCGGCGAGCAGGCCACGCCGGAATACATAGCGCGCGGCTGGGCGATAGGCATGTTCTGGGGCTGCATCTGCCCGTTCGGGTTCCAGCTCCTCTTTTCCATACCGACGTCATTTCTGCTGAAAGGCAGCAAAATCGGGGCGACGCTGGGAACGCTCATAACGAACCATTTTACGATTTTTTTGATATACCCGCTGCAATGCTATGTGGGCTGCCTGCTGATGGGCAAAAAAATAAGCTACGCGGCGATAAAAACCGCGATGTCGGACGTCATAACGGCGCAGAGCTACGACGCGCTGATGAAGACCGGCGCCGACCTCGTAATGGGATTTGTCGTGGGGGGAACGCTGTTTGCCGCCATAATGACCCCGCTGACCTATTTCGCCGTAAAGGGAATGGTGGTAAGCTACAGGCGCAAGCGCGGCCAGATCTGAGCGCGCCGCCCGCCCCCAAATGCGGCGCAAAAGCAAATTGCCTGTGCTTCCGTCTTTTTGCGCCGTTCTCCGTTTGCGCAAACTTTTGCGCACTGCCGCCCGCTCGGTTTTTCCCGACAACCGGAAGGCGTCAGATTTTTGCTTGACATGTTAGTTTTATCTAACTTTTATCGGGGCAAAAACTGGGTTCTTTCAAAAAAATTCTCCCGTCCCGCGCTCCGGCAAACGCGCGAAAAGGCTTGCCGGAGCGCGGGTATCTTTTGAAAAAAAATGTTAGATTTATCTAACTTAAAAAAATCTCCGCGCCCTTTTCTGCGGGACGGGATTGAATCCACAAAAACTTTCCAAACGCAACAGATTATGGCAACAGACAGACAAACGGAAAATTCTTGCGGCGAAAAGCCGCTTACGCTCGCAGACCTTCCGGTCGGCGCGACGGCTACGGTCGTCAAAATAATTCCCAACTCGCGGGGCGAAAAAAAATTCTCCGACGTCGGGCTCGTGCCCGGAACGGAGCTCTTAATGCAGGCGCACGCGCCCTTCGGCGGGCTGATAAGGGTGAAAGTCATGCAGACGAGCATGGCGCTGCATTCCTCCGACGCGAAAAACATACTTTTGAAGAAGGGCGGCGAAAATGAAAAAACGCTATAAAATCGCCCTCGCCGGAAATCCCAACTGCGGGAAAACCTCCATATTCAACGCCCTCACGGGCGCGAGGCAGCACGTCGGCAACTATCCGGGCGTCACCGTCGAAAGCAAGGCGGGCAGCTTCAGCATAGGGGAGGCGGAAATAGAGCTCATAGACCTGCCGGGCATATATTCGCTGTCGTCGAATTCCCCCGAAGAGGCGGTCGCGTTCGACGAGCTCACGCAAGGGGGGATAGACCTCATAATAAACGTAATCGACGCCTCCGCCCCTAACAGGGGGCTGTACCTCACAACGCAGCTTGCCGAGCTTCACATTCCGATGGCGCTGGCTTTCAACATGAGCGACGACGCGCGCAAAAAGGGCATGAAATTCGACATACCCAAGCTCGAAAAATACTTCGGCTCCCCGATTGCGCTGACCGTGGGGCGCACCCGCGAAGGCGTAAAGCCGCTCGTGGACAAGCTCGCCAAGGCGCTCGGCGGCCTCGACTCCCACGGGGTTCCGATGCTCTCCTACGGGGCGGACATAGACGAATCGCTCGACGCGCTGTCGCGCAAAATAGACTCGCTCGGGATAAAAAAATACGCGCACATACCGTCGAGGTTTTTCGCCATAAAGCTGCTCGAAAGCGACACTTGCACGATGAAGATTCCCGAATTGCGCCCCGCGTGGAAAGAGGCCGCCGAACAGATAAAGCACCTCTCCGACATACACGCAATCGACGACACGTCGACCTTCATGGCGGACAGGAGGTACGCGATGCTCTCGGGCGCGTGCCGCGGGGCGGTCTCGACCTCCGGAGAAAAGCGGCGCGAAATTTCCGACGCCATAGACCTGGCGCTCACGAACAAATTTTTGGGGCTTCCGCTGTTTCTGGCGATAATGTACGCGACGTTCTGGTTCACCTTTACATGCGCCGACCCCCTGATGGGCTGGATAGAGGACTCTTTCGCCTGGCTTTCAGATATGGTGAAGTCCGCGTGGGGCGGCGAAACCCTGCCCTACCTGCGCGACCTCATAACCGACGGTATAATCGGCGGCGTGGGCGGGGTCATCGTGTTTCTGCCGAACATACTTTTCATGTTCCTTGCGCTCTCGCTTCTCGAGGAGAGCGGATACATGGCGCGCGCGGCGTTCGTCATGGACGGCATAATGCGCAAGTTCGGGCTTCAGGGGAAGTCGTTCGTGCCGCTGATTCTCGGCTTCGGGTGCAGCGTGCCCGCGATAATGGCGACCCGCTCGATAGAGTCCGAGCGCGACAGGAAAACCACAATAATGATCCTTCCGCTGATGAGTTGCAGCGCGCGGCTGCCCATTTACGCGCTTATAATTCCGGCGTTTTTCGCGCTCGAATACCAGGCGCTGATGATGTGGATTATATACCTGATAGGCATCGCCGTCGCGCTCATCGCCGCGCGGGTTTTGAAAAGCACGGTTTTTAAGGGCGATGGCGAGGTGTACTTGATGGAGCTGCCGCCGTACAGAATGCCGACGCTGCGCAGCCTGCTGCTCCACATGTGGGACAAGGGCAAGGTTTACCTGCGCAAGGCGGGGACGATAATCCTCGCGACCTCCGTCGTGCTCTACGTCTGCAACACCCTGCCCGAGAAGGCGGAATTTTCCAAAGACTACGGCGCGCTGATTGAAAAGGCGTCCGCCGCCGCCAAGCTCGACGACGGCAAGATAAAAATTCTCGAAAGCGGAGGGCTTCTCGACAGAGGCGAAATCGCGCAAATAAGGGAAGCGGGCGCGATACCCGCTGAAATCCTCGAATCCCTTTCCGAAAAAAATCCGGCGCCCGCGCAAAAGGCCGTAATCGACGCGGCGGCGGAAGCCGAAGCCGCGGTCGCCGCGCTCGAGAACGAGAAAGAGGCGGAAGCGCTGGAATACACCCTGTCCGGCAGGATAGGCAGGTTTTTCGAGCCCCTGTTCAAGCCGATAGGCTTTGACTGGAAGCTCGCGACCGCAAGCATAGGCGCGCTCGCCGCCAAAGAGGTGTTCGTGTCGCAGCTGGGCATACTCTACGCCGAGGGCGAAGCGGACGAGGAAAGCGCGACCCTGCGCGAAAAACTCGCGGCGACGTACACGCCGCTGCAAGGATTCTGCATTATGCTCTTCTGCCTGCTCTCGATACCGTGCCTCGCCACCCTCGCGATAATCAAGCGCGAATTAAACTCGTGGCGCGCGCCCGTATGCGAGGCGGCGATGCTATTTTCAATAGCCTACGCGGCGACGTTTGCCGCATACCAGATCGGCACGCTACTTGGCATAGGCGCAAAACTCGCAAGCTGAGAAAGGCAGTTATGGAAAAGGCGATAATTATCCTGATAGCGATACTGGCCGCGTGCTGGCTGATATTCCGCTTCTCTAAAAAACTCAAAAAGGGCGCCGGAAGCGGCGGTTGCAGCTGCGGATGCGGATGCTGCGGCTCGTGCGGCGGCAAGAAGCGCAAGGGCGAAAATTTGGAAATGAAATAGTCTGTTATAATCGTCAACGCCGCGAAGCTACCATGACTTCGCGGCGTTTTTTTTGCGCGATATTTTTCCGCCATCCCCACCGCCCGCGCGTATTCGGGGTCGCCGCGCAGGTCGGCTCTCTGCCGCAGACCGTCCGGCGGCGAGACGCCCCTCCGTCGGTGTCGAGATATGCTAACCTGAAAACGGGGGCGATTCTCCCAAATTCGCCGACGCCGAATTTGTATTCAACCGCGAAATTAGCGCCGACCGGAAACTGCCTTCCGCACCCCCCCGCCGCCGGGCTTTGCGCCTTTCGCCAAACGCATGCGATGGTGGAAGTCTTGTTGGCGGAAATGAAGTCAAAGGGCAGCGCCCCAGCCGAGACTCCTGCCAAAATCCACCGTCAGAATCATGCGCCTGGTTATGAGCTTTCCCTCGGCGGAACCGCCTCCATCCGCGCCGATTTCAAAGTATTCCGCGGAAATGCATCGCTACCGCACCTTTTTCAAAACGCGGAGCGGCCTGTGCGCCGACGGCGCGACGGCGGGAATCCGCGCGGAAAGCTTTTTTATCTCCGAAACCTCGGAAGCGCCCGGCTTTCCGCGCTCCGATAGTTTCGGCAACAAAGCGGCGAACGGCGCAAATACCGAAGCCGCGCGAAAGACAAACGGAAGCGCAAGCGCGCAAAGCGCTCGCCGCGCGGCGAAACGCAAATCCGGCCGAAATTTTAATATGGCAAACGTCAAAGCCGGACGGCTTTTGAGAATCCGCAGGGAAAGACTTTGACGCGGAACGCGAAGCCCCCAATAGAGAAAACCCGCGGGCGCGGTTTTCATGGCTCAAAAACCGCGTATCCCATCGGAGAAACCTCCCTCCCCTTATGGCTGAAAACATTCGGGGAATAATTGCACACAATTTCCGTTCCGTCGGCGTATTTTGTCAGAAAAACGTCTTTCCCAATTTCCGAGTGAGAATCCATAAAGACTTTCTGCAAGCGCGAGAGCTTGGAAAATTCCACATATCCCCGCTTTACCGCCTCCACGCTGCGCGCGGTCGAGGCGGCGTCCTCGCAGACGAGGTCGGAATTGCCCATCCAGTTGTCGCCGTTGTCCCTGAACGCCGAATACAGATAAAACATAGGCCTCCCTCCGAACTCGACGAGTTTTAGCCGCGTGTACGGATCCTTTATCATGTAGTTCGCGCACTCCGTGGCGGGGTTGCTCAGAATTATGCCGTTGAACACGATCTGCCAGAGGGGGACGAGCTTCGCGCCCATCGGCAGCCGCTTTTTTCCGAGAAGCCCGAAATGTATGTACAGGCCGTAGTCCGCGTTTCCCGCCACAAAATACGCCGGCCCCTCCGACGCCGCTCCCCCGAAGAGCGAACGCGCAAGCCCCATGATTTTATTCATGTAAACTTCGCCCTCGGCGCGCGTGCACGGGTGGGCGGGGTCGGCGCACTCGTGCGGAGGAATTATCGAAATCACGTCGATGTAGTGCAGCCCCCTGAACCCGAACTCCGCGATTTTCGGGAGGTCGCGCCGCGCGAACTCCCACGCCTTTTTCGGGCAGAGGTTGTACATGCGCCCGCCGCTCCAGCACGTGTTCTTTTGGAGCGAGCCGTCTGGCTTTTTCGCCACGGGCGCTCCGGAATTCCAATCTTCCGATATGCTGTAAATGTCGGTGCTGTTGGTGTGGCATACGATTTGGTATCCCTGCGACTGGGCGAACTTTACCAGCTTTTTAAGCCCCTCCTCGCCGCCGAGCCTGGGCTCCACTGGGAACGCGGTCGGCCACCTTCCGTCGTGCCCGCTGACGTTCCAGCCCACGAGGCAAATCTGGACTTTTTCCACGCCGGCGGCCTTCAGCCTGGATATGAAATCCTCCACTTCGCCGAACGTCATCTTTACGATCACCTCGGGCTCGTTTTCGACGGTCTGTTCCTCGATTTTCGGAGGGGCGGGCTTCCACGCCAAGCGAATCCGCAGCTCGGGGGCGCCGCAGGCGTATTCGAGCTCCGGAACGAGCCTGTCGGAAATCGGCCTGCACGCGCCGGAGTCGAGAAGGCGCTTTCTGTAATCGCGCGCGATCGCCGAATAGTCCGCACCCTTCCCGTCGAGGCGGCGGAATTCCACTTCGATGTCCTCGTAGGGCTTGAACGCCATCTTGCCGATGTTGAAGACGATTGAAAGCGAATACTCCCCGCCCTTTACGCGCGCCTGCGCCGCATGCTCGTGGCGAAGCCCGTTTACGATATAATAATACGTCCCGTCCGATTTTTTGATCCCGCCTATCGGAAGATGCCATTCGTTCTTGCTCGTGCTGTACGGGGTGAAAGAGGCGTCCTTCTGCTCCGAAAACGGTATGATGAGGCTGTTGGGCATTACTATATAGCCCTCGTCGCCCGCCTTCGCGCGCGCGAAATCCGGAGTTATGGAAATCGACTCCGTCCGCGGGTCGATTTCCGAAGCGGGAATTTTCAGAACCGCCGCCCCTTCTTTAAACTCCAGAAACCTCTCGGACTTTGCGGAGCTTCCGTCCTTGAACTTAACTTCTATCTCCGCGCGCTCCGCGGCGAAGACTCCCCCAAATGCAAACGCTAAAACGGCGAACGCCCATATGCTTTTCATAAGAGAAACCGTATCCGATCCGAAGCGCTGGCGCAAGGCAAAAAAAACGCCCGCGAACGCCCTACCCACGGGGCGGGGCAGGCGGTAAACTGTTAAACATTTTTTCCCTCGGATTTGGTTGACCGCGGGATTGATTTTTGGGAGTGTTTCGGCAATGGGATTTCCGCGCCGCTCCAGAACTTTGCGGCCGCGCTCCGAAACAAAGGGGAAATGAAAAAATACATTCTCATCTCGGCAATTACCTTCGCGGCGGCGAATGCCCTGCCCGCCGGCGCCGAACTTCCCTACCCTATCGCGCTCGAAGACTACCCGCAGGCGCCATCCCTCTGGGACGCCCTCCGCGAAAGGGTGAAAATCGCGCCCTTCAACCTCTACGCGACGGCGGTTTTTCTGTGCGCCGTAGTCCACACTTTCTGTTATAGATACTTCGTTGAAATCGCCCACTTCATAAAAAACGACTCAAAGGGCTCCGGATTTTTCTATCTGACGGACGCCAGCGACGAGGCGCGCGACATATTTTCCAAAATTTTCCATCTGCTGGGGGAGGTCGAGATAATATTTGCCATGTGGCTCGTGCCGCTCTTCGCCGGCTTCTGGTACGCCTACGGATGGGACGGCCTGTCGGCTTATCTGGACTCCATGACCTACGCGGAGCGCAAGTTTGAGGAGCCGCTGTTCGTGATGGCGATAATGCTGATATCCGCGAGCAAGCCGATAGTCGATTCCGCCGCATGGGCGATACGCAGGGCGGCGGCTCTCGGCGGGGGAACCGTCGGGGCGTGGTGGGTCTCAATAATGTGCATAGGGCCGCTGCTCGGCTCGGTAATAACGGAGCCCGCCGCAATAACGATTTCCGCGTCGCTTCTGATGTCCAAATTTTTCGAGTTCTCGCCCTCCGGCAGGCTGAAATACGCAACGGTCGGGCTGCTTTTCATGGCGGTGTCTGCGGGGGGCACGCTCACGCACTTCGCCGCCCCTCCCGTGCTGATGGTGGCGAGAACCTGGGGGTGGGACGCCGCCTACATGATCTCCACGTTCGGCGCCAAAGCCGTCGCGGGGATATGCCTTTCGACCGCCGCGTATTACGTTTTTTTCAGGCGCGAATTTGCCGAGCTTGAGGCGCGGCGCAGGGCCGACACGTCGCTGCGCGTCGCGGAAATGCCGTCTCCGGTATGGCTGCGCGCATTCCACATGGGCTTTCTGGCGGCGGCGGTGCTCTCCATGCACTATCCAGTGCTCCTGATTTTCATACTGATGACTTTCATCGCCTTCTGCGACGTGACGTCCGCCTACTCCCAAAAGCTGCGCTACAAATCCCCCATACTCGTGGCGGTGTTCCTCTCGGCGCTCGTGGCGCACGGCGGCCTCCAAGGCTGGTGGATAGAGCCCGTGCTGGCGGGGCTCGGCAACCGCGAGCTCTTCCTCGGCGGAATGGCGCTCTCGGCGTTCAACGACAACGCGGCGATAACATACCTCGCATCGCTCGTGCCGGGGTTCACCGAGAGCATGAAATACATGCTCGTCGCGGGCGCGGTTGCCGCCGGCGGACTGACCGTGATAGCCAACGCCCCCAACCTCGCGGGGCTCTCGGTGATGAAGCCGCACTTCAAAGACGGCATATCGCCGAAATTCCTGCTCTGCGGAACAGCGTTTCCTACGGCGATAACCGCCCTGATATTCTATTTCGGGGCGTGAGACTTTCAACCGGACTTACACACTTCAATAAAAATGGGCGCGAAAGCGCCCGCAAAAACAAGACAATATGACCGACTCCGACAACGCACAGGAATGGAAATCGTTTAAACGCGGCGCATGGAGCTGCGGCACGGACGTTGCCGACTTCATCCGCCTCAACTACGAGCCGTACGAAGGCGACGGCGCGTTTCTCGAGCCCGCCACCGAAAGGACGCTGAAACTCTGGGGGCAAGTCCTCGAGCTCATGAAGCAGGAGCGGCGCAACAACGGGCTGCTCTCGGCGGACGTGTCCACCCCGTCGGCGGTTGACTCGCACAAGGCGGGATACATCGACAGGGACAGCGAGATCATCGTCGGCCTGCAAACCGACGCGCCCCTGCGCCGCGCGATAATGCCATTCGGGGGATACAGAATGGTGCACTCGTCGTGCGAGGCCTACGGGCTGAAAGAGGACGAAAAGGTAAAGGAAATATTCACCAAGTACCGCAAGACGCACAACGCCGGAGTCTACGACGCCTACACGCCGGAAATTCTCGCCGCCCGCAAGAGCGCGATAATAACGGGGCTTCCGGACGCGTACGGGCGCGGCAGGATCATAGGCGACTACCGCAGGCTCGCGCTCTACGGCGCCGACTACCTCATCGCCGACAAAAAAAGGCAGAAGGCCTCGAGCGACAATTCGCCGATGACGGAGGACGTCATACGCGAGCGCGAAGAGCTCTCCGAGCAGATAGCCGCCCTCGAAGCCGTCAAGCGCATGACGCTCTCCTACGGCATAGACGTTTCAAAGCCCGCGTCCGATTTCAGGGAGGCCGTGCAGTGGACGTACTTCGCGTACCTGGCGGCGATAAAGGACCAGAACGGCGCGGCGATGTCGCTCGGGCGCGTGACGACGTTCCTCGACATATACGCGCGGCGCGACCTCGAAAGCGGGAAGATAACGGAGTCGCGCGCGCAGGAGATAATGGACGACTTCATCATAAAGCTGCGCATGGTGCGCTTTCTCCGCACGCCCGAATACAACGACCTGTTCAGCGGGGACCCCGTGTGGGTGACGGAATCCGTCGGCGGAATGTGCGAAGACGGCCGCACGCTCGTCACGAAAAACTCTTTCAGGCTCCTCCACACCCTCTCCAATCTCGGCCCCGCGCCCGAGCCCAACATCACGGTGCTGTGGTCGGAAAAGCTGCCGCGCGGCTTCAAGGAATTCTGCGCCAAGACCTCGGCGGAGTCGTCCTCCATACAGTACGAAAACGACGACCTCATGCGCCCGCTCTTCGGCGACGACTACGGAATCGCCTGCTGCGTGTCGCCGCTCGTAATCGGCAAGGAAATGCAGTTTTTCGGGGCGCGCGCAAACCTCGCCAAAGCGCTGCTATACGCCATAAACGGCGGCGTGGACGAGCGCACGGGGGTTCTCGTCGCCAAGGGATTCGAGCCCATAAGGGACGAAATCCTCGACTTCGACAAGGTGATGGAAAAGTTCGACAAAATGATGGACTGGCTCAGCCGCACGTACGTCAACGCGCTCAACATCATCCATTACATGCACGACAAATATTACTACGAAAAGGCGCAGCTTGCCTTCATGGACAAGGATGTCGTGCGCAAGCTCGGGTGCGGCATAGCGGGCTTTTCGGTCGTGACGGACTCGCTGTCGGCTATAAAATACGCCAAGGTCAGGCCGATACGCAACGAAAACGGCGTGGCGGTGGACTTTGAAATAGAGGGCGACTTTCCCAAGTACGGCAACAACGACGACAGGGTGGACTCCATCGCGGTGGATCTCGTCAGGCGGTTCATGGGCAAAATCCGCAAGCTGCCCGCGTACAGAAACGCCATACACACCCAGTCCATTCTCACCATCACCTCCAACGTGGTGTACGGCAAAAAAACCGGCAACACTCCCGACGGCAGAATGGCGGGCGTCCCCTTCGCCCCGGGCGCAAACCCGCTCCACGGCCGCGACACGAGCGGCGCGCTCGCGTCGCTCTGCTCGGTGGCAAAACTTCCGTTTGAGGACGCCAAAGACGGAATATCCAACACGTTCACGATACTGCCGGACTCCCTCGGCAAGTCCGAAGCCGAGAAAATCGGCAACCTCTGCGGGCTGATCGACGGGTACATGGCAAACAAAGGCCAGCACCTGAACGTCAACGTGCTCAGGCGCGAGGTGCTCGAGGACGCGATGGACCACCCCGAAAAATATCCGCAGCTGACGATCCGCGTTTCGGGGTACGCGGTGAACTTCATAAAGCTCACCAGGCCCCAGCAGCTCGACGTTATCTCGAGAACCTTCCACGCCAAGCTCTGAAATTGCGCGCGCGGCGCGGATTGAAACCCGCGCCGCGCCCCCACCGGTTGCCATGAAAGCCGCTGTGCATTCGTTCGAGACCGCCGGCACGCTCGACGGGCCCGGCATACGCTTCGTGCTCTTTCTGCACGGGTGCCCGATGCGCTGCATCTTTTGCCACAACCCCGACACGTGGGCGGCGGGCGCAAAAAAGCTGATGTCCGCCGAAGAAATTTTCTCGGAAATAAAAAAGTACTCGGCGTTCTTTGCCGCGTCCGGCGGAGGGGTCACGGTCTCGGGCGGGGAGCCGCTCATGCAGCCGGACTTCCTGATCGAATTTCTGGAACTGCTGAAAAGAAATTCCGTCCACTCGGCGATAGACACCTGCGGCTGCGCCGATTTGGACGCCAAGGCGGAGAAAATCATCGAGCTCGCAGACATGTTCCTGCTCGACGTCAAGCACGCCGATCCGGACGGGCACATCGCCCTCACGGGAAAAAGCGCCGAAAAGCCGAGAAAATTTCTCGAGCGCATCTGCGGGGCGGGAAAGAGGGTCTGGATAAGGTGCGTGCTCGTAAACGGCATAACCGCCGGCGCCGAGTACGCCGAAAAGCTCGGCGAATACCTGAAACCCTTCGAGGGCAAAATCGAACGGGTGGAGCTCCTGCCCTACCACACGCTCGGGGTGCAAAAATGGCGGGAGCTCGGGCTCGACTACAAGCTCGAAGGCGTGGCGCCTACTTCTCCGGAAACGGCCGCCGGCTTCCGGAAAATGCTGCAAGGCAAACTGCCGGAAACGGAAATCGCTTGACTGCGCGCTATTCGAGCGGATACGCCGCGGCGAGCTCCGAGAGCTCCGCGCCCGAAAGCGCGCGGTCGTAAACCGCGATGGCGCCTATCCTGCCCTTGAAAAAATTGCCCATTCCCCTTTTCAAAAGCACGGCGCCCATCGTAAAGTCCGAGCCGTTGTCGCCTATGCCGTCGGGGAAATAGTACGGGTTTTTGGACTGCGCCAGCCCGTCGGGATAGCCTGGAAAACCCTTTGTGTGGTCTATGAGCTCCCTCGGCCTCTCGGCGAACTTCCCGTCCAGATAAGAACGTATGTATTTTCCGTCGTAGGTAAAGGCAACGCACGCCCACTTGCCGTGCGGGACCTTTTGCGCGCTCGCCGAATAGTCTATCGAAAACGGGAACGGGGGCGTCGGCTTGCCGGTCCTGGATACGTGCCCGCACACCTGGTCGCCGCCGTTGTAGTATGGCAGCGACACGAACAGCCCGTACTGCCGCTTTCCTCCGTCGGAATGCTCGTTCCACATTCCGCCGACAAACCCTATGCCCTCGCCCGACCAGTTCACCCACGCGACTACCGTCACCGCGTTCGCCTTTACGTTCAGCGCGCCCGTATCGGCGTAGGGGAGGGTCAGGTAATTTTTGCCGTCGAACACCGCGCAGCGGCCCGAGACCGGCCCCCCTTCGGAAATTTTCACGCCGCCGACGTTTTTCATCTCAAAGCGCCCGCAGCGCGATTTGAAAGAGTCCGAAAAATCCCACGCGGCGACTAATCCCGCGGGCTTTTCAATGGCGTCCGGACATGGCGGCTGCGAAGCGCATCCTCCGCAAAATCCAAGGCAAGCAAACAGGGGCAATGCGATATGTCTCATGCGCGCGATTCAACCCGCATTTAAAAGCAAAGGCAACCCCTAAAATTTTTCGCCGAAAGGGGGGCGCGCGGCGGATGATTTGTTGACTTTCGGGGGATTTTTCTCCTTAACGGAGCAATTAAAAAAACGGGGGCGCGCTCTCCGCGCGCCGCTCCCGCGCTCCGGCGACGGGGCGGAAAAACGCAACTCCGCGCGCGGCGCGGCCATAACCGGAAAGCTTTAATTGGACAACCCATCAACTCCAAACGCCGTATTTTTCAACGCTCTCAAAAACTGCGCCGAAAGGGGCGACAGCGCGTGGCACACTCCCGGGCACAACGGCGGGGCCTTTTTTTTAAGGTCTAAGACCGGCCGCGAATTCAGGAACTTCGTCGGCAGAAACATGTGCCGCGCCGACATGTCGGTTTCGGTGGAGGAGCTCGGGTCGCTGCTCGGGCACGAGGGAAAAATCGGAGAGGCCGAGCGCAACGCCGCAAAAACTTTCGGCGCGGACGAAACCTATTTCGTGCTCGGCGGGACGTCGGCAGCAAACCAGATGATAATCGAGGCGTGCGCCGCCGAAAACGACATTGCCGCAATCGACAGAAACTGCCACAAGTCGGTCTACCACGCGCTGATTTCCACGGGCGCCGAACCCGCGTACATCAGGCCGGTAAGAAACAAAATGGGCATGTCAGGCCCGATTCCGTGGAGGGCGACTTCCGGAGAAAATATGCGCCGCCTCCTTGCCGAAACCCCCGGGCCGAAGGGGAGGACCCCGAAAATTCTGACGCTCACAAACTCCAACTACGACGGCGTATGCGCGGAGATTTCGCACTTTCTAAAAAATCCGCCCGCGCGCAACCTGCACTTCGACGAAGCGTGGTTTGCGCACGCGAAGTTCTCGCCGATATACGCGGGGTTTTGCGCGCTCGGCGCGGAGAGGGCGGACTGCCCCGTGTTCGCGTCGCAGTCGACGCACAAAATGCTCGCGGCGTTTTCGCAGGGCTCCATGCTGCACATGCGCCGCGGCAGGCTTTCCTCCCCCGCCGCGGGCGCGCTCGAGGAAACCTACGCCATGCACACCTCGACCTCGCCGCAATACAACATAATCGCGTCCCTCGACGCCGCCGCCTCAATAATGGCGGAGGCGGGCGAGAGGCTTACGGGCGAAACTCTGCGGCTGGCCGTGGGGCTAAGGCTCGAAATAGTCCGGAGAAAATTGCGGGCGCAAGCGCGCGGCGGATGGTATTTCGGCGTCTGGCAGCCCGATTTTGCCGAGATCCCCGGCGGCGGCAAAATCCCCTTCGAGGAAGCCGACCCGTCTTTCCTCTCCCAAAACCGGTCGCCGTGGATAATCCGCCCCGGGGACGGCTGGCACGGATTCTCCGAAATGCGCGAGCCCGACGCCGCGATGCTCGACCCGCTGAAAATCACGATAACAACTCCTGGATTTGACGCCAATTCCTGCGCCGCGCCGCGAGGGATTCCCGCAAAGGCGGTTTCGCGCTTCCTCGAATCGCGGGGGATTATCTGCGAAAAGACGGACTTTTACTCCTTCCTGCTGCTGCATTCGCTGGGCATAGAAAAGGCGCAGCACGGACGGCTTCTGGACGCCCTCGACGAATTCGCCGAGATGTACGACGCCGACGCGCCGCTTTCGGAGGCAGCCCCCGAGCTCGCCGCCGAATTCCCCGAAGCCTACGGGAAAGAAAGGCTGCGCGCGCACTGCGACAAAATGCACGCCTTTATCTCTGAAGCGCGCATGGTCGAAAAGATGAACCGCGCGTTCCGGACGCTTCCCGAGCGGCGCATGAAGCCCTCCGCGGCATTCGGGCGCGTGGTGGACGGCGGCGCGGAATACGTCCCCGTCCGCGGGCTCGCGGGCAGGACGGCGGCGACCGCGATTATTCCCTATCCGCCAGGAACGCCGCTGATACTGGGCGGGGAGATGTGGGGCGACAGCGGGATCGCCGTGCGCGACTACCTCGCCGCGTTTGAAGACTTTGAAACCGCTTTCCCGGGATACGAGACGGAAATCATCGGCGTGTCGAAAAGCGTCGATGGAAAGCGCGCAAAGTTCAGCGCGTTGTGCCTCAAAAGCTGAAGCCGCGCGGAAAACTCGCCGGAAAACCGCGGCGCACGCAACCGGCGGAGCTATTTGAACAGGCTGTCGAAAATCGAATAAGTGGTCTTTGACGCCGACGCCGGATTGCCGATCTCCTGGACGCCGTAGTCCGTGCCCTTGTACTCGTACTTGTACAGATCCGCCCACACGGTCAGGTATCCGTATCCGATAAACGGGTACAGAAATCCGCTGCACTCGGAATACATATTCTGGAAGGCATAGGGAGAGCCGTCTATTTTGTACCCCTCCCGCTCCGCCGCGGCGTAGAGGTTGTCTATGGCGGCCTGCTCCGACGGGCTCGTTCCTATGAAGAAGAACCTGAAGCCGCTGTCGTCGCCGCGCAGCCGCGTTTTGACGGGTATTCCCGCCTGCGAATGGGCGTTCCAGTGGGTTGTCGGGGAATCGTCGTAGCTCAGGCAGCCGGACAGCGCAAACAGCGCGGCCGCCGCGCACGCCGAAAAAACGGCATTTGTTTTCATACCGTTTTTCGACGCCCGAAAGCTGCAAAAGTTCCGAAAATCGCGTTGGAAAATTCGTATCTCCGCGCGCCGTGCGGACAGGCAGGGAAAATGCGCATATATATTTTACAAGATTTTCCCGCCGGAAACTCCGTAAGCCGGCCAAACCGGAAAAAAATTCCGCTATGCGCCAAATGCAAGCGCATCCGAGGCCGGCGTGAAACGTTTATTTTCTTTTTCTCCGCGCGGCGGCAATCAAAACGGCCGCTCCCATTACCGCGGCGAAAGCGGCGGGCTCGGGGACTTGGGCGAGTTCCAGCCGCAGCGTGAGCTTGCCGTCCGCAAAGTCGTCCTCGAGAATTTCAGCTTTTATGCCGCCGTCCATGCTGAGCATTTCCGCCAACTTGCCCGCGGACACGTTCGTCTCGGAAAACTCCACTATCGTATAGTCCATGTATTCAAGTCCGGCCTCTTCAAGCCACGCACCGAAATCCGCGGATGACAGATTCAGCTCAAACTCGAAATTTCCCATGACGTTCATCGCCCCGTCGAATACGATTTTGTCGCAACCCTCCGCCTCGGAAAAGTCGAACCTTATCTTTCCCGCGGAAAGCCACGCCTCTTTGAAATGCGCCGACCCGATTTCCCCCGTAACCAGCCCCGTCGCGCTGAACACCGCGCCCGCGCCGCTTACTTGGAGCAAATCCCCTTTCATGCCGGAGTGCATTCCCAGGCTCAATTCGCCCCTCTCCACCGTCACGTTCGATATGTCCGCGTTTGAATAATATTTGTACGGCTCAATTGATGAAAACCTTAAAACCTGTTTCCCGTTTTCCGCATCCGAGGCGTTCATCGTTATATTGAACGCCGCGGGGCTCCCGCTGCCTCTGGCAATTGCGCCGGAATATTCGCTCGAAACCGAATTTGTAAATTCGAGCGATATCCGCGATACGATTTCGTTCGAAGATATTTGAATTTTCCCTTTGCGGCAATCCAATCCTCCAAGCTTTACGTCAACAGAACGAAACAAGCCGTCGGTCTGCTGCATAAAATCCAGCGTAGCCCCATTTCCCCCGCCAGAGAGCGACAGGACTCCGCCGACTTCGAATCTCGAAATTCCCAACCCAAGTTCGATGTCCGACCAAAAAGAAAGGCGCGCGTTTCCAGCAACTTTGAAAGAGGAAACCGCTCCGGAGGATTTCAACTGGAAGCGCATCTGGCCGCCTTCGTTTTGACGGAGGGAAAAATCCCCGCCGATTTCAATCGACGAATTTTCCCCCAACATCGTACTTATGATCGGATTCCAAGTCTTTGTTGTGGAAACCGACACGCCGAAATCTCCGACCGTCCGTAGGCTCTTCCCGTCCTCGACGGAAAACAGCCTGTAACCCCAATTATCCGTCCCGAGCGAAATGTCAGCGTTTATTCCCGCAACAACCAGGGAATCCGAAACGGAATACGCCCCGTCGCAGTTTATCCCGTTGGGCATTGAATGACTTATGTTCAGAAAATTTATATTGTCGGCGGTCTCCGCGACGGAGCCCGCAAACTGCTCGCCGTCCGCGGAGCCGACCTTCCATATCGACGGGTTGAGAAGATCGCATGATACGCCCGCCTCGTAGGTCGAGGAGGTGTAGAGATCGGTTTGGGTTTGCGCCGCGAATGCGGAGGAAACCGCATAGACGGCCGCAGACGACATAAAACAAACGATATAAAATTCCTTTTTCATGTAATCTTGCGTAGTTGAAGCCCAAACAATGTCAAGTTTTTTACAATTCAAATTTTCTTTCTCCATTGGACGAAACCGGCGCGGAATTCCAACAATACCCCCGTTTTGCGGGTGCAGGACAAAAAGATGCGGCAGGCAAATCCGAAGCGGACTGCGGCGCCCGCAGGCAATTTCCAAGTTCCGACGGTAAAAATCAAAAATGCAAACGGCGGCGTCCAAATGGGAACGCCGCCGGGGAAAGAAAATAAAAAATAAGCCGTCAAATCGCGCGCACGGGCGCGCGCCGCCCTATGGCAAACGCCAACGCGCGGCGTTTGCCCGCGCTACGCCAAATCTTTTTCTGTAAACTTCATCACCCCGCCCTCGGCGACTTTTCCGGAGATTATCGCCCGCGCGAGGGGGTTTTCGATTTTGTTGTTCACAACCCTTTTGAGCGGACGGGCCCCGTAGAGAGGGTCGTAGGCCTTCTCGGCGAGGAAGTCGTATGCGCCCTTGGTGAGCTCCACCCTTATCGACTGCGGCTCGAGCCTCCTGTTGAGGGAGTCTATCTGCAGCTTTACTATCTTCACGATTTCGGGCAGCTGGAGCGCCTTGAATATCACGATGTCGTCGATTCGGTTGATGAACTCGGGCTTGAAGTGCGCCCTGACTTCCGCCATGACGCCCTCGCGCGCGGATTCGGAGAGAGATCCGTCCGCCTCTATTTTCCCGTCTGTGATGAAGCGCGCGCCGATGTTGGAGGTCATGATGATGACGGTGTTTTTGAAGTCCACCCTGCGGCCCTGCGAGTCCGTCAGGACGCCGTCGTCCATCACTTGCAGGAGAGTGTTGAGAACCTCGGGGTGCGCCTTTTCGATTTCGTCGAAGAGCACTACGGAATACGGCCTGCGGCGGACGGCCTCGGTGAGCTGGCCGCCCTGCTCGTAGCCGACATATCCGGGAGGGGCGCCTATCAGACGGGCGACGGAATGCTTTTCCATGTACTCGGACATGTCGATTCTGACCATGTTTTCCTCATTGTTGAAGAGCGCCTCGCTCAGGGTCTTCGCGAGCTCCGTCTTGCCGACGCCCGTGGGCCCGAGGAACAGGAAAGTGCCCGTGGGCCGCTTGGGGTCCTGAATGCCGGCGCGTGAGCGCAGTATGGCGTTCGCAACGCTGTCTACCGCCTCGTCCTGCCCCACAACCCTGTGGTGGAGGATTTCCGGCAGCTTCAAAAGCCTCTCCTTGTCGCTCTCGACGAGCTTTTTGACGGGAATGCCCGTCCACTCGGCGACGATGGCGGCTATCTCCTCGCCGTTGACGCTCTCGCTTATGAGCGAATTGCCGTCGCGTTCCTCCTCCATCGCCTTTTTGAGGGCTTCCTCGAGCTTGGGGAGCTCGCCGTATTTGATTTCGGCGGCCTCGGCGAGGTTGTAGTCGCGCTCGGCGCGCTCCATGCGCAGCTTCGCGGCCTCGATTTTCTCGCGCAAAACGACGGCTTTCTGGGTTGACTCCTTTTCGGCCTCCCACTTCGCCTTCATCGCGGCGGAATCGGAGCGCAACTGCGCGAGTTCCCTGCGGACTTCCTCGAGCCGCTTTTCGTCGTGCTTTTCCTTGACGAGGGCCTTTTCCTCTATTTCGAGGCGGCGGACTTTGCGCAGCATCGTGTCGAGGTCGGTCGGCATGGAGTCGAGCTGGGTTTTGATTCTCGCGCAAGCCTCGTCCACGAGGTCGATCGCCTTGTCCGGAAGCTGCCGGCCCGAGATGTACCTGTCGCTCAATTTCGCGGCTTCCACGAGCGCCCTGTCCTGTATGTGTACGCCGTGGAACGTCTCAAAGCGCTCTTTCAGCCCGCGCAGTATGGAAATGGTCGTCTCCACGTCGGGTTCGGCGACGTATACGCTCTGGAAGCGGCGCTCGAGCGCGGGATCCTTTTCGATGTACTGCCTGTATTCGTCGAGTGTGGTCGCGCCCACGCAGCGCAGCTCCCCGCGCGCGAGCATGGGTTTTAGCATGTTGGAGGCGTCCATCGAACCCTCCGTCTTGCCCGCGCCGACGATGGTGTGCAACTCGTCGATGAAGAGGATTATCTTGCCGTCGCTCTCCCTGATTTTATTGAGAACCGCCTTCAAACGCTCCTCAAATTCGCCGCGGTACTTTGCGCCGGCGATGAGCGCGCCCATGTCGAGCGCGAAAACGGTCTTGTCTTTAAGGCCCTCGGGAACGTCGCGGCGCACTATGCGCTGGGCGAGCCCCTCGGCGATTGCCGTTTTGCCGACGCCGGGCTCTCCGATGAGCACGGGGTTGTTCTTCGTCTTTCGCGACAGAATTCTGATGACGCGGTTGATTTCGTCCTCGCGGCCGATCACGGGGTCGAGCTTTCCGTCGCGCGCGAGCTTCACCAAGTCCGCGCCGTACTTTTCGAGCACGTCATAGGTGTCCTCGGGGGTTTTGCTCGTCACGCGGTCGCTGCCGCGCATCTGCCTGACGAGCGACTCCACCGACTCGCGCGTTATGCGCAGGCTTCTGAAAAGATCCGCCATCTGGGCGGGCTCCGGCTTTTCGACTATCGCCAAAAACAGGTGCTCGGTCGAAACGTATTCGTCGCGCATGCGCCCGGCGATCTCCTCCGCCCGCTCTATCGTCTGCGAACACGAATTGGACATGTACGCCTCGGAATTTGATCCGGAAACTTTCGGGAGGGATTCGAGCGCGCGCCTTATGCCGAGCTCGAGGGCAGAACGCTTGTCGGAGCCCATTTTGGAAAGCAGGGCGCCGACGATTCCGCCCTCCTGCGCTACGAGGCTTGCGAGCAGGTGTATCTGCTGGATTTCGGTGTTGCCCCTGCCCCTTGCTATTTCGCGCGCGCCGTTGACGGCCTCTATGCTTTTTTCTGTAAGTTTTTCGGGATTGATACTCATATGCCTCCGGTGTAGCATTTGGCGTGCCAAAATGCAACATATTTAAAATTAGACTATAATAAAATCAAAAAGAACCCGCAATGTGCCAAAAACGCACACTGCCGATTAAATATGACACATTTCCGGCGCGCGCTGTTCCGAAAACTTGCAATTCCGTCGGCTGCCTCCAAACGCGCCGGCAACGCAAAAAACGGACAAAAGCGCGCAGACCTCCCCGCAACGCGGCGGAGGCTCGCCGGGGTAAAACCGTCCGGCAAAGCGTCCGCGCATTCTCCGGCGGCGGCAAAATGCGGGCGCAAAAAAGCCGCCCCGCGGGCGGCATTGGGCAATCTCAATATCCGAAGCGCAAGACAAACGGCTCGGAGGAAACTTTCGGGTGCGCCACCAGCGCGCCGCACGCCTTCTTTATCGCGCCCTCCGTCGTGTCGTGGGTCGTGAGCAACAGCCACGCGCTTCCGTCCCTCTCGCAGGAGCGCTGCATGAGGGTTTCTATCGAAATTCCCGCGTCGGAAAATACCCCCGCTATCGACGCCAGAACTCCGGCTTCGTCGGCGACCTCCAAGCGAATGTAGAATTTTCCGGAAACCTCGTCGAGCGACGCCGCGCGCGCGTTCTCCGGAGCCGCTATTGCGAGCGATTTGGGCTCTCCCATAATATATTTTATGGCGTCGCATATGTCGGCTATCACGGCGCTTGAAGTCGCGTCTCCGCCCGCGCCGCGGCCGATGTGTATGGTGCGCCCAACTACGTCGCCCGATATGGCGACGGCGTTGTATACCCCGTTCACGTTGGCAACGGCGTCGGAGAGGGGAACGAGCGCGGGATAGACCGACGCGAAAAGCGCGCCGCCTTCCAGGGAGCGAACCGCGGCTATGAGCTTTATGCGGTAGCCGAAATCCTTCGCCCACGCCATGTCCTCGAGCCTCACTCGGCGTATGCCGCTTACGATGGACGGCTTTGTCCACACCCCGTGCGCGAGATAGCCGAGTATGGAAATCTTGTGCGCCGCGTCTATGCCGTCGAGGTCGAGCGAGTCGTCCGCCTCAACGTACCCGAGCCGCTTGGCGTCGGCGAGCACCGTCTCGTAGTCGGCGTTCTCGCCCTCCATTCGCGTCAGAATGTAGTTGGTGGTGCCGTTTAAAATTCCGTAGATTAGCGGAAAGGAATTCGCCACGAGACCTTCGCGCAAAACCTTTATTATCGGGACGCCCCCCGCGACGCTCGCCTCAAAAAAGTAGCTGCCCTTCGACTTCGCGGCCTCGGCGAAGATTTCCGCCCCGCGCGCGCAGATTACCGCCTTGTTCGCGCTCACAACCGTCTTGCCGCTGCGCAGGGCGGCGACGGTGTAGTCGAACGCCGCCCCCGTGCCGCCCATGAGCTCGCACACTATGTCTATCGAAGGGTCGTTTATGATTTCGTACGGGTCGGAAACGATTTTATCGGCGGGGATTTCGACGGCGCGCTTTTTGGAGACGTCGCGCACGCATGCTTTGGCAAGCTCGTAGTCCGCGCCGAAGCGCGCGGCGAGCCTTCCGCCGTCGAGGTTTTTCCAGACCGCCTGCGCGACGGTGCCGAACCCGATAAAGCCGATTCTAAAAGTCTTTTTGCAAGTATTCATAAGCGGAAGACGGCGCGGGAGGCTAAAACCTGTTTTCCGTGCCCTTTATAAGCCTTGCGATATTGCTCCTGTGCCTGAAAATTATGACCGCCGCTATCGCAAGCGATATGTAGAAATGGCCCGCCATCGACGGGTATATTATGTACGACGCCGCTGGCAGCGACGCGGCGAGCGCGAGTGACGCCAATGAAACGTAGCGGCTCGCGTAAAAGACCGCCACCCACACTGCGAGCCCCGCAAGAATCGCCCAGAACATCACGGCGAGCAGCCCGCCGATTGCGGTAGCGACCCCTTTGCCGCCCCTGAATTTCAAAAATACGGAAAAGCTGTGCCCCGCGATTGCCGAGCACAGCCCGACATACCCGAGCGTCTGGGGGTCGGAAAACTGGACGCCGAACACGGACGGATACAGGGGCCACGCCGTGGCGAGAAACCCCTTTGCAGCGTCGAGAACAAAACAGATATTTCCGGGCGTCTTGCCGCAGACGCGCTTAACATTCGTAGCCCCCGGATTTCCGCTGCCGGCCTTCAGGATGTCGACTCCGCAAAAGCGGGCGATTATGACGGCGAACGGAACCGACCCGAGCAGGTATCCCGCCGCCGCCACTATGAAAAATCCGGAGACGTCCATGTCAGGAGAAATCCGCCACCCTGACGGCCTCGACTTTGTCGAGCGCCTTCAGCTCCGCAACAGCCGCCTCCGCGGGGAGGGCGTCGAGCTCGTAGACGCTCAGCGCCATTCCGCCGTTTTCGTCGCGCGAAAGCGTCATATTGGCGATGTTGCAGCCGTACTTGCCGATTATCGAACCTATCACGCCGACCATGCCGGGGGTGTCCTGGTTGCGCAGCAGAATCGCGCACTTGTTGTGGGGGTTGATTTCGACCTCGTGGGAGTCGATTCTGACGATCTTCGGGCGGGCGCTCTTGCCCATGACGGTTCCGGCCGCGCTGCGGACTTCGCCGTTCTGGCAGTGCGCCACGACCTCCACGAGCTCCGAATAGTCCGCCTCCGACGAACTGTTGACGCTCTCCACCTCAATGCCGAGATGCTTCATCTTTGCAGGGGCGTTGACGTCGTTGGCGTTTTCGGAAATCTTTGAGAGATACCCCTTCTGGACGGCGAGCGTGAGCAGCTTGTTGTCGATGTCGCCGAGCTTTCCGAAATATTTTACCGAAATCTTGGAGACCGGCCCGTCGGCGAGCTGCTGCGCGAAGAGCCCGAGCTTTTCGCAGAGTTCCAGATAGGGGGAAATCTGCTTCATGGACTCGGCGTCAATGCTGGGCTTGTTTATGGAGTTGCGGATCGCCCCTCCCGTGAGGGCGTCGGCGATGACTTCGGCGACCTCTATGCCGCAGCTCTCCTGCGCCTCTTTCGTGGACGCGCCGAGGTGGGGGGTGAGGACGAGGTTCGGGAATTTGAGAAGGGGGCTGTCCTTGGCGAGCGGTTCGGACTCGTAGACGTCGAGCCCCGCCGCCGCGACTTTGCCGCTCTCGAGCGCCGCGACGAGCGCGCTCTCTTTAATGATGCCGCCGCGTGCGCAGTTGAATACGCGCACGCCCTTTTTCATCATCTCAAAGGCCTTTTCGTCTATCATATACTTGGTGGCCTCGGTGAGGGGCATGTGGACGGTGATGTAGTCGGCGCGCCTGAATGCGTCCTCGAGAAAGACGGTCTCGACGCCGATAGTCTTGGCGCGCGCCTCGGTCAGAAACGGGTCGTAGGCGAGCACTTTCATTCCGAAAGCCATGGCGCGCTTTGCGACTTCCGCGCCGATCCTGCCCATTCCGAGGACGGAGAGCGTCTTGTTTTTAAGCTCCGTGCCCTTGAAAGACTTTCTGTCCCACTTTCCGCCGTGAAGGGAGGCGTTTGCCTGCGATATCGGGCGCGTGCCGCAGAGAATGTGGGTGAACGTGAGTTCGGCGGTGGCGATGGTGTTGCCCGTGGGGGTGTTCATCACCACGACGCCCTTCTCCGAAGCGGCGGGTATGTCGATGTTGTCGACGCCGACGCCCGCGCGGCCGACGGCCTTGAGCTTCTTGGCGCACGCGAGCACGTCCGCCGTGATATGGGTTTCGGAGCGGACGATTACTGCGTCCGCGTCGGCTATGAGCTCTTTCACCTGTTCGGGGGTCGAGCCATAGGCTTCGACGGTTTCGAAGCCCTTTTGTTTCAGCAGTTCCACGCCTTTGGGCGATATGGGATCCGCTACGAGTACTTTTAACGCTTTATTCATAGTTGCACGGCAATCGTGGGACTGTTTTCCAACCCGATTGTCGCCGTTAGAGAATGGATCTGCCGCTCCGAAAGTCAAGAGGAAACACCCGCCAAGCGCCGCGGTTTCCATCCGCTCCGCCCACGCGCCACTGACCGCCACCTTGCCGCCGTCCGGGATGAGAGGCAAAAACTCTTTTATAAATATACGCCCGCAAACGCGCAAAAAAGCGCGCCCTGCCGTTTGACGGGAATTGCAATATTAGCGCCGCCAATAAAATATTTTTTTAATTTGCATTATTAAAAAACCATACAACTGAAATCATAAAAAAAACGGCATATCCGGTATTTTTACCATTCGTCCCAAACCCGAGCCCGCTTCGGTATTTGACGTTTTTCATTTTTCAACAACAGGAAATCCAATTTGAAATCGAAACATTATGGGCAAAAAATCCAAGCCGGAAAAAAGCGCAGGCGCGCGGATTCCACAAGCCCGCCGAGGATAGTTGTTGAACGCATAGACAGCATGCGAACGGCGAAATCCGCAACGGGAGCAATTTACACAAAACGCGCTTGTTGTAGGCAAAAATTTTTTCCAAGCCGCAGAAAACGGAAAGGAGGGGAAAGGCGACAATGCTTGTGAAAACCTCGATGAAAATCCAAAATTTCGCGCAAAAGCCCGCCCTGCACCATTACGCCAATCGAAAGCGCCTTTTGCCGATTTTACAATAATATCCCCAACAATTTCCGATCCAAACGCAAACAAACGGCAATCGCAACGCGCTCAACTTTTACGGACGCGGCAAAGAGGCGCAATTTTATTTGCGCCCATCAATATATCCCGAATCAAAAGAACGACGTCATAGGCAAATCCTGCTTGCCGCGGATAGAGCACGCACGCAACGACTGCGAACCGGCAATGCGCAAAATCAAAAGCGCAAAATTCCGCCTGAATATGCGCTACGCGAGAGCAGATAACCGCAAAAATCCGATAGGCAACGCAAAGCCTCTTCTATTAACCCGAACGGCGCAATCGAAAATGCGGCAGGCGCGGGAAATAAGGGCGCAAAAAAATCCGCCCCCCGAAAGAGGCGGATTTTTAAGCGGCGGAGATTAGTACTTCACCGCAACCGAGATGTCGACCAAGTGCTGGTTATATGTGCAACTCGCAATATTCGAGGAGTTGTTCATATACCTGTAATTGGCGGACAGAGTGATGAATTTATTCGGCAGATAGGAAAGACCGATGCGGCCGACATAAGTATCGTCGTCGCGGTCATATCCGTTATAGGTGGCATAGTTGCTGTTTACGTACGAGAAGCTGGCCGTCGAACGGATGAATTCCGAGAAGTAATAGTTGGCGCCGACTTCGCATCCGGAATTGATGGCCGACTGGCGGGAAGCGCCGTTTCCGAAGTCGCGGTAGCCGGTGGCAAAGAGGCCGAGTTTTTCGGAAACTTCATAGCCGAAAGTGGCCCTGAACGCAAAAGTGGTGTCGTCCTGATCTTCGACGAGAATCGAACCCGAGGGGTCGCGGTAAGTCACACCGGCGTAGACCATAGCAGTGAGCTTGGGGAGGAGTTCGCCGCGAACCGTGACGCCGCCGAAATGGTCGTTGCGGGTATCGCCGCCGAATAGAACGTTGAGGGGATTGCCGCCGCTGAATTCAGTGTAGCGGTACTGGTAGGTGAGACCCGCGGAAATCTTGGGGGTTATCCTGTAAAGGAGGCTGACGGGAATCGAATAGACGTCGACGTCGGAATATTCGCTGGACCAGTTGCCGAGATATTCGGTGTACTGCCACATGCCGCCGATTTCGCCGTCGAGCTTGTCGGAGAAGTTGTAGGTCGCGTTTATGCCCGCATTGTATTCATTGTAGCGGACGAGCGCGTCGTCCTGAATAGTGGTGGTGGTGTTCTGGAAGCGCTGGTCGAAAGAGAAATTCGCGTCAATCTTGAGAACCTGCTCGGTGTAGGAAGCGGTCGCAGCGACGTGCGCGAGGTTGGAGTTGAACTCCTTGTGCTGGGCGTAACGGGTCAGGTCTTCGAAAAATTTAACATTCGCCTTAAACTTGCTGTTGCGACCGTAATCGGCTTCCGCGCCAAGACGGAATATCGCAGCATAGTCGTTTATCTTGTTGCTCGAACTCGTATACGTCACATTGCTGTTCCAGCTGCCGGTAAAGGAGCCTCTGAAAAACAGGTCGAGCTGGTCGCCTATGGTAACCAACGGGGCGGCGTTGGACGAAAGCGCGGCCATTGCGAATATGGATGTTGCGAATATTTTTTTCATTTTCGTTTTATTGTTAAAATTTGCCTTTGGGGGTTACTGTTTGGTGTTTCCGAATTTTTAATGAAGCGATTATTTTCACTCGCGGAAGGTTTGTCAAGCACTTTTATACCCGCCCATTTTTTATTTTTCGCCTACGCGCGCGGTCCGGATTTGCCCCCGCGGCAAAAAAATAATATTGAAAGATATTCCGTCCAACCGATAATTTTGGGCATATTAAATCAATCTATCCACGCATTCCGACATGAGCGCACCCGCCAACAAAATAAAAATTCAGAAAAGCAATTCTGCCGAGGCGCAGCCCGTACTCTTCGGGTTGATGTCGCGCGTGAGAAAGAACAACAAGTGGTCGTTCAGGGTGAACTGGGGGAGAATCGCGATACTCATAGCGGTTCTCGCGCTGCTTGCGTGGACGGCGGTCAGCGCCACTATATACTTCGTTTTCAAATATTCCAAGGGCTTCGACGACATGACGGTCTACGACGCCGCCGTCGCCCCCTTCGACATGAAGGCGCACCGAGAGAAAGTCGGCAACTACAATATAGAAAAGGCGCTGAACATCCTGAAATCCGGAAAAATGTCGGATTTCAACGAGGCTTTCATGAATCTGGCGATGGGTATAAACCGCGCCCCCAAGAACGTCGAGGGAAGACTGCAGCTCTCGCGCATATACGTGGCGATGGGCAGGCCGGACATCGCCATAGAAAAGCTCGAACAGGGCATAATGTACTCCAAAGACAACCTCGACTTCATCCGCCTATACATGAGGCTGCTGCTCGACAGAATGGAGGACACGAAGATAATCGCCGTCGGCGAAAAGCTCCTTGCGGGCGGAAAGGGCGTCGAGGTCGAAAACCCGCAGGTGCGCGCGTATATCGCGATGTCGATGTCCTCGGTCTACGCCATGCACGGCAATTATAAGAAGTCCGAGGAATACCTCAAAAAATACGGACTTGAAAAGTCGCTGCCCGGAATACTGCGCCTATCGAAAAACCAGTGGGAAATGGGCAACCGCGACGAGGCGATAAAGATAATCAAGGACAACTTCCAGTACCCATCTGAAAAAAACCCGATGTACGCGCTGCTCGTAAACTACTACACCGCCATGGGCGACATCGAGACCGCCAGAAGATACTCCGTGCTAAGGCAGGCGGAAGACCCGTTTTCCGCCACGCAAAAGCTCGAGCTGATCAGGCTGCTCGAGAAATCGGGGGATGCGCAAAGCCTGTCAAAAATGCTCGACGAATACTTCGAGCTAAACAAGGGCAACAACGTTGCGATGATACACCTTGCCAACTACGCGGCCGACAAGGGCGACATCAAGATGATGCGCAAAATCTACGACAACGCCATACGCCAGGCCTTTCCGTCGGGGACATACTGCCTGCTGCTGCTCGAAACCATGATAACCAACGGCGACTATGCGGGCGCCGTAAAGTTTTCGGAAGACATACTGAAAGGCAAGCCGTCGTGGACCAAGCGCTACGAGGACGTACTGTCGGCAATACGCTCAATCGCCTACTACGCGACCGGCAACGCCAACATGTCAAACATACTGCTCTCCGACGTCCTGAAACGCTCGCGCATATCGCCGAAAGTGCTCGTGGCTACCGCGAGAAGGTACGACAGGCTCAACGCGCCCATGGTTGCGCACTCCATACTCGAACACGCCGTAAACAAGTTTCCGAGATACCAGATGGCGCTCATAAGGCTGGTGCAAAATGAAATAAAAATCGGCGACTCCACCAACATCGACAAGCACATTCTGCGCCTCCTGCAAATGCGCCGCCCCCCGCGGGAGCTCATAACCGACGTCTTCAACAGCCTTTCAAGCGACAGGTTCATATTCGTGCGCGACAGAAAAAAGATTTTGGACGAAATAGAATCCCTGAAAGCGAACAACTCCTCCGAAAGTTTCTCCGACGTGATCCCCGAGGACGAAAACCTCCACGACGATTCAAGCATGATGGACCTATAAAGCCGACGCGGGCGCAAGGCGCGCCGCCGACGGAGAGAGGGCGCATAAAAAATGCGCGCCCAAAAGAAGCGCGCATTTTCCGCATTTC